>Ga0080013_1000117_pt1 | contig 110115 bp, 144 predicted proteins | sample ETNvirenome_6_85_FD_69236 | JGI IMG/M metagenome (GOLD analysis project Ga0080013, IMG submission 69236) | Marine viral communities from the Pacific Ocean - ETNP_6_85 (SPADES assembly) (version 2) | ecosystem: Environmental > Aquatic > Marine > Oceanic | place: Pacific Ocean | collected...
CTTCCACGGTGTCTGAAATGTCACGCATCTTGATCCATCCGGCAGCGGTCGGTTGCCCCTTGCGGATACGTAACTTGCCGACGAGGCCAATGGTGTCCCATTCGGGTCGGTCTTCTCGCGGCACGTATGTTTGATCGGGGTCGTAGTCCGGGTTCAGTATCCGGCGATCTACATCGAGACGTTCTGCGTCGTCCGGCGGAGTCACCCCTTCCGGAATGCTGTCAAATATGTAAGAGTGGGTCACCTTGCTTGGTTCCTCGTCGTCCTCCGAGGGCAACGGCGTCTCCACCCATGAAACAGTCTCGACGGTTTCTGTCTGATAACGGTTGTAATCGTCGACAAGGTATTTGTCCTGCCACTTGTTCCATGCAGCGTCGCCGACAATCACCGGGTTGGCCGACACGACACCGATGATTTCGTCCCCTTCGGTTGCCGCCTGAATCTTGTTTCCGATCAGGCTGACTGTGATGCCGACCCGATCTTCGCTGCTGGGGTTGCCATCGTTCCATTCGAAATATTCTGCATAGTCGGCTGCTGGAGATGTCCACGATCCATCGGCATATCCGTTGCCGTCACCTCGAAGTATAAACTCTGGGTCGGATACTGTCCCTGCCCGAAGAAACTCAAACGCACTGTTTGCACTTCGCGCTGAATGTATCCTGATGATGCCATCAGCAGTGGTCGAAGCGTGACTTGCTTGCGCATAGATAGAGGAATAAGTTTGGCTAGTGTTCGTGACGGTCGTCACGACTTGGCCGGTGCTTTGCATATTGATAAAGTCGCTTCCGCCAGCACGGAAATCCATGTCATTGGAAAAGTGGGTGTATTTGATTCCCCCGGCGTAAGTATTTATTTCGGGATTACCAAACCGAATATACCCATACTTCTGATTGTAAGTATCACCAGATCCTTTACTGGAATAAAGCCCGATACCAGCGTTGCCCCCCATCCTCGTGACAGTCAACTGATGTCCGCTCGACCATCCGTGTGTCCATGTCCCCCCCACCGACACGTTCAGAGGGGAAATGGGGTTGGTGGTGTTGATACCGACCCGACCCACGTCGGTGATCGTCATACGAGTCAGGGGAACAGAATCATTGCCGCTGTTCCGGGTCTGGAATACCAGACTGGCGTCGTAGTCAGACAGGTCCGTTTCAAGGGCACCAATGCGAACCGACGGATAGACCTGAGGAGTCATCAGATGATGATGGAAGCCGAGAAAGACAGAACCTTGAACGAGGTCGCTCCAAGCACCGCCGGTCAAACGCGCCACTTCTTCGGCATGGCCCCCCGCAACAATATGCAACTTCGTAAGCGGAGTGGCGGTGCCGATGCCGACCTTGCCTGCGTTAGTGATCCGCATGTTCTCGGTAAACGCCGAAGTTGTCTGCTTCCCGAACGTAATCCCACCCGTTGAAGTCCCCAACGCCCCCGAATGGATACGCAACTCCGACGACTGAACCTGAATACCGTAACGATCCCCACCTGAACCAGTCGTGTAGTAGAAGTCGATCTTCTGACCCGTATCATTAGCGAACGACAACGGAGCAGCAGGGCTGGTAGTGCCGATACCGACGCTGCCGTTCTGCTTGATTACAAAGAGCGGATCAGCCCATGTCGTACCCCCAACAGCAGTTGAGGGAGCGATCTCAAATCCCGTATCCACCACAGTGTTCGTGGTGATCCGCCAGTTGTAATGACTGGACTGTGCGTCAGAATGAAGGAACAGCCCCTCATCGTCGTATTTGCCAAAATGGGCGCTTGAATTAGTTGACCCCGAGGTAACAGAAAGTTTCGCAACGGGAGTGGCGGTGCCGATACCGACGTTGCCGTTCGAATTCTTGAGATACAAGATGTTGTCTAATTGACCAGTGTTGTAGCAACCAAACACGAAGTCATGGGTGGAGTTGTTCTGGTAACCCATATACCAGTTGCCGATTTCAGCAGAGGTGTCGTTGGTGCGCTTGAACCTGATGCCACCCCAAGACCCTGACGCCACAACGACACGGATACCTTCCGACCACCCTTCGCCGTTGTAGGAGATGACACGCAGGTTGCTGCCTGTTTGAACGTATCCAGAGAACTCTGCTGCTGCCGAACCAATCTTGAGTTGATGAGTCGTAGAGTTGTCACCAGCCCGAATATAAGTGTCGCCATTTTCACCGGACGAGAGGAACGTGTGCGTACCATCCGACAGCAGAACGTATTCAGCCTCACCACTGTTCCCCATGCCGTTCGTGTGAAGACCAACATACGAACTGCTGTACGCCTGCCCCATCACCATTCCGCCGTCAGCGCCGACGCTTTGGGCACGCAACGCCCCCGTTGAATGCAAACTTTCCGACGGCGCTGTGGTGCCAATACCGACGTTGCCCGCCCCATTGAAATACATCTCGGTGCGAGAATCGGTGTAGTTGTAGAACTGGATGCCTGAACCGGCGTTGTGGACCCAGCCGTAGGAGTCAAAACCCGGCCGGTCCATGCGGGTCGCGTTGCCTTCATCCTCGATGTGAAGTACCGCCCCGGCAGCAACCGTGGGCGTATCGAGCGATACGGCTGAACAGATCATCCCGGCTTGCGTCTGCCGGAACACCTGAGCGTCACCAGCCACCATCTTGAGCAACGAGTCGTTGGTGGCGGTCATGTCGCCCGTGATCTTGACGCCGTAGCCGGTGGCGTGGTCTTGGTCGAAGATCGCCACCCACTCGTTGTCGGCGTCGTGGTAAACGTCCAACTTGGCGTCGGGGGATGTGTCTCCAATGCCGATCCGGTTATTCGTCGCATCCACGACCAACACGGACGTATCAAACGTAATGTCGCCCGTAATGTTCGTATCCAAATTCAACGTCACCGCACCCGACAAACCCCCACCATTCAAATTCGTCCCCGCCGTCACCGCCGAAATGTCACCCGCCTCCGACGCCGTAAACATCACCAACTCATCGACACGCCCCTCCTGAAACGACACCCACACCGAATCACCCGCCGTCGGCAACGACCCCAAATACTGAACCGGACCATGCTCAAACTCCAACGTCAACCGCGGCACCTGCACATACACATCCGTGCCATCCACCACCCGCGTCACCTCAGCCGCGAAAAACCCCGACGCCCGCCCCACCTTCGATGCACTACGAGTTGGACGAGTTCGAGGAATGTTGGGCATGGCGTTACTCCACTATTCCACTTAGGACGTGGCCCTTTTGGGCCGTGTTGAAAGCCTCAGCCTCAGCGGCGGCAGCCGCAGGCGTCCTCATAATTGCCGCCCAAGTGATCGGACCAACCGCCCCCACTGGTTCAATCAACGTCGGCAACGGAAAGCCAGCCGCCCCCGACGGTGCAATCAACGTAATCAACGCCAAACCCTTCTTCACCTGAAACGCCTTCACCGCAGCCTCCGTCACCGGACCAAACGCCCCATCCGCCGGAACCCCGACCCCCTGCTGTAACCGCTTCACACAATCCCCGTTCGCCCCGCGACCAAACACTTTCAACTCGCACCCCAAATCGGAACTGTCATCCAATGTCCGTGCCGAAACCGTCACCGGATCAGGAACCCCAGCCTTCCACGTAACCCGATCTACCAAATGTGCCCGATTCATAAAGTTGAGACCCGACAACGTCACCACCATGCCCGGCCTGATCTTCATCCCATTGACTCGCGGCACCCTCGCCTGAAGCGTAGACCCAAAGAAACTGTTGTCTGACCGTCGCACAGACATACTGTGCATGTAAAACGGATCAGTTTCTTCGGCGTCCATCTTCAACTCGATCGCCGTCTGATTGGCAAGCAGATATTCTTCAGAAGTGAAATACAGAATGCCTGCGGCTTCAAATACGATGAATTCGTTATCGCTAGCAAGTCGACGAATCACATCCCATGTTGACTCGTCACTGTTTTCGTTTTGTTGACGAACAATGGCTGATTTGACCGGAGTGGATTGAATGAACATGTCGAGACCAACTTCGGCGGCTTTCTGAGCGACGAAGGTGGACGCTGCGATGGCTCCAAAATTGGCGGCACCCTTCTCGCGTTTCCATATTTGAATGGTTTGTGAACGGGCAACGATCTTGGCTGTGTCTGCCCCTCTGGGCGCTCGGCTAATCGATACGGCAGAAACTTCAAAACTTTGTCCAGCGTAATAGACGGGTCGACGTAGGAAGAAATATCCGGCGTCGTGCATGCGAAAGCCGGGATCGACAACAGTGAATTCGATACGACTAATTTCGTTGATGCCCAGAGAAACGGACAGAGTCGACACTGATTGTTGAATCTCAACAAGGTGATCATCAACTTCACCAATGATAAGATCAGTTATCTGATCCATAGTTATCCAGCAAACTCCTCGATGTCAGTTCCGGCAAACGAATGCAGGAACCGAGTCACATGGTCGGGATTATTTCGGTTCAATTCGTTAGCGGCGTAAACCGAATCCCAAATTATTTCTGCTTGCGTCTTCCCAGCATTTGCCCCTGTCGTTGGCACAACCGTGGGTTCTTGCGTGATCGCCCTCAACTGAACCACCTCCGTGTTGACCTGCGGCTTTTCAGTGAGTTGGAGAGTGATCTTTGCCTGAGTAATCGCCCCGGTCAGATCGCGACGAATCGAGTCGAAAGACAACTTCGTGATACGAACAAAGAATTGTGGTCCCGTTGAGCCGTGAAAAAACTGGCAATCCAAATCTTCTGCCGCCATCTCTTCCAACACCCCCAACGTTTCCTCCACCGACACCATACCCCTCGTTGCCTTGTCGAGAATCAGCGTCGAGAAAGACAAGGTCCGGTTTTTTGCTGCGGAGGCTTCAAGCAGCGGCTTGAGACCCGGACGAGCCACACTCTGGTATTGCAAAGCATTATTGGCATAAGCAATTTTTACGGGACCATATGGAAAGGTTACTGACCGCGGCACAAACGTGTTGTAAAACTTGTGGTCGCTAAAGTCGACACCCTCATCAAACTTTCGTATCTCCTTCTCATCAGGAAAATCACGCCAGTCGACTTGCTGCAAAACGACCCGTTCAGCAACAGCATAAGTAAAGATATGCTCTATGGGGCCTGAGGTTGTGTTGATCGTTACACTAATAGAAGCCATTTATTCCTCGCGATGCCTAATTTTGATAAGTAACTGGATTACCGAAGTCATCCCCGTTTTCTAATGCCTCTTCGACCACTGCCCTTATCCACTCTGCCTTCTCCGTAGCGTCCATAGCGTGGAAAGGCGTGCCGCTCGTCGGCAAGTCGATCGCTATCGGATTTGTCGTCTGGTCCCCAATGTTCATTTCAAAGTAAACAGTACTATCACCAGCAGTTGCAGCGACGACTGTAACGAGGTCATTTATGTACGACGGAATAGTGAAGGTGTCATCACTCCTGTAATCAGTCGTATACGGATTGCCACTAACCGACAAATCCCACGCCTCCTGCTCCTCCGGAGGCAGCCCGCCATAGAGGCCCCAACCCCCGGCTCGGTTCTTCTGGCCGGGGTCCATACCTCCGACTATGTACCTCAAAGCACCCTCCGGGTCCTGCCCGGCATACAAGATCATTGCAATCTCTCGCGCGGCATACGTAGACACTTCAGCCAACGTCAACAACGAAGCAACAGTCTCGGACATCACCGTCTCGCTCAACATCGTCAACGCCGTAGCAAGGTCTACGCCCTCAAAGTTGCCTGTTTGAGTCGCTGCCTGATCTAGCAACTTTCCAACATCAGAAGTGCCATACTGAGTTTCCAACAACGCTTTCCCCGCTGGCCCTGCCCCAGAAATCGCCATAAGGCGAGATTCAAGCGCCAGATATTCCGGGCTTTCCCTCAACCCCTGTTCCATCAAGCCCACCGCTTCCAAACCCAAGCCCGACAGGACAGCATGGGTTTGCCCAGACAGCCCATACAAATCCGTATTCCCCAACACGGCCTCCATGTATCCCGCCGGACCCATCCCCAACCAGTCCATATGCTGTCCCTCGTTGAAGAGAGCCATCGCGAAATCCAACATCGCTTGGTCGCTAGCCACGCCAAATTCCTCTTGCTCGCTAAACACGATGTCATAGGCCGCCTGCGACTGATCCTTGAAAGTGTCAGAAGTTATACGTTTCCCCAGCGTGGACTTATCCATAAGCGCCACCCCCAACGCACCCTCAGTTATCCCACGCCACTCGCCATGCGTTGTCGGCACCACATTGAGAGCCAACTTGTTCATCATCTCCAACACAGACAGCGTGGCGTCCCCAAAGTCAACCTGCATCCGCTCCGCCAAATCCTCGATGTCCCCAGAGGACATATCTGTCGCACTACTCAACCTGTTCAAATTGTCGGTCAACCTCGCAAGCCGTTCATCGGCGAGTATCTCTAGTTCATCGTTCACGTTCTGGAGTGAAATCACCAACGTGTCGTAGTCAGCGCCCCGCTCCTTCGCCATCTTTCGAAGCGCCTCCTCGTCGGACAACAAGTCCTCCATCTCATCCCGCAACGTTTGAATCGTCGAAGTGCTTGCATCTTCCAACCTGTCGAACAAACCCTCCCCGATTGTGTCCGCCAGTTCTTCAGCCTTCTTCTGGAACTTCTTCTTATTTCGGGTACTGAAAAACGCTCCAGCCGCCGCACCGATCCCTGCACCAGCCAACGCCCCCCACGGACCAAGCATGGAGCCAAGCGCCGCACCACCAGCAGCACCAGAAACCATCCCACCAGCCACCGTTCGAGACTTCATCGCCGTACCCAACCCAGCCACAGCACCACCCAACTGCGGACTAAACATTGCCAACATGCCACCCATCTGCGCCGCCCCCTTGTCCAGCCCCAACGCCGGACCCAAAGCCGCAAGACCCATACCCATAGCACCCCGACCCGCGTAACCCATCCCCTTGCCAAACATGTTGCCCGACGCTCCTGTCATGGCCCGCCAACCACCCCTCATCGCAGCAAACTTCCCCCCGCCACCCGGCAATACCGGACCCGCCACCCCCGCTGGCAAGGCACGGGACGCCCTATACCCACCCATATAGTTTGACCCAGCAGTGTTCATCGCAGCACCCGGCGACAGCCCGGCCGGACCACCGATACGGCCAGCCATCGCCAACCCGTGCAACGGCGAAAACATCGCCCTCGACCTCATCCCACCCATAACCGCCACCGCCAACAACGTCCCCAAACCCGGAGTCTTCAACAACCCACTCAAGGCTCCCGAAACCGCCGTCACCCCAGAAGCAATCGCCGTCAACCCACTCCCCATCGTGGGCAACAACTCGAAGAACGCATCCTTGAACAACGACAACATCGACCTGATCGCAGGCATCACATCATTGGCAACGACGTTGAAGAACGACGTAAGCACCGGCAAGTTCTCCACCACGATCCGGTTGCCTTCATTGAATATCTGCATGATGCCCCTGACGACTTGGCCGAAAGCGTCACCCAAATCCATCCACGCGTCCCGGTTCTTTATCAGCATGTCGTTGAAGTTGCGAATCAGCCCGGTGCCACCAAACAATTCATCCCACGCCGGGGTCAACACGTCGATCAGCACGTTCGCCCCCTGCTCCAACGGACGTAACGATTCACCAATCCTTCTGAACCATGCACCTATCCCGCTAAAGAAGTCTCGGAAACTTTGCCCCACCTCCGTCAACTTCGGCAATTCCTTGTTGATCAACCGCACCAGAGATGACGCAAAATTGTCAAACGACTCCACCATCCCCGGTATCAGTTCATTCAAGCCAAACTGCCGTAACACGACACGGGTCTGAATCAGCGACCGCTTCAGAATTCTCTCAATCTGAAGAAACGCGTCCCGCATCGGCTGCACAAACACCTGACCAAATTCAGCAAACTCGTGAGTCATCCGGGTAATAAACCCTTTGACTGTTCCCATCAACGTCGAGTTCATCCGTTCCAACTGGCCCTTGAACGCCTCCGGAGTAAACTCTCCGCTGATCAATCCGGAAATGAACTTGTCGGACGACATGCCCGACATGCCCTTGGTGACACCCTTGAACTGCGGACCCAGTTGCTCAAAGGCCGAGATGGTTTCTTGACCGACTGTGCCCTTCCGTTGAGCGGCAGCGACCGCACGGGCCATCTGCTGCATCTGCTTCGAATCGCCACCCGTGATGTCACCCAACGCACGCAACACCGGGTTGATGTTCGCCTGCCCCATCCCGCTACGTCCCAACGAACCGACAAGGCCCGGCAGGATCTCCATGCCGAATATGGACAGCCGTGGATCGGCCGCCACGGAACGGACACCAGCCAACGACTGGCGCAAGCCCCCCATCGCCGGGATTAGATTGACTTGCGCAAACTCTCGTGCCGCTCCAGCCAACGTACCGATCGCCACCGCTGCCGCACCAGCCGCCAACGCGACGCCCTGTAACGACTGTTGGTACAGTCTGTTCGTCGCCCGACCGGTCATCATCGCCACCTTGGCGCTCAAGATAGCAATCGACACAGCAGCAATTTCGAGCGCCAAACCCTTCGTTGCGAGTTTGCTCATCGCCGTGAAGAAATTGACAAACATCTTGGAGGTTTTGCCAGCGATTACTCCAAGAGCCTGAATCTTTGTGGTCAGCCTGTCCCAGTCTTTTGCAGTGCTCCTAAGGCGCGCTGAAGCCTTGCTTATTTTGTCGGTTTCCCTACCTAACGCGGCAAGTTGCGCCTTCGCTCTAGCAAGTTCTGCTCCGCCGGTAAAGTCGACATCTACTTTGATTACGACTTTTTCTTCAACGGCCATGCATAGACCTCAATCAGTAATTATCGACGAATACGCTGACGCTCCGACTCCCGTTTCTGTTCTTCGCGGTCAGCCGCTATAACTTTAGCACACGCCAACCTAAGCAGCCATTCATCCTCATCACAATTCAACAATGTGATTGGATCAGTGTAAAACACTTCTCCTAATCGTGCCGCCGTGATGATTCTTGCGTCCTCAGCAAACCCATCTAATACGCCGCCGTAGGGTCCACCGCATCGACTTCATCCGAATACCCGGCATGCTCCATAACTGCAAGAGCCGTGGCTTCAAGATGAGGATCAAGTCCGTAAAACGCCTGAATCCCGTCAGGGATTGGGCGAGTTGCCTCCACCATGTCGAGAATTTCCTGCGAGGCGAACGTGAGTCCGAGGCCGTCCGAAGTCGTCACCTGTTCACCATTGACGTAAATGCCGCTACACGTATGGCCGATTACCTGACAGGCAAACTTCGTGGCGTCGAACCCGGCTTTGGTGTTTTCTCCAGCGTTGCGCCTCCATGCACGGATTTGATGCTGGGTGATGTTTGGTGAAAATCGAACCGCAATACCATCACGTTCCGGAACATCAATCTCGATTTCTGGACGTTCAATCTTCTTGGCAAGTTCAATCTTGAGTTGTTCCAAAACCGACGGCGGCTTCGGTGTAGCCAGCGGCGGCCTCGAAGCACGAGTGCCTTTATCAGCGGTGGCATCAGAGGTGAAAGTGTCTTCAGGCATAACAGTAAATACTCCTAATCTATTGACGCAGTAGCGTTGTCTAGTTGGCTAAACGGACAGAGAATCCTCTGACCCGATACAAAAACCTAGCACACAGCCGCCCGGTATTCGTCAACAACACACATCCATAAAAGACGAAAGCCCGCCCCATAGGGACGGACCTTTGCCAGCCATGAAGGCTTAGGGGAATCGGATTAGAAGCCCCAGAATTATTAGTCGGTCTGCGTCGCGATCGCCCCAACCTTGCCGACAGAGAACGTCATGCTGAACGTCACCGGAGCAGAAGACCCCGAATCACCCTCAGGTTCCGTAAGGCCCACCAGCAACGCCTTGGGATACAAACGCCCGTGGGGTGAGTCCGGAACAACCAAGTCCTGATTCAGTTCCGTGATTTGAATGTCGTAAAACGCCATCCCAACCAAGTCGCGTGCACCCTGAAGAACAGAAGCATGTTCCGCCGGAACATAGAAGCGTGTCAGCGTGATGTCCCCAACCTCTGCCACGGTCGTAACCGTGTCAGGGAAACGACTACCACCGTCGTACACCTTCTCCACAGCAGCAGTAACCTCGCCGCCCGACATTTGCGCCCAATAGCCCGTAATCGCCGGACCCTTCTGTGCGTTTGTGGGCAACTCGGCGTCGGTAGGCACAAGCAAACTGGCAACAATTTGCCGTTGTGATGATTTGAGATTTGGCATTTATCTACTCCCCGTCAACTAGACGACACCGGCCGTCAAATTGCTCTTAGTAATGGTCACAGCGATCTGATCGCCAATGGCTGACACTCTGATATTCACAGTGGCTTTCACCAATCCGGTAGCAAGTTGCGACGCCGGGTTGTTGGCAGAATTCACCTGAACCGAATACCCCGGATCAACCTTCTTGCCGTTGGCGTCATACCCCTCGTACAAGCCACCGGACTGCCTGATCGGGTCCAACATGCCGACAAGCGAACCACGAATCGAATTGAACAATGCGCCACGGGAGTCGACCGTCGAGAACAGGAACTGTTCCAGACGGGCTTCGGCCAGATGCACCACGTAGTTGACTGTGTCGCGGTGAGTAATGAACCTCCAGTTCGCCTCATCGCTAGACACCGACCGGGCACCGTAAACCTGCACCAGACCGCTCACCACGCGCAGCGTGTTGACCCGCTTCTCGTCCATGATGTTGCTGGTGGCTCGATCCACCGTCGCCGCCAAACCCGTAGCAAACTTGGCCGAAGAAATCTTTCCAGCACCGACACGCCACGGGCCGCCCGCTTCCTGCACCGCAGTAGCACGGGCACCAGCGACGAACGACTCAGGCGACACATTGATGGTCAAACCAGCACTGGCCGGGTCCGGAATCTTCACCCACGGCCAATAGAAAGCGCCATGCTCGGCAGACGCATGCGAATAATACGTAGCGGCGCTGGTGCGAGCCGCCGACGCCGTATCGGCAGAACCAAAGCCCATCAACGCAATACGGTCGTTGGCTCCAGCGTGAACCAGCAACCCCGCCCAGACCGTCGCGCCAGACTGACCGGGAATACACACTGCGCCACAGCCAAGGTTCTCGGTGAAGTATGTCAACCCCGTCACATAGTTGGCAGCCGTAGGAGCACCGCCATCTGCGCCACTGGCAAGAGCCGTGGCAGCAAGCACCGCCGGATCGTTAGCCGAAGTCGCATCGTCGGCAGCAATCAGTAAATGGGATACCGAACTGGTGTTCAGATACGTCACCGCATCTGCCACATCGACCAAGTCGCGAGTCACCAACTGGGTGACACCACTCAACGCGATCGTCATCACAAACGTGTCCGCCGTGTCGCCCGCCGCCACCGCAACCGTAAGGTTGGCTGCCCAATCGCCCGTGTTCTTGGCTGTGATCGTCATCGTGGCAGCAGAACTGCTGTCGTTCAGCGTAAGCGTGCCAGCCGACGCAGAAGCGCCGGTTGCCCGGTAGATGTACGCTCGACGGCCCCCCTCCTCGAAATACGTCTGCGCGTCGGCATACAAATTGCCCGATTCATAACCGCCGTAGTATGTGACATACTCGGCAAGGCTTTTCACTAAAGTGGCAGCGTCCGTCGGCCCGCGCTGAGCGGTACCACACATAAAGACCTGACCGACGACCTCGTCGCCCGTATTGACCGGCCCTGTGCGAACCGCAGTTGTGACCGTTACTCCCGGCATCCCTTAGCCCTCCAAAGACCTTGTACTTGTCGGCATCTGTAATGATACATGGAGATCGTCTTGTGATTTTGCATGTTTCAGCAATCGATTGAAGACCATCATCGCGTCTTATCCATTCCGTACAGTGTAGACGACCAACGCCTACGCCGAAGGAGTAACAACGACCGAACTGGACGAATACGCACCAGTTCCGATGTCGTTCAACGCTGCCACACGAAATTGATAATTCGTACCGTTTGTCAACCCCGTCACCGTGTACTGCGGTGACGTGGACCCGGTGTCCGCCACCTCTGTTCCCCACGTTGTCCCCGCATCGACTGAAGCCTGAATGCTGTACCCTCGAATCGGCTGCCCGCCACCATCCCAAGTGGCAGCCCGCCATGTCAGCACCACCTGCGTGTCCCCCGACGAAGCCTGCAACAACGTGGGGGCATTCGGCACCTTCTCAATCAGCCCGGCCGTCAATGTCGAAGAAGTCATTGTGTACAACGAGATGCGACTAACCACCTCATCCAAATTGAGGTCATACGCCAAATAAGCCGCCGCTAGAAACCGCTCACCTTTGATCAACGTCAGATCAGAAAACTCTTCACGAAGCGTCCCCTCATCCACCTTGATGTCCGTTGCCGCCGCAGTCGAGTCTGCTTGCCGCAATGCAGGCTGATCCAGCAGAGCATCGCGCACCACCGTACACAAATTGTCCCTAATCTCTGTCGTTTCCTGCGGGCCGTTGCCCCGCACCCAAACATACGTTCGCATCGCATACCGAACCCGAAAGATCGGATCACGATCCGCTTCGTAGTCGATGCGCGTGAGGTCTTGCGTGGACCCCACCAAGGTGATGATCGTCGGCCAGTTATCCAACGCGACCGGCTCGAACGTCAGGTACTTCTGCGGATCAGGTAGGCGCTGGTCGTCCAGATACAACTGGTTCCGGTATGTGATCAGACGCGACGGCAAATCGCCAGCCAGATACGTATTTACATACTCTTTGGCCTTGACCGGACCTTCCATCATTCGCGGAACAACGCTTTCGTTTTCTGATACGGAGTATTTCCATACGCCACATAATCTCCCACCCGTTCCGCCATGCGCCGTGCAAAGAAGCGTGGTACGAAAACGATCTTGCGTTGCGGCATGAACCGGGTACCCGTTTGATGAAACTGTGCGTAAGGCAGTTGCGTGCCGAATGTGGCGGTACGCCTACCGATGTCTGTCGGGCGACCCTTGAGAGTCGTCAGGTCGCGATACAGGTCGCCTTCCCGAACCAGAATCGGCACCCCGCCATAGTGCGCCAACTTCCATGAGGCGTAGCCGGTGTCCAACGCGTTCCATGACCGGTTCGGACCATGGATACCACCCTCACTCGGCACCCCTCCCCCGGTTAGAAACTGGGCCTTGTACGCCTTCTTCAGTTCATCTCTTGCCCAACGAAACGTCGGCCGCCAGTCCGTCGTCCGCTTCAACATCCCTTTGACGTATTTGTCCCAGTCCGATGTATCGACTTTGACAACGATATGAACCGTCATGTTACGCCACCCGGACGCGACGATACCGACGTAGTGATTGAAGTTCTGCGTCAAGAAATCCTGTTTGCATGGGGGCAACGTTCCGGGTTTCCAAATCCTTCAACCCGACCACATCATCGTGCATGTTTTGCACTTCCCTCGTTGCCGCCCGAAGGATCAGCAACTTCATCATCTTGATCGTCGATCCATCGAGACCCCCCGTGTACGTGACCGTGACCACATCGTTGGCAAACGCCCGAAACAGATCGACGCCGTACTTCCGTACCACGAAGTCGCGCCCCTCCTCTTGAGCCGTAGCCGTCGCTTGCGTTTGGGGTCGGATCGTCAATGACGCCACGCTGACGACCGGCGAGTTCGCCGCATAGAAAACGTATGGTGGCTGGATCATGCTGACCGGGGCGTTGGTCGTGTCGAGGCTGTAGTCGTAAAAGAAACTGTTCGTCGGAACACCATGTGCATGGTTCGCAACAACGTGGGTTTCGGTGTAGGCGGTCTGTTCGATCGGACGCCGCAGATAGGATTCCATTTCTGAATGAAGTCCATCAATGACCAACTGGACGCCCTGCTCCTGCGTGTTGGACAAAGTAATGTCCATGTACTTCTTGAGTTCTGAAACGGTGACAAGCGCCATAGCGGCCGCTACCTATGGGTCGGCTAGCGCCCGGCAGCGCGGGCTTGTGCTTCTCGGACCCGGCCAACGGCCCCGGTGTTCAACCGGGCAGCGTTGCGACGGATGCGATCAACGAGTCGTTCACGGTCCTTGGGTACCAATGTTGGCGGCATGGGGTTTCTCCTCGGGTAAAGAATTGATACTTCCAGTCCTATTGTACGACACCCCCGGCCTGCCGTTTGTAAGGTCAAGCCTCGGTGATTGCCACTTTCCAAGCAAACCCTCGACTAAAGTCGCGCCTATGGCACGTACAAAGGAATGGGCTGACCGCCTACAAGCAATTCAACAGTTTGTCAACCGAGAGGGACACGCACGTATCCCGACCAAACACACGGAGGTCATCGACGACCAAAGCATCAACATCGGCACCTTCGTCAGTTACGTTCGGAACAGGTACCACGCTGGCTCCCTCTCTCCCCAGCAGATTGCTGCGCTAGAGAAGATGACGGGATGGACATGGGGACCCCTCCGGCCCGGACCCTCCTCAGACAACAATCGAGATGACGAAATCAAACACTTGCGCGAGGGCGGTCTCAGCCTCAGCCAGATCGGCGGCCGATACGACCTGAGTCGCCAACGCGTTCACCAAATTCTGAACCGAGCCAACAACCGTGGCTGATCCCAGCAACTCATCCGACTGGACATCCCTCACCCGCAAATTCGCTGGCAACTCAACTGCTCCGTCCACCCCTGAGAAGCAGGGACAGGCGAGCATGCTCGTGGCGATTGCGTTGGGGATGAGCATGCTCTCTGCCGGTGGAGCCGTCGCTGCGGTACTGGTGAACATGTTGCTCATCTCCTCCTTTCCCAACGCTGCTTGGCTGGAACCGGGCATCGGGTATCGGAACGCGTTTCTCATCACGGCTATCATGCTGTTGGTTCGTGCCGTGTTCGCAGCGGCGGCGATAGCCGGTCGGAACAGCAAGTAGGCCAAAATTCTTTTGCCCTTCTTGCCCTTGTCCTGACTGGGGTTTGTAGATTTCCTGAAGAAAAGTCGACTAACGGGTTGACGGCGTCCTGCGAACCCGGTATTGTTCTCCTTCTCAGGGAAGGGTCACCGTGACCCCCCCTCCAGCAAAGGACATATCTATCATGTTGAAGCAGCCCGAAGTTCCACGCCAGAAGGGCACCCCCGGCGACCAGAGCGTCGCCGACCAGCACGGCTCGATGGAATCGCTGGTCGCCAACACCCTGCTTATCGACCCCGCCTATCAGCGGGAACAGAACACCCGTAGAGTCAACAAGATTGCTCAGGAGTTCGACACCGACATGATGGGGGCCGTCGTGGTTTCACGGCGCGCCAATGGCGACCTCGTTCTCATCGACGGCGGACACCGCATCGCCGCACTGCACCTCATGGGGTGGGAGGATCAGGCAGTCAACGCCATCGTGTTGGATGGCCTGACCCTCAAGGAGGAGGCACATGTGTTCTCTGTCATCAACTCCAACCGGGCCAAGCCGAAGCCGACACAGATTTTCCGTGCCGACGTGCTTGCCCAGCAGCCGGAAGCCGTACTCATCCAGTCGGTCCTCAGTGCCCTCAACATCGAAGTTGTGGACTCCCCCAAGAAAGAAGGACTTCGCTCAATCGGAACGATACGCACACTGTTCCGGCAGGATGGTGCAGAAGCACTGGCCCGTATGCTGAAACTCCTCAGCACTGCCTACGGCAGGGGTCCGAACACCTTCAACCACGACCTGTTGGTCAGCATCTCTGCCATACTGCGACACAACCCCGACATGTCGGATCAGCGGCTGCACGACAGCCTCAAGAAGTTCGGCTCTCCCGAAAGTCTGATAGCAGACGGCAAGCGCCGCGCCATCGCCATACAAGGCAGGACACACAACGCCATCGCCAATGTTGCCCTCCGGGCCTACAACATGCGGTTGCGTGAAAAGACCCGGATCGTCTTGTTCGACGAGGACACCCGGATCACCGGCTAAAGCCCGATATAAAAATCCCGTTATCGGGTTGACAACATCACATCAGCCCGATAACGTTACCAACGTCAATTACCACCAGAAAAGGACAATCACTATGTCAAAAGAATTCGACGGAAACTTTGAAGACCTGTACGATCAGGTCTTCAACAAGGGTGCCTCACAAGAGGACACCCTGACCAAGGAACGTGAGCAGAAAGCAGAGCGTCGGAAGATCGAAATCCGCCGTCGCAACGCTGCTGCGTATCGTGCCCACAAGATGTTGGAAGCCCTCCACGCGGAGACCTACGCCGACCTCTACAAGAACACCTACGCCCGGTTGGAGGGCGACCCGCGATACGACACAGAACTCATCGAGTCCTGATCGTCAACTCATCGCTGGTAATCTCTGACTCATAGTCGGAGTTACCAAAGAGGAGCGAGGCTTCGGCCTCGCTCCTCTTTTTTTTTGTCCAAAAACGCCACGGCCAGCCAACGTGCGGATGCTATTCTTGGTATCTCAACCCAATCCAAAGGAAGGCAGTCACCATGGTTGGTCACGATCCAGATTGGGTTTTGCCCGGCGTTCGCATCACCCGCGCTACACGAGAACCCTGCCTCGTTTGCGGCCACCCAACCGGAGATTGCACCCCTGATTCCATAGCCCACCCCTCCCCTACGAAATCAGGAAAGATCACGGTTCCATGCGACGTGTATGAAGACCGTTGGATTACACCGACTCGCCAAACCAGAATTCTTGTTGCTGCTGCCGGAACCGAAATCACACACGAAAAAGCACGAGAACTCGGCTTGGCTTTACACTTTCCGTATCAAGCAACAGTGTCATAATCTAGTCACTACAAATCGCCCGAATACCTGTTTCAAGGACAGCAAATGTACCTCGTTGACGACAACCTCTTGGCACAGTACGCCCCAAAACAAACCCCATGGGGCTTCGACCATCTTGGCTACATCGTCTACAAACGTACCTACGCCCGCCCAATCTACGACGATCACGGCGAAATTATCCGAACTGAAGAATGGCCTGAAACCATTCAGCGCGTCATCAACGGTGCTCAACAAATCGGGGCAAAACTAACCCAAGCAGAAGCCGAACGCCTGTTCGACCACATGTTCAACCTTCGTGGCCTACCCGGCGGACGCATGCTCTGGCGCATGGGCGGACCTGTAGCCCACGGCGGACCATACGGCGACGACATGAACAACTGCTGGTTCACCACCATCGAATCCACCAAGGATTTCGCATGGATTTTCGAACGCCTCATGCTTGGCGGAGGCGTCGGCTTTTCCATCACCACACCTGAAACGCTTGGCACGGTCAGGCAAGGCACCGTCATCCAACACAACGTGTCAGACGCCGATTACATCGTGCCCGACAAACGCGAAGGCTGGGCCGAATGCCTGCTACGCGCCCTCGACACCTATCTTGGAAACGAAGATCACCCCCACACGGTCACCTACTCAACACAGTTGATTCGCCCAGCAGGCGCACCCATCAAAACGTTTGGCGGAACCGCATCCGGGCCAGCCATCCTCAACGAGGGCATCACCAAAATCTGTGCCGTTCTCGACACCGCAGTTGGCCGACACCTCACCTCCGTCGAAGCCTTGGACATCTGCAACATCATCGGGTCCATCGTGGTCGCCGGAAACGTTCGACGTTCCGCCCAAATCGCCCTCGGCAAACCCACCGACACCGAATACCTCAGCGCCAAACGTTGGGACCTCGGCACCATCCCCGCCTACCGGGCCATGTCCAACAACACCGTCATCGCCAACCGCGGCGAAGTCGAATCCCTCAACGGCGAATTTTGGGATGGCTACCTCGGCAACGGCGAACCATACGGACTGTTCAACCTCGAAACCTCACAACGGTATGGCCGAATGGGCGAAGAACGACAAGACGACACCGTGGCAGGCACCAACCCCTGTAGCGAAATTTCGCTCGCCAACAAGGAGTCCTGCAACCTCGCTGAAATGATCCTTCCAAACATTCGTTCGCTTGACGAAATGATCGACGTATCCAAACTGTTGTACAAAGTCCAGAAAGCAGTAGCGGCACTCCCCTACATCGACCGCGAATCCACCCGCATCACACATCAAAACATGCGGCTAGGTCTCGGCGTAACCGGGATCACACAAGCCCTCGACAAATTGGATTGGCTGTCTCCCACCTATGAGGCGCTTCGCCACTTCGACGCCGAATGGTCAGCCGAACAGGGCTATCCCCAATCGGTTCGACTCACAACCGTGAAGCCCTCCGGCACCCTGTCCCTCCTCGCCGGAGTCACCCCCGGCGTCCACCCCGGCTTCGCCCGCTATCACATCCGACGGGTCCGAATGTCATCCCACGATCCTCTACTCGACTACTGCGCCCAACGCGGCTACACAATCGAATGGGTCCGCGGCTTCGATGGAATGGTCGACGAACGTACCAAGGTCGTGGAGTTCCCATGTGCATTCCCAACAGACACCATGCTGGCCCACGACGTGACAGCCATCGATCAGATTGCCCTTCAACGCCGCATGCAAGCCGACTGGGCAGACAACGCAGTGTCTGTAACGGTTTATTACCGGAAAGACGAACTGGACGCTATCAAGGCTTATCTGGTCGAAAACTGGGACGACATGAAGTCCGTGTCTTTCCTGCTTCACAGCGAACACGGCTTCGAACAAGCCCCCCTTGAAGCCATCGATCGAACCACCTACAAAGCCCTGCTAGCCAAGGTGAACAAAAAGCCACAGTCTGTAGCAGCCGGAACAAGTGAACTGTTGGACGACGATTGCTCATCCGGAGCCTGTCCGATTCGGTGACTACCTGACGGCCCGATCAAGCCAACAGGAGTATCCTAATTAGATGGACGAAGACACTCCCCCCGTTAGCGTCCACATGTTCACCTCTATCATCGACTCTTCTATTGAACTTGGCGCGCTCGTCCCCCACCACGGCTCCTGCTGGCTCTGCCACACCCCCGAACGCGTCTACTGGCCCCATGAAGACATCAAGGAGGGGCTTGACCCGACCAACGGTCCCATACCATTATGCAGAGACTGTCTCCTGCATAGGGCCATGTGGAATGCCTACCAAACCCAAGTCAAACAACATTGACGACTTCAAACTCGCCAACGTTCCTCAAACCCTCTTTGCTGCCGCCAACGTAATCCGCCTACACGGCTGGACACGCGGTACCCCCATCCATCCGGACACCGGCAAAGTCGACATCATGGGCGCTCTCGCCCTCGCCTGTCACGCCCACCCAACTCGCATTAGCGACGACTGGAACACCACTGTCTCTAACCTGCCCCCAAAGCAGCAAGGCAGATTCGTTCTTGCATGGGAGGCACTCGCCCTCTACCTCGGTTGCGACCCCACCGAATGGAACGACCGAACCACCCAAGAAGACACGATTCGCCTCTTCCGCCATGTTGGGCAAATCATCGACATCGCCTAGAAAACGAGAAAGCCCCCCGGATTGCTCCGGGGGGCTTCTCTAAGTCCTGCGGTTAGGTGACTGTTACGTCACTCACTTACAGACTAGGAAGGAGCGGCGTCAAAGGTGACCTTGACGAACGACTCCGGGCGCTTCACCGCGAGGGCAAGGCGCTGCTCGGCCAACACCACGATGGCGTTCCGAACGAAGAAGTCCGAATGCTGCTCGCTGATGCGGATCGAAGCCTCTTCCCGGTCGTACAACTGGGCACCCTGTCCGAACGAACCGACGATAGCGGTACCTTCAGCCACGGCGGGAGTGTCGACCACCGGAATCCGCCAGACACGAGCCTCTGCGCCGGTCGCTACGGACACGGCAAGGAGGTACGTACCCTGCGAGTTCTTGGTGAGTTCGATGTCTTCCCAGTCGTTCGGGTGGACGATGATGCCGGTTGGCTCGTAGTAGGCGAGGAACGACAGTGTTGCCGCACGCCTGATGGCGTCGGCCTTCGTGTCAGCCACCGGAGCGGTTGCACCTGCTGACCATGAGTAGGTCTGAATACCAGTGGTGTTCAGAATACCCGTGAGGTCTTCGCCTGTGCCTGCACCGTTGATGATCTGATGATCCTCGTGGAGGCGGAGGCCGTACAGCAGTTCGTTGTCGATGATCGACCGCAACTGCGGCTCGTCGGCAAGAACGTTGCGGTGGGCGGCTTCCCAGTGAGCAAGGGTCCGAACCGGAGCCTGCTCGCCGACGAACGTGAACGCGCTCTGCGGCTTGGCACCGAAGGCAGACGAAACACGCTCAGGAACCACTGATGCGTTGTTCGTAAATCCGCTGACACGGAAATACTCAACAACAGCAGCATTGGTGCGGCGGGCGGGGAACAGGTCACGGACTCTGACACTGCGCTGGGCGCGGGTAACGATCGGATCACGCTCAACGGTGCCGAACGCAGCCGGTGTGCCCGTGGGCAGCGCCGAATAAACGTCCTTGACGTTGTATGAACCGAGGTTGCCAGACTTCACCGTGAACGGGGCAGTCATGTTGACGCCAGCGCGTCCACCATTCAGTGCCTTGAACTCGGGAGAGTCAACGAATGCCTGACCCAGTGTTCCACTGTGGGGGGTGGCTGCGCCGAGACCAGCGGCTGCGGCTTCAGCAGCAACCGACTCTTCTGGCGTGGTCGTGCCCCACTCCTGAACGGTCTTCATCTCCTCCATGGAGTCGATGAGACCCTTGATTTCTTTGATGTCTCGCATGTTGCCATCGAAGGCAGACTTGCGATCCTGATCGATGTGGAGAACGCCGTCTTCCATCTTGAAAGAATCGGCAATCTCTTTGTTGGTCTCCATCTTCTCGCGCAGAGCGCCCTGAAGTTCGCGGAGACGACTTGCGTCAAATGACATGGTGCTTTTCTCCCTATAAGAGTTGTTGAGTGTGTTGATGTTTGACACACTTCGGCTCAGGACAGCACCCAACCGACGGGGTCATAGGTAAGAGAATACACAAAGAGGTGTTGTCGCCAATGCAACAACGTCCCCGTTGTCAATAAATAACTTTACTTACTTGTTGGTTTAGAAGCCTGTCGTTTGCCTACACGCAGACGACGCGGCGGCTCTTTCCCGGCGGCCTCAGCCGCCTCGGCTTCGATGGCACGTTCGATGTCAGCAAACGTGTCCGGGGTACGTTTCGGCCAGTCCTCAATACGTATTCGATCAGCGGTGGAAACCTTGCTCCAATCAGCCATCAGAATCCCTCTGCCACTGCGTTGCTCTCACTATTTCAACTTGTCGATCTTTCCCCAACACAATACATTCAGCCTCCCCGATACAACCAAACCCAGCCACCGAAATGCCCACAATGTCTTCTATCGGAACATCTGTCACAATCACATATGAGGCACCCTCGCCAAGGCCGCGACGGGCGAACTGCTCCGCTGTATCCCGATCCAATGACCACGAACTAAGCGGCGACGCGTTGATGTCCATAGTGAAAGGCCCAGAAACATCGGCATACGGGTCGGTGTTGTGGAAGGCGACTCCGCGGTACAGGCGCACGGTGCCTTTGCCCTGAGCCGCCTCCTTGACAACCTTCTGCGCTATCTCAGTCATCATAGGCAACGCCTCATCATGCGCGTCACCGAATAGGCCGTCATTCAGCATCGCCGACACCATGGAGAACACCTCCCGCTTCTTGCGAAATTTCGCATCATCAGATGTATTCATCAACGGGTCTGGGTTGTCAAGATAGTCAGCAATTGTCCGAAGAACAGCAGCGTCCTCCTCTGGCAACTGTTTAGCGACAGTCCTTATCAACGCCTCAAGACTCGCAGCGCGGCTGCGCTCTTGGGAGTTCGCATCGATGCCCCCGACAGCACTCGCAAGAGCCTCGATCATTGGGAACGAGTCGTCGAGCATGTGGCCTATGGAAATATTCCGCGGAAAGCCCCGGTGGGTCCACCGCGCATCCACGAACGACTCCCGCTCGTCGGGGTCGATAGCCCTAATCGCTGCGAGAACCCGATCTGCCGTAAGCCGCGCCTTTGCATGATCGTCTGCGTTCACAAAATAGAACACCCGTTTAGCGGTCTCCTCGTCCGACAACCCAGCCATCCGCGCCGCCGCCAACTGCACCGCCAACGGCCTCGTATGGTGATCACCGGCAGACTCTGCCCACGAATCATGCAACCCCTCGATGAAACCAATCACCAGATTCCGCTTATCCCCTTGCCCAAGGTCCAATTGCTCCCCATCCTCCAGCGCATCGATACGTTGACGGTGCAATTCCTCCGCACGCCCCTGCGCACGCTTGCCATATACGCCCACCAGAATGTCACTGCCTCGATGCGCCATTCCTCCCGAAGGGGAGAAGAACGACACCCGCTGCAACTGTTCAAATATCCGATCCACCTGTTCATCACTCATCAAGTTGACCACAGATTTAGCAGATTCCTCCTTGATCGAACCACGGTCACCCAACTCATCTACAAAACTGATCAAACGCCCCGACACACCCAACCCGTCGTAAATATGCTGCTTCCGCGGATCGTCAGCATCCTTGATGTCGCCAATAATTCCGCGTCCCAGAATGTACAGATTATTCTCAAACCGCCGCTGCTCCAAAGCCTGCCTCGCGACGCCCAACAACGTTTGGCTTTCGCTATCTCGCCTGTCGGAAACAGCCACCCGACTCACCGACTCTTCGCTCCACAACCGCCTGCCATAAACTTCATGTCCGACGGGAAGTGTGTCGGGAGGACTCACATGGATCGGCAAACCACGAAATTCCATTTCTTCTTGAATGGCACCAAGCAACTTGAAGTCTTCAAACAGATTGATAGACGAAGTATTTTGCAAATACGGGAGAGCCGTCCGCTCGTCGGGGGGGTCGGTTTCCCGTTGCTCCGAGCCGAAACGTGGTACTCGTAGATCGGGGTTGACTTTCTCAGCAATACGACCCAACCGACGCATCGTGTGCGACAACTGTGGAGAAGAAAGATGTGTCAGTTTCAAACGTATTGCTTCAAACAAATCCATGTATATCGCTTGCAAATCTTCATCCCCCGCCCGATCCCGGTCGGAGATGTTGAAGTCGTAACCCGGATCAGGCCAGTACCCTCGACTTCGTAAAACTTTCTTGAACTCCGACAAAGGCATCCACTCCTCACGCTTTTCCTCCACATGCGCATTGCCATCAAGAGGCGAACTGCCAAGCGGCTCAACGATCTGATCCGCCACCCTGAACACATCCTTCCGCCGTTGCCCTTCCAGAAGCGCCACCACCTCCTCATCAGAAGCCTCATGCGCAAGAACGAGAGAAGCCTCCAAGTCGGTCAGCCGTTTCGCCCCCCGCTTAGCCAACTCCCCCCGCTTCATATGCTCTGTCAAGAGAGCCATCCGGCTGCTCGTCGAAACCGCGCCGTGCTGCCAGATAACGTCGTACTGAGTAAGCAAGGGAAACAGATGCGGCGCATTGTATTCCTCCACAAAGTCAGACAACTCTGCCTCAATCTCCTCGGCGTCAAGAATCTCAAACCACCTCGACGGCGCGTAGGTCTCGCTAGTGCCGGGGGGTCCGTAGAGGACAGTGCCATCAAACGTTTCGAGCAGACGATCGACCTCCTCCCTCACCGCCCGTCTCATCTTCGAAGGCCCGAACTGCCGATGCCGATCTGAGTCCTTAGCATACTTTCTAAAAATGGCCTCTATCACCCCACTTTTCACACCTTCATACTCATCCGCCGCCAATCTCAAATCGACATTTTCCTTCTCGATCTCAGCCTCAAGAGACGCCACCAACCTGCGCCGTTCCGCTTTACGATCTGGCGACACCGGAAGTACACGCGATTGCGCAACCGTGAAACCAGCAACCTCCTCCTCGGGGAATACCTCAACGTCTGCAAAATCAATCAGCAACTCGTCTTCGCCCCCCACCGGACCATTGCGTATATCCATAGCGAATTTGATGTCAGACTTTTTTACCTTGTACCGTACAAATTCTTCCCCCTGATGTTCCGCAAGAGCAGACGCCCACGGCAATTTCCCGTCATAGTCGTAACGAGGATTGAGCGTAAACGACACAACGCCGTAGCCGCGTTCATTACCAAACCGATACACCACTACTTCGTCAGGCAAATCTGCCAAAAACTCTTGCGTTCTTTGATATAGATACTCCTGCGCCAACAAAACCTGTGCGTCGGAAATCGGGTCCTCTAACTCGTCACGAACCTCCGAAAGATCAGAATCGGATGCCCACGGCCTTGCCAAGCGGTCGGCCACAGCCTCCAGCCCTAGAAGTCTGGCACCAGCCCCACCAGCATTCTCCATATCCGCATCCATCAAATCTCTGATGGTTCCAGTCACGCCCCCATCTCGATTAGTCATTGCCACTCGGGCCACTTCATTGGCTTCATCGTCGCCAAGATTCGGCTCTGGCGGCTGGTTTCTAAGCCACGGAACTTTGGCCCAGCGGAAAGGCGACTTGTCTATAAACTCTGAAGGCACATGAACGGGTTCCTCTGCCCAAACCACCTTGCGCGTTTCAGGATCAATAAACCTTCTGCCCAGATCCCCCGCCTGAGGTCGACGCGACCGTGCTACAACAGGTCGACGCGACCGCGCAACCTCCGGCTTGGGTGGCCTCGTGGCCCGACTAACCGGCTCAGCCCCCAACGGACGCCGACGACTACCATGCGGAACATTGAACGACATCCCCGCCGGACGCTCCCAAATAGTCCCCTCCTGAATTATCCCATCACGATCAGCATCAACAGCATGATGGTTGTAAGGCACCACCCTCGGGACGCGGCCAAGCAGCCGCCGACCAATGCGTCTCCTACCTAAAGCCTTTTCCCCCATGTCGGCCCCGTCACCGCTCAGGAAACTTGGATGACTCACCCTTGGGCTTCGACGGCGAAAAGTAGATCAATGGCTTACCCGTAGACCTTGTCGGCGGCGAGGAGATTGTCATACGCCGTTCCGCTTCACGATCTGGCGACAAAAGAAACTCCAGCAACTCATCCTTCCCGCGATCAGTCCCATCTATTTTTGCCCAATAATCAGCCATAACTTGGGCAACAAGATCCATTGTATTCTTGTTTCGCTCTCCCTTGCGAGGGTCCGTAAAGCGGAAAGTTGTCATCGTTTTGTCCTTTCAATCTCGTTAGACAGTGGCGGCAGCCCGTGCTTCAGCATCAAGGATAGCGTCCTCCGCGTTCTCCAAGGCTTTTATCTCATCAACAATCCGTTTCGGTGTCAGTCCCTGATTTTCCAACTCGTCCATGAGCGTGTCGAAACCGCCACCCGCTGCCAAATGTGCATGCAGCGTTTCCATAAACCGCAACGGCTCTCGCCACGCTGACCGAGCATGTCGCATCGTGTCAAAATCTCTATTTGTAGTCATAGCAAACAATTCTGCAAATAACTCATCCGGGGTGATAAATGCATACATGGACGGCATCAACCTCTCGATCAACGGAGCCGCCCCCTCCATCGTCACTATCCCGTGAGCCTCCGATGAAAGAAGCATCGCCATAACAACATCCCCTTGTACCTCGTCGGGAGTAATCTCATTTCTAAGCACTTTGAGAGCCAACTGTGGATCGAACATCTCCTCCCTTCCCACCAAGTTGTATGCCCGATAACGCATCAAATACCACATGGCCTTCCACAGGTGCCCCAGCCGGTCATCCTCATGCTGCATGACCCCGTCCACATGATGACCATATTCGTGGCGAATCGTGCTGTCGATCCCATCAGCGACGTTGTACCACCCAAGAGTTATTTCCCCAAACAATGATTGCTTCGTGAAAGCCCCTAAGGAAATCTCCCCCACACCAACTGCTCGGCCAGCCAATCCCGCCATTATGTTTCGCCCAGTTGTCGACCGGGTCGCAGACCCACCCAGTGGCATCCCATCAACCAACGCAAAGTTCTTTCTACCTGCTGCCGCTACAGCATTTCGCATCTTCTCTTCGTCGTACACCTCTGCCAAAAGAGTCTCAAACTCCCGATCTAGCACATCTGGAATATTCCCCATCCCCTTTTCGTGATCAAACAATATCTCCGACACAATGCCAGTCCGGGCGTTCCGCCGAGCAACCTGAGTTGCACCAGCCCAGTCACCTTCATCCTCATAGGTAGCAAACCATCTTTCTACCGCTTCCGCAAAAATGTCATCATCCCCAGTGCCCTGATCTCGTGCCGTCAGAACGAAGGTCCTACGCGCCTCCTGCCGCGTCGGCGAATCTCCAAGAAAACGAGAAAATATCCCCTCGAACCCCTCCCCCAGATGTTCCGCAATCTCTCTCCGCCGCACCGGAGAAATCGTCGGCCGCGTCTTTCGCAACTCCTCAAGATCACGCCTCACATAATTCCCCTTCACCATCTCATTTTCCCAATTCACGTTCTGTTGTATTACCGGCCGCTCCCCACCCGACCGTTCCCCCGTCGGCTTCAACCCCGGCGGACGCCGCCGCGTCCCATGCGGAATATCAAACGACGTACCCGCCGGACGCTGCCAAATCGTTCCCTCCTGAAGAACCCCGTCACCATCACCATCGACAGCATCATGGTTGTAAGGAACCACCTTCGGCACACGACGAAACCCTCGACCGATGCCACCCAACAAACGACCAACACGACGCCGACGACGACCTAACCCCTTGCCCGACACCAACCCGCCACCCGGAATTGTCTCAATCCCCAACGGGCCACGCTCAATCAACGTCTGCCACTCACCCCGCTGCGGCTTCGAAAGCACCCGCCGACGACGACGCTTCGCCATCGTGGGCGTATCAATCATCATCCGACGAAACCCAGCCGACCCCTTGATCGAATTGTATTCCTCTGTCGTCGCACACGGCCCCCACATACCGTCCGGCGTTCGATGCGCCCCCTCGCAACCCAACCGTGCCGCCCGTTCCTCCGCATCCACAAACGTCCGGAACTTGTTTTCACCATCATGGTCACGGGCCTTCTCGTGAACCCCGACACGTTCCCGCTTCGACTCGCAGCCCTCACAGCAGGCAGACTTCTTCTTCTGACGTTTCTGCCAGTTGCGGTAGCCCTTGGCTCCCCGACGAATGAGCACCATGAGGGCTTCTTGAGATTCGCATGGCCCCCATGCGTCGCCCTGCTTGTGGCTGCCTTGGCAGCCGAGCATGCGCGACAGTTTCTCTGCCGCGTCCTGTGTCGCTACAGTTTCGCCCTCAATAGGATCACGACGAGCCATTGTAAACGACTCGACTATGCGGCTGCCCTGTCGCCTCGTCCAACAAGTCTTGGTACTCTCCCCTGTTGACGATCTCAGCCGCAACCCTTGGCCGAGACCCAGCATACAGTCCGGCGCTCCTATGGTACGTCTCGAACGGCGTCTCCCGTTCTCCAAGCAATCCGACCCAGCCGCCGTTTCCTTCTTCAAAGACGCCGTCGTACTCTTCCATACTTATCGCATCCTCAGCATGCAGAGTAAACTTTTCGTTTTCACAAACAAAATAGACTCCGTCATACTGAACAACATGATTGAGATGTTTCATCGTTACTCTCCCAGTCCTATGTCTTTGAGTATACCGTCTATGTCAAATTTTCCATTCGTCAACAGGGTATCCCAATGGCCCTTGGCTTTCGTCGCCATCCCCGCAATAGCCTGATCGCTTAGGCCCAGCAGGTCACGATATGGTCCCCCCGACAGCAACGCACGACGTTCAACATCGTTACCCATCACCGCTTCGTAACGTTTCATCAACTCAGTAACATGCGCCCGGAGTGCCGTCCGCAACTCCGTATTCGCCGCCGCGGCATCCCTCGTGGCCGTCAATACCTCCCGATCCATGCCAAAGTACGAGTCCACGTAATCCTTTAGACTCGGTTTCTTCTCGCGGAACACCCACGCCAAATCGATCGGATAAGCCAACACTTCACCATTTGGTCCGATCGCGGCGATGCCGTTGTTCTCGTGTCGGTCTGACACTCCCAATATCCAATTATGAATCGCGTTATTCAGACGCTGTTTCAAAGCGGCCTCGCTGTCCCGATCGGGCCACTCTTTGAGCGCATAGTTACGCGACCTACCGCTGATTGCTTTGCCCCCAAACTTCCAATTCTCCGGACTCGGCAAGTTGTTACCAGCATGTTCCATAACAATCGTGTCATACGCTTTAGTCGGGTTACCACGATTTATACCCTTGGTCCTGCCATCGACACGAGCAGGAGACATCATCATCCCGACCCGGTGCCCCAACGCTGCACCTATGTATTCTCCCAAACCATCGCTACCTGAACTATCTTTGAGGATATACCCGCTCTTGCCATACGTCCCATCGGGAAGGCGCTGCAACAAAATTTGAGTTGCGTGGATGCCGGAGTTCTTATCTTGGATCGCTAAGAATCTCATCCCCGGCGTCTGTGAGGTATTCGCCATCAAGGCGGTGCCAAGATACTCGTCAGGAACATCCGCAATGTCGCCACCTGCCCGAACGTGGCGATCCGCATCAAGTTGCGTCTTCAGTCCAGCATTGCCCTTCGGCACCGCTACCGGCCGCGAAATCCCGTCAGCCCCCTTGACCAGAGGCATGCCCATTCCATCTGGCCGCGCCATGGGATGGTCAACACCAAGACGGTCTTCCAGTCCCCCCTCCCCGTCCCACGGCTTGGGCTGAACATCCGGCCCCAAGTTGATGGCCTTCCGTGCATCTGCCAACTGGGCACCCAGCGTCTGGAGTTCATTCTCGATCTCCTTACGCCTTTTGTGCAAACCATGGTTGTCGTTCCCTCTCAACTTCTCCAGACCGGCAAGCGCCTCCCTCAATTTCTCCGCCTTCGCTATCTCTGTATCAATATCCTCAAAGTCATCCTTGTCGGCTGCTGCAATCCGTGGACGAACACGCCCAATCAACTCTTCCGCCTCCGCTATCTTTTGTCGATGCAAGCCAGCGTTATGCCGTTCCTTCACGACTATCGCCACCTCCTTCAAACGATCCCTCATATCGGCACGTTTGTCTCCCAACGTGCCATGAGCGTTGTTCAGGGGCGGTAAACCCTTGACCTCGGCCAACAATGCCATAACTTCCGCATCAAGGGCTTCGCCGGGATTGTCATTGTCGGCAAAGATCGCTTCCAATTCCTTCACGCGATCCATCTTCGCAACAACGGCACGGGTCTTCTGTATCGCTACCCGGTCACGCACTTGGCCGTCCAAACCCTCCATACGGCGCACGAAATCTCGACGCTGCTGATCCAAAGCATCAGCCGACTCCGACAATCCCCCCGCGAGTGGCGGCAACTCTCCAACCTGCACATGCAGGTCCCTAATCTCCTGATCGATCGCATCACCCGGATTGTCGTTGTTGGCAATAATCTGTTCCAACTCGGCAATCCGGTTCGCCTTGGCGTCAGCAAACTCGCGGTTCTCCCGAACCTTGCGCCGCTCAACCACCACTCTCCTCATCCTCTTTACTTCTTTGTGCTCCTCGTTCATCCGGTCACGCACGCCCGCCCAGTCGGCGGGAATCTCGCCCCGATCTTGCATCACCCGCTGGAGGACAAGACCAACATGATCGGCTTCGATCTCATCATCAATCGCCTTCAACTCCTCCAGCAACTTGGCATCATCCGGATCATCTGCCACCCGAGCAAGCAACCCCTCACGCAACGCATCCATCCTGCCCAAGAACGCCTGCGCCTTCACAAACCTCCGCCGCATTATCCGGTCGTCATCGATCCTCGCCACCTCCGCCGCCCTGATCTTCTCTTCCCGATCAATTTTCTCCGCCTGCAACTTCTTCATGGCGTTCTTGGTGCGCGTCCGAACACTGTTCAACCGTTTCCGGTCTCTGTCCGACAAGTTGGCACGATTCGGCCAATGCTTTTCGATTGCAGCCAAGGCACGGTTCAGGTTGGCTTCGTGCCCATGGATCATGTCGGGTTCAGGGTCGCCGCCATCCCATCGACCCCTCATTCCCCGGTTGACGTTCTTCACCAAGGCATCCACCCCAACATACAAGCCCTCCAAGTTCGCGTTATTCCAATCGAACTGCTGCACCCCGTTCTGGAACAACAACTCCCCATTCGCGTCCCGCAAGTGAGTAACCCCACCAGTCAAATCTCCCGCTGACGTAGACTGAAGCGCCAATCGAGCCTCGATCGTGTCCCTAACGCGACGCACATCGCCAACCCTGAACTCGGCATCGTATAGGTGGATCTTCTCATAAAACCTCAGCAACCTGTCCGCACGCGCCAAGAACTCAACGCCCTGTTCAACATCCAACTCCAAGCCCCTTACACCAAACCTGTTCCCCACTTCATCGCGGCCTTCACCGTCGAGTTTGAATCCGGCTGCTGCGGCAAGTTGCTTGAGAAGGTCGTCGATCTGTTTCCCAGCCTTCTTTCTGGCCTCGTCCCCCCATTTGTCCGCATCGGCATCAACGATTGCGTCGGCGTTACCCACCCCAATATTCTTCTTTCGATCTTGAGGATCAAGATCAAACCACCCGGCATCACGCAATCCACGCATCTTGTGATACGCATCATCGATCCGCCTACGGTGTTCCTCCTCGACGCCACGCACACGACCAACACCGCCGGTAAAGCGACGCATCGCCTCCAAGGCCCGATCAACATCGGCCCTCTCGACATTCAACATTGCCCGATCTGTATTGTAGTAACCGCCGCCGAGTTGCAACTGGGCGACCATGTAACTAAGTCGCCGCCAGTTTCTCCCATGCTCCGCAGGCTCAAGGTCTTCATGCTTCTCTAGGCGCATTATGTTCTCTATGTACTTCGCCCGAACCTGCAAGTCGTAATACTTTTCATTATCCTTCTTACCCAACTTGCGTTTCTGAATAACCGCGTCCAACTCATTCTGGTGATCTATCAAATCTTGGAGACTAGGAACGTCATCGCCCTTGCCAAGAACCCGTCCGATCGCCTCAAACAACGTGTCGTAAATGGCATCGTCGCCCCCGGTGCCGCCATCTAGTTCGGCTTCGATCTCCGCAATCTCCGCCACGCCAGCATCCACATCAGCAGCCGCCGCATCCAACTTGTTTATTTCGTTGTTGATCTTGTCCCTCTGGCTGTTCACCAGACGCACCCGCCGTTCGAGCCACTCCCTGTCCACGATGTCGCCATCCTGCCGATCACGGCGACCAATCAGCGCATCCTCCATTAGCAACAAACGCTCAGCCACAGCGTTCAACTCACCACGGCCAATCCCCCCTGCGCGAACTGGAGCGTCACCCCTTGCACGCCCAAGAGCACGGGTCGCCTCATCCACAGCGTTCTCTATCCGCCGCTCACGCACGGCCTCTACCCCCTCCACGAACGGAGGGCCAAGGGCTTCATCCAAAATGGCTGCCCGATCCCGCAACATCTTCAATCGACGCTGCCGTCGCAACGTAACCTGAGGGTGCTCCGAACCCCTCGCCCTACGCGCCTGTTCGCCCGCAACACGCAACTCTTCAATCTCGTCAAGAACCGCCTGATAAGCCATCTCCCGCGGATCAACACCACCAAAGCGAATCATCGCTTCGTCAGGCACCTCCTCAGGCAATAACTCCGGATCAGTCCTAACCCGGCTGGCATCAAGTGGGAATCCGGCGTCACGACCAGCATCCAACTCGGACTGTTCACCGGGTGCCCACATGCCCCCCTCATCGCGCCCGTCATTGTCGAGACGAGACTGCAACAACAACGCCAAATTGCGAGCCTGCTCCCCGTCAGGGTCATCATCCGCAACGTCACTCAGGCTGCGCGCCAGCAACGCCGCACGCCGCTTCGTACCCTCGTCCCAATCATCAAGATCATTCAACAACTCACGAGCAACGCCCCTGTCATAACGCAACGCCTCAGTGCGGCCACGAGGGCCAAGGGGTTCATCGGAGTCGAATCGCGCCTGCACAATCGCGATCAGATCCCGCGTCGCCTGCACCTGATCCCTCTGTCGCAAAAGTGTGTCCCGATCCTCTCCTCCGGGTGCAGCAATCCGATGCAACAACGCATCGTGAAGGTTCACCAAACGCTCATCCGCATCATCCAACTGCCCCATCGTGACATCGGGTCGACCCATAGCATCATTCGCCACACTAATAGCGTCCTGTATTCGCAGTTCCTGTATCTCCCGCTGCCCCGCTATGTCGGGATCTTGAAAAACGACTTCCCGATCCCGCAACATCTTCAATCGACGCTGCTGCTGCCGGTTGATGGGTCGTCCGGCAGCAACGTCAGCATCAACGGCGTTCTGCAACTCTTCCAGTTCGTCCAAGAGCGCGTCGAAACCCATCTGCCGCGGATCAGGACCGCCGCCCCACACCTCACGAGCAGCCCGCTCAGCCTCATCATCGTCTCCTCCATCCAACTCGGCAAGCCGCCGCTGAATCGGAGCAAGCATCACTCCACGAGGAGGCCCACTGGCAATATCCGCACGAATTTGCTCGCGTGCCGCCTCCAGCAACTCACGCTCATTGGCTTCGCCTTCCACGCCATCCACCCACGCCTGTATTTCAGGCACCCGCTCACGAGCCACGCGATCACGCTCTCCGGGGTTTGCAACAATCACCCGGCCGACAATGCGTTCAACCTCATCTGACACGAGGTCGGCGGCGAGACCCTCCCACAGTCGCCCTCTACCCTCCTCGTCCTCGATCCGCTCCACCATCTCACGATTCTCAGCACGCGCCGCCTCAATGTTCGCCCCCAACTCATCCACAGCCCCACGGTAACGCTCACGCCAATCCGGATCATTCAAACGTGGGTCACGAGTTTCCGCATCCCCCATCGCCTGCAAGTCGGCATGCACCTGAATGGCCTCACGCAACGCGTCCTCATCCAACCCCTCAACGTTGATCCGATCAGCAATATCGCGAATCTCCTGAATCGCCGCCTCCGCCGAATCCGGCTCACCAGCAACCTCCGGACCACCATGGCGTCGCTCAATCTCGACATTGAGTTGGTTGAACCGATCCTCCATGTTCGCATCCAACCACTCAGAACGACCATCGTTGTAGTCCTTGTAAATGCGGCGACGAAGCATAAACAACATGTCGTCCATCAAGAATTCCGCACCGAGATCCAGTTCTACGTTGCCATCAATGTCCACCAAGTTGTCATCCGCCAGATGCGCCAATATCTGGCGCTCTACCGCACGCCGATCAACAGGAACCTCATCAAACATCCCCAAGGGCTGCCGATCTGGGTCAGAACCACGACGGTTCTTCTCGGCGTTATTCAGCCAAGCAATCAACTCGACATACTCCCACTCACGGACCTGCTCGCCGAAACCACGCCCATCATCCAATTGGCGAATCGCCGGAGCGTCCGCATCCCGCCGCGCCTCCCGCTGCGCATCCCCGATCCCCAAAACACTCGGCTGCTCCCCACGCAGTATCGCATTCACCAAATCGCCACGGACGTTCCGGTTACCTTCATCATCGAAATACCGGCTAAACCGCTGCTCATGGACTTGGCGCTCCACCTCTGCATCGCGCCCCCCGCCCGGATCGTAATCTTCGTCACGCCAAAATGCCCGACGTGGCAAACCGTGACGCGGGAACCGATTCTGCACATTTCGCAACGACCGATCGTCCGGCAAACTCCCATCAATGTCCGCCTCAAAGAACTCCGCTTCATCAGGGAAATTGGCCTCAACAACCGCCAACCTCTGTTCCAAAACACCCACCGCTTCGTCAAACCGTCTACGCCACTCCGGATCGTTCAAACGCGGGTCCTGCGTCAACTCGTCAGCATTGAGCCGCAACGCCAACGCAGTCGCCCTTGCCTCATCAATAAGCGCCCGCCGCTCCTCGCCCACGATCTCCCCAGCCAACACCCGATCCAACTGACCAGCCGCACCATGCACCTCGTCGATGGCTGCTTCCGCTGAATCCGGAGCAGCGCGTTGGTCAGCGTCGGCTGCGCCGCGCTGGACAAATCTGCCCCGATTGACTCCACCATCATTGAGACGATCCTGCAACATCAACCCAAGATGCTCGCGCTCATTCATAGCATCAGGGTCAAGGTCTTCTATCCCGCCGGGGACCAAAGTTTGTATCAGCCTCCTAGCCTCGTCCATTTCAGCCTGATCCCAATCGTGATCAGCGTTGAACAGATTCGCGACCTGATCTTCCAAGTCGATGATCCCGGCGTCCATAGCATCTAGTTCCTCACGGGCGATCCGCGCCTTCTCGCGCAAGCGCGCCGCCTCCCGCAGGTTTCCTGCGTTCTCATGGTCCGCCGCCTCCTGTAGATCAGACTCAATCAGGCGCTCAACACGGTCAACGTTTTCCCTACTTGGATCTCTAAGCGCCCGGTCCAAAACCGCCCGGTCGAAGTTCGGATCGTCAGTGGGAGGATCAGGCTGGTGAAGAATTCGATCCCTTCCCCCCCCGACCCTTTCCCGTATCGCTTCCGCACGACGACCCTGCTCAGCCTGCGCCTCCGCCAACGCACGACCAACATCTGAATCAAACCCAACCGGATCGCGTGCCACCAACTGGGCGACCCGCGCATTCAACTCGTCGTCGGTCAAATCCGCAACCGGCTTGTCGCGGGCGTCACGGGCATCAACATCCGGGGAAGGAACACGCGGCGGCAAGTCGACAGCATCTCGCCGACCGGCACCCCCGGCTTCATTGAAAAGGTCTTCGAGTTCTCTCCTTAGAGCGCCGAACCGGTCGAGCATGTCCTCAATGTCTTCTTCCGACATGTTGAACCCGGCCTCCCACGGCGCGGGATCAAACATAACGTCGCCTTCGTTGACGTTTGTGTTGTCCCTGAGATCCTCGAACGCCTCTTCTGCTGCTATGGCAGCATTCAACAAACCCCGCACATGATGTTCAGCAAAGTCTTCATTGACTTTCGCACCACCTTCGCTTTCGTGGGCCTCACGCCATGCGGCGGCATCGGTGCGGGCCATTTCCAACACCTCCAACATGCGCCTAGCGTCATCCCAGCCACCAATAACCCACTCGCCTCCGAAACCTTCCTCGTTGATCCCAACCGGCAAAGACGGCAACTCACCCGTCGGACGCTGCTGTGCCTCATCCCGCAACACTCCCATCAATGCTGCCGCAGCAGGATTGTTCGGCTCACCATCTGCGTTCACTGAATCAGCACGGTCCAGTTCAAGGCGACGAATAAACGCATTCAATTCACGATCATCAAGACGCAAAACCTTCGCCGGAAGGTCAGGAGCCTCAGCCAAGCGTCGCATCTGCTCACGCTCAATAGCCCGCATCTGAACATCGTCTTGATCCATGCCCCCAAACAACTTGCGGCGACGGGCAACAAACAGTTCCATGTCGCCCCACTCACGAACCTGCTCGCCGTAGGAGACCCCCTCTATAAAGTCGGCATACGGACGCCGCGATCCATCTTCAAGCCGCAGCCCCTCAACCAGAGACTCCTCCGCCGGGTCTCGCCCAGCCGCATCCAGCGCCTCTGCCCACGTTCGCTCAGCCTCCGCCAACGGCCCCTCGCCAACCGTGCTGTCGGTGTCACCACGGGCACGAAGTTCATCACGACGTTCACGCAACCCCTCCAACACCTCATCAACGTTTGTCTGCCACTTCTCGACATCGCCCTCAGCCCAATGTAAGAAGTCTGTATCTGCGTCTTCCCCCTCAACATTTTCACGCCTAGCCTCCCAATACCTGATCTGTGCTTCAACATCATTCAAAGCATGGGCCGCCCCATCCTTGGCAGAAGACGCTTTAGCAGCCCTAAACGCGATATCGCCAAGAGCGTTTCTCGACCCATCCTCGTTGTAATACTTTCCGAATAGCCGCTCAAGTTCATCCGCCTCATCGGCATAATCAGGATTGTCACGCCAAAACGCATGATTCGGCAATCCATAATCCCAAACGCCCGGCCGCCACCCAGCCGGGAACCGATTATTGACAACGTCGATTTCTTCGGCGCTAGGCATATCAATCCCAGTCGCTGCTGCATCCGCTTCCACAGCGTCGAACTCGGCCTGCATCCGCTCTGAGCGTTCCCTCTCCCTCCGCTGCGTGGGGTTTTCCCACTCGCCAGCGTTTTGACGACGCTTCTTTTCCGCCAACAACTTCCTCAAATAAGCGGGCTGACCAGATCGGGTATCCCCATCAATCGGACGCACCCTCGTGGTGTCGTTATCTCGAAATATCAACCCTTCCTGCTCTGCAATACCCCAATCAATCTGTTCATCAGTGGCATTTGGAACATCAACCAACTGACCAGCGTTCGGCCTATTCATGCTGCTCCCCGGCGGGCCATACGGATTGACATCGCTGCCTCGCCGCTTCTTGGGCTTCCGGGCCTTCACCAATTTCCTCAACCGTTCCAGCAAGCGACGCCTCTTCGGAGACATCGGACGCTTACCTTCAGGCTCAGGGGGATCTCCTTCTCTGCGTCGGGCGGCATCCCCTCCCCGCGGATCGATGCGATCGTCTTCCCCGAACGTGATGGGCTGGATGAGTTCGCCTTCGGGCGCGTCAACATCCAGTTCCTCTCGCCACGCTCGCTCAGCCTTCTGAACGTCGAGTCCCGACCGCTCCTCAAGATCCAACATCCGCGCAGCCCCATTGCGGGCACCCAACGCACGGCCATGCAACTCGTTCAACCGGCCGAACAACTCGTTGTCCCTATCCTCGAAAGCCTGCTGCATCGCCCGTTCAAACATGTCGAGATGGGCGTCCATCGCCTCCAACTGCTCGACCCCTTCCACGCCATCAAGATCAAAGGCCGCAAGTGCGTCGAGTTGATCCTCCAAAGCCTGCGCCGCTTCCCGGCCATCCGCCACCGCAGCAGACTCCTCCGCATCTAAACCATCATCCCCGGTCGTATCCGCAATCGCCCGACGCATCTCGCGCCGCACCTCGTGCGCCCGCTCCACCTGCTCATCCCACCGCCCCCGCCAATCCGGATCATCCAAACGTGGATCATCTGTCCCCAACTGGAACCCCTGTTCAATATCCGCCAACACCTCATCCAACTCGGCTATGGCCTGAACATACAAGTCTTCTTCAAACTCGCCGTCGTCAAACCCTTGCTCCAACTCTTTGCGCTGCTGATCAACCTCGTCAACCGCACGTTGGAACTCAGCGATCGCCAACTCGGCAGTATCCATGTCGGCCGCAGCGTCAACGAGATCGTCACCGGCATCACGAGCATTTGGATCATCATCATCCAACGCCCGTTCGGCCGCCTCATCAACAGCCCGCTGATCGGCACCATCCGCCTCTTCGCGCAACAACTCCGCCAACAGTGCCTCAATCTCCTTCTCCCGGTCACGATCCGGATCATTCCCCTCCTCGTCACCAGCCTCCCGCCGATCACGCTCCAACTTCGCTCCACGCGCCTGCGCCTTACGCGCCCTCTCCCGATCGCGATCCGACCCGTTCTTCTTGTTGTCTTTGATCCCCAAGAAGCCTTCCAGAAAGCCATCCCAAAACTCGCGCAACGGACCCTTCATCGGCTCGTCGCCACGCTCCCGTTCCAAATCCGGAATGTCGCCCTCGTGGGCATCAACGTGCTTATCGAAATTGTCTACAGCCTCGCCAAGGTTCCGTGCCGCTCGCGCCGCAGCACGATCACGGCCCGCCCGCTCCATCTGCCGTTCAGCGCGACGCACCCGACGGTCAGCCCGCCGTTCCCGCCGCTGCCCCGCCCGCTCGATCATCGATGTGCCAGCCCGCCGCAACCCCTGACCGACAGCCGCCCCCAACGGTGCCCTCGCTATCGGCTTCTTTCCGCCGACGCCCTGCCCCGGCTTGTACGACACCGGCTTGCCATCGACATCCACCAACGAACCAGCCGACGGCAAACTCATGCTGCCGTTGGGAACCCTGATGTATTTCGTTCCAGCCGGGCGCTCCCAAATCGTGCCTTCCTGTATCAGGCCATCGCCGTCACCATCGACAGCGTTGTGGTCGTAGGGAACCGCCTTCGGAATCCGCCGCGCCAGATTACGTGCCGCCCGGCCAATACTTGGCGTCCTGCCACGACGGCGACGGCCAAACAGTTTGAACTGAATATCCGGATCGCTTTGTGCGTTCTCAAACAGGGCCGTCTTGTAGTCGATCAGGTTGTGGTATTCGTCAGTGCTTGGCCGAACGATGTGTCCGCCACCGGCCCGTTCGCTGCGTGGCTGAACCGGAACGGCCCGTACCGCCCGGCCGTCCTTGACGAGTATTTGTCCGTCAGCCTTGGTGGCTGGACCCGGCTGAAAGCCGTTGCTGTCGTGGCGAAGAAACTGTTCGGCCCGCGATGCCACCAAGCCGTATCGATACAGGTCCGGCGACTGCCAACGGGTCTCGGCAATGGCGGCAAGGGCTTTGCTTTGAAACTTCATGCCTTTATGCGTTCCTCAAGCGGCTTGTTTGAATCAGAAATCTTGAACGGTTTTCTACTGGACGGACGACGCGGAGCACTTTCGGCAAGATACAAATGGAACACCCATTTGGGAACCATCCGTTGTTCACCAGATGCACTTTCGATCCTGATGCGCTTATCCGGATCTTCGATAGATCCAAACTTAGTAGTCATTGTAACCCCATCTTGTGCCTCCACGAAACTAATCAAGGCATCAGTTGGGTCGCCTTGACCGGCATCCTTCATGGCAGCAGCCCAACGCTTCCGCAATGTTGCAGCATCAACGTCGCCAGTTCGACGCAACGTCACGTTCCCATCCGGAAAAGCAAACTTCACCGAACGCACACCCGCCCCCAACAACGGAACCTCATCTGCCCCCAACTTTCCTTTCGACGGCGGCACCAACACCACCGCCGCCTCCTTCAAATTGTCCTCGCCCTTCAACTTCGACAACTTGTCCATCGCCATCTGCGGTTCATAGATAACGCCATCACGCCGAATCACGCGTTTCCCCGACCGCTCACCAGACAAAAACTCGGTCACGTCGTCAATCGCCGAATTCTGCTGCTTCCGCTTTGGACCCTTCGCTGCCGGTAACGCCGCATCGCGAGCAATCTGGAACACGTCACGCTTCTTCGGAGCACCCGTCACCTCGGTTACCACATCCGCCGCCGAAGCAGCACCCAGTCGGTCAACGATCCGGTTCCTGTCCTGACCAGACACCGCCCCCGGCCCTATCTTCGGAACTCGGAACAGCAACGCCCCACAGTTCCCAAACCCACGCGTCGTAAACCGGCCACCATTTTGATACCCGGCCGGACAACGCATCGCCCTAGCAGCAGCCCCACCGATCGCTGCACCCAACCCGCCACCACGGTTGCTACCCCCACCGGGAGTAAGCGTCGACCACAACGCCGACCGGATCGGACTCCTAATCTTCCCCATGTCACCCGGAGTGATTATCGATGCGATCGACTGGACAAATCGTCCCAATCCAGAATCCGTCGAAACCAACCCGACCTTCTCCTCAACGCCCTCAGGCAAGTAGCCAAAGTTGGCAGGGATAGGAACCGTCACCATCCCATTTTGGAAACGGGCAGCCTTGTACTCCACCAACGTCTGGTTGCCGTGGTGTGGCGCAACCAGCGCCCCTTTCGATTCGCGAGCAAGGCGGCGATGAAAGCGCCATGCCGCCATCTCAACCGGAACGTCACCACTCTTCTTGCGACGCCGCCGCTTCCCCGGAACAATCCGACGAGCGACTCGGCCAGCCGCACGGCCCGCACGGCCACCACCATGATGGTTTCCTTCATTCGGCCACTTGCCAGTTGTCTCGTGATGCAGCCACGCACACAGCGGCGGCAACGGATACAACTCTGGATGATCCGCCAAGATCACCAGACAGCGTCGAAACCCGCCCGGCTTGCGCATGATGGGACGCCAATACTTGAGCAACTTCTCCAAGCCGCCGCGGCGCGGTCCATGGCCGCGCAAAATATCGCCTGTGATCCGCTCCTGCGGAATCAAATCGATTAGGTCTTGCGGAGCCTTCTGCTCAATCATGTCGTCCATCAGGGTGGGCTACTCGCCCTCCTCCATAGAACTTTCTGGAATCACCCACAACTTACAAATGCCCTTCGAATGAATCTTTCCTTCAACAACCGAACAGGCGTTCGATCCTTCAAAAAACGTACAATTGCCACAGGTCATCCCAGCATTCGCAAACGGGTTCTTTTTTGACCCGACATAGTGCGCCCCCTCGGACCCTGTTCCCTTGTCCCACTTTCCGGCAGCCGTAGAAATGGCCCGAAACGAAGCGACCATTGCCTGCTGTCGCCTACTCAGTGGTTCTTGAGGTTCAGGAACCGTGGATCGCGGTTGCCCATATTCGTGGACTACTCCAACGTCGTCGTGATGCACGCGCTCCTCGACGACCATGTCGCCATCCGGTTTTACCCGGACGACAATCCCCTGATGACCCATGGGGACCCCCTAGAAACCGGAGTCGTTCAAGTCCTGTTCGGCCTCAAGCAGTTCGAACTCCATCAAGGCCGCCACCATCGCGTCCTCATCAGACTTCTCTGCCCAATTTTCCGGAATCAGGTCACTGGCGTCCAAGGCCGCCGCACGCTTCATAATGTGCGCACGCACCTTGCCCTTGTCCTTGGCCCTGCCGAAAGCCTGAATGGCATTCTTCAAATCGCCAACGTCACGGATCGGATACGACCCGTCCGGCAACGCCCAACCCTTGTCGGCATACTCGTCGCGCCTGTCGTCTGTGTAGTCACGCTTCAATTCGATCTCAGCCTCGATAGCCCGCAGTTCCTTCTCAAGGGCGTCGACAGTGTCTTCCTCCGTCGTGTTCAAATCAATATGGTCGTACCCAAGCAGGGCACCGTCGATACCGACATACACGTCGTAAGACTTCCCGTCGCTGCCGTCGACCTCCACCACATAGGAGTCTTGACCTTGGAAGATGTCCACGTCTACGCCCAGCACCGTGCCGGTGACATGCTTCAGGGCGATGTCTTGGGCCTCGTCAAAGGAGATGATCTCCATCGGGTGAATTTCTGCGGACTTGCCTTCAATCCCCCCTTCCTCTTCGAGCCGAAGCCAGCCAAGACGCTCACCCTCACCTGAGTAAAACGCCTCGATCGGACCTTCAGCAGTTTTCAGGTCGATCACATACATGTCGTTGTTCGGTGCATACCCGGAATCCAACACATCAGCCTTGAAGTGCATTTCAGCGTAAGCCTCCACATCCAACAGGCCGGGCAAATCCTTTTCGCTAGCGCAGCCGCCACGACAGAAGTCGCAAACGTCATCCTCGTTGGGGTACACCTTGCGATCGATGGCGCACACGTAATCCGTGTCGCGCAAAGTCTTGGCGTCCTTACGCCCCAAGCCCATGTCCATCAGACGCTTGACCTTGGCTCGACGCAAGATGGCAAGAGGATTGCGGTTTCCCTCCTCCTCCTCTTCTTCCTCGTCGTCATCGTCGAGCGTCGGGACAAGAGCGTCCGTCGGAACAGGAGCATCTTCATCCTCGTCCTCTTCGTCCAACGCCGCCAGTTGATCTAGGAGGGCGGTACGACGAGCAGCCTTGGCCTCACGGGCGGCCTTCTTCTCGTCGTCTTCGTCCTCGTCCTCGTCCTCGTCGTAGTCGTAGACGGCCTTCTCCTCCTCTTCCTCCTCTTCCTCCTCTTCCTCATCCTCCGCAAGCAGGTCGGGAACGTTGACGACCATGACCCGCTTCCCCTTCACAGAAATCTCTTCATCGCCCAGCACCAGTTCGATCTCTTCTACGAGATCGTCTGCAAGGTCTTTTTTGTCGGTCGACATTCTCATGCTCCTAAAACGTCTCTGAGGTAATAATAATAAACCACATCGAGTGGGGCGTTAGCCTACTCCTGAACACTACTTCTCGACAGCCACTGATACATCAAAGTCGAGTCCTGACAATGCGCCAACGACCTGTTCCCTAATGACGTTCGCAACAGCCTCCACAGCGGGAACCAAAATCGAAACACTGCTATCCCCTTCAAAATAACCAACGCTTGACGGGAACGTAAATGACGCATCTGTTTCCGCAAGAGAATCAACCACCACCGCAGCCTCCACCTCTGATTTCACAGAAACGTTGATCATCCCCCGATGATCGTGATACTTATCTGAACCGATCTGAAGACGCTTGCTATCCGTCTTCGGCAACTTCTGCTCCAGTTCGCCCCCAACCACGGGCTGAGCCGCTGCCGTCATCACATCCTTCAGCAAATTCAGCGCCTGCTCGATCTTCTGAAGATTTCGATTTGAAATCTTTCGACCAGCCTTCGTTTCCACCTCAATCATCGGAGCATTCTTACAACCGCCGCTGCCACCACATTCGCCTCCGCAATCCCCAGCCTTTTCACATTCGCCTCCGCATCCGCAATCCCCAGCCTTTTCAACCGACATCTCGTGGCCGTCGTCAGTCAGCGGGCGAACAACCATGGTGACTTCAACCTGCTTGGGTTCAACGAACATGAAACGATCGTCATCGAAAGCAAACTTCGTCACCCACGTCTTATCTGGAGGAGTATCAAATACGACCATGTCGCCGTTGACCTGCCGAATCTGAATCGGCTGTTTCATCGCGACAGACAGAGCACGAGGGAGTAAGCCATGTTGCGGAACTCCTCCACAACCCTTTTCTTCTCTCGGCTCCACCGACATCGTCTTGGTACCGCATTCGCAACCATTCATTCCGCAGGCAGCAGTTTCACCGTCTTTGACTGACAACGTGCCGGTCAGTTGGTTGGCTCCATGTAGCACGGGAGAAACTTCGTACAGTTCGACTTCCTTGAGCATGTTGGCTTGGGCGTTGGGGTCATAATCAGCGTTGATGGTTTTGTAGCCGATCGACCACTCTTGTTCCTCGCCAAAGAATGCAACGGTCGAAAATGCCTCTCGGCCACGTTCCGAATTGAGGTTGAACTGCACCTTTGCCAAAAGTCCGCCAACGCCCGCCTCACGCATCTTCCCCGGCAACCGACGATCCTGCGAAGCCACTTCCTCGATGGAAAGAACTTTCCCGATCGGCTCATTCCAGTTGTGCCCCCATACAACGCGTGGCTTGCGACGCTTCAAAGAGTTGCTGAAAGCCCCCGGAAGAATAATGTCCCCAACGGAGTCCTTGTTCCCGATAGCGGCAACAAAACACTCCACAACGCCTTCGGCTTTGTCCACGTTGATCTGGCCGCTGTTCGCCTTGAACAGAATTTCGCTTTCGACTTCCAAAAGGGCCGCTGTAGCCATAACACTTCCTTGTTGCACAGTTTGACCAATCATACAACAGTTCCACACGAGACGATAAAGGTAGTTTTAGTAAAGCAACGTTTCGTTTACTGAAACTATTTGCCAAACCGAAGCAGACATCGGCAGTTGATCGTCAAGCCCGGCGGTGCCAACGGATCACCGGGGAAGCGCAAAATCGCCCCACCAGCCTTGAACCCCTCACCAAGCGGGATCGTCTTCCCCTCAAGCGTCCGATGCGCCGAACGAACCCGGTCGTCCTTGCGAGTCAACCACGTTTTTGTCGTGGCCCCTGCCCGCTGTCCGGAGAAATACACCCCAGCGTTATAGGCCGACTGGGACTCCACCTCGGCAATGCTTTTCAGGCGCTTCGTCAACGTGTACACGAACACGGCAGTGATGGCGGTCTTCAACAGCGAAACCTTCAACAAGATATTCGCATCGTCATCATCGTCATCCTTCAGCAGCAACGCCAACAGGATCGCCGCAGCAAGTTCCTTCTTCGTGGTCTCATTGACCTGTTCAACCCGCTGCAACTGTTCCTCGGCATACTGCTGCACCTCCTCCTCGGTCGTTTCCACCTTCTCATCCGACTCGGTCGTGGACCCTTCGACCGCCTGACCAAACGCCCCCAGAATCAACGGCTGCAAGTCCTCTCTCACTTGCCGATCCCACACCTCCCGATCAAACACCTGTTCGACCGTCAAGGTTCCATTTTCCAACGCCCGGCGCGTCTTCACGCTGGATGCCTTCTCCAACACGACTCGCTGCTGCCGCTCGAAGAAACGTTCCAAAGATCGACCAAAGAGAGACTCCCATCGGTCAACATCCTCAAGAGCCTTCGATTGCCATTCATCGCCAAGGTCGAACCGCTTGACCTCCAGTCCCTCCGGCATCTCCCCCAACAGTCCAAAGTCGCCCGGCGGACCAACGGGCGGAAGTTCAGCCGCTTGTGGGACTTGTTCCTGCGGAGGGGTCGCTCCTGCCGGGGGCGGACCCTCGGGCATCTGTTGCCCTTCGCCCGGAGGCTCACCCTCCGGGGGCGGTCCCTCACCCTCAGGGGGCATGCCTTCCGGACCACCCGGCACTGCGCCACCCTGCTGCCCCTGCTGCATCTCATCCAACGGCATTTCCGTGTTGCCGATGGGCGTGAGGTTCGGATTCGACAGCAACGAATCGGCAAGTTCCGAAACAACCTCAATCTTGCCGGTTCCACCTCGATACTCGTTTGCTGAAATCAACCCGTTCTGATATTCGTTCAACAGGAACTGGTTGCGTTCCTGTTTCGCCATGATCAGAATCGGCACCGACTCTGTTTCGAATGTCACGTAGTTCTTGTCGTCAAGTAAATCGAATGCCCGCGAAAGCAGTTCGAGGTGCGGCATCATGGTCTCCATCCAGAAGACCTTGCCCTCCTCGGCGGCATTCGAGAACGTGCGTCCGCTGGCATTGCCGATGATGGATTCTGGAACACCAAACGCGGCCAAAATCTCATTCTTCGTGAGATCGCGCATCTGGATGTACGCCGCGTCGCGGGGGCTGGCTCCCGTGTCTACGAAATCGGCACCCTCGTCCGAAGAGATGACTCCGACCGCTCCCGACTGTGCCAGATTGCCTCTGAAGCGTGATCGAAGTTCTTCCTTGTCATCCTCGTCAATTTCGCCACGAATGACGAGCAGGCCGCCGGGGCGGCCGTCGTTCAGCAAGAAGTTCCGGTTGTAGACCTTTGCCAACGACTCCACTTCAATGGCGATTCCAGCGGCCTCCATCGGGGTCATCGACAGGTAGGGGTCCAATGGGTGGGGGCGACGCACCCACAACACGTTGTCAGGTTTCAGCGTTTTCTTGCTGCCGTCCGGTAATGCCACCTCGAAGCCTGAAACGAACTTCTTCGGATCGGGAATCGGGGCCGTGGTCTGCGGCGGCAACAGATGCAACGCAACTGGTTGACCGCCTCGGCCGCGAACGATTTCGACAAACGCTCCGCGGCTGCTCATCAACAACTGGGATGAAAGCCTGTACCGGAACGCAAAGGCGCTTTCGCCATCGTTGGCAACACTGTTCAACAGGGGAGCAAGGTCAGAATTTTCGACCAGTTCCCCCGTTGGGGAATTGTCTTTTCGCATGATCATCGGCAAACGGGCTTGATTTCCGGCGATGGCATCGATGCTGCGCCAGACCCAAGTGACCTTGGCGACACCTTCTCGATAGGCGCGCTCGATGTCCCACCCGTCAGAGTAGGGTCGGCCAACCATTCCGGCGTTGTAAGCAACCGGAGCGCCAACCGCTATGACCTTCTCCTCTTGGCCCGGAGTCGCCTTGTTTTTAGGCTGATTCCAAGCCATTACTCAGCCCCAAGCAAATAACCATACGCGCCAAGTAAAGTGCCACCTGTCGCCAAACCATATCGAACATCTATTCCCCCGATACCAACACCGACTAGAATGATGGCAGACAACATAAATATGTGGGCCATGGCATTCCTTGACAAAAGTTTCCTCAGCGTCTTCATGGATAAGACCTTACCCGCATCTACGACCAGACGCGGAAACGAAATAGCGCACCGACAAGAGTGTACCAATGACTGACTGGGAAAAAATATACAACTACCTACAACCCAAAGAACCTTTGTACTGTCCTGAGACCCCTGCGCTCAAACAGACCGTTTTTTTGCGTTGCAACCACCTTGAAGCCCTCTACGGAGGAAGCGCCGGAGGAGGCAAATCAAGCGCCCTCCTCATGGCCGCCCTGCAATACGTAGACATCCCCGACTACTCCGCCATCCTGTTTCGACGTACTTTCGCTGACCTCGCTCTACCCGGCGCACTCATGGACAGGTTCATCCAATGGGTCAAGCCCCACGACGACATCCACTGGAACGGCTCCAACTACGTCGCCACTTTCCCCTCCGGCGCTCGCGTCACCTTCGGCTACCTCAACAACTCGCAGGACTACCTCCGCTACAAAGGTGCAGAGTTCCAATTCGTGGGCATGGACGAGGTCACGGAGATTCGTGAAGCGGACTACCGCTACATGTTCTCCCGGCTCCGCCGACCAAAGGCGGGCGAACTATCGGAGGTTCCCCTCCGGATGAGGTGCGCCTCAAACCCTGCGCCCAACTGGGTCAGGCAACGGTTCATCGTCGAAGGACGAGACAACGAGCGCATCTTCGTCCCCGCCTCCCTTGACGACAACCCCGGCATCGAAGCCGAGTCATACCGAATGGCGTTGCAGGCTCTCGACCCGATCGAACGCAAGCGCCTAGAATTTGGCGACTGGTGGGCATCGTCACTGGGGTCGTTGTTCGACCGGGAAAACTTCGTGATCATCGAAGAATCCGAAACGCCCGTATGGGTCAGCCCGAAGTTCGTCCGATTCTGGGACCTCGCCGCCACTGAACCTTCGCCCAACAATCCGAACCCGGACTGGACCGTCGGGGCACTTGGAGCGTTCGACCAAGGCGTCTTCTACCTTCTCGATGTGCGTCGAGTCCGAGCCAAGGGCGACAAGATCGAACACCTCATTTCTCAAACCGCTGAGGAAGACGGGCCGCAGGTAGCAGTACGGATGGAGCAGGAACCGGGGTCGGCAGGCAAGAACCTGATCGACCAGTACGCCAGATACGTCCTCCCCGGCTGCGACTTCATCGGGATCAGGTCGACAGGCAGCAAGGAGGTCCGCGCCAAACCCCTCGCTGCTGCTGTGGCAAATGGCAACGTCCGGCTTGTCCGAAATCAATGGCTCACCGACTTCCTCGACGAAGCCGCATCCTTTCCTGAGGTATGCGACCACGACGACCAGATCGATGCGACAGCGGGAGCATTCAACTTTGTGGCCGGGCTGGGCGGCCTCCATCGACGCCCAACCCGAGTCATAATCTAACCCGCCACAAAGAAAACCCTCGCCTTTGCCACCACCGTCGTCTATCCGCGCCTAAGGTCCCGGTCTCCTGACCCGACCACAGGACTACATGGTCGGCGACGCCTGACCAGCGTGCGGCCAAACCGCCTAGCGTTCGCCCGTCAGAGGGGCATCCCTTCAACGCTCAGATGGTCTTGACGAGCGATCTGAACTACTCATCGTGGTGGAGTCCGGCAGCGGCCAGCACCTCAACCCACACATCTTCGGGACGACGAGTGGATGCCCGCTGACCAACAACCCCCAATGTGTGGAGGGTCTAGGTGCCTACGCCGATACGCCTGCCGTGACGGTGAAGGGTTGGTCCCATGACAGGGCCAATCCTCCTCACCTACCGATCCGGTGAAGGCGACTAAGGTATCTAGTTGTAAGGCTCTCCAGTAATACACAAGGATGGTTCAAGATTCAATGTGTAAAACAAGGGGGGCTTTTTTGTTCATTTTCGAGTCGAGGAGTTCATGTTGAGTCAGCGTGTGTTGTTGACGGGTGGTCTTGGCTTTATTGGTAGCCATACTGTTGAGCATTGGTTGAAGAACACGGATTGGGACATCGTGGTCATGGATGCTTTGCGGTTTTCGGGCCGGGTTGAACGGTTGACTGACATTGACTGTTTTGATCCGAATCGTGTGCGTGTGGTGTGGCATGATCTTCGTGCGCCGATTCATCCACAGTTAGTGGATTCGATTGGTGCAGTTGATTGGATTGTGAACATGGCGTCGGATTCTCATGTGGATCGGTCGATCACTGACCCGGTGCCGTTTGTTGAGAACAATGTTGCTCTGGTGTTGAATATGTTGGAGTATGCGCGTGAGGTGAGGCCGGACAAGTTCATTCAGATTTCAACTGATGAAGTGTACGGGCCTGCTCCGGTTGGTCATTCCCACCGGGAGGGGGAGGTCTTGCGTCCTTCAAATCCCTATTCGGCTTCGAAGGCGGCTCAGGAGATGATCGCGTTTTCGTATTGGCGAACGTTTGATGTGCCGGTGATCATTACGAACACGATGAACAACTTTGGTGAACGGCAACACCCGGAGAAGTATGTGCCCATGGTGATGAGTCGCATCCTGAACGGTAAGCCGATTCAGGTTCATGCCAAGGATGGGTCGGATGGGTGGACGATCGGGGCACGGGTGTGGTTGCATGCCCGCAACCACGGCGACGCTGTGCAATTTATTCTTGAGAATGCTCCAGTGATTCCTTATAGCGACGATGATCCTGAGCCGGAACGCTTCAACATTGCTGGCGAGAAAGAGATCAACAATTTGGAGATAGCGGAGATGGTTGGAGAAATCCTCGGAATCGAGCCAATTACTGAATTAGTGGACTTCCACTCATCTCGACCCGGACACGATCTGCGGTATTCTTTGGACGGCACCAAACTACATGAAGCCGGTTGGCAACAGCCGATGACCATCGAAGAAAGTTTTGAACAAACCGTGCAGTGGACATACAACCATCCGGAATGGCTAATCCTCTAAGTCGACTATGACCCAAATCCAAACCAAAGTCTGGGCACCACGACCAGCGCCCTTCAAGCCCAAGGCCATCGATGCCGACAACGACGGCATCGTGCAAGAGGGCACGATTTGGGAACGCCCGGCGGGTGCGAATTTTGTCGATGCGGCAGGCAACGTCCTCGACGCCCTTCTGACAGCATTGCCATCCGGTGCTCGCATGGTGGACGCCAAGGGCAGCCCCATCAAGGAGTACACACCCAAAGCGTTGCGTGGCAAACCGCCCACTGCGGCTGCCCCCAAGCAAGGATTTCGAGCCAACACGTTGGGTGGGATGACCGGCACGCTCGGTACCCGGTATGGAACGTTGGAGTCACGGTATGGAACGTTGGAGTCAACGCGAGGCACGATCGGCGACCAACGTACCGTTGTCGGTGACATCGAGCGGCGCAACGACTTCGGGTCGGGTGACTCCGGATCGTTCAAGCCACTGAGACCTCCCTCGTTTCTCGACGACGTGGACATGCGACCGGAGAGCAAACCGCCATCGGATACACCCCCGAAGGAAGTTTTCCCCGGTCCCACGCGGGAAGAGATCGAGCGCGTTCCGGACCCGCCAAAGATCATGGCGGCCGATGAGGACACGCCAGCGGTGCCCGACTCGCCCATGTCCCGCGGCGTTCGGGTCACGATCGACGCCGACGAAGCCGACGAAGGCCGTAAGAGTTATGGCTATTGGTACGAGGAGTTGTTCGGAAAGACGAAGCGGAAGCGAATCGATATTGATTCTCCTGAATATGCCGACGCTCCGTCAGCGTCACCTGAGCGCCGTGAGATAATTGTTGAGGACTTTCGCGAGGCCGTTGACGCCATATTGGACAACATCATAAGTGGTATGAGGTTCGGAACCAAGAAAGGCAAAACGAAGTCGGTCATCAAGGGCTGGCGTGCGCATGGACTAAACAACATGGCAGACATCGCAGAGGAATGGCTCGATGCCAAGGGAGATGCAGACAAGCAAAGAGCCGTCCTCAACGACTACATGTTTGGTGCTAACGCGCACGGAGCCACGGAGATGTGGGACATTCCAGATGCCGTGCATGAAGAGTTTGCAACCTTGGTAGAGGGAATATATGGCGAAGACAAGATGCGGAATGCCATAGCGGTAGCAGGTACAAAGCATGTGTCTTTAGCAAAAAACTTTGTGTTCGCTGCTATGGAGGGAGACGAGTCCTTAGGAGGGGTGAACTTGTCGGGCGGGCCGCCGGGGAAGGTAGCGCAGGTCGGTTTAGGAGAAATTGCCCTACACACTTTGACCGATCTGGATGAAATTGGGAAAGTAACCGTGGGGGGGTGGTGTACGGCCGATGGAGCCGACCAAGTAATTCGCCACGAGTATGCACACCACATGGACAAGGCATTGCAGGCGGCATCGAAGAATAGGGAAACGGATGCGATATTCACCCGCATATGGATGTTGATGCGGCTCCGGGCATGGGAAGACAGCGGCCATGACGAACTATTCGCTCCGAAGGACGCCGTCAACATTCTGCGCGGAATGGATGCTGATCAACGGGGGATGGGAAACGCCCGCGTATTTGAAGCATTTACACGTTCAGCCGACGCAGCGGGCATGGGCACGGCAGAAGAACTTGCGACAATTGTCGCACCAATAGCACCGTCTATGTATGGGTTTACTGAACCGGCAGAGTTGTTTGCAGAAGTGTTTGCTCTTACCACCAATAGGGACTATGACGAGGCTACACACATTGGAGACAACTGGCGAGAAGCAGCACAGTTTATGAATACGCTACACGGACACTTGGAATCGGGGGGTAGTCTGGATACATTCGTAGGAGCATTGGAAGAGGCAGGCTTGGGCAAGGACCGGATGAACGAGTTGATGCACGAACTGATAGCAGGTCTTACCGAGGCCAATCGACAGGCGGCTGGTCTAGACGACCTTGCAAGGCAGGTCGCCCCCAAGGGAGATGGTTGATAATGGTATGGGTACGCCCCCACGACTTTCCAAATGTCACTGCCGGGGGGAAACACCGGCAGATGGCACGCGAGGAACTTCGCGAAGACAGGAAAAGGCGAGGGCTTCCTATGCCGGAAGACTTTCTTCTGGAACTTTGGGCTGAAACCACGTCGAAGCCTCTCAAGGAATCGAAGCCTCCCAAGGAATCGTGACACAGTAACCCTTGCGGTTGCTGCATAAATCCGCTACTGTCAATGGGGTAGATGCCTAACCCCGGAGACGCCGTGTCGAACCCCGACGAACTAGATGCTCAACTGTTGCAGTTAGAGCATGCCCTACTGGAAACTGAAACCGCTGTCGACTTGTTGGCTGCCGCCCTTGAAGACGACAACAACGAAGACACCCGCATCACGCTTGCCCAAGGGGTCTACCGACTCCACGGACTGAAGCGAATCATGGACGACGCGTTCAAGCGGAGCCAGAAAACGTTGATCGACGCTATGGGGGAGCACCCGCAACCCATTCACCTTTCCAACGGCGGAATGATCGAAACAAAGGGTGGCTACCCGCGAAAGAAGTGGGATCATGCCTCGTTGGGATCAGTCGTGGCGCAACGGATTGTGGACTCGTCGATCGACCTCGACACTGGAGAGGTGACTCTTGGTCCGGAAGAGATGGTGCGCGAAATCTTGCGATACGCTGCTCCCTCCTACTGGCGTGTTGCAGAACTTGACCGCCTTGGTGTCAACGCAAACGAATACTGCGAGGTGGGTGACGCCACCAGTAGCCTCATCATAAGGAGAAATGATGACTTCTAATTCCGAATCTCAAACCGCTCGGTTGGCGGAGGCATTTGACGAACGTCTGGTGCAGGAGGTGCAGAAGGGATTCAAAGCCTTGTCTTATGTGCCTGTGTCAGAATACATCGTCAGACTCAACAGCGTTCTTGGTGGCGGCGGATGGTCAAGGCAAATCCAGTCAGTGCAACGCGACGCTGCCGACCCAGACGAGATCATCGCCCTTGTCCGCATCGTGGCCGAAGTAGACGGTTGCACCGTTGCTAAGGATGGCGTCGGCGGAGCGCGGATCAAGAAGAAGCGCGACTCCAACGAACTGCTCGATCTTGGCAACGACTTCAAGTCTGCTGTTTCGGATGCGTTCAAGAAGGCATGTCAGGATTTGGGCATCGGCCTGTATCTGGCACGAAGCGAGGATGCCTTGTCGTTGGAGCAGGAGGACGCCATGCCGGTTTCCACTGAACGGTGGGAACGATTCACCGCCCTGTTCATCGACCTTCCAGACGACAAGAAAGAACAGTTTCGTGAATGGTGGGCAGGATATGGTGACCGTGAAAAGCCCTACCGGGAAATGCCAGCGAACATGTTTGATGCGGCCATGGCACGCATCTCGCTGCTGGCAGGCGAAGCAGGAACAGGAGATTGATGTGACAATAAAAGCCAAAGATTTGAATCACGACACGCTTACCCGCAAAGAACTTTTAGAGGCTCGGGAAAAGGATACGTCTAAAAAGTCGTGGCCTCGGCCACCAAGTATTTGGGGGGCAAGCGGTATCAAGTATGGCTGAGGTGTTGCAACCGCCGGACTACTTGTCGGCGTCGTCGATGACTACCTTTCTTCAGTGTCCGCTCAAATTCAAGTTTTCTCGTATCGACAGGATCAAGGAACCGGCAACAGAGCCGATGATCCTCGGTTCGTTTGTCCACGAGATTTTGGAAGAGTTCTACAAAGCGTCCGCTGACGAACGCACGTTCGATACTGCTCGCAGCATTGGTCGTGACTTGTGGGACAGCAAGTGGGCGAAAGAGGCTGACGAGGTCGGAGTTAGAGACATCAACCAGTTTCGTTGGAAGGCGTGGTGGTGTATCGAAAACCTGTTCACGTTGGAAGACCCACAGCAAATGAACCTTGCGGGGGTAGAAACCAAAGTTGACGACACCATCAACGGGGTGCGTGTCCTCGGTTTCGTGGACCGTTACCTTCACGACGATGACGGCAACGTTGTCGCGGCCGATTACAAGACCGGCAAGGTTCCTTTGCCGAAATGGTCAGCCGACAAGGTGTTCCAGATCATGGTGTACGTCCTGATGTTGGAGCAGATGCTGGAGCAGCCGGTTGTTTCGGGCGAGATCATCTATCTGAAAGAAGGTAAGGTGGTGGCTTACGAGCCGACGCAGAAGCGCCGGTCGGAAACCATCCAGACGATCACTTCCGTGCGGAAAGAGGTGGAGGACTCTTGCGAGGCAGGGGCGTTTCAAACCAAGCCGTCACGTTTGTGTGATTGGTGTCATTACAAGCCGATTTGCCCTGCTTGGGCAAAGTAGACTTATCGACAACACGGTTACTAGCATAAGGAATCTTTACAATGTTGACTGATGAAGCATTTACGCGCCTTGTGGCCGAGGATGTCAAAAACAAGGTGACATCGGATCAAGGCGAATACCTACGCCTTCCCGATAATCACGATCGGTGGCGAGTGTCCTTGAACGAACTTGTCGACAATCTCGACGAACAAATTCAGGAACTGAACCGCACAGACCAAGACGCTGAACGTCGTTTCGCCGACATGGAGGGCGGCAGCGTCCTCATCATGGAAATGAAAGTCGGGAACGATGAGCGTCGCACGAAGATCAATCGGTTCAGGTTCTATGTCGAACAGCGAGTCGCTGAAGTGGATCGGATGATCGCCCTTGGTGATGAAGCCTTGACTGATGACATCAAGTTGGCTTCGTTTCTTTCCAAGGCCATCAAGGAACACAAGTTGCTCATGGAGGAATACCGCTTTGACCCAACCCCGATAGATGTTGCACTATGGGCTGCTCTTGAGGGCAAGTGGAACTTCAACGAGGTTGAGGAAGCGGTCAATGCAAACTTTTAGCAGCAGGTCTGCCTGATGAAAGTCGGGTTTGCCTCCAACGACTGGTCTCAATCCATGATGACCAGTGAAGGCATCCCGGTCATGGGGGGATCAGGCTGGATCAGAGTCGGCCAGTACCTACAACACCTTCAAACCCCTGCGGTTCTCGGCATGTTGGCATGGCATCCCGATAAGGGAATATTCGGGGTCCATGAGTGGTTGAAAAAAGACCACTTCGACTGTGACGTTATCTATTTGCAACGGTTCATGGATCAGCGCATTATCAAGCAAATGGCGCAGGCTCAAGCCAACGGGCAAATCATCATCAACGACATCGATGACTGGTACTGGGGGCTTTCCCCGGCCAACGCTGCCTTCAGGGCCACCCATCCCACCGAACACCCAACCAACAACATCAACCACTATGGATCAATCGTTGCCAAATCAGACTATCTGGTTGTGTCCACTCGATTCCTTGTCGAAAAGATGGCTCGTTGGGTTGACCAATCCCGAATCATGCATCTCGTCAACCACGTCGAATTCGACAAATACATCCCCCGGCATCACCATGGTGACGAGGTGGTAGTCGGCTGGTGCGGCTCAACGCTACATCGCAGCGGAGACCTTGAACTGTTGCGTGGGGTCCTGTCGCAACTACCCGACAGCGTTCGCTTTCATCACACGGGCGAGTTCGTCGGATCGCCAACCTTTGCAGAACGCATCGGCGTCGACCCGCAGCGTGTATCTACATATCCGTTTTTGGCTCCATCCGAGTTCGCTGGCGGAATGCCGTTCGACATCGGTTTGGCTCCCCTGACCGACACGCCGTTCAACCATGCCAAATCTTGGATCAAGTGCCTCGAATACGCTGCCGCTGGCATTCCTTTCATTGCGTCGAACCTTCCGGAATACGCTACGCTCGTGAACGACTACGGGGTTGGCCGCATTGCCCGAAAGCCATTCCAGTGGGTAGCCAACATCTTGCAACTGTTGGAACCAAGCCAACGGAAAGCGGAATCCGAAGCAACCCGTAAGGCTCTGGCTGGTTTGGATGTTCAAAACGGGGCGAAACAGTTGGACGCATTCTTTCGGAGCATCACATGAGGTATCGGTCGAAGAAACGAGAACTTGAATACCGGCAACGTCGCCCACTGGTGGAACGCCTGCTGTCAGAGCGCCCCCTTTGTGAAGCCTGCGTCCTGTATGCGGCATTGGAGAACAAAGCCATCTTTCAGCAACAGGCAGCCTGCGACGTTCACGAAATCATCAACCGCTCACAGGGCGGATCAATCCTTGAAGAATCCAACCTGCTGACTGTTTGCCGTGGCTGCCACCGTCGCATCACCACCCGTCCCCACGAAGCGGAAACGTTGGGTCTGCATCTCCCCAGTTGGGCTACGGTAGAGATGTACGACGAAGCGGTAACGCTTCGAGAATCATGGAGCAAAGGTATTCCGTTGGAGCCGAGTTGGCGTGACTGAAGTCGTTGGTATCGATCCGTCTTTGACTTCAACTGGGGTTGCCATTCGTGACGAAACGTTCGTGATCCAATCCAAGGCAAAGGGAATGGAACGTCTCGCAGAGATCAGGGACGCCGTCTTTTCAGAACTGGTTGAACTTCGGCGTTGTTCCGATGAGCCGGTCGTGGTCATGGTGGAGGGGTATGCGTTTGCTAAGCGAACCAGCCATGCCCATGCGCAAGGTGAGTTGGGCGGCGTGTTGCGGCTGTCATGGCACGAGCACGGATTCACGTTCGTGGAGATTCCGCCTACCTGCCGAGCCAAGTTCGCAACCGGCAAAGGCAATGCTTCCAAGTCGGCAAGCATCTCTTCGGTGTCTGCTCGAACACGGCAGGCGTGGAGCGGATCAGGAGCGGATGACGAATGCGACGCATGGATTCTTCAAGAAATGGGGCTGTGTTATTTGGAGAAGCCTCGATACGACTGGCCGGAACGAAACCAGACGGCCCTACTGAATATCGATTGGGGTGATTTGTAGCGATGCGTAATGCGCCGATTAGCCAAGTAGACATCGAGCAGGAAATTATCCGGATGTCAGATTTGTTGGAATCTGAAACTGAAGCGTTTGAGGTTCTGGCCGTGGATGCCGCCAAGAAGGATGCTCAATACAAGGCAGCGTGGGCCAAGGAGTACCTGTCGGCCAATGGCTCCATCAAGGAACGCGAGTCGTGGGCTGACTACAAGATGGCTGACGATCATTACCACATGAAGATCGCTGAGGCGCTGCTGAAGTCCAAGCGCGAAAAGTTGTATTCTCTCCGTACTTCGATGGATGCCCTTCGAACCCTGTCGGCCAATGTGCGAGCACAAACATGACTGATCCAGTTCACAACGTTGTCGAATCCCTTCAGGGGATGTTGGTGCATGTCGACGAACTTATTCCTCTACCGAGCAACCCACGGCAAGGGAACGTGGACTCGATCGCTGCTTCCTATGCCGAGTTCGGACAGGTCAAACCGATTGTTGCTGTTGACAACAAGGACGGAACCGGCACGATTATCGCAGGCAATCACCAGTTGGCGGCAGCCAAACAACTTGGTTGGACGCACATCGCCGTGCTGAACGTTCCTTTTGACCATGACAAAGCGGTGGCGTTTGCTTTGACCGATAATCGAACGTCTGAACTCGGATTTTCAGATCAACAACTGCTGCTCGACATGCTCACTACGGTGATGGACGATATGCCTGACCTGTTTACTTCGTTGGGCTGGGATGACTTCGAAGTAGCGTTGATGGATGAGCCGGTCAAGGTTGATACCGGCGATGCCGATACGGGCTGGTCTGCTCCGGTTCTGATTGCTTCCCCTGAAGAGAGTCCGACGATTGCGACGACGGACACGGAAACGTTGGTGACGCAGGGGGCGACTTCCGCCGGGGTCGCTGGAGCGAAGGCTGTCATTCAGTACACGCTTGTGTTCGATGATGCTGAACAGCAACGCGACTGGTATGCGTTTCTGCGCTATTTGAAGAGCGTGTCGCCCTATTCGAATCTGCCGTCCTCGGCTGAACAGGTCATAGCGTTTATCAGGGAGAACGTGAGTTCAGATTAGAACGCCGGAACAGAAACGGTGAAGTTGATGACGGCCGTTTCGTTGTCGATTTCTGCCTCTGTGATTTCGACGTTTAGCGCCTCAAGGAATGCGTCAGCGATTCTGCCCATTTCGTCTTCGAGTTCGGTGCGGCGAGCCGCATCTTCGACCTCTTCGATTTCCCCCATGACGACGAGAACGTTGATGATCGCTTGGCGGAGAGCGAGTATTGCATCGGGGTTGGGCATCGAAGGTTTCCTGACAGTGGGTTGACGGTGGGCCGGGATCAGCCTAGAGTATGCGGCAGTCCGGCTGCAAGGAATGTGGCCTTGAACCAAAGAGAGCGAAACCATGGCTGGTGCCGAAGTAAAGATTGCTGGAAATATCACTGGTGACCCTGAACTCAAGTTCACCAACAACGGGCATGCACGATTGGCTATGGGGGTTGCCGTCAACAAGCGGATGTTGAACAAGGAAACCAATCAGTGGGAAGACGGCGACACGTCGTTTTTCAATGTCGTGTTCTGGCGTGACCTTGCCGAACACGCTGCCGAGATTTTGGAGAAGGGCAGCGCCGTCATGGTGACGGGACGGCTGGAATCAAGAACGTGGGAAACCCCCGAGGGCGACAAGAAGACCATCGTGGAGGTCGTTGCCGACAAAGTCGGCTTGGACTTGTGGGGCGTGGCAGAGTACAAGCGTCGCCGGAAGGGCGGCGGCGACGGACAGGCAGCGAAGCAGGCTCCGAAGGCGGCTCCGACGAGCAACCCGTTTGAGGACGCGTTCTAATTCTCAATCGAAATTTCACTCCTAACGGGCAACGCCAATGGCGTGATTCGGCCGGGATTTTGCTTCCGGTAGTTGTTGAGGTAACTCCCGAGATTCAGGAGATTGCTGAACGCTGGAAGGCGCTCCGCGGCCAGTTGCCCAACTCGATCGAAAAAGACGAGGGCAGTGTCCTCGGCTACATCGGCGAGATCGTCATGGGGATGCTGGTTGGCGGACGGCTGCTTGACGACAGCCGCAACCATGACCTGCTCATGCCGGATGGGACGAGGGCTGAGGTCAAATCGAAGGGCCGTAGCGTTCCTCCACTATCCGAGTATGAGGTGTCGGTGTGGGAGGGAAGCCGCCATCAGCGTCCGGACCTGTACCACTTCGTAAGCGTGCAGGGAGTCAAGCCGGACGCGACTGGGCGGTGGGAGTCGTACAGTTACGCCTCCTATGTGGGGTCGTTGCCGTATCAAGAATTTTGGGATGAGGCCCGTTTCAAGCAAGCCGGGGTGGCAGACAAGTCGTCGTCCAACCAGCATGTTGGGACAGCGGATTGTTACAATCGTTTCCATTCCGATTTGTGTAATCTATTACCTAATGATGGAAAGGGCTTGCTGTGAGTGAACGTCTACCGTTTGTCGATTCTGAAATCATCGTGCAGGGGCTGGGTCTGATTGGTCCCCTCACGGGCGAATCTCACACCTCCGAATCTGGTAGCCGTGTGGTGATCGACAACATTGGGGCAGGCAACCTTGATGGAGCGGTCAGGAGCATGGCGGAGCAGGGCTATGTCGGGCACTTCACGCTCGACGTTGAGAACCGCCGCGTCTATCAGCACATCGACCTCAAGTTTGCTCCGGTTGTTCAGATTGCCAACGTGCAGATGGCGCACCGGCGCGGCCAGACGGCGTGGCTGCGGGTCATCAAACACCTTGGCGACATGCCGAACACCTACGACATGTCGTGGATAGCGTTGATCATCAGCAAGGTTGTTGAGGCGGTTGGCGCACCGGCTGTCGTCCGTCGGGGGTCCGCCCCCGGACAGGAAGCGTTGGCTGATGTGCTGCTAATGAACGAGTGGACTGGGTTCAGCGGAGTTTGCGCTGCCCATCACATGCCGGGCTTGGAGACTCAGGGGCCGGGTGCTTTGGATTGGGCGTTGATTGAGGATGCGTTGGGTGGCGAGGATTTGGTTACGGAGCCAGAGCCGGTACGGAAACTTGAAGACCTCAAGGTTGCGGAACTTCGGGCGTTGGCTACAAAGATTGATGGGGCCAAGCAAATGAAGAAGGCTGATCTGATTGATGCCCTTCGTGCCCCGGTTCCTTCGCCAGTCGAACTGTTGGCGAGCAAACTCCAGCAAGTTCCGCCTCTGTAACTCGCAACCCACTAAGGTTGCTGACGCCAGCCTCTACCCCCAAAGAGGCATGGCCCGCCAAATGAGGATGGCGGCGGGGGTGTTTCTCCTTTCTGACCCGCCGTCATCTTCAGGCAGGATCAGCCAACCTCGGCCCGCCACCGGGTTGGAAGGTTTCGCAGTTTGGCTCCCAGTTGGGTGCAGGCTTTGATGTATTGCATCGTGAGGTGGTCTCCGCTGTACCGATGGGCGCATTCGTGGATCAGCAGGTCGTCGAGTGCTCGACCGAACTCGTCTTTGTCTTCGATCTTCTTGTACGAGTGGAGGTTGATGACGATGCGTCGCCCGCAGTACATGCCGCCGTATGGCAAGCGGCTGTCGTCCTGTAGGTCGATTTCGAAGTAGTCCTCGTCCAGAAGGAACTTGCAGACTTTGAGGGCGTACTTTTTGACGGCGGTGGTGAACGGGGTCACTTCTGCCATTTTGGGTTTGTACCCGCGGGGGTCGGTGCGGTGTCCAAGGGAGTATTTGTCGGCGGACGGTTTTGCTGATCCGCTTGCCCGGACGGCCTCCCATGCGTCTTTGCCCAACGCCCCTCCGCCGACGACGGTGACGCCGTTGGCGATGGCGTTCTTGTCGGCTTCACGATCTGCGGGGGTGCCGATGACCCAGCCTTTGCCAAATATTTTCGTGGTTGCCTGTCTCACGGTGTTTGCTTCGGCGGCAGGGAGGGCGTCCTTGACCCACGATTCTGCGGCGGTGTCTTCGGTGAGCAGGTCGACGGTTTCGTCAAGGACGTAGGCGAGCAGGTCACGCCGGTAGGCGGGGGTGACGTTGTCGCGGTCCCGATTCAACGGCACCTTCTGTTGTACGTCGATGTGCCATGGTGTGTCGATTTCGACGACGGGGATACCCATTTCGTATAGGTGCGGGGTTTCCCCTTCGCCCAACTCGTCGATGTGGATGGTGGTGGCTCGCCGGGTGCGGGTGAGGTTGCCGTCTTCGTCGGTGATGATGGTGGGGAGGGTTGCTTCGATGGTGCGGATCGCGTTGCGTCCCTTGAGCGGGGTTCCGTTGACGAGGACGAAGACCCCTTCGGGAACGATCATCGCTTGCACCTGTGCGCACATGGCAGCGACTTCGTCATGGGTGAGCCGGATGACGGCGGTGAAGGTTGAGCCGCGGTCGGTGGTGCGCCGTAGCGAGGTTCGGGTGCCGTCTTTGTTGAAGCGGACACCGCCTGTGGTGGTGACGATTTCAGCCTCGTCGCATTGCGATAGGACGAACTTTTCGCCTTCGTTGAAGCGGCCGCGCTTGGTGGGGTCGTTCTTCTTTCGGGATGCCTTGTACAGGGTGTAGGCGTCGCGCAGGTCGGCGAATCCGTTGGGTACGTCGTCGGTGACGGTGAGGAGTGCCCGGCCGCGTCGACCGCTGATTGGTTCCAGCGTGACGGTAGCGACGGTGGCGTCCTCGTCGAGAATGTTCTGGATGAGGTCGTGCAGGATGGCGACCTTTGGCCGGTCGGCCATGAGTTGCCCGAAGCCTTCTTTGTCTACGTCAAACCATTTGTTCATAGGTACTGCCTCCTTGATAGGGGTTTACATACAGTGTAGGGATTATGTGTGACAACCCTTTTGGTGATCCGTTCAAGTAGTTTATCGTAAATACTTGACGATTGCAAATCGGCTGTTGACGACTTTGCCCAAATCGGGTATGATTTACGGCACGGGGTCGATCGGTTTCGACGCCGTGAAGAAGCACTATCCGCGACCCGAGTTGCTCAGACTCGCTAAACAGGGCACCAACAACAACCGCCGATTCATACTCGTGCGATTGGGATGCAGAATTCGCTGCTCTTCTCGAAGAGGAGGGTTGCCTAATCTAAATCCCACAGGGATTCCCGATCCTTGTCAATCCAATCGGGTGACAGTCCGGAAAGACGGGCACACAATATATGGGAGAGTGATTGGTAGCAGGTCACTCTGTCGCATCAGAAATGCAATGCTGCAACCGACCCGGCGTAAACCGGGGATGGTCGAACGGGGAAATGCGGAAACACGACGGACGGGGGTTCGATTCCCCCCGACTCCACCATGAGAGAAGGAGAGTTTTGGGACGACTTCGCTGAGGTCAACCCTGACGCCGTCATTTTTGACGGCCCCGGCGCTCAGGACTTTTTCGATTGTTGCGTTATCGGATACGCTGCCCGTATCAACTTTCCTCCGGTGCTGGTTTATGACGAAGAGAAGATGATCGAACGAATGATGTTCGGCGGCGACGGCATGTCCTACGAAGACGCTGTTGACTATCTGTCGTTCAACACGTTTGGCGCATGGCTGGGCGAAGGCACGCCGATGATTTTGAGGCGGGCACCCCACTTCTCTACCTGATCGGAAATTGATGGCACGACGCCGAATGTTTCTCGACATTTCGTGTGTGGACGCTGCACGGCAACGCATGCGGCATGTGTACGACACGTTCGACACGGTCTGTGTCCAGTATTCGGGCGGCAAGGATTCGACGGCGGTTCTGTACCTTGCGAAAGAGGTGCATGAGGAACGCGGCCTTGGCCCGGTGAAAGTAATTTTCCGCGACGAGGAGATGGTGTCCCCGGCGGTGGTGGAACACCTTGAGCAGGTTCGTGGCTACGACTGGGTGGACATGGAATGGTATTGCCTGCCGCATGGGCAGGAGGTGTGGGTGTTGGGTCGACGCGACTACACGTTGTTGTGGTCGGCTGCCCGTGAACGGCTGGGTCGCCTTGTGCGTGACATTCCGCCGTGGGCAATCACTGCGGAGCATTTCGGGTTGACCCGTGAAGATGCGATTCCGTTGCCGATCGATCATTACACGATGCAAGGCAAACGGGGGCGGGTGGCGTTCCTGACGGGGGTGCGGGCCAACGAGTCGATGATTCGGTACCGCAGCGTCGTTCAGAAACTCCACGAGAACTACATCAACCGGCCGTACCGTCTGTCGAAAGCGATTCCGTTGCGGATGGTGAAACCGATTTACGACTGGACAACGGACGACGTGTTCAAGTTCATCTCCGAGGAACACAACGCCAGATACACCGCCTACTACGACTATGCAGCCATGTCGGGAGCGAACACCCGTGTCGGCATTCCGTTGCATTCGGTGGCGGCTCGCCGGTTGTCTGATGTGATCAGCACGGAGCCGGAATTCTTTGACAACTTGTATCGGGCGTATCCGGAGATTGATGCTCAACGTCGCCTGTGGGGCGATTTCAACGTGGAGCGACTCATCAACAGTTACGCCCTTCAAGGTTGGGACGGGGTGCGGCGTTGCATCGTGGAGAACATGTTGACTCCCGGCAGGACAACAGATGCGAAACGTTTCGTTGCCGAGTACCGCAAGAAGCATACGGGTGACCCGTTTTCGTATCCGATAGATCATCTGGTTCGGACGTTGTTGCTGAACGAGTTCCGGTTGACTTCGCCGTCGCCGGTCGGGCCGAAGACCCGTTCGCATAAGATGAGGATGGCGGCGTTGCAGGCAGCAGCAGACGCTGATGGCCTCGACTTGATCGACGACAAGGTGTGAGCATGGATAGATGGATGAGTGAGATGGAGATCGAAATCGTAGAGACCGTGAATTTGCGGCCCGCTGGTTGGCGCACCAACCATGTGTTGCGCCCGGACCTGCTGCTAATGCAACGGTCAGTCAAGGAGTACGGGTTCATGTATCCGCTCGTGTGTCGGGACGACGGAACGATCATCGACGGTTTCCACCGTTGGGTAGTCGCTCAAAAATTAGAACTATCCGTACCAGTGCGGTGGGTGAGTTGTTCAACGGTGGAGGCCATGGTCCTCCACATCGTTTTGAACCGGGCAAGAGGCCAGATCGTGCCGAAGCGTTTATCGACAACGTTGCAGGCGTTGGCAGCCACGAAGCAGTTCACCGACGTGGAGTTGATGTCGACACTCAACATGACCGCCGACGAATACGACACGTTGATCGACGGGACGCTCATCAAAAAGCGCAAAGTCAAAGAGCATGTTTACAGCCGGGCATGGATTCCGGTAGAATCAACGGGTGGGGAAGACCTCCACATCGAACGACCCCCCACCAGAGACAAATGACAACATCTGCCATTGATTACATTCGGGCACGGATCGAAACAGGAACGCCGCAAGATTTCGTGTCGATCGGAATGCCGTACCTGTCGGCACTGGTTCACGAATTCGACGACCAAAACATGTTTATCAAACGGTTGCGTGACGACAGGGAGATCCTGCTGAACGCCCTGAAACACATCGAAGGCATCTGTGTGTTTCAAGCCAACGAGTTTCGCCCCCTGAACCTTGACCCAGAGCCGAACATCGTTGCCTAAATGCCTATCCCGCATCCGGCAAAGTTTGCCCAAGCCCACTTAGACGCCATCGTCGAAATTCTCGGCGACAACCCGGACCTGTACGTTCTCGACCCGTTCGCCGGAATCGGCACCGTACACCAACTCCCCTACCGCACCATCGGTGTCGAAATTGAACCCGACTGGGCGAAGCAACACCCCGACACGATCGTCGGCAACGCCGTCAACACCCCATACGACCGAGACACCTTCGACGCCATCGTCACCTCGCCCTGCTTCGGGAACCGTATGGCCGACCATCACGAAGCCAAAGACGACTCGAAACGGCACACCTACCGGCACTACCTCGGGCACAAACTCGCCAACGGATCATCCGCCGGGCTGCAATGGGGCAACGACTACCGGCACCTCCACAACGAAGCGTGGGTTGAGGCAAAACGGGTGCTGAAACCCGGCGGGACGCTCATCATCAACATCAAAGACCACATCCGCGGCGGCGAAATACAACACGTCACCAAATGGCACACCGACACCTGCAAAACGATCGGCTACCAGCCCGCCAACACCATCATCATCCCCGCAACCGGGCTACCGCACGGAACCAACGCCGACAAACGCATCCCCCACGAAACACTCCTCGTGTTTACAAAACCGACCGCAACTGGCTAGCAGACAACCACACCCAACCCGACCGGACCCCCAACCGGCCATTCGCAGCCACACCAATAACAACCTCAACCTGCTCCTGCGGAACCCCCAACCGGCCCGCCACCAACGCCCGCAAACGAGCAGCCTCCACCTCAGCCTCCGCCAACCCGTCATCAACAACCGGCGGCGGTGCCTTCACCAACTCGCGACTAAACGACTCAAACTCGCGCGCCCCCAAACACTCCACACACCCCAACCGGACACCCCCACGGCGCTTCCGAACAGCCGAATGACCACAATCCAACCGATGCACCCACCGGACACCCCCATAGTCGCCAACCCGCGTCACATTCACCACCCGCCGCCGCGGAGCGTTACGAGGCGACGGCACGCCCCTCCAACCATTTCTCCGCCGACGCAATAGCCGCCTCCAAATCACGCGACCACGGCGACCTCAACGCCACAGCCCAATCCTGCCAAATCCACGACGGCGTCTTCCCCTCCTCCAAATTCACCGGCTCCACCTCATGCAACTCAGCCACCACAACAGCCACCCGATCCCACAAACCCTCCTGCGTCTCCACCCACACCCTCGCCTCATCAACAAACGACACATCCCCCGACAAAACCTTCCCCACCGCCACACAACCCTGAGCAGGCAAAAACCGCTCAAAAAACGCCGCCTCCATCGCCACCCGCAAATCCTCCGGCGGCACCCAAACCTCAACATCATTATCCATCCCACAAACCTAACCCACGACCACCCCCCACCAAAGCACCCCAACCACCCCACCCAAAAACAAAACAAACCAACAAAACACCCCACACCCAGATACACTCCCCACATGAACCCCAACCCACACCGCGCCCGCATCACCCACAACGGCAAACGCCTCAACCTCGGCTCATACCCCACCAAACACGACGCCCAAACAGCCCAAACAGCCGCAACCAACCTCCTCAAACAACTCACCCCCCAAGACACAAACACCCCCCCCACCCCCAAACCCCAAACCCCCGACGCCAAAACCCTCATCACATACATCACCCAAGGCCGCTACGACCACGCCACCCAAGCAATCCACCAACACATCACCAACCGCCACAACCTCATCACAAAAATGAGAACCACCCGCAAATTCATCGACAGCCTCGGACTCAACGAAACCACCACCCAAAACACCAACCACCCCACCCCCAAATAACCCCCCCAAAAAACAAAACAAACCAAACCAACCCCAATACCTCCCCCACACTCCTCCCCCCCGGATTGGCGGCGATTCGGAAGGCCGGGGCTATCTACCCTCAACCTCTACTTCAGGGTTAGGGTTGGAACCCTCAACCTCTACCTCAGGGTTAGGGTTGGTTCTGATTCGATTCTCAACTTTTTGCTATGTTACCGCTCGGTAACTTATGGTTGGAAAGCCGTATGTTACCCAAAGGTAATTTGTAATCGTAATTTCATTATTGTAATTTCATTATTGTAATTTCATTTGTAATTGTAATTACATCCATGTAGTTTGTTCATAAACTCGATCGGTTGTAATTACATCCGTGTCATTTGTCCAAAGCCGTTCGTTTGTAATTACATCCGTGTCATTTGTCTTAGCCTGATTCCATTTGTAATTACATCCATGTAGTTTGTCCATAGCCTGATTCTACTTAGTGTGACATTTGCCACACTTAGCCCTGATCGGGACATACTCACCTCGGTGTTCGCTCGCCCGCCCTCTTGTGAGCACGCTTTCATGTGAGCATCTGTCACACTCCCACCCTACCCATGAGCCATACCCACTCTCTCATCCTCTCACTCTCTCATCCTCTCACTCATCTTCTCTCTCATCCTCTCACTCATCTTCTCTCTCATCCTCTCACTCATCTTCTCTCTCATCCTCTCACTCATCTTCTCTCTCACTCACTCACTCACCCATCCCACTCACCCATCCCACTCACCCATCCACTCTCACTCATCCACTCTCACTCATCCACTCTCACTCATCCACTCTCACTCATCCATCTATCCATCAACTCATCAACCCATCAACTCATCCATCCATCAACTCATCAACCCATCAACTCATCGACCCATCCATCCATCAACTCATCAACCCATCGACTAACGATCGCGATCGTGCGATTGCCCGTCATCGACCCATCGACTCATCAACCCATCGACTCATCAACCCATCGACTCATCAACCCATCGACTCTCATCGACTCTCATCGACTAACGATCGCGATCGTGCGATTGCCTGTCATCGACTCACCGACTCATCGACTCACCGACTCTCATCGACTCACCGACTCACCAACTCTCATCGACTAACGATCGCGATCGTGCGATTACCTCTCATCGACTCACCGACCCTCACTCATCCATCGACTAAATCCTTGACACATGAGTCAAAGGTTGATACACTTACACCGAACACTCACCCAACACAGGAGTCACACCACATGATCATCAACGCAAGCCAACTCGCCGCCCTCGTCTGGGGGTTCATCATCGGTGCCCTCTCATTCGCCCTCATCGGGATGACATGGGAGTTCATCAAAGACCGACGCCTCCAAACCCAACGCCTCTCACACGCCGCCCGTCGTCGTGTCAACCACCTCGTCGGTGGAAACGTTCGGATCATCCCACCCCAACCCGATACCCCCCCACCCTATGACCAAGACCGTGACAACAATGTCTGACTTCGACCCCGAAATCAAATGGACTCAACTAGGTGACGACAACAACGACACCCTCGCCATCGTCCAATACAAAGGCTACGAAGTCTCCATCGTCACCGGAGCCTCAGGATCGGTCACCGACCCCCTCGTTCCCGAAGTCATCGAAATACCCGAAGCGAACCGACTCGTCGTCGTCCTCGACGGTGACCACCTCAAAGAAATGATCGAAGCCTCACGGGATCTCGACGGATTCGCAGACTCCATGGAAGCAACAGGCATACCAGCCGCCGCCCTATTCATCGTCGCCTCAATCACCATGGCAACCACCATCGCTACTAACTACATCGAAAATCTCTCGTCCACATGACCAGAAAACGCAAGCCTCATCAAAACCACGACGGAGAATACGTCGCCGCCGCCCACAACGCCGCTCTCGAAGCCGGACTCGACAGCCTCGGACTCAACGACTCCTCGTGGGAATGGATCGACGCCGCCGCCTGTAGCGGACACGACACCAGCCTCTGGTTCGGAAAGTCAAGCACCCCCAACTTCTTTCGGGATGCCAAGATAGCCAAAGCGATCTGTGCCACCTGTCCCGTTCAGACCCGTTGCCTAGAGTTCGCCATGGTCAACATGATCGACCACGGCATCTGGGGAGGCAGGAACCAACGGGAACGCCACACCCTCCGTCGTATCAGAAAGACGACGCAACGCACCACCCAAAAGGTACGATCGCGATCGTGCGAATCAGAAGAATCTGTCGAACAACTCGCTAACTGACACCGACCTCACCGACGCATCACCCTCAGTCGCCGCATCGACCACACCACGCTTCCGACCAATCAACGCAAAGATCGCCTCGTCGATTGTGTCCGCCGCCAACGCATACGTCGCCTGAACCGACCCCGTTTGTCCGATGCGATGACATCGCGAAGCGACCTGATCGACATCCGCCGGACTCCAAGGTAACTCCACGAACAAAACGTTTTGTGCCGCCGTCAACGTGTGACCTGTCTTCGCCGCCTGAATCGACAACACGATGACTGGCGCTTCTTCCAACGTCCCCGTCTGAAACTTCGCCTTCACTCTCTCGACTGCCTCGGGACTCATCCCCCCTTGGATCTTCAGTCCTCCGAACTTCGCCGCCAACGCATCAACCACATCTCGATGATGCGCCGCCACCACCACCTTCTCCCCATCTTCGATTGCCGTTTCCACCCACTCAACAACAGCAGGCAACTTCGCCATCGCAGCCAAACGCTTCAGAACTGCCAACCTCACCAAATGTTCACTCGCCTCAGCCCGAAACCTTGCCCGAACTGCCGCCGATCTGGGTGACTGCCCCAACTCCTCCGCAATCTCGGCCGCCCGGTTCGCCACAAACTCAACGATGTTCTCCTCCGCCTTCCGATAGTCCCGCATCACCTTCGCATCCGGGTCGATCAGCCACTCGGCGTGACGAATCGGTGGCAACTCTGGCATCACCTCGGGTTTAGTCCGCCGAATGTAGCAAGTTGCCCGCAGTCGGTCGTTGAGTTCCTCCAAGTTGGAAGATCCTTCGAAGTGCCAATGACCGAACCTGTCTCGAAACGCATTGCAATATCGTTTGTAGAAACCCCACTTCCCTCCAAACTCTTTCAGTTTCCCGATCAGGTTGAGTTGATTGGCGTACTCTGCGGGACGGTTCGTGATCGGAGTTCCGGTGAGGCAGAGCACGAGTCCACCTTCGACGCATGTCTTTGCAATCTGAACGGCGGCCCGACTTCGTTGTGCCTCTGGGTTCTTCACATATTGCGACTCGTCGAATACATACGAATGGAAATCTATCAGTTGACTTTTCCAGTGGTGTATGTTAGAGTAGCCAATAAGAAGGTAGTCGGCCTGTGTCTCGGGCCACGCCTTTCGGTCTTTGACCATGTTGACTGTTCGATGCGGGAAGAACTTCTCAATCTCCGCCTTCCAGTTCAGCAACAGCAATGGCGGACACACCACCAATGCCGGAAACGCCGGATTCCCCTGTGCCGCTGACCATTCGATTGACGCCAGCGCCTCAAGCGTTTTACCCAACCCCATTCCGTCAGCGATGAAGCATTTCTTCTTCTCGGTCGCATACGCAACTCCGGCTCGTTGATACCCCAGCAACTCGCCGACAAGCCCCGGCACCTCGATGTCTGCATCTAACGATCGCGATCGTGCGATTGCCTGATTCCGTGCAGTCACGACCTCATCTCGCAAAGCAATCAGGTTGCCTTCCACCGGCAATCCAAACTCCTCCGCCCACAACACCACCTCACCCAGACTTGACATCGGTGCCCGCCACCCCTTTCGATCTGTGTCCCACACCACGCCAGCGATTTGTTTGACTGAAGTAATCTTTACCGGATCGTAGGCGAAGCGAATCAGCAGCAGATTGCTGTCCTCCTCCACGCCTTCCTTGCCCCCCGGATGTTGAGGCAGTTCGAGTACCTTGACCTCGGGGTCAACGTGATAGTTCCAAGCCGCCGCATATTCCAACACCTCCGGCAAACTCGTGACTGGCACACGCCAAACCTTTGCCAGCCGATCCCAACGAGCACCCGCCACCTTCTTGATGGCCGCCACTTCCGACGCATCGTATGGAGACATGACCGCCAGATGATCATCGGCGAGGAGAACTTGCTTGTCACTCACGGGACTCGCTGCCGTCCCAAAACTCCATCTCGCTGTCGAGGGCCAGTTCGATCAGGCGGCTATGCACCACATAACCATATTCCATTGTGAACTCCCCCATCTCGTCGATCATCGCCAACCGACAAACCTTCGTCACCTCTTCATTCGACCAATGAGCCGGAACCCGTAACGCTGCCTGCACATATACGAGCCGATACCCGTATTCGCCAAAGGTCGTGTTCGTCATGTTATTCGTCCAGTTCCGCCTCAGTCGGATTGTGCAGTAGCACGAACTGGGCGTCAGCAGGGATGATCGCCGACAACGACCGGAGCGTGTGATGCAGTTCTTGGTTGCTGTCCAGCCAATGCACCCAGAAGCACGCATCGGCCAAGTGATCATAGGAGGGGACATATTTCTCTCGGGCCATGTTGACATACAATACTCTTTGAGATAGATTATTGTCAACACCAGAGACAGGAGACTCCCATGGCACACGAACTCGAAATCAAAGAAGGCGAAGCCTCCTTCGCCTATCGCAAAGAAGGCGGTGCCCCTTGGCATCGACTCGGCAAAGCAGTCGAAGGACACCAAACCCCAGACGAAATGCTCCGGCTAGCGAAAGCCGACTATCAGGTTGCCTTGCTGCCCGTACTCTTCGAAAGCGACGGCGTCATTCGTGAAATGAAAGGACGCTACATCACCGCCCGGATCAACGACGACGGGACTGTCGTACCGTTCGAAACGGTGAAGGACCGCTATCACGTCGTGCAGAACAGCACCGTTCTCGACAAAGCAATCAACGTGGTTGGCGCATCCAAGGGTGACGCCATCATGGATACCGCCGGAGTGCTCAACGATGGCAAGCAGTTCTTCGCAACCATCGACCTCGGCACTCTGATCATTGACCCGATGGGTGTCCACGACAAGTTGAGCCGCTACCTCGTCGTATCGACCAGCCACGATGGAACGCAACCGATCACCTACGCCTGTACCGACATCCGTGCCGTTTGCGCAAACACGGTCAGATTCGGACTCCAGACAGCACGATCCGTGTTCACCGCACGACACACCGCCAACGTAGAGACTGCGCTGACGGAAGCCAATCAGGTCTTGGGTATTTCGGACGACTGGGCACGAGAGTTCAAGAAGTGTGCCGAGCAGATGCTGGCGATTCCAGTGCCACCCGGCAGCAACAAGATCGACACCGTGTTGAACACAGTTTGGCCGATCCAGAATATCGACACCGACCGCAAGCGGGAGAACCGGGACGAGATACTCACGAAGGTTCGGCAACTGTACGGCAACCCTCGCAACGCCGGAGGTTACGGCTACAACGGATGGACGCTCTACAACTCCGTCGTCGAATACTTCGATCATCATTGGTCGGATGATGCAAACAAGAACGCCATCCGCTCCATGACGATTGGCAACAAATCCTACGTTTCCAAGTTGAAGGCGCAGGACGCGGTACTGTCACTCGTGTGAAGTTCAACTGCGAGTTCTGTGGCGAGCCGGTTAGCAACGTAGACGACAGCGCCTACAGGCGAGTCGTTGGCTGGGTCGGGAAAACCACCAAGACGATGATGCTGGCTTCCGCTCCTACGGGCTGGGCACACAAGGTGTGTCTAGACATAGAACGATTGCATCGTAGGAAGAAACAAGACGAGTCTTTATTCTAGGATGAGTTCTCCTCGCTTAGTCCCGAGGTAAACTAAACATGAGTGGAAAGGTGATGCAATGCAACAAACCATTCATGGACGCCCAATGAGCATTCCCGATGCTCAAGATCAGTTCTTGACATTCATCGACTACAACCATCTTCTGTCTGAACAGACAGGTTCCAACTACTACAACTTTGCCTACCGTTTGGATACTTGGCAGATTTGGCCGATCTGCAAGGGCGAGCACCCGGAACCCAATGAAGAAGGATACCCATGTGCCAATCCGGGTATTCATGCCACTATCGACTCCGTTGACGACGGCGATGGTGAGCCGTTTGTTGCGATGCTCGGTCCCTTCGAACTAATGCGAGGTGACGACATCGAATGGCTGTACCGAACGATGACTAAGTCGATCGCTTCGATTATGCAGTTCTCGATGATCCACATTCATTTGTTGGGGTATCCGTGCCACGAGGAGTGTGGGTGCAACCTTGCGTCAATCGAGGCTTAGCCTGATGTCCGCCGGGACTGACCGGGCTTGGACGATTTCTGATCATGTGTGTGAGATGCACGAGGGCGGAACCCAGATCGACCTGATTTGCTTTGCTTTGAATCTTCGGCGTGAAACCGTTGAGCGATGGATCTCCCAAAAAACAAAAACCCCGCCGGGTTCCCAAGATGGTTGCCGGGCGAGGTCTTTGTAACAACAAGGGACGGGAATCAAACCCGCACACACGACACGCCGTGATGTCCATGGCCCCGTATTCGACTGGCGTGCCAGTTTGGGTTTCGGATATTGAATGTTGGTAGGGGCTTCCCTTGCTTGAGGCAAGTGTAGCACGGAGGTGTGACAACGTCAAGGGTTTGTTGGCATTGAGGTGAATCCAGTCGGCTCGAACGGCCACTGCTCGCCTCGCTTCAGCCCAGTCGGCCACTCCCGTTCATCGCGCATCCCCCGATAATGCCTCACTTCCACCAACCCCGGCGCAGTCAGATCAGGATGCAAAGCAATCCCGAACTCGGACCACCTCGACCACACCGCTGAGCCGAAGGGCCGCAAGTCCCGATGGCTGCCGGACCCAAGAGGAGCGTGATGTTCGAGCCACAGCGCACAGTTGTACTCGGACCTGATCATGTCAAGGAACTTTGCCACCTCAACTGAAATAGATTCAGCCGTCCGGCCGCCCGGATCAATGAACGACTTGTAGATCGGGCCAAGGAGCACGAGGTCTGGACGTATCGACTCAACGTATTCGACGATGAGTGCTCGATCCGGGGCAGCGAGCAGATTGACGCCGTCCGGTTTGATCACGAGATGTGCGTCAACTTCTTGCGACTTCTTGAACATCTTGATCGAATGGTGGATTTTGCGTGAGGTTCGGCGGATGATTCGCTCGGGGTTTTCGAAATCGAACATCAACGTGCGAATGGGTGGCATCGCATCCCGCTTGAATGGGTGAATGCCAGCAGCCGACATGAGGGCGACCTGCCTTGCAAGGACGGTTTTGCCCACACCTTCGGCTGCCACCACGATCACACGTTCTTGTCGTTCCAGCAAGTTTGGAATCAGCCAGTCGTAAGCGTCGTCGGCATCTTCCTTCAGGAACGATGACCAATAAACCAGCCTTCCCCTGTCTGCATCATCAGGAATGTTCCGGGCTTCAAGCAACATCTGGGCTTTGCGGAACTTCGCCTCGACATCCCCATCGAGTCCCGCCAGTTCCTGATAGAACTCCTCGAACGCGTCTTGAGGAGAATCATCGTCGAGTGGCACGAGGTCGGCGAGTTCTCCGCCTTTCCCCAGCAGATCAGCAACATCTTTGCTGTGCTTCGGCGGCCGAACCACCTTGACTTTTGCTTCGACCTTCGTTAGTTCTTCAGCAACATGACGAGCATGGATCTCGCCCGGCTCATCATTGTCTGCGCAAACAACAACTTTCGCTCCAGCAAGTGTTTGAGTGTGGAGGTCAGTCCACTTCCGTTGACCGGGTCCGCCAGCGCCACCCGGATTACAAGTTGCCGTACAACCCAGACGTTCGAGAGCATGAACATCCTTTTCTCCCTCAACCACAAAGATGATTCCGTCGTTACTCTTCGCGGCGAGCACCTGAGGTAAGCGGTACAGCGGCTTCGGGACTCCTTGGGTGCTGTACGTCCAGCCACCCCCTTCGTCTGGGCGACGTTGAGTGAACGTCTTCTTTCCGTTCTCATCTACAAAACGTTGGACTTGGAAGATCAGGTTTCCATCTGCATCCTGATAGTCATAGTCTTCGACATGTCTACGCTTCGGCTTCGACTTCTGTGTTTCTTGCTTCGTGGGGAACAGATCCGTCATTGTCAAGTTGAGCGAATCCAATATCTCATCGATGTTGCATGGGTTGCCACGATGGCAGTTGAGCAGAACACGGTCTTCGTTGCCCAAACCAACAGTCAAAGTCGGGTTATTGTCATCATCTCTGCAAGGACAGCAGGCTTGCCATCCGCTGCCAGTCTTGCTGACCTTCCTCAGTTTGCCAAGGATGACTTCGACTTCAGGTGTTGTCATGGCCGAGTTCATACAGTTGGTGTTCCCACTCCTGCCGATCCACTTCGTAGGTCTTGAGGAACAACTCGCGATCATTGTTGGTCCGCAGCGCCGTGACCATTCCGCCGAACTTCTTCATCGTCGAGGCCACCACCTCGTGAACCTTCGGCGGGGCTAACCCGGACTCGACGGCCTCGATGCTCGTGCGCAGTTGCTGCCACGCTTCGGCTGGCGGAGGAGCAGGATCTTCGACACTTCTATCGATTACTCCTCGCCGAACTTGACCAACTCTCGGCATCCAAGGCTGATCAGTCACGATGATTCGATCAATGGCAGCAATAACATCAGAAAGATTGAGGTCTTGCAAGTACCTGTGCCAAACAACACATCGCTCATCGAAACTCGGACCTTGCGTCGGCTGCGACCAGTTAGTCGCCAAAACCTTCACGGCCTTCCGGGTTTCCTCTGGGTTCACGAGTCCCGCATCCACGTTTCAAAGTCTTCGGCTGTGCTCTTCACTTCGGCAGCATAAGTTGCGAACATCTCGATGTGCTTCTCATCTCGAAGGATCAGTTCGAGGTCGTCATACTTCTTCCCTTGCGGGTTGCCGCCCATGTGCCATGAAGAATACTGCACTCCTTCGATGGCCTGAAGGCATGTATCTAGGTCGTAATCCTTCAGCGCCTTGGCGATTCGCTTGCGTCGTTTATCTGTCAACTTGGGTTTCGGCCCACGAGTTGGTGTTCTGCATGTGAGCACCCAATGGGCAAATACCTGAAGGATCTCATCTGCATCAGGTTCTGAAGTCGAGGGGAAATCGAAGAGTTGATTCATCGGAAACTCCGGCGGGACTTCTCGCCGAGGCCGCCCCAAATACCTACCGACCTCGTGGCGTTTCCGTACAGCAAGCATTCTCCAGCAACCGGACATGCTGCGCATACTCGTTTGGCAGCGAGCGTGGGTTTCGAGTAACCAGCGCCTTCGGTAAAGAACCACGAGTGGGGAATGTCGGCATTAGCACAAGCAGCCCTGCTCATCCAGTTCGTATTCAGCAAGTCCATCGGTTCGTCCCTTCAGGTTGTGTGGGCGTCCCCCGCCCGAAGGATGCTGGCGGTCAACATACCGGATCGAAGCCGCGTCGTCAAGGGTTGACATTCGGAGCCGGAGCGACTACACTTAGGTGTGACTAGACAATCCGAATGTAACTACATAACACACCGGGAGGTGACCACATGCAGCAAACTTTCAGACATCCCTCAATCGGGAAACCTTGTCCGACTTGCGGCGAGGAGATTGTGCAGTATCCGGCGCTCAGTCGGAAAGACAACCTGACCTACGTCTGTTCGCCTTGTGGCGAAAGCGAAGCGATGGCCGACTACCTCACCTTTCTCGCTAAGAGGTGTCAACGTGGCTGATTGGAACAAGGTTTCCTCAGCAGATCGGATGCGTAACGAAGATTGGCCGAAGGGCGACAGGTACATCGTTGCCACGGTGCCCAACAATCCAACCTTCAGGACAGCATTCGCCACTTACCAGCAAGCGATGGAACGCGTCGAAGTATTGGAGCGAGCCGGACACGCTTGCGAACTGATCGGCCCGAGCGGCAAAGCCGAGTATTACACCTCCTTCTTCCACGAGAAGAAGTATCAGGAAAGTGCTCGTGCCGGAATCGCCAAAGCCCGGAGCATCCTGAACTGAAGTGAGTGAGTCCCGAGCACCAAACGGGATTGTTCCTCCAGCGGTCGAGGAGGTGCTCGACTTCGTCGAGGCCAGTTCGGGACTACTCCGGGCTGAGCGCCTCGATGAAAGCCTGTCGAGTGGGTGGGCGATTCGCCATGCCGAGTGGACTGGGCTGCTGATTTCGAATGCCGGGGGATGGATGTTGATGGTGCGTGATTCCGAGCGCAATGATGGTGTGTTGGATTTGGCTGAGATTGTGCCTTGGCTCCGCACCAATCCAACAACATCCCCTTGACACCAGCGCACTTCTCCTGTATGCTTATTACATGGACATCATTTACACCCTCAAAGAACTGAACTGGGCTGCCGACGAAGTCACCCGCCAAGGTGGAGACGCGCACGCCGTCGTTGACTTCCTCAACGCATGGACCCGCGCCAAGCGGAACTGCGGATGGAGTTGGGGCTTCGATCTGGAGGAGACGATCCAACAGATCAACATGGACGCTGCACCCGCGTTGGGCGGCGGCTGGTATCGGCACACGCCGGTCATCTTCGCCAACGGCAACAAGGGAGCGCCAGCGATGGAGATTCCTCGCCTGATGCGCAACCTGTGCGAGTCCGGACTGTTCGGAACGGACCTTGAGGCATTCGTCATTGAGTTCCTCAAGATTCATCCGTTCATCGACGGCAATGGGCGCACGGCAGCGATCCTGCTCAACCACGGGATTGACCACCTGCGCGACAACTTCGTGAGCCTCCCCAACACCCCCGAGGGGTGGCTCACTCACGCCTGAGTGTGGGGGGCGGCTGTGGCTAACGCTGTCACAGCCGCCTCTTACACTTGGGTAACCAACCAACTAACCTCCGAGGGAGGGCACCATGAACCACAAGGTCACCATCTTCCATCGCCAGAACGGCGACTTCCTCCACAACTTCGACCCCGAACACGATGGGCTGGAGTTCGCCTACTCGTACCTCGCCGACGAAACCGAAGTCGGACTGGAAACGATCTTCCGGCAGAACAACGCCGTGGACGGATCGGAATACAACTGCCAGTTCGAGAAGCGGTCGTTGTCGGTCGGCGATGTCGTACAGATTTCGCCACTTCCTGAGGAGCCACGCTTGGGCGCAAAGTTCCACGCTGTCGCCGGAATCGGATTCGACGAGATCACCGAACTTGACCTCGTGCGAGCGGTTGCTCATTACGGCAACGTCTGGCCCACCCTCGCATGAGGTTTATCAAGAACTACCACACAGGCAAACACATATGGGCTAAGCCCGTGAAACTCCCGCGCACCGTGCGTGGGCAACTCGCCTTTGCTAACGATCTCTACACCAAGATCATGTTGGACTTCACCGACGAGGATCACGACCTTTACAACCCCGACTACGGTTGGGGCCGCAACGCTGCGGGGGTTACTCCAAATGATGTAGACCGATGGCTTGATGCTGTCGTGAAGAAGCAGGCCCGTGACAGGAAGACGCTTCGACAGCCGGGATGGCGCAACCTGTGGTTGGCGAACTCCCCCGTCTACATGTGGTTCCTGCGCCGAAGGGCGTGGTTCTACATTTGTCTGGACTGCGACCGTGGTCGTGAAGGCAAGTACCTTCGCCGGAAGCAGATGTATTCAGCAATGGCGGCACGAAGCGAAGGCAAATGGCTGACAGCGCCCGGCACCTGCTTGGAATGTGCGAAGGAAATGTACGCCGAGGAATTTGCAGCGTGAGCAACGACATCCGCACATTCGACGCAGGCGACCGCGTCATCTTCTCCTATCAGGAACCAGACAAGCGCGCCATCAACGATCTCGACCTCCTCTTCAAGCCCCGGACAGTCCCGATAATCGAGGAGCGATACATGCGTGTCCGCAAGTTCATGGGCGTGATCGTGGGATTTACTGGAGTAGATCGGGAGTTTGTCATCGTAGGCTCTGCTACAGATGAGAAACTAACTAAGACGGTTCATTTCACCGACATCGTTCAGATCCTCACCCGCGTCAAAAAGGAATGACCATGAAACAGGAATATGAGTGGTGGTATCGCATTGGTATCACCGTCGCCTTCGTTGTTCTGCTTAGCCTCCTGCTGTGGGGCGCTAGTTGGGCGGGATCGTGAAACACGTCATCCATGTTCACCAGCAGAAGATCAAGAAAGGCGAAGCGGCGATAATCGACCGCACCTACAAAGGATCGACGCATTGGCGGAAAGTTGCCATCGACGGGCCGTGCGTGATAGTTCATTCTGAAACCCCGGATCGGTGTGGCGCTCGGGTTTGGATCGAGACTGAGGCTGAAGTTCGACATCTCGAATAGTCCCGACCCTCCGGGTGGCCCTCGGGACTGGCTGTGAGGATCTCCCTGATTTCTTTTGCGTGTTTCCGGGCGGAAGGTTTTCCCGTATTTGGTAAATCTTTTCAGATTTGCTTTACATTTTGGGGCTGAAGGCTCCTTGTTACTTGTGCAGGGGTCTGTCTCGTCACGCTGAGCGGTGGCCGGCATCACGGAGAGTGGTATTGCTTGTGGGCGCTGTGGATTTGTCACACACCGTCGGTACACTCATGGTGTAACCATTCACCACCCACAAGGGAGGCTTACCTATGACTAACGAATCCAATGTCCGTGAGTGGACTGCCGTACCCGCGTACGCGGTCGCTGGCCTCGTCGCGAAGGGCGAGCGGCTCGCGAAGACCGCCGCCAAACTTGGCGTGCCCGCACCCGTCGTCACCGTCACCAACCGCCGCGTGCGGAAGATTTACGACGACATTCTGGGCGACACCGGGCGCACGGAGGCCGTCGCTGACGTAACGCTCAGCGGCCTCGCTCCGCAACTCCCCGGCGGCTGGACGCTGCTGGCAGCCATCGAACACGCTGCCGACGGCGACGAGTGGATCAACCTCGTCCACGGCGGCGAGGGTGCCGACCCGAAGTACCGCACCGCTGCCCCGGACTGCGACCATTGCGGACTCAACCGCGGCCGCAAGTCCACCTTCCTTGTTGTTGACGAGGACGGCAACGTGCAACAAGTCGGGCGCAACTGTCTTGCCGACTTCCTTGGGCACCACATGCCGAATCCGTGGGCGTACATGCTCGAACTGAACGCCAACGACGAGGACTGGGAGCCTCGCGGTCACCATGACCACAGGCAGGACGCTGAGGAGGCTGTGGCGCTCGCCATGGCGCTCACAGACTGCTTTGGCTACGTCAAGGCCGCTAACCCGCGTAGCACCGCTGGCCGCGCCCGTGAAGTACAGGCTGGCAAGATGAACAAAGACTGGTCTCCTGCCGAAAAGGCCCAGTTCGTGAACTTTGTTGCCGACAACGGCGGCTGGGACGCGTTCGAGGCCGAAGCACGGGCTGCCATCCATTGGCTGCTTACCGACGCCAACACGGGCAACGACTACCTGTGGAACCTCGCGACCGTGTTTCGCACCGCGGAGCAGACCACCCTTGCCGACGGCACCCTGCGCTACCGCTTTGAGGAGAAGCGGCTGGGACTCGTCGTCAGCCTCGCTCCAACGTGGAACCGTGAGAAGGGCAAGATCGTTGAGCGCGACGCCCGTCAGGCCATTGAGGCTGAGCGTCGGGCCAACGCCGACGACGTTCCTGTCGGCCGGGTGACCATCACTGGCACCATCGTGCGGGCCTACGCCAAAGAGACGCCCTACGGGACGCGCTACGTGATGACCGTTCTTGGTGACGGCGGCTGGAAGGTCTGGGGCACCGTCCCCACCAACCTTGACGGCACGCTTGACTCAATGGCGGGTCGGGCAGTCTCGTTCACGGCGGCTGTCGAAGCGTCCGACGACCCGACGTTCGGGTTCTACAAGCGGCCCACGAAGGCCGTGTTCACGGACGCTGCTGCTGCTGCTGCCGATGATGCTGTTGTTTGTGAGCATTGCGGCTGCGAGTGGAGCGTCGGGAGTGGAAGCAAGGTTGCGTGTGGGCGCTGCCATGCGGATTGGCCCGAAAGCCCCAAGGCCGCCTGATCTACTCGTCCAATGGCGAGAACAGATTCCTACTGGTTTCGAATGCCTCCTTCATCAACTCGTCCATCTTGCGGACATGCGGTCGGACAGCCCCGGACAGTTCCACGAGTGCCCGGAACACCAACTGGGTGATGTGCTCGACGAACACCTCCGGGTCGTCGTCGAAGTCTTCCGCTGCGGCAACCCAAGTTCCGAACAAGCAGGTGCAACCATCGTGGAGCGGATCGCCGTTCGGCGTTTGGCAGTTCCCGAAGAACCACTTGCCAAGTATGTCGCAAACGTTACTTCGATGTTTGGCGAGTGTTTCCTCCAGTTCCGATAGGGACAACATCGTTCCAATTTCGTGTCCCCAGCCGTATCTCGTTGAGTCGGACAGTGGCTCGTCGCCGTTGGCAACGGTGCCGAAGTCGTCGTTGGTGGGCGGTTGGCTTTCGTGCGTTGGGCACATTGCTTACCTTTACTCTCGTCGGGCAGTCCCGGTTGGACGCCCTTCTTTCTTCGTGGGTACCAATCAGCGGAAACGCCGGATTTGTAACGGCCCTTCACCTTCCCTTTCGGAGTTGGGAGCCTCTTCGTTGCCTCCTTTCAGGAAAAATGTCGAGGCCGCTACCTGTTACATGTCCCTCGGCGACCGATTCCTGCACGATTTCTCAGATTTCTTGGGGAGCGGAGGAAGATGAATATGGTTCTTCACACATGTCATGGCCTCCGGCGGCCGCCTCTTGCGCGATCTTTCAGATTTCCTACGATCGCGATCGTGCTCGGGACTCGCCGAGGGTTGACTTCTGCCTCGATGTGCGTTATGGTTTATTTACCCCGAACGAACATTTGGGTATTGGAAACCCCTGATCGTCTCGGCGGTCAGGGGTTTTCGAGCATCTAAAGGGAAGTAATATGAACAACGAGATCCAGATCGACGAGCACACGGTCGTCCGGGCATTCGATTCGCGTGATCCGGGTAAGTCCCGATGGACGTTCTTCGGCCCTGCGCTGGTTGAGATGCTGCCGGGACTGACGTACATCATCAGAACTTCAGACGGGACTTCGATTCGTCGTGCGGAACCTGACCTACATCTATGAGTCGGATTGGTTCGACTTCTGGATGCCGGTGCTTCGCATGAGCGTCATCTTGATCAGCAGCATCTTGGCTCTTGTCGGCATCGTGCTGTTTACGACTTGGCTGGATTGACCGAACACCTGTTCGATTGAGCGGTGTGACGGATGACACCCCTCACTTGTCAAGAAAACTATTGACACCGTCACACCAGTCGACTACACTTTAGATAGCAACAATAACTAACTAACAAGAAGGGCTTACATGGACACTCTCTTTCACATCGGTTTCATAGTCGGCGGTTTCGTCGCCTACTTCATCCTCAACGCGGTGGCTGTCTCTCTGGTCACCGTCGGACGGCTGCCCTCGCTTCGCCTTTACCGCGAAACCGTGGCAGCAGAAAGGACCAACGCATGATCGCCTTCTTCCTGCTCGCCGTCGTGCTGTTCCTCTGCTGGGACAAGCACCCGTGGGGCGTGTGAGCGTGAGCGTGTCACACCTCGTCCCTACACCTGTAACAACCAACGAACCGAGGAGGTTCCACATGAACACGACCACCACCAACCAAACCGTCAAGGTCGGCCACGTTTCGGTCGATAGCGGGCAGGTGATCATCGCTGACCCCTGCTACATCATGGACGGGCCATACGACGATGCCCCCGTGCACGATCCCAAAGACCACAAGACCGCCGGGTACGGCCACCCCTGCAAGGTGACACTCTCCGACAAAGGTTACGGCGAGTTCCCCGTCAAGGGCTTTGCCACGGCCATCGCCTCCGGCTCCGGCTACGGCGACGGGCACTATCCCGTCTACGGCGACATGGACGAGGACGGCCGCGTGGTCGCCCTCCATATCTACTTCGATGAGGACCCCCACTCAGGGGAGCAGTCAATGTCGGCCCGATTCATCACCGGCCTCAACGACGGCACCGTCGTCTACGACGAGGACAAAGGTCACTACGTCGATCTCAACGAGGTGACGGCATGAGCGCATTGACTGAGTGTCCGAAGTGCGGCGAGCAGATTGACTGGAGCGGCGACGCTTCCGACATCAGCGAGGACGACGTTCACGTTGACGCCTACTGCACCGCTGACAACGGTTGCGACGCGAACTGGACCGAGGTCTACTCCCACGCTGCTACCCAAGTGGACGGCGAGTTGCTATGAGCGTCGATAACTGGCCCATCGGGCAAACCATCGTGAAGGTCCGTCTGATGACGGACGAGGAAACGGCGAAGGAAGGTTGGGGTGCGGCGTCTGTCGCTCTTGACCTTTCGGACGGAACCGTCCTCTACGCATCGCGCGACACAGAAGGGAACGGACCCGGCGAAATCTTCGGGGTCGCTCCTGACGGCGCGCTGGTGACCGTCAGCCCAGTCGCTGTGGCTGACCCGTGGGCGGAGGCGCTGGCATGAGCGACAACGACAACGACACCACACGCCAACGCGTCTGCCAACGCATGGCCGACCGGCTCGCCCACAAGATGACCATGACCAAGAGGGTCATCCAACTGATTCATCGAAGCCTTCCATTGCAGGACGAACTGTTGACCTACATGGAAGCCGAACTGGCAAAGCAACAGGAAACCCACGACGCCCTACAGGCTGAAATCGTTGCCGCCATACCCAAACCCAACTTGCGGCTTGTCCAATGAGCAACATTGGCGACCGCGTCCAACTCGTCCACACCGACGACCCCTACACCGACTTGGTGCGAGGGGACGAAGGCACCGTGGACTTCATCGACCACATCGGCACCGTATTCGTCAAGTGGGACAGCGGGTCCAAACTCGGACTGATCCCCGGCGCAGACGCATGGCAGAACGTCGGATGAACAAGCGTGGACCGTCGAAGCAGAAGCCGTGGACGCCCCTCGTCCGCTCGTCGGAAATTGAGCAGGCGCTCTACCGGGCGGAGGCGCAGGCGAAGTTCCCCGGTGTCGATCTTGACGGACTGCTCTGCGACGAGACATGGAGCAACGACCGCTACACGGTCAGCGTCAACTACCTCGGTAGAGACCGCTTCGGAGCGGTCAGTATCGGGGTCCACAACAACGCCCGTACCATTCATGTCCCGTGGCGGCACCTCCAGCAAATCAAGAACGAGGTGGTCGGCCCGGAGCGGGAAGCAGTCCAGTTGCATCCCGCCGAGTCGCGGCTGATGGACACGGCGAACGAGTTCTGGCTGTGGGTGTACCCGGCGGGCGATGCCCCGATGTGGAAGGCGACCGGGCGCAAGTCTGTGGTCGGGTACACCAACGGGCGCACGGTTGACTATCGGTTCGTCGGGCCAAATTGTTCGGGGCAACCGAGGCAATCTCCACCGATGACGGTCATGGAGAACGGGGTCGATTTCGTTCCGAACCAGCCCAAGGTGGCGTCGCGATGAGCAACACCGACACGCTAATCCAAGAAATCGAAGCGTTTCTCACCCAAACGGCGCAGCGGGAACTGTTCTCCGCCGATGAAATCCAGAACTTCCTGCTTGATCTGCGGAACCTCGTAGAACTCTCCGGGTAACCCCCGCGAGTCCCGCAGGGCACCGCCACCGACCGGGGCGGCCTGACCTCCGGGCCAAGACGCGCAAAAGCCCCCCCACTCGGGAGGGGCTTCAGCGAGTTCAGATGCTGAGTGCTGCGTTCTCGATACGCAGGCACGGGGAGCAAAGTCCCAGCACCAAATCCGACTTCCGATCACAGACCTCGCAATGGGTCTGCACCGGAGCGACATCGAGCATATCGATGTCAGCATCGCTGTGGACAATCATCAGTTTCACCCCCTTTGGTGTTTTCTGCTTGTACCCATAGTGTAGCGATGGGGTGTGACAGGGTGCCATATGAGCGACTGTCACACCCGACGACTACACTATTGGTATCGACAACTTACAGGAGGTGAGGAATATGTGGCTCTTGCCGCTTCTGTCGATCGCCACAGTCTTAGCAGGCTGGGCGGTTGTGGTCACCAAGATGTGACCCCGGCGTCCCCGGTTCGTTTGAGCCGGGGACGTTGCGCGTCCGGCATCGGCCCGTCCCGGCATCGGCCCCCGACCTCGGGACTTGTCCGGGGAGTTCCAGACGCGCAAAAGCCCCCCCCTTTCGGGAGGGGCTTCGGCGGGCCGGATCAGCCGCGGATGTTTTTCCACGAACTGGGTTGGCCGTCGTGCAGGCGTTCGTCCAACCAGATCCGGAAGTCCAACCAAAGGTAAATCAGGTAGTTCTTCATGTCTGTCTCCCCGTTGTCGGTGATTATTGCTTGTACCTACAGTGTAGCCACGGGGTGTGACAGTCGATTCGGGTGGGGGCGGAACGGATTTGGCTCAGATTTGTCGGCGGTGCTCCACGCATTTCTCGACGACCTCCTGCCTCGGCCTCGACGACCTCGTGCTCGACCTGCCTCGGCCTCGACGACTTCGTGCTCGACCAGCCTCGGGACTGTCCGGGGGTTGAGATCAGGCAGCCCCGGCCTGTGGCCGCCAGTGCGGGACTCGCTCGCGCGCGCCGGAGGGAGGGAGAGTTACCGGGATCGCCAAACATCGAACCCTGCCGTCCTTGCGGATACGGCACTCTCCCCCCCCAAGTACCAAGGCGTGCGGAGGGCAGTTTTTTCTCATCTTGCTGGTGTGACGTTTGTCACATCAGATAATGGCCGTTATTATCGAACAGGTGTTCGGTGACGGAGGTCACATTCTTTTTCTTTCCCATTTGTCAAGAAAACCCTTGACGTTGTCACACCCCGCTGGTACACTACCTACATGAACACAACAATGACAGACTCAACCAACTATGGCAAGTGGTGGCGCGAACTATGCGACGCCAACGACCGGATCACCCTGTCCGGCGACCTGCCCCATGATCCCGCCGAGGCGGCTGCGCTTCTCCAGAAGTGGGCCAACCACGGCATCACCACGATCATCGACTGCCGCCTAGAGTGGAGCGATGAGGACTTCGTGCGTGAGCACCAGCCTCACATCGACTACCACCACATGCCCATTGACGACGCCGGACAAGCCGTTCCTACGGCATACTTCGACGGAATCGTGAAAGCCGCCCGCAACGCCAAGCCCGGTCGGATCATGGTTCATTGCCACATGGGCATCAACCGTGGCCCGTCGGCGGCGCTCGCCATCCTCATGGATCAGGGCTACCCGCTGACCGAAGCACTCACCGCGATTCGGCAGGCTCGCCCCATCGCCGCTATGGCCTACGCGAACGACGCGTGGCGTGCCGAATGGAAGCGTCAGGGGATGCGTTCCCGCAAGTTCACAAAGGGCGTGGAAGCCATCAAGGCGTGGCGCATCGCCAACCACTTGCGCATGGAAACGGTCATCCATCAGATTCGGAAGGTCGAACTCGCTGACCGGGTGGCCGCTTACCAGCCGCAACCCGCCTACACGCCGAAGGGCGTTTGGGAGCGGATCAAGGCTCCGGCCGACCAGCAGGCTGCCCGCAACCTTGACGAGATCGAAGCCGACTTCGGCTTTGACCAGATCGAATGGATGGGCGACGAGGCTCAGATCACATGATCCCCGGTTGTCACACACAATCACTACACTACCTACATACATATCAACGAGCCGAGGAGGCCACAACATGAACAAGCACTACCTCGTAATCAACGACAACGGCGACGCGTTCCGCGTGGCCCCCACCGACGACACCTACAACGACATCTCCACCCTCGTGGACGGCTGGGTCGAATGCACCGGCCTCCCCGGCGGCGTAGACGCGTGGGTCAACGAGGAGGGGCTGCTCCGCAACCCGCAGGACTTCGCTGTCAACCTCGTCGGAACCAAGATCGTTCGCGACTGGACAGGCCACGACCACACCCTCGTTGGCCCGGTCGTGTTCGCATCCTCCGACAATCAGGGCGCAACGCACCCGTGCGATGAGAGGTTCATCCTCCACGAGATGCAAGACGGGCTGCTCCTGATGGGCGACCTGACCGACATCGACTCCCCGGCCCGTACCAAGTGGTACGACGACGGCCGCGACTACTTCGGAACCGCTCCTGTGTGGACCGTGGCCGATTGCGCCGACCGCATGGCGGAGTCACGCCGCATCTACATGGAGGCACGAGCATGAACGTCGATGACAAGGCCGTAGTGGACATCACGCTACGTCTGACTTTGCGGCGTGGTTGGTGGACGAATCCAGACAAGTGGGACTGGACGGACCTGCTGGACTTGGACGGTTCCGAGGATGTGGAGGTCATCGCTTACGAGGGTGTCCGTCAAATCTTTGCTGACGGTTCGGTCATGGAGGCCGAGGTCATCGCTTACCCCGAGGATGTGGGAGCATGAGCGCGTATGGCGACCGCACCACCCATCGCCGCATCACCTACGGCAGCAAATGGGATTACACCGGGCGGTGCCCTGAATGTGACGGCATCGACATCCTGACAAGGGAGAAAGTGATCGAACACGGCGAAGGGCTACCGCGTCGCCCTTGGGAGAAGAAATCGGCAGATGTGGAACTTTTTTCGACGCCAGAGGTACTGATCGAACGAGGGTGCCTGCGACCAGAGTGCGATGCCATCTGGGTGGAACTCTGGGGGACCGGAGTCTCCGCCTTGGGCTACGCAGCGCCGAACTACACGAGGTTGCTCGCTCAGGGTCGGAACAAGGCACGAGCATGAACAACATCCACGAGATCACCTGCGAAATGAACGAAGCGGCAGTAATCCTTGCCGTGTTCGATCTGGCGAAGGCTCATGGCGGCCCAGTAATGGGCAGCGAGGAGAAGCGCGAAGCGTATGACCGGGTGGTCGCACGCGCGCGCGAAACAGTCGCCCGTTGTCTCGCTCAAATCGCCGCGGTACAGGAACGCAAGAAATACGACGCTCGCTTACAGGCCCACCTGAAACGATACCCGCGTGGCGAACGCAGGTTCAGGGGCTGACCGCATCTGATACCTGAATCCGATCTAAGCCCCCTAGCAGCCCGCTGGGGGGCTTTGTCGCGTTCCCGGCAAGCCCCGGAGGGGTTCGGGCCAGCCGGGGCTGTCTGGGGGGATTAGTCGAGGAGTCCCGGCCGAGGCGAAGTGCGAAACGCCTGCGGGACTCGCGCGCGTGCGCGCGTGCGCTCGTGCGTGCGCGTCCCGAGGCCGAGGCGGCAACCCTAAAGGTCTAGTTGAGGGTTAGGGTTACAACCCTCAACCTCTAGTAGAGGGTTAGAGTTCGACCTGTCAAGCCGATGTGACACATGTCACATATTCTGTAACGCCGTTACAGGCCGATCTGGCGGGTCGGCTGTCACACCCCCTCCCTACACTATGGACATGAAGCACACCGAGTTGACCGATGCACTCACCAACAGCCAGTTCGTCGTCCTTTGGGCAGCGAGCGTGGCGACCGCTGGAGGGGCCGCCATCGCAGCAGCGACGCTATGGCGCTTCTCCCCGAGGTTCCGTCGGGCGCAGGCCCGGTGGGCGACATGGGAGGCGGTGCGGGCCGCTGACCGGCTCACGGCCGAGCAGCACGCCCGGTTCCGGCAAGGTCGCTGAGGCGTTGTCACACACAATCGCTACACTACCTACACACACACCCGAGGCCACAGGAGGCCCCACATGAAGAACAACAACAAGAACCGGACCCACATCGAGCGGCTCACCCACGCCGCCCGTGAGCAGGCCCGCAGGAGCGCCGTAGAGGCACTCCGCGAGGGCCGCAAGGTCCGGGCGGTCACGTTCACCAACCGCAAGCGGGAGGCGAGCCGAAAGGCTTGCCGGGGCCGGGTCGTCTACAACGGCTGACCCGGTGAGGCGGGGGGCGCAAGCCCCCTGTCACACCCCATCGCTACACTACCTACATATCCACTACGCACCGACTGGAGGTGAGAAAATGAGCAACGCCAACTACGCCGAACTGGCCGAAACCGTGGCGCAGGATGTTCTCGATCTGAGGGCAGAGCACACGAGGGTCAAGGAGCGGCTGGCGGAGGCCGAGACTGCCCTGAAGGGGCTTCTCCCGGTTTCCGACGAGGTCGTCCTGAAGGACGGGACCGTGGTCCGCCACGTCGTCCAGACGCGTACCTCTTGGGACGGGAGTCTCCTCAAGGAACTCCTGTCAAAGGGCCGCTTCACGCGGGTCACCAAGCGGGTGCCGGACCCGAAGGCCATCGAGGTTGAGATCGAGCAGGGACGCATCGTCCCCGACGAGATCGAAGCCGCGGCCCGACGGGCGAACGTGTCCCAGATCAGGGTCACGATCCCCAAGCGAGATCAGATCAAGGTCTGATCCCGCCGGGTGTGCAGCCGGAGAGAGTATCGGCTCTCCGGCTGTCACACCCCGCCCCTACACTCTCTACATACACACCAACGAGCCAAGGAGGTTCGACACATGAGCGAACGAAAGCGCAACCCATTCGGCAAGACTGTCGATATGGACAGCCCCTACGCCACCTACGTCAACGACGCCGGGTGGACATGGAAGGTCGTCAAGACCTACCAACACCCCGACAACGAGAACGGCAACTCACGCTGGTTCTGCTATGTGTCATCGCCGATGACGCACGGCGGATACGACATAGGCGACACCTACGCCCGTGACGTTCTCAACAACGCCCGACTGGAGTCGGCCACCGACGAATGGCGCGACGCCCACGGCTACAACGGCTTTCCGGGCGTACTGTGATGCTCCCCATCGGAACCCGCGTCCGCGTCATTGACACCGACATCACGGGCACCCTCGTTCGCGTGACGAAGAACAGCACGCATGAGGGCAAGGCTGTGATCTTGGACGACGACCGCGACATGTGGCGGTTCGACATCGAACCAGCAGGCGAGGAGGGGACCCTCATCTACTCCTTCTCCCAACTGGAAGTCATCGCATGAGCAACTACGACCGTCCCACCCGGACACACCGAGTCGTCGTCACTTTTGAGATGGAGGAGATGACAGGCACCCCTGAGGAATCCGCGGAGGTGTTGCTAGACCTATACGTTGCCGATGAGGTGACCGTTACGTCGGTGGTCGCTTATGACCCCCGCCTTGTCGCCCACGGTGGCGACGTTGCCGCGATCATCGACCGCCAACATCTTGCCCTTCTCACGGTTCCACGTTGGGGCGAGGCACCGAAATGATCTCCCTCAGTAGCCCCATCCACCAACGGTGGACGCCCTGCGCCCATTGTGCCCTGCCCGTTCGCAAGTCAACCGTTGTGGTCGACAGCAACGTCGTCATCGTGGGCGGAGAAGTCCAATACGTTTACGTCGATGAGACTGGCGGCGACGTTTGTTGCGCCGACAAGTTCATGGAGCGAAACGAGAACGGCACTCACATCCTCGGCAGTTGACCGGCGAACTCCCGAGCCGCCCATAAGTTGGCGGCCTTCTTCTCTCGTTTGCTTTTTTGCGCCTGCCGTTCGGCTTGCTTGCGCTTCTTTTTCATGTACCGCTTTGCGGACCTACTTGTTTTTTTCACGAGTCCGGGCTAGCCCCGCATGCCATGGATAGGTCTCTCTTCATATTTGAAAAGATACTGCACTTCCTTGCTGGATTCGCAAGGTCTGCTACAAAGGCGAAGTGAATGTTCCCCTAACACTTATCTGTCCGGAGTGTCAAGTGTTATGGATGTCGAAGGCGGGATATGAGTGTTGGTGTTGCGGGGATCAGGGAGTCCCGTATGGCGACTGGTGGAAGGTTCATGTTCAACCGTTTATGGACCTGAAGCCGGGACGGGTCGAGGCTTACTAACGCAGCGGGACTCGCGCGCGTGCTCGTGCGCGTGCTCGCGCGCGTGCTCGTGCGCGTGCTCGTGCTCGTGCGCGTGCGCGTGCGGCGGAGCAACCCTCAACCTCAGGTAGAGGGTTAGGGCGAACAGGTGTTCGACGAACATGCGTTCGATGTCCCTTGTGACTAATGTCACACACCGTTTGTCACACGCCTGCCCTACACCTCTGGTGTACCCAGATTGACGGGGCGAGACACGCCGAGAAGTGCGGTTGTCACACCCGGTCCCTACACTGTAGGTACAACACATCAACTCACCTAGGAGGTGAACCCATGGAAATCCTTGTCCGCTTCGAGGCGGAGGACATCCACGAAATGACCGACGTTGGAATCGGTCAGGCCGTGCGATCCATCCTCGCCGAGGCTGAGGGAGTCGGCCTACCAGCGCCTACGGACGCTGACGCTGACCTCGACCCCGGCGTCGTCTGACCCGGCTGGCAGGGGGGCGCAAGCCCCCTTGTCACACCCGGTCCCTACACTACTGATACACACCAACGAGCCGGGAGGTTCACAACATGGACAACGAACACATCACCGATGCACTCATCGTGCCGCACATCACCGATGCACTCATACTCGTCGAGTGCCCGGACTGCGGCTCGCCGCTGGCGCGCGTGGGCGAGAAGTGCGCCGGGAGGCCCACAACATGAGCATCTACTGCGAAGCAACCAGCGAAGAGCGGATGGCCCTCGCCCGCGCGAGGATCGCCAGCGTCGAAGCGGGCACCCCCAGCGTGCCGTTCGACCGCGACGCCCCCGAAAACGAGGTGCCTAAGTGCGCCGCCTTCTTCGACCACGAAGAACTATGCGACCTTCCGGTCAGCCACCTATGCGGCCCGTCCGAGTTGGCACTGGCACTCGCCGCCATGATGCGGGAGGTGACGGCATGAACGGGGGCGGCGCTGCCAAGCGCGGCCTATCAAAGTTCTTTGTGAAATGCTGGAACTGCCCGCGGCACTTTATGGGCGAGGCCGTACTGGCCGCCTACGACGACAAGTGCAACATCTGCGGTGCCGAACTGGACCGCAAGGAAAACCGAGTCTGATTTGCGGTTGTCACACACAACCGCTACACTACCTACATACATAACAAACGGACCAAGGAGGTTCACCTATGAGCAGCGAAATCTACATCGCCCACATCGGCACCGGCACACTCATCCACATCGACGAGGCTGTCCTCGTCAACTTGGAGGACGAGGACGGGGTGGAGGGCGATGGCACCTCAATACAGCGATGGGAATACACCCCCGACGAACTGCGCGCCCGCGTGATCGCGGGAACCCCGCTGAGTACCCTCGTTCGCAAGACCTACCCCGGACTGGAAGTCTGATGGCTGCGGTAGCAATATTGGCAGGGGACCCCACGAGCACCGTGATGGTGCTGGACTTTTACGAGGCTCACGCACTAGCCCGCCTCCTCAACTTCCACCCGACCTTGGCCGAAGACTACCCGGTCCTTGACAAACTGGCCGAAGAACTGGCCGCCCATGACCTCGGTGAAGTCTGATGAACGCCTACAACGCTTCTCTCATGCTGGACCCCATCTTCAAGAAGTGGGGCGACGGCATCTACGACAAGTGGGATGTCTATCCCAAAGTGTTCGGCATGCTGGACGCCGGGGAAGTCCGTCTCATCGACATCATGGACGCCGCCCACAAGATCGGCATCGCACCCGGAGTGGTGAAGATGCGAAGAGACGACACGTTGGGCACCGGAGGAACGGAGGCCATCAGGCGTGACGATGTGTCACACCCCCTCTCTACACCTATAGCAGCAACCACGAACCAAGGAGGTTCACCCACATGAGGTACGCACAGTTTCTCCACCACAACATCTCCATGTGCAACTACTGCTTGAACGTGTTGAACGAGCGCGTGATCCATCTGAACGACACCGGAGTGGACGACGAAGAGTGTCTAGACGCCATCGAGTTCCTCATGGACCGCAAGTTGGGGTGGCGCAGCGAACTAAAAGAACTCAACAACGGCACCCACTGGGTGCAGACCCAAGGAGGACTACCACAATGACCCCCGAATCACGCCAACACATCCTAAACGACGCCGTCATCGCGCTGCGCTCTTTGGCTGAGGTCTACGCCGCCTTGTGCGGCATCGCGCTCCAACTGGTGCCCGACGACCAGAACTTGCCGAAAGACATCTTGGCGATTTGGGAGGCGGTCGAACAGCAGGGTTTGGCGGCGGTATGAACAACTACGAGGTCACCGTCAGTCACAAATGGAACGCCATCTTTGAGGCCGAGAACGAGGAAGACGCCAAAGCACAGGCTCTCGCCTTGGACGAGGAAATCCCATGCGACGACATGGGCACCGATGTCGAAGTCGTGGAACTGCCACGCGTCACGGTGCTCAACGAAAGCCGACTATCGGGTCGCCTTGCTTCCCGTGCTCTTCGAAAGTCCGTAATCGAAGCCCGGAAGGACGCTTGATGGACTCCGTTCCTCCGGTGCTGTATCATGCAACATGGCCGAGCAAGGTCGATTCAATCATTGACGACGGGCTTCTGCCCGGCTTCGATGGCTGCATCTATCTCGCTGGCCCTCTACCCGCTCATGCCGCACAGTTCATTGCTTTGCGCCACGAGATCGACGGGATGAAAGAAATGGAGATCAACGGGGTGGTGCATCAGATGCCAAACGTGATCAAACACGACACGCTCTACGTCTTTGCGGTCTACACAGACCTGCTTGACCCCGAACTCCTGCACGAATCCGGCGACCACGCTGCCGGGTTCTGGCATGAAGACACCAAGTCTTTCCAATACGACGGGGAGATCGACTCAACGATGATCGAACTCGCCATTGAGATTGACTTGGCTGCTGTCCGTTCTTGATCTGAAAGGTGAGAGAGATGCAGATTCACGAGCCGGTTGAGGTACGCCTATCGCGACCCAACAGCAAATACACGAAGGACACCGTGCATCTCGTCTTGACCGCATGGCAAACCCCTGAACAAACCGTGGCCTACCGTCTCGACAACGGACGCGGCAGCGTCCCGCAGTCGCTATCGCATATCCATGCCACCGTTCCGTTCCCATCCAAAGCCGTGGGCGGATGGCAGGACGAAGTCGTTGACGCTGTCCGGTCTAGCGCCTTTGCCGATTCCATCATCTTGATTCGATGAAGTTCCTTGCCCGCCTCGTGCTCGTCGCATTGCTTACTGCGTGCTCGTTGCCCAACATCTCCGGCATGCCCATCAGCGGCGACTTCAATACAGAACTGGTTGAAGCCGAGGTAAACACTCTTCCAACCGACGGGGAGCCAAAGGCGCTCTTTGCTTTTGTTCCCCAGCCAGCCCCGGCCCTGATCACGCATGCATCAACAGTGCGTCCAGCGGGGCTGTTCGCCGCTAGCGGACCTCCAACAACAACGACGTGGCCTTCGTATTCGGCGACGGTTGACATTGGCGCAGAAATGTACGCACTTCAGGCGGAAGTCGAGGCAGTTCTTCAGTTGTTTGCATCTCCTCAGCCAAAACCTCGAACTTTGAAGCAACTTGTCGACGAGTTCTTTCTGCCCGAGGACCGTGCGTGGGCGATGCGTGTAACGGTTTGCGAGTCGAGTGCTCGACCTAGCGAAACTTCAACGGATGCTCGACATGTTCGATCAGGGGCTTCGGGTTGGTTCCAGCATTTGCCGAAGTTCTGGGAGGAGCGGTCGGTCAAGGCGGGGCTGGCTGGGGCGGACATCATGGACCCGGTTGCGAATGTCCGGGTTGCGGCGTGGTTGTTTTATGAGGGTGGTGGGTCTTCTCATTGGTATCCGAGCGAGTCTTGTTGGAGAGTCCCGTGAGCCATTACCCGTGGTGTGCTTATCCCGAGGTTTGTTCTTGCGGTTATGAGGATCACCTGCGGGGCTTGGCGGAGGCGGCGGCGGATCGGTTGGCCGAGGCCGAGGAACCCTCAACCTCTACTTGAGGGTTAGGGTTTGCCTCGTGTGACCGATGTCACACACCAGATGTCACACGCCTTGCCTACACTGTGGTGTACCCAGATTGAGCGGGCAAGAGACCCAGTGTCACACCCCCTCACTACACTGTAGGTACACAAGCGATTCACCAAGGAGGTGAACACATGAACAACCAACACATCACCGATGCACTCCTTCTTGAGTGCGACGGGTGTTGCGAGCCACTCACGATCGGCGTCGGCGGCACCTTGCTGTCCGAGGCCTTTGAGGGCGAGGGCTTCGACGAGCCGTTCTGCAACAACCCGCGCGGCTGGTCGCCCCTTCACTGGCGGTACCGGGACGCGGTCTGATCCCGCTGGCAGGGGGGCGCAAGCCTCCCTGTCACACCCGGTCCCTACACTACCTATGTACACATCAACGAACCAAGGAGGTTCACACATGGACACGCTCTTCCATATCGGCTTCGTCGTCGGTGGCTTCGCCGCCTACTTCGTTCTCAACGCGGTGACCGTTTCTCTGGTCACCACCGGCCGAGTGCCCTCGCTTCGCCTCTACCGCGAAACCGTAGCAGCAGAGGAGGCCAAGTGATGACCGAGGCGATCACAGTGACCGTCAAGCAAGACAACACTCGCGGCACTAGAAATACGACGCGCGACGTATGCGTCAACGGGGTCCGCGTCGGATGCGTCACCCGCCAGAGTTACGGGCGGTTCGGCTACGGGGCTTGGGAACTGAGACTGACGGGTTTCCCGGACGGCGACCACTGCCCTCCGGGCGTCACGAAGGAGTTCGTCACGCTGGCCGACGCCAAGTCCTATGTGAAGGCCAACGCATGATCAGCGGCCCCTCTGTCACACCCGGCCCCTACACTCTCCATACACACATCAACGAACCAAGGAGGTTCACCACATGAGCACACACAGAGTCACAATCACATTCGAGTTCGACCCCGACAACCCCGACGACCTACCCGGCAGCGGGGTCGGATGGGACCGGGAGTGCCGTACTCCAGAGGGAACGGCGGCGGCGCTGACGCGCCTTTACATCCCCGGCTGTCTCACTAAGAACATCGTCAGCATCGTTGCTGAGGATGCCACAATCACATTCAAGTTCGACCCCGACGAGGAGGCGGCGCTGGAGGAGTTGAACGCAACTCCCGGCGACGCCGAGGCGGAGTGGGAAGCCTACGCGAACGACGCGTCGGCATGAGCAGCGGATGGGAGCAGTATTACGACGAGCACCGCCGCCGCTGGCCGCAGCCCTACCCCGAGGCACAGCACTCCTACGTTGAGGAGGCGCGCAAGATCGCCAAGGCGGCGTGGCTCGCCACCAAGGCCCATCGCTTCGAGGTCGGAGCGGTCGTCGGCCACAGACAGGGCAAGGTCGTTGTCGTCCCATGGGCGAAGCGACACACCCTTGACGAGATATTCCTCAAGGTGTACGGCGACGGCACCGTGAGCAACATGTGATGACGAAGTTGCAATTGTCACACACAACCAGTACACTACCTGTATACACACCCAAGCCACAAGGAGGCTTACTATGAACAAAGAAACCCCGCAATGCTGGAAGGACGTTGACACCGTCCTTCAATCCGGAATCGACCGGATCATCCTCTACGGACCCCCCGGCACCGGCAAGACCTACGCTGGACTCCACACAGGTGACGTGGAGAACGGATCGTGGCGTCTGATCTGCACCGACGACATGACGAACTTCGACGTAACCGGCGGGTTCCTGCCGGGAGCGGACGGCGACTTCGTCTGGCACGACGGCGCAGCCATCAAGGCGTGGCGTGGCTCCGGCGTGGCCGGTGGCCGTCTCGTCATCGATGAGATCGACAAGGCAGGCGGCGACGTGTTCGCCACCCTGCTCGCTGTCACCGACACGATCGAATCGGCCAAGTGGGAGAACCCCGCGACCGGCCGGATCGAATCCCCGAAAGAGGGGTTCACCGTCGTGATGACGACCAACGTCGAAAACATGGACGAACTCCCGCCTGCCCTCAAGGACCGATTCCCGGTCGCCATCCGGATCAACGAACCGCATCCGGAGGCGTTGGGTGATCTGCCCTACGGACTCCGCGAGTACGCCCGCCGCATGGCCGACGCTGGAGACCGGCGCATCAGCCTCCGGGCGTTCCAAGCGTTCGCCAAGATCGCGGCGCAGACCAGCGACGAAGAGGCAGCACGACTGCTCTTTGCCGACCGGGCCGAAGCGTTCTTGGACGCCATCCGGATCGACAAGGCGGTGGCATGATGATCGCCAGCGCCCGCGAGACGGGCAAAGACCTCCGGCCAATGCCGGAGATGGTTCAGCGAGGCGACATCGACAACCTTGGGGAATGGGACATCCATGTGTGTGCCGCCGAACGTGGCGCACCCATGACCGCTGTCCTCCCCAAGCAGATGTACGTCCCTCTCCACGACGAGGAACTGGACCGGACCATTCGTGCCCATGAGATGATGCACGCCAAGGTTTCCCCGACCGACCGGACGCCGTGGGTGGAGCGAGGTATCTCCTCCGACCACGGCCTACAGGCGGCTGAGGAAGCACGCGTCAACTTCTTGATTCGTGAGGCAGGGTTCGATCCCAAGTTGCTCACCGACGGCGGCGAGAAGGCTGCCGGGGAGCGGTGCGCAGTACTCGGCGATTGGGCCGCTGCTGTCTACTTCATTGGTGCTGCTGTGTTCACTGGCAGCCTGAACCCGTTCCTGACCGGCATCCGGCGACACAAGCCACAGTGGGGTCCGATCCTGCGCGACATCTCGAAGAAGATCGAGAAAGAACTCAAGAAGCAGTACAAGAAGGACCGCCTCTTCTTCGGCTCCACCCGGTTGGACCGTCACGACGAGAACCTCATTGAGGGTTTCTTCGTGTCGGAGTCGATGGGTGAGTGGCTGGATCGTCTCGCCAACCCTCCCGAAGAGGAGAAGGACGACGACGAGCAGCAGCAAGGCGACGGCGAGCAGGCCGACGGCCAGCAGCAGGGTCAGCAGGGCGACGGCGAAGAGCAGCCGCCCGGCGACCGTGAGCAGCAACTGGACAAGGAAGGCAAGCCGCCCATCGGCAAGCAGGACTTGGAGAACCACGATCCTCTGGACGCCCGCGAGGGCGGCTCATGGGCACGGCTCGTTCCGGAGACCATGCCTCTCACCCGGCACGTACCGGGCGGGATGGGTCGTCGCCGGATCGCCTCGAACGTCGGCCGCAACCCGCGACGCATCCAGCGTCTGATCACCGATCCGCAGAAGCGCATCTTCGATCGCCGCGGCAAGGGCAACGGAGGCGTCGTCTTGATCGACGGCTCCGGCTCCATGTCTCTGGATCACGCCAACATCCTGTCGATCCTCGAAGCGGCACCGGGAGCAACCGTTGCGGTTTACTCCTGTAGGCGTGACGACGGCACACCGAACCTGTTCATCCTTGCCGACAAGGGTCGGATGACTCACGAACTGCCAGACGGGAAGACCGGAAACGGTGTCGATGGTCCGGCTTTGAAGTGGGCGATCCAGCAGCGCCAGAAGGCGACCGCTCCAGTGATGTGGGTCACCGACGGCGGCGTTCATGGCCCACAGCAGGGCTACAACGATCGGCTGGGCATGGACTGCATCAAGACCGTCATCGAATCCAAGGTGCTTCTCCGCGGCGACGTGGACAGCGCAGTGGAGGCGTTGAAGGAGTTGCAGGTCGGCAAGAAGCCACGCCAGTGGTGGCCGCGGTACTTCCGCACCACGTACCTGCGCCGCACTGGCAAGTCGCTTGATAAAATCATGCGATGAGGTCGCGCCGGGGGTGGTGAGTTTCTGCCTCCTTCCTCACCACCCCCCGCGCATCCACCTTGACCAGATGATGCGCACCGTGTACAATGAAGGAGTTCTGGAGGAATCCTTGGTGATCCCACCCCACCCCACCCCTTGCGGGTAAGGGATTCTTCCAACAACGGCAAGTCCGGTCGCTTCCCGCCTGCGGCCGGGCTTGCCCTCTTTATAAGCCAAGTTGCATACATCACCCATTGCATCTATACTGACTGTGTAAGCATGCTAAAACTAGAGAAGGAGAACTACCTATGGACGGAGACCTTGTGATTCCAGAAGACATCAACTGGGACAACGAACTGGAGAACCTCGACACCGACGGCATCCTCCTCGAACACGAAGCCCACACCCAGTACAACGAAGCCTGTGCAGTCGCCGACTCATGGGGCAGCGTTCAGATCGGCGAATGTCTCGGACTGCGGTCCACAACCACCGACGGCGACATGGAAGTCGCTTTGGGTAGCGACGAAGACGCATGGGGCAACTACCCCAAGGATGCGTGCATCGGCACCATCTTCTTTGCAGAAACGATTGAGGCCATCTGCGCCCACCTCGACATCGACACCGAAACCATTACCGAAGAAAGCGGCAATGCCGCCATGATGGTTCTGCACAACGTGCTGGTACAGGGAGTCACCGTTGGGTTACAGTCAGCCAAAGAGGCTCACGTCAGCCTCCTCCTCCCGTCTGATCATCCGGAAGACAAGGAATGAACAACCCACGGGAACTGTCGCCGGTACTGCCGATACAAACTCAGGGCGACCTGATTCGAGATCGGGTGGTTCAATCCGGTGGTCAGGGCAGCACGGTGCCTGAACTGTGCTTCGCTCTGGGTCTTGACAAAGAAGGCTGCCGGGGATCAATGCTTGACTTAGAACTGAAAAGCGAAATCATCAGGACAACCCAGACCCGTGACGAATATCCTGTCTTTATTGGTGTTGCGGTGTCACACCTGTTCAAATCTGAAGAGTTGCTGCCGTTAGAAGATCCACGGTGAAGTGGTTCCTTGCCATCATGGCGGTGGCGATATTTGCCGCCTTCTTTATTGCGCAAATAATTTTCTAACCCGGACGACTAAACCACCCGGATACGGCAGGCTTTACAAAACTCCATTGCGCCTAGCCGGTCAGTCCCGGCGTGCCGGTCGCACGGATAGTCTTTGCCGCATGGTTCAAGCAACGGTTCCTCGGTGAGGTACGCGTGGATTATTTGTTCTTTGGTGGGTAACGGTTGCGGTGCCGGTGGTGCGGGCGGTAAGCCCCGGCCAGTCTCCATTGCTTCCTTGAGGATGGCGGCGGCCCATGCATTGATGGTGCTATCAAGTCCCGCCACGTAGGCGACGATGTCGTTACGGAGGTGGCCGGACATTCTTACGGAAAGAATGGCGGGCTGATCCCCACGGTATTTAGTTATGGGTTTACGCCCCATCTCGTTCAACAAGGTTGGTGAGGTATTCGGTGACGGTGAGGTCGTATGCGGCGGCTTGGTCAATCATTGCGTTTTTGATGTCGGCGGCGACCTTGATGGTGAGGGTGACTTTGGTTCCGGGTGCGGCACGCTTGGGTGGCCGTCCGGTTTTGGCTTGGATGAAATCTTCCACGGTGTACTCCTTGACAGGCTAATGCGGTTTCAGTATACTCACAGGTGCGTCAGTCCCGGCGGAAGCCACTGGGGTGGCTGCGTTGCGGCCGAGGCGGGGCGAGTCCCCCCCTCCGCTGACGGGCATCCCGCCGGGGCTGGCGCGTACCTGACAAACTGCGGGGCCGCCCGGCCCCCCTCCGGCACGGGAAGGCAATAGACATGGGACGGCGCAACGCTTGGAATGATGCGGGACGGGCCGCGTCCGGGGATGTGTTTACGAGGTTGGACAAGGCTCCGAACTCGGTGCGGAAGTTTGTGGCGGGGCAGGTGTTGCATGTTCGGATTTATTTTGATGATGCGCCGGAGGATTACAAGATACGTCCGGCAGTATTTTTGCGGTCTATTGGGAACAGGACGGCGGTGATGCGGGCCGGGTATTCGAGAGGAAGCCGCGGCGACACGCGTGTAACAATCGGGTCAAGACAATGCTACATATCCGACCATCCGGTAACGGTAGACAAGATCGATATTGTCGGAATATCAAACGTCATATTGACGCAATTTCAATAACCTAAACAGCCGCCCCAAACAATAAATAAACAACGCCGTACAAGCGCGCCCCATCACCCCCGCAAACGCAACCCACACCGCAAACAAAACTCAGCCCAAGGATAAACACGCCGCTCCAAATGCTGACAATCCAACACCTCAGACACCCGACCCGACACCGTCTCCCGCACCAACTCCGACATCGACAAACCCAACTCCCCAGCCGCCGACTTCCACCGCTCCCGCTCCCCCGGCGAAATCCGAATCAACACATTCACCGACTGAGTCTCCACCCCCTCATCAACCAACGAAAAATCCTGCTCCTCCATCACTCAACAACCTCCCCATCAACCACATCATCATCCCCAACATCAGCCAAAATACCCCCAACAACCCCCTCATCCAAAACCCCAACCTCACCCAACAACTCCAACAACCTCAACGACTCACCCCGCATATCCACCGACACAACACCACCACCACCACCACCACCCAACGACGACCGCACATCCCCACCAACCCCAGCCACCTCAACCCGAGACACATCCATCCCCAACAACTTCGCCCGCCGATCCATCACACCCAACACCTGACCCACCGCCCTCGAATCCGGCTCCGACACAACCTCCACCCCATCCACAACCTCCCGCCGAAACTGAGTCAACGGCCACAACGCCGCCTGCAACGAATCCAAACGCTCCAACTCCAACCGCAACACCTCCGGATACACCAACGACGCATCCCGAGCCAACCGCCCCAACACCCGAGACACACCCGACGACACCACCCCAACCGAAACCCCAAACCGCCGACCAATCTCCCCATGCGAAACCCCCGACTGCCGCATCCGAAACATCCGAAAATCACGCTCCGCCAAAAACTCACGCGACACCGCAGCCCCAGACCCAGACTCCGGCACTACCACATCATCAAACTGCTCACTCATCGCCGAGGCCGCCTGAACTTCCTGTTCGCTTCAGCCCACATTTGAGCGATTGTGGGTCTGGTGGGTTTGAGTCCGCGCCCTTTTTGTTCTGCGGCTAGTTGTCTGGGTGTGAGTCCGGCCCAGATTCCGTGCATGTCTGTTGGTGGGAATTCGAGTGCGTATTCGAGGCAGGGTTGTTGGACTGTGCAGGTGCGGCATAGTTGTCGTGCGTCGGTTATGTAGGTGATGTCTTTGTGTTTTTTGGGGAACATTTTGTGGGTTTGGTTTTTGCAGTTTGCTTGTTGTGTCCATTGGCGGTTTGTTTGTTGTGGGGGCATGTGGGGCGTTTTGGGCTGGTGTGGTTTAGTGGAGGAGGTTGATGTTGTTTATGCCGTTGGGGGTGAGGTGGATGGTGCAGGTTCCGGGTTGGGTGGTGACTCCGTTTGTGTTTGCGAAGTATTGGTTGACGGTGGTGAGGCTGGGGGTGATGATGATGGTTCGATGTTTTTGTTGTTTGATGTTGAGGTGGTGGTAGTGGCCGCAGATGAGGAGGTCTGATTGTGCTGGGCCTTGGTCGTATTGTCCCATTGTTTGGTCTGTCCACCAGTGCCACATAGTGTTTAATGCCGTAGTACGGTATTTGGCTTGGTGTCCGTGGGTGAATGTTGTTAGCCGCCCGCTTGTCTCTACTGTTGAGGTGAGCGTGTCGGTGGGTAGTCCGAAGTGAACGTGGGAATAGTTTGAGTTCTGGTGGAGTATTTCGGCTACTTGTTCGAATACGGATACGTCGTCGTTGTCGTTGATTGTGGTGTAGTAGCCGCCTTTGCCTTTGCGGTTTTCTCCGTGGTTTCCGCCGACGGCGGTGACGGTGATGTTGTCGGATAGTGGGGCGATTTCGGCGATGAGGTCGCGTATGGCTCGGCGGGCTATTTTGGTTTGGTCTCGTCGGTCGGCTTGGACGGTGAACTCTTGGCTGGGGTAGTAGCCGGTGCAGTTTTCGATGATGTCTCCGAGTCCGGCGACGACGATGTGGGCGCAGGGGTTTCCGGCTTTTCGGTGTGCTTTGATGTGTTCTGGTAGTTGGTTGATGAGTCGGTCGATGGCGTCGACTTGGCCTTGGATTCCTTCGAAGTCGCCGTTGCCGATTTGCCAGTCGGATAGGGCGATGATGAGGGTGTCGTCGCCTTCGGTCTTGGTGGGTTTGCGGGTCTTCTTTTTGCGTGTTTCTTTGTAGAGGGCTTCGAGGTCTGGGGTGGCGGCGTGTCCTGCTTTGAGTCGGATTTGGGCTTTGAATGAGTAGCAGATGGTGGAGTAGGCGGGGTCGTCTGGGTGGTCTCGTTTCCAGCCGTCGTAGGAAGTCCACCGGATCGTGTCGCCGTCTATCTCGTACTTGGTGGGGTCGAGTCCTCTGGCCTCTAGTAATTCATCCCAGTCGTGGGGAGAGGCGCTGTCTACGGAGTCTGTGGTGATCTCGCCGCGGATGCCGTCCCATACGACTCCGGCCTTCCATCCATCGGGCGCTGTTGGTCGTTTCTGGTCGATGTCTACGGCGTTGTTCTCTACGGATGCGAGGCGCTTTTTGAGGTTGTCGTTCATTGGGGCCGTCCTTCTAGGGCGCAGCGGCAGATGCCGCGGCGGTGGTAGGCAACGTTTTCCTTGGCGATTCGGTATCCGGCGGAGCGAAGTTCTTGGGTGAGTCGGTTGGATGAAACGGAGTTTCCATCGATGAGGCGCTTGGTTATGTCTCCAAGTTCCCGGTCGGATTCATAGATTTTGTCAATAAGTTTTGCGACCGGGCATTTGGTGTCAACACTTTCCTTGTCCAACGCTGTCAAGGAATTACGCAAATCGTTGAGGGGGTCCATACACCGTTACCTTGGTCGCCGGTAGGATACGTTCTACAGTATAGATCAGGGTCACAAAGCAATGTCAAGTACCCTCAGGAAGCACAGAGCATGACCAACATCAATCGTTTGGGTGCCGATCAATCTCACCTAGTTCGACGCCGCGTTATCGACGCAATCCTCGATGCCGAAACCGTAGAAGATGCCGCTGATTCCGTGATGGAAGCACTCAATCAGATGCGGATAGTCGCGTACCTACAGCCGGATCAGTTGGAATTGTTGACCGCTTCCGGTCGGGTGTTGACGCTCATCATGGAGAACCCCGAGGCAACGCACCGGGAACTTGCCTGCCGAATGGGTCTCATGGAGCAGAACGTCCAACGTGCAATGACAAAACTGGTGGATGCCGGACTCGTACAACGACAAAAGCGGGGGATGCGGAATCACTACACGGTGGTGCCCGAGGTGCTCTGGTCGCATCCGGACATCTGGCGTATGGGGTTCGTGTTGGCGGAACAGGCTGAATCGGAGCAGAAGTAACCGAGTGCTATACGCGTAAGTCGGTAAACCTATTTACGAAATGGGTGTTTTCCGTCCCCTTCGGTAAAGGAAATATCAGACGTTTCCTATACCTGCACTCCGCACCATCCCCGATGAAGCAAAATGTCGTTGTATTATGCGTTCCATGATCACGGAGAACCCCACCTTGTCTGACCCATCCGACATTTGGCACAACGAAATCGAGCACCGAGTCTGCTATTCGATGATCAGCATCACCGGATACGAAACCGTTGAGATCGCCTACAAAGATCCCGTCCAAGCCAAACAACACGCCGAAGAACTCAGCGGCAGAGCCACCGTAATCCCCGGCACGGTACGGGTCCAATCACGCCAGATCGCCTGCACCGACTGGTCAGACGAACTCGTCTACTGACTCATCCGGTACTTCCGCTTCAACCGTATCGGAACAGGCAGCGGCTCCTCCCAAGTCATCTTGGATAGGCCCGCGTCCCGGCCCGTCTTGTAGACCACCAACAGCCCAAACGGCGTCTGGTAGGTGTCCTGCTCCGGCGTAGACTCAATCAGATCACTCACGACTGCACCGCAACCCACGACGCAAACGCCGGATCGTCCACCGGCAAGAACCACAACTGGCAAGACTCCAACTCCAGATCATCGCCCAGCAGCGTCCACGCGATCTCCAACTCTGGACGAGCCGCCGCCTGACCCACATTGCACTCCAACCCGTAGGTGGACACGAACCAGTCCACCACACATCGACCAGTGCGATGCTGACAAAGTCCGGTCTTCCGTCCACCCGGACAGAAGATCAGATTGACCCCAACCCCGCTGCCATCCAACCGCAACGAAACTCGATGACCGTCGTTGTGCCAGACGGCCTCAGTCGTTACGGCATCAGTCATGCGGAACTATTGTCAGAAGTGTCCTTGGTGCTGACCGACGCCTCAGCCTTGTTGCTGACGTTGTTCTGCTTCTCTGTCGCCAGAGCCGCCCGCAGATTCCCGACCTCGCCCAACGCCTCGGCCAGATTCTCCTGCGCCTGCCGCGTGGCAGCACGCCACACAGCCAAGTCGGTCGTCAACGACGCTACCTGTTCAGACAAAGTCTGAATGACATACTGGGGGTTGAGTTCAAGACCCTGCGATTCTTCGGCCTCCGGCACACCTTGCTCTGACATGATTACCTCTCGACGTTTACTGAAACAGCAGACATCATAACCCATACATGTTGCTGGTGGGGGCAATCATCTCCTGATGAATCGGGAAAAGATAGCCGTCGCCATACGGAACCGCCGGAGGCATGTCGGGCCGATGATGAATACCCGAATAGTGGGCGATCAACGCACGGCGCTCCATCCCCGGCACGTTCGCCATGCTGCCCCGATGCAACAACCGGGCATGCCAAAACAGCACATCACCACGCTTCGGCGTATACGTCGCCACCGACATGCCAGCCTTGACAATCAAACGCTCAAACAACGGCGTCAAAATCCGTTCCGAATACTTCGGCCACATCGGCGACGCCTGCTCCTTCTCCGTCAAACTTGCCAACATTCGATCATGCGTAATCTTCGGCAACCGATGAGACCCCGGAGCAAACTCAAACGGACCCGAATCTGGATGAATGTCATCCAACGCCACCCACACCGCCAAGTAGTGATCAGTAACGTGGTCTGGATTTAGGTAGCCGTCCTGATGCCAGTTTCGCTCCGTCGTCACCCACGGAGTCAGATTGAGATGCACCCCCATCGGCTCACCGATCAGATTCTGCATCATCTCTTGAATCGGTCCGTAACAACAAATATCCCGCACCGACTGAATGTGCATGTACGGGGTTTCGATTGGATAGCCGGTGGGACGATCAGCGTTGATTCGCTGCCAGTCCTCGGTGTAGGCATCAATCAGGGCGTCAGGGACCATCCCCTGAACCATGAAATAACCGTTATTGCTCCACATCTTTTGCGCTTGATTTGTCGGCTGCGGATACTCCTGATCTAACAGTGGTAGATCATCAGTCGCAAACGTTCCGAACAATCCAAGATCGTGAAAAGCGTCAAACAACTCAGGTGTGATCATGGTGACCATTGGCTAAGCGTAACCTAGCCAATAACCCCAATCATGTAGAAATGGCGAACCCCCGGCGCGTCACCGCGGCGAGGGCCAGCCGAATGTCAGCCCTTGGAAACGAAGGATGGGGAACTGTCACCAATCTTGGTGGCGGCCCAACCCTTGATTACGGCGAGAGCAGCAGCCACACCTGAGGCGATGATCATCTTTCCTTGATCAACACCCAAGTCCATAACGCTGTTCGTACCGAGCGTAGCGATGGCTGCCTGTGCAAAAGTTGCCACCACTCGTTCCGCTAAGTCTTTCATGCCCATAATTTTTTTCTATCCTGTGTCGGGGTTTGAATGACAATGCCCCCGGCTGGGGACCGCTCTATTATCCCATGAGGCAACAAAACGGAGGGAACAATCGAATTTCTGTATCCAAATTATTATTGACACGAAGTCTTAGTGAAAGTTGCATTCCCAAGGGGTATCATTTACTGATGTCCACCGAGTCGCTGTACCATTACCGCGCCAAGGTTGTACGCACCGTTGACGGTGACACCATCGATGTAGAACTCGACTTGGGATTCGACATCACCCTCAAGGCCCGTGTACGCCTTGTCGGCATCAACACCCCAGAGTCACGAACCAGAGACCTAGAAGAAAAGGCCGCCGGACTGGCCGCCAAGAACTACGTCGGCAAATGGTTGCTCCACATCTGCGGCAATCAGTGCATCATCGAAACCAAACTCGACGGCAGAGGCAAGTTCGGCAGGGTGCTAGGACGAGTCCTCAGCGACGACGGTGTCTGCCTCAACGACCTACTGCTAGCCGAAGGCCACGCCGTCCCCTACGACGGCGGCAAACGCTAGCCCCTTTCTCCGCATACTCGTTGCCAGAAAGGTACCCAAAGACCCCTTCAACTGAAGCCAGTCTAAACAGTGTCGATCGTCAACTTGTACCAGCCGCCCGTGCCAACCGAGTACACACGGGCCTTGACCGTGTAGGTGCCTGCGGTCAGTTCTCTGGTGATCAGGCTGTCCCAGCAGTTGCCCTCATCGGGGCAGTTGTTCCCACAGGTACAGCCGTCATCGTCGTCCTTTTCAACAAGGTTGTTGTTGCTGTCATACAGGTAGACATACGGATCGCCGTAGTCGTTCTCGCCGTTGTTGTTGTTACCGGGCCAGCCGTCACAGGTCAGGTTGGTTGCGGCGGTGATCTGCACCGTCTTCGTCTCAGTCAGCGTGAACGTAATGTCGTCGTCGTTACCGTCCCCGGACTCACTGTCAACGATGCACCAGTCCCCCATGCCCGTCCAACTGTAAATATCGTTTGGCCCGGTGACCTCGCAGTCGTTCGTCCAGCCGCTAACGCTCTGCGAAGTGGACGTTACGTCATAGTCATCCGAATAGGTGATTGCCGTGTAGCCGTCGCTCCACTCCACCGTGGTCACATCAGTGAAGGTCTTCACGGTCGTGTCAACGGTCGTGATGGCGTCGTACCATAGCCCGTCGGGAATCCAACTCAAGCCTGACGCTTCCAGCGTTTCTGTGGTGCTCACACTCGTCGTTACGGAGTTGTCCTCCCTCTGGACAACGGACGGGTTGCCGGGCGTAGCGCACCCTGACGGCTTCTCATCAGTGTCGTTGTCCCAAGGGTCGTTCTGATGAGGCAACCGGATCATTGCCTGTCGGGATGGAGCGAACGGCTCTTCTTGATTCCGGCGGTACAAACAATCTCGGTCGGTCGCCACCAAGTCCGAGGTGATCCACGCGTCCGTTACCACAAATGACTCTTGAGAATCCTCCTCCGAAACCGCCGTCTCCCACAAAGTCTCTTCAACCAGTTCCCCGTTGTCAGAATAGGTATTCAAAGTCCCTGTCTCATGGAGGGTTTCCGTCCACTCCGAAGTCGTCTCCTGAATCTCCCAGTGGGTGTCCGTCCATACTTCCGTCAGCGTCCCAGCCTCGTCCTGATACACCTCCGTTCGATCCGTCACCTCCGAAAGGGTCTCCAAGCCCACCGTCGTCCAGAACCTGACCACCGTCGAACGGGACACTGGGGCTTGCCCAACCAGAACCGGGGCGGCGAGGACTAAAGGGTTATCGCTGTCGTCTCTCCATGCTTCTTCTTCGACCTCCTCAAAGTACTCCTCGTCATACGACGTTTCCTCCCAATACTCGTCCTCCCAATAGTCCTCCTCCACCTCAGCCATTACCTCCGTCAGCAGAGACTCCGTTTCCTCGTCCTCCCACACGGTGTCCTCAGCGACCTCCTCAGCCCACGACTCGCCCAGCACCTCCTCCACGCGGTCCTCAACGACCGCCTGAAAATACTCAGCATCGGAGGCGACCCACGCTTCAATTTCCTCTTCCTCCTGCGTGACCTCGCCAGTGTCCTCGTTGTAGTCGATCTCCACGACCAGCGGAGCCTCCTCCACGGCCCGCTCCGTCAGATCGATCTCAACCTCGGCGACGACCTCGCCCTCAACGTCGGTGATGCCGATCTCGATTGCCTCCTCCGCTACATCCTCAGGGGCGAACTCAACCTCAATCGTCTGCTCGTCCTCCAACTCGATCTTGATCTCGACTGCCTCGACAGCGATGGAAACGACGGCCTCCTCCAAGTCGCCCACATCGATCGACGTTTCGGTGATTTCCAGCACCGATACTTCCTCGACGACAGGCTCACCAGCGACGGGTTCCTCAACTGGTTCCGCCACGACCGCTTCAATCTGAATCGACTTCTCCTCATTGAGCAGCAGCAGCGAAAATTGCTCCTTCTCAACTTCCTCTTCGACCTCCTCCTCGACCTCCTGTTGCGCCTCATCAACGGGGACAGGTATTTCGATCTGTCCAACGTCAGCGCTGAACACCTCAACTTCGGGGGGCAGGAACACGAGAACCGGGTCTGCCGTGGACGCACCGGAGATGAGGTACCGGTACGTCGCTCCTTCGATCTCGTTGACGAAACTGTTGTCGTAGTAGCCGAGCCTGTCCCCTGACTCGGTTTCGATCTGGATGGTCATCTGCTTCTCGCCGGTTGCGGCGACGGTGAGCATCGTGCCCGACTTGGCGCTGTTGGACTGTGGGCAGAACGAGCATGTGAAAGGGCCTTGCCTTGCCCCCATCGGGGTTAGTTCCATCGTGCCGACCCCGCCCGACCACGCCGACGCCTCCTCTGATGGATTCGTGGCGGCGAGGGCGTACACCCATGTGCCGTCAGGGTCTACGTCGATCCACCGTTCCGTGGTGGGCCAGTTCGAGTCGTAGATGTAGATGCGGTGCCCGCCGCTGGGTGTCTCTTCAACGCGATAAGGCGTGACGGCATGGCCCCCCTGCTCGCTGTAAATACCGATCGTGTACCCCGTGTGTGAATCCCCTGTTTCGGCTGACGCGAAGTCGTCCATGAGGATTTCCGCCAGATCGGCAGGAGACATGGTTCGGTAAGCGGTGGCGCGTTCCTGTACCTCGGGTGAAAACTGGGTGACATACCAATAGGCGATTTCCGACAGGAGCGCAGGGTCTTCCTTTACGAGTTGTGCGGCCTGCTGTACCTGCTGGAAGGTCGTCAAAGCGCTTGTGTCGCCCTCTAAGCGGAGACTAAGAACTGCTAGCCCCTCGCACAGTCCGCCACGCATCGACCGGTTGGCCTGCTGGATGAGTTGCAGGATCACCGGATACGGGGTGCATCTGTTATCCACCACGTCTTGGCAAACCTGATCGTCGCCGTAAAGGCGACGCGCCATGTTGACCGTCAGATCCGCGGGAGGTTCACCACCGCCGAAGTTCTCAAAGGAAAACGAGTCGTCTTCGGGTGTGAATGTGATCGAATGATCAGCGAGAACCACCGCCGGGTCAGGTGGCAATTCCGTCGTTGTAGTTGGTGCCCCCCCACCAGAGCAAGCCGCCATCAGCAGTGCCCCGGCGACCAAAGTCGCCAAGGCCCGCTTCACCGTCGTTTACGCTTACTCTGGTACCAGAACAGCAGGCCGATGAAGGTGACCACCACTGCGGCAACGATAATGAGCGTCACCGATCCACCGGGGGCGGCGCTCGGGTCAAGGGACCAGTTCTTCGTTCCACCACCGAGGAGGTCGCCTTCGGCTTTCAGGTCGGCCACGGCGTCCTCCAACTGGGCGACCTGTGCCACCAGCGAGGCTTCCTCTGCTGAAGAGTCCCACAGGAACCCGAACGCGCCACCAATGGCGGTAGGTAGGCCGAGGACGTAAGCGATGTTGTCCTTGATCTTGTCTATCAGACCGGTAGCGGCTGCCACCGGCTTGATGGGTTCCTCACCGAGGGCTTCTTCGATGTGCTGCTTCGCCGCTATAAGGGCGTCTCTCTGGCTCATCGGACAAGCCACTCTTCAACAGCGTCCGATACGTCCCGCATCTTGATCCATGATGTTCCCGTCGGTTGCCCCTTGCGGACCCGCAGTTTGCCGACCAAACCAATGGTTACCCATTCGGGACGGTCTTCACGGGACACATACGCTTCCTTCAAGTCCTCGTCCCAATCGGGATTCAGAACACGCTCCGCCGACATCACATATTCAGCGTCATCGGGAGGCGTTACACCATCAGGAAGCGAAGCAACATGGTACGAATGATCTATCGTTTCGCTTTGAGGGTCATCCTCCACCAGCACAGGATCACCGTCCTCGGTCAACAGCGGCTTGGTTTCAGACCAAGACACCAACTCAACATCCTCAAGGATGTATGACCCATAATCGTCATGCAGGTACTTGTTGCGCCATGAATCCCACTGGGCATCACCGACCACCACAGGATTTGTAGATACAACACCAATCACGGTGTCGTCTGCTGTTGCGGCCCTCACCTTGTCACCTACGAGCGTGACGGCGACACCCCGACGATCCTCATTGGCAGGATTGCCGTCCTCCCATTCAAAGTACTCGGCATAGTCAGCGCCATTGCCACTCCACGACCCATCACAGTACCCGTTACCGTCGCCCCGCAAGTTGAACTCAGCATCAGCATTGTTGCTAGTTGTGCCCCGAAACAACGCAAACCCTGAGTTAGCCGCCCGATCTGCCCACGACCAAAGCATGGTACCAACGTAAGACGTTGACTCAGTAGTGGCATACAAACAAGGGGTCGAATTGTCGCTGATGCGAGCCACCGTCGAATTAGTATTTGTCACTTCCAAACCGGCAACGCCAAAGGAGGTGCCGTAGTTGATCTTGAAGTGTGTTGAGTCTTTACAACCCCACGCAAACCAGTTGCCGCCGTACATGATGTTCAGGCAGGACGACCCGCCGCCCATCTGCGTCCAACGGCTGTACCCGCCGTAGGAGGTAGAGACATGGATGCTGGCGTCGTTCGTGAAAGTGGTTGAATGGATACCCAACCCGCCACCCACTAAAGCCAACTTCGTGTTCGCACCGGGTGAACTGTTCTTCCCGAGTGTCATCCCGTAGTGGTTCGCATACAGATGCACACCGCCGTCACCGATCTGCAACGTGCCGTCTGTCCGCATAATGCCACTGTTGTGGTAGATGCTCCTCGACCCGTATGACCTGATCCATGTCGAATCGGACATATGCCAGCCGCCGCCATACGTCTGCGAATACCAGCCGCCAGCACCGACGGTCCTGTACCAGCCCGAGGTGTAGACCTGCTTCCAACCCAGCGACGATGCTCCGAGATCGTATGCAGCGTTGGCATACGGAAGGAAGTGGCCTGACGAGTTGACGTAAGCCCGCCATGTGCCGTTCGACATCAAGAACGTCTGGTTGCTGGTTCCTTGGAACAGTATCTGTTCGCCTTCGCCGTTCCCGACGATGAAGTCCTGCGGCCCGTCAATACCGCCAGCGGTGGTCAGAAGGCCTGATTCAGCCACCGTGAACACCGTGTTCCCCGTGCCCGTTGTTGAATGGCCGATGCTGAACGTGTTCGTACCGTTGTTGTTTGAGTCGATGTTGACCCGCACGTTCCCATACGAGTTGATCGTGATGTTGTCACCCCAAGTGTCACCATCCGTGGACCTGATGGAATGATTGGTGTTCGTCCCGTAAGAGTCGGAGTCCCAAGTGAAAAAAATGCCGCCGACCCGGTAGATACTCTGGTGAAGGTTGTTCCCTGACCTCATCCTAATATCGCCGTCTGGCTCAAACTCCAATACCGACGTACCGCCGTAGATCATCCGCAGGTTGTCGCCGTATCTGTCCAGATACATCTCGGTGCCATACGACGTACCGCCCTTGAAGTTGAGTTGCCCACCTTCGTTGGCACCCGTTCCACCGAGCGTCAAGTTTGGCACTTGCCCCTCTACCGCCGTGCCGATGGCAACCCTGCCATCGCTTGCGATAGTCATACGAGTCGCATTGTTTGTTGACAGATAAACATGACCGCCAGAGGTTTCGTTCTTGAGATGCAGGTCATCGTTAGACGGGAAACCCATGTAACCCATTCGGGTTGAACCGTCCGTCTCCGTGATAGAGATGTAAGCACCATCTGTATCGGTCTGGGTCAGCCTGATTGCCGCAGCATTCGTGCCTTCGACAATCAGCGCGTTATCCGTTCGGATGTTGCCAGCAACATGCAACGTGCTGGAAGGAGTGGTGGTGCCGATACCGACGTTGCCTGCGTTAGTGATCCGCATGTTCTCGGTAAACGCCGAAGTTGTCTGCTTCCCGAACGTAATCCCACCCGTTGAAGTCCCCAACGCCCCCGAATGGATACGC
>Ga0080013_1000118_pt1 | contig 109910 bp, 76 predicted proteins | sample ETNvirenome_6_85_FD_69236 | JGI IMG/M metagenome (GOLD analysis project Ga0080013, IMG submission 69236) | Marine viral communities from the Pacific Ocean - ETNP_6_85 (SPADES assembly) (version 2) | ecosystem: Environmental > Aquatic > Marine > Oceanic | place: Pacific Ocean | collected 2013-06-19
GCAAGACCCTTATTGTTCTGAAGGAGCACATTGTTGGTTGGGTGGAACTCAATGTCTCCAGCACCACCGGACCTGATGATCACATCCGTCTGACCAGTGATTTCATCCCCTGTGGTCATTTCAATGTTGGTTCCTCCTGACGTGTTCCCTAAAGCAAGAGTGGCTGCAAGGCTGGCCCCGCCACCGCCACCGCCACCGATACTCGACCATGTGTCAGGGGAGGAAGTCTTATTGAGGATCTGTACCGTCTGGTCGAGGATGCTTATGCAGACATCGCCGCCAAACAAACCGGACTGGTGCCGCCCCTGGCCGAACCGCTTAGCTCCAGGATCGGCGTTCGGCAAAACCTCGTCATTAAAGGCATCGTCCCCAATCCTCCGGTAGTCGGGAGCTTCATCGAACCGCATATAGCGGGCCACCGTATTGGTGACGAAGTTGGCATCCCCGAAAATCCGGTCGGTATAGCTGGCAACAGACTGGGTAGTTCGGTAGATGATGACTACGCCGTCAGTCGTCACAGGGGCAAAGTCAACGGCTCCGAGATGCTTGGCATCCCACAAGGAAGCTCCGTCCCCATTGATAGCTGCCACCAAGTTATCGAGAGTGACCGAGACTGAACCGCCGATAACGTACTGGACATCCCCACCAGCCGTTGCCCCGTAGATCCGTGTCGTGGCCCCATCTGTGATGGTGAATAAGTCACCTCCGACCGGTTGGGCGGTGACCCAAAAGGCAGTCGCCTGCCGCACCATCCCTTGAAATCCGATAACTGCAAGCTGGTCCGAATGAAGGACCGCCATCTGCCATGCGCCGGGGAGGGCTTGGAGAGTGCCGTTATCCGAGACGAACCCCAGACTGTTTGGAGCCTGTCCCGGAGAAACCCAAAGCCTTCCTGTAGTAAAGGAAGCGGAGGGAGGAGCGCTTGTCTCGGTGATGATGACTTCTGTGCCTACCGTGACGGACCCCGCCAAGGAAAGGCTCCCTGTGTCGTCCAAGATGGCATTGGAATCTTGGACAAGTTTCCCCGTCAGCCCATCCCACCGAACCACGGCATTATCGGCGGCCACACCCGCTGGTCCGACCACATCCCCAGTGCCTCCCCCGGATATGTCGAAAGCAGTCCCAGTGTCGAAGACGTAGTAGAGGTGGTTGTCGATCAAACCCCCTGTGCCATCGGAGACAAAGAGAGCACCCTTGTTCGCTCCCGTAGCAGGCTTGGCAGCCTCGTCGAGAATCAGCCCCGTTGGATCAATGAGCCCGGTGACGGTGAGTTTTCCATTGACGATCACCGCGCCCGCAGCATCCGGATTCAGGATGATGTTCGACGCGGCTCCAGTGGAGTCAATCTCCACATGAGTCTGACCGACGATCTTGTCGCCGGTCGTCATCTCGATGTCGGTGCCCCCCGTGGTATTTCCGGCAACCAGGGTTGCAGAAAGAGCTTCATCATCAGCAACCTCTATAGATACTAAGCCTTCTAAGTTTTCCAGCCTATCATCGACATCATCAAATTCTCCATAGGTATCGGAAACATGCGGAGCAACGCCAAGAGTGTTTTCTATATTTACAATTCCAGATCTTAGCCGATTAAGACCCTCTGCATTCACGGGGCTCTGCTTATCGACAGCTAATGGAATTTGCGCATATCCATCAATTGCATTAGGGTAAATACTGTAATCTGACATTTAAAACCTTCTGTAACTACTTTTTGACCTTTTTAACAAGCGATCTGCCCGGAACAGATATTAATTTTGAAACTCTTCTCTTCCTGATCACATTACCTGTCTTTTTATTAGTAGCAGAATTTTTTGCCCGACTTCTTTTACTCTTAGATATTTTTCTACCGCATCCACAACCCATTAGAACTCCTGTACTTTAATAAAAAGATTATTAGTATTGATTGGCATTATTTCTCAGTCTTTTTCTTTAACTTCTTTATTTGCGAAGAAGCTCTTCTCGCATAAAGAGTATAAAAAGCAAGATCTATTCTCCCCCCCTTCAGCGCCATCTTTAGAGCCTCGTTTGCAAACTTGGCCGTCTTAATTGCTTCCGCACCCAATTGATCTCGCTTTCCATCGCTATTTTTCCTTGTATATGTTGAGCTGATTTGCTGTACTTGCTCCGGAGTAACACCATACAAAACCATGTTTGGCCTTAATTCATCAATTATTTTTTCCAATTGCTTCTTTTCCCTTAAGGCTTTTTCATAGTTTTTGCTTTTGTTGTTAATGCACTCCAGCGAACATGTAAGACAGCCTTCTTTTAGCCCCATATTCCAAAGATCACAAGAATAAAATTGCCTTACAGATTTGCCCTCTTTCTTTATAGCTTCTTGACAGCCATAAAAAACTCTCCCTTCCACAATTTTTGCCTTTCCATTGCAAAAATCGCTTTCTCTCATAGCCGTTGTCATCTTGCAGCTCTTGGTACAATCAACAATTTTTATTTCTGTTTTTTTATCGGACATTTATTTTAAAGCAGATCTTAAAATAACCAACTCTGATATAAGCTGGCTAGCCTGATCTTTATCAAGCTCCAGTGTGCTTAAAAATATTTTACCATTTTGACCCTTAATTTTGGTTGAGAAAAGGATTTTTATTTTATCCTTTGAATAATCCAGTGAGATCGTGGTATCTTTGTCTAATTTTATATTCAATATGGTGAATCTGCCAAGGCATTACTGTCCGAATGAATAGCTCCGCAGTATGACCCAAGAGGAATATAGTCTATATGAACCCTGGAAGACTCCGGGGGGATATATGTATCTTTATTTGTCCCAATCAAAATCCCCTCTCTTGTTTATGGCAAGATCTCCAAATATTCCTTAAAATATTTATTTCTTTCTTGCCAAGTGTCAGAGCTGCCATTAACAGTTCTGGTTATAGCCTTTGTGTTCGTGAAATCTCCACTGTATTTGCTACGAATATTCCCGCCCTCACTGTTGGTCCAAAACCAAACAGCTGCTCGCGCTCCGACCTCATCTCCCTCAACTAGCTCTGGCTGCTCTACATATAAGTCGCCCACCCCATCCGCTTTGCCAAAGCTTCTATAATTATATTCCCATGTTAACTGCATTGGTCCACGACCAATATATGGGGGATAATCTTTTTTTGAAAAATACGATGGGCCACCCTGCTCTTTATAATCTTTAAAACCACCAGATTCTTTTCTCGTTTGAGCCATAAATTGCGCTAACTCGGTTTTTTCCATTCCTTCTGCCATTCCGGCAGCTATTAATGCTGACTCTCTTGCGGGATTTCTGCTTAAGGTTGGGCCGCCATAAACTTCACCCTCAGGCTCTGCATCTTCAGGCTCTGCATCTTCAGGCTCTGCATCTTCAGGCTCTGCATCCTCTTCGCCCTTCTCTATCAGAGCCTCTGTCTTTGGAATTCTTATTTCATCGCCAGGATGAATTGTGCCTGGATCTCTAATTTCTGGATTTTCATCTAATATTATTTGAACGCCTTCATCTTGTGTTATCTCTGGATAATATAATCCAGAAATTACAGCCAGGCTTTGTCCCGGCTCGACCCTGTGAAGAACATAATCTCCTTCTGTTAAGCTTTTGAACATATCTTCTGCCATTTCTACGGCAGCTCTTGTTATGCCGTCTTCTTCCAGATAGTCTCTTCCTATAGCTCCTATTGAAATAAGTAACATGGCCTTTGCCAATTTAGCCTTATTGGCGTCCCAAAAAGAATAAGCCGCACCTTTAGCTCCCTCTATCAGGTCGCCAATAACTCCCGCCTCTTTAACAAGCCCTCGATCATGCAAGTATGCTTTTAAAACGATTAATTTATCTATTTCCGGGGAATTGTAAAAAGTCCGCATTTTATTAGTGCCTTACTTTGCCGCCCTAGAGTTTAATTGATTTATTATCAATATTATAATCTATATCTACATATCCCTTTTTTATATTAGTAGCATCATCCGGAGGATAAGAATTTATGTTAATTATATCACTTTCATAAAGTGGAATTCTATAATCTTCTTGTTTTTTCTCTTCCTCTTTCTCTTTTTGTTTTTTAATAATCGGAAATATATATCTAAGCATATAACTCTCCTATAAAATTTTGGCAGCGTAGGCAGCCAATGGGCTTCTCTCTCCCTTTAGCAAAGTAATATGAGCAGAAAGATGAAAATCTTTAAACCTTTCTACCACAGATCCTAACCCACATATCGTGGAGTCTAGGTGTGGCGCATCAATCTGCTCTAAGTCTCCAAGCAAAATTAACTTTGAATTTTCACCCATCCTTGTTATCACAGCCTTTGCCTCTTCATACGTTATATTTTGTGCTTCATCAAGAATAAAGATTGTGTCTGGAAGGCTTCTTCCTCGGACATAGGAAAGAGCTTCTATTTCTATAATTCCTTTATCTGTCATGATATCAAAATAATGATTGTCTCCACCATATATGTATTTAAAATTATCTATTATTGGCTGTATCCATGGTGCCATCTTCTCTGCTTTTGATCCCGGCAAATAGCCAATGTCCTTGCTCAAGCTTTGAACGGGCCTTGATATAATTACCTTATTATATGTACCCTTCTCCAGCATATGCATAGCCGCTACTGCCGCAAGAAGGGTCTTTCCTGACCCCGCACGACCGGTTAGCGTTGCCATATGAATATCTTTATTCAAAAGCATCTCAAGGGCAAAAACCTGTTCTTTATTCCTTGGAACAATCCCTTGAACATTAAACCCTTTCTTGTTTGCAAAACGAAGCTTTCTGATCTTGCCCTTTCTATATACGGCTAAAGCGCTTTGCTCTCCGCCCTTTAATACAATATGCTCATTTGGCTGAAACTCTCCATCATATGCAATGAACCCGGATTTATAAAACTTTTCTATTTCGTTTGGAGAAAGATACAATACGCTAACCCCAGTGTAAGCTTCTTTTCTGGCGATTACAGCCTTTTCTTTAAAATAATTTTCAGCTTTAACACCTAACGCATCACACTTTACCCTTACATTTATGTCTCTAGAAATAAGAACAACATCTTCGTCTTCCTTGGTTAGTTTTAACGCTATAGATATTATTCTATTATCTCTTGTGTTTTCCATGCCTCCCGGCAGAATTCCCAAATCAGAATCAAGCGAAACAAAAAGTCTTTGTCCGTTTTCAAGACTAATACCTTCTTTTAGTGATCCATTCTTTCTCAGGTCATCTAAAAACCGATTAATATATCTTGCAGCATTGCCAACCGAATCATGTCTTTTCTTTAGGTTGTCTACTTCCTCTAGGGCCTCTAACGGAATAACTACATCATTGTCTGGAAAGGCATGAATGGAATCTTCGTGATAAACCAAAACAGACGTGTCCAAAACAAAAGTTTTTCTTTTACTATTGCTCAATATAAATTCTCCTAAACATTTTTAACCATCAATCTCTTCTTCCTCTATAGACCAGTGTTCTATATTGGCCTCAAAATATAGACTAAGATCGTCATCCTCCTTTAGTGTTAGTTCTGCTCCAGCCCATTCGCCTATCACGTCCCCCTCATACCTAACCTCTAAGGCGTCTAGTCCTGCGTATTCTATAATCTCTATGTTATTATCCAGCAAGCACTCTACTATGAGATCCCTTGGCAACTCAAGCAGCTCTTCTGTGTCTATACCCAGGTAAGACAACAGACCGCCCAACCATTGCTTGCGGACTTCTTTTATATCCTTGGCAAAGTTGGTGCGATCCGTCAAGATTGTCGTGAACATACTATATTCTTTAAAAGTAAGAGGTTATGCGTGCCTCTTGCGCATATTATTTCTTCAATAAGAGATTGTACAGCTATCTCCATCGCAGAATTTTTCTGTAATTTCATGCTTGGCATTGTTTAAGTTTATTTCCGTAATATTACCAATTAACTCTTCATACTTTTCCTTTGATATCTCTATATATGGCGCTTGAACATACCCATGATCATTAAGGGGTAACAACGATACTGATTTCAATTGATCTTCATATACCTCTAAACAGGTCTGTATATCATCTGCCTCTTCTTTTGTAAACGTTACAGTTACACTTACCTGGTTGTCTGCCCACCACTTTTGCAGCGCTGCAGCATTAGAAAATTGCTCCCAAATTGTAACGCCACTCTTCCCCTTTGTAAACATCCTTTCTTTTACTGGAAAAGAAACCACCCAACTCCTTGTTCCGTAGGAGTCTTCTTCAACCGGATATCCAGCGTCCCTCGCCGCCTGAACGAGAGGGCTGCCGTCTTGAACACGTATATTTCGAATATAATACTCGCTATGAGGATGATGAATGCCCGGGGTTGCGCCACAAAGAAGAGATACTGTGCCCGAAGGCTTTACGCTAGTAATTTTTCTACTTTCCGCAACACACAACCATTCTGAATATATAGTATCAAGCTCTTTAAGTCTTTTATATCCATTGTCACACCATTGCAGAAACTCTCTTCGACCAATTTTTGTTATGGCTTGTATAATTCCGCTCATTGAACATCCGATCCGCTTATTTCTCATCATAACAGCATTTGTGCGTATATCATGAGTTGGAACCAGAGTTACCGTCTTTGCGTAAAGAAATGCATATTTCAAGGTATGCAGATAATCTTCCAGTGTTTCGTGATGAGCCGGAAAGCTCTCCACCAAGCAGCATAGCTCGTATGACTCCAATGACTGTTCTGAACAAGGATTTGAGCCCATAACCCTCTGGTCTTTATTATTGGCCGGATCTGCCATACGACCATATTTACGCATAGAGTCCAGCCAAATTATTCCCGGCTCTCCATTTTTAGCTATCTTTTCTGCTATTGCAGAATAATCCATTCCTATTGTTCCAAACACTGAATTATTGCTTGCCCACCTATGAGATCGAAGTGGATGATTTTTAATCTCCTCTTTAATCCTCTCTACCATAGTTGTGTCTTCTGACTCTTCAAACTTACTCAATAAAGCTTGCAAATTATTAAGTTCTGTTGGATCCTTTAACGCCGAAAACTCTTCATCATCAGGATTGCCAAACATAATTTCTGCGGTTCGCCTAACATTTCCCGCCACAACGCACTTCCCGATAAGATTGAAGATATCAACAATTTGTGAGCTTGTTATGCGAACGGGAACATCTGTAGAAAGAAGATTTGTTAAGCTCTCCACCAAGGCCTCAAGCGGATCTGGTCCGCTTGCTACGCCTCCAAAGCCTCTTATTGGAGAGCCAAAGGGTCGAACCTTTGAGTAATCAACAAATCTAGGATACGCGCCTCTTCCGACAAAGGAGTTTAAAACAACCGATATTAGATCAACCCAGCCTTCCCGAGAGTCCTCAACCACGTAAGGAACATCACTAATCTTACGAGGAATAAGCCTTACTTTGCCAGAGCCCTTGCAGTCCCCTCCAACTCCCACTCCAAGCATGCTCATATCCATGAGAAAGCAAAAAGGACCTGCAAAATCTACATCTATATTCTCTGTAGAGACGAAAGCGCAATTATTGAGGCAAGCACTGCCCTTTTCATACACTATGTCTGTTCCCATAGTCCAAAGGCCACGACCAGGAGGTAGCCACTTAAAGTTAAACATACGATCATACATTTCTTGAGCAGACCGCTGAGATTTAGGCTCGCTCCATGGCAAGCCATTTTTTTTGCAATGAACCTTTTGAATGTTGAAGACTCCCTCCACAACCCTGCGACATGTTTCCCACCACTCTTCTGTACGACTCGTTTGATCGTCAGGATCTATATGTCTAGCATATGTGCGCTTAAATGTAAAATAACCCACTGGTCCCCAGGCAGGCTTTAACGCTTTATAGCCTTCAAGAAAAGATTCTTTTAAGGAGAACACCCTGACTTTTCTCCCGCTGGCTCCTGCTGGAAAAAACTCATAACCTTTGCTTGTATCCTTGCCCATAATGCTTATTTCGTCCCAAGCCTCTCTCTGTTTTTCTGAGTCTGAATATTTAGCATATTTCATATGAACAGGTGCGTCCAACAAAGGTTTCGATGATAGCTCCATTATATCTCCTATTTCTTTCTATCTTTATTTCTATTTAATACAAAAAATACAACGCCCAAAGCACGGGTCACGCTACCCTGCTATATTAGGCGCAAAAAAATCTAAGACAAAACATCTTTACTTTTCTCTAAGCCAGAATCTTTTATTTGTCTTATGCGCTCTGCGGAGAGGCCGAAGTCTTTAGCTATTTCTTTTAAATTTTTACCTACTATAAGGTTTTCTACGATTATTTGCCTTTCTCTTTTTGACAAAAAAATATTCTTCTCTAGAAACAACTTGCTAAGAACCACTTTAGTCTCCAACTCAACATCCTGGCAATATATAGACGAGCCAAGATCACCATTGCTTAGTTTGTCTTTAATACTAGATCTTGCTTTTAAAAAGCGCTTGGTATTTAAGTTGAAATTTCTTAATTTTTTTGAAATATTCCATTGAGCCCATCTGTAAAAATCAAAGTTTTTTTGATAATCATATGTTAAGATTGCTTCCCATAATCCCAAATAAGCTTCTTGATTCAAATCACTTTTTAGTAAATTATTTTTATATTTTTTTGCTCTATACTCTGCAAAAAATTTTGTTTGCACAAAAACTTCATGCATCCATTTCTTTGATTTTTGATCTGCATTTATAGCGTATATCATTTTTATATCAAGATTAGATATATCATAAAATTCCATATTATTCATCTTCGGGATTGAATTGATCTACAAATGACCCGCCCTTCCAGCTTCTCACTGTAGATGTTTCTTCCGATAATGTAAAAGCGGCGATTACGTCATCTCTTGTTGAAAATGAAGCCGCACTTATGTGTCTTGTTCCGCATCCATCGGGAACTTCTAATGCTGGATTATCAACAATCAAGTAGACTCTGCCACCTATTATTTGTCCATTTCTATTAACAACAATAGCGCCATCTTCTTCTTCTCGAAATAAATTTGAAATATCTTTCTTAAAAGATGTGCTTGAAATATCAATATATTTTTGAATTGGATTAATACCTATTTGTCTCATTCCCGAAACAATATAACCTTTTGCTGTATCAAAAATGCCAAGAACAACTAAAATGCCAAGTCTTTTTTCTTTATCTTTATTTTCTTTAGATATTTCGCATAAAATGCTGAAAATCTTCTTTTCTACCTTCTGGTGCTCCCTGGCGGCGCTAAATTGAAAAGAAAAATCCGCAGACGTAGTTCTCCGACTCGTCTCGCTGGTAGCTCGACCCTCTTCTATTGCCATGTTGTTCTCCAGGTTTTCCATGTACGTCAAATTATACCAAGAGAATTAAATGTGCGATTATAAAATTAGAAAGTATTTTAAAGCATCTAATTAATTATTTAATCTTTTCTTATTCAAGAAGCTCTTCTTCTTCGAGCATCATCGGCTCTAACGAGGCCTCTTCTTCACGATCCTGAGGGGCGATTCTATATCCGGCATTCTTTAAAACCTCTGCATGAGAAGATGTATCCCTCATAGACGCCGGAAGTTGCGTCCAATCTACTATTTTGCCAGCCTTATTTGAGCCAAAAATATACGCGTCTAGAGGAGTCCATGCGGTGGTGTTGCCGATCGAAACAACAACATATGTATAAGATCTCGTATATCCAGCCATTGGCTTGCTTAACCTGTAAAGAGCTTGTCTTTCACTTAAATCCCTTACCTTCCATGCGGTTTCTATATTGCCTTCAAAGTCGGACCAATCTAGGTCCTCTGTTTCGTCAGGCTCAGAAGAGTATGCGCCCCCTCCCAGCCCTGGGCTTGACTCAAAGTCAATTTCTGGATATTTAGCTTTTAATTTTTCTATTACAGAGGCTGCATTTGCAGCTTCATAAGGATTCTCATTTCCCCTTACGTGCCTCATAAGATGTTTATATTTTTGCCTTGGATTAAATGCAGCAAAAACAATAAGCTTATCCAAAGAATCAGCCTCTTTTGCCAAGCCCCTTTCATCCAGTTCATTCGCTATTTTGGTTAATTCTTTTATCACTTTACAGGCCCCTCTTTAAGTATCCATATTAATAGAGATACAATTAATCGCTAAAGCCTGCCTCATCGAATGTATAATGAATAGTTGAACCATCTGAGTCTAGAGCCTCAAGATTAATGGGATTTTCCCAAAGCTTATAAATATACTTCATTACAACCTTTATATGCTTCTCGTCTAGAGTTCCAATATTTGCACTCATATGCTTTAACTGTAAAATTCCGTCTTCTACAGATGTAACGCAAATAAGCGGAGATCTATAATTATAGAGATCTTTTATTATCGCTTCTTTTACTTGATCTAATTCTGTGCCTATAATGTGAACTGCTTGATCACCATTGCTTGCTTTTATGTTTTCATATGAAAACAACTTCAGCTCTTTAGCCAAATCTTCCGTTAAATAATTTCTAATAAAAGAAATATCATCTTCTTTTTCAACAATTTGGAATATTTTTTGTAATCCATTTATTTCGGACTCACCATTTTTATATTTCTCATCCCATTTTTCCCTTATTTCTGTAAATATAGAAAAACCTAAAAAATAAGGATTTATACTTAGCTTGTTGGCCCCAGGCTGAACAACTTTTTCGTGAATTTTGCAAAAATCCAAATACTCATGATCATGCAAGCAGCCAAGCTTTAACATTATTTCTGCATGTATAAAGGAGGCAAACCCTTCGTTCATAATTTTTGTCATATATTGGGGATAAAAGTAATATGATTCTTGTCTTATTATTTCAAGAACATCCATTTGCCATGGCTCTAAACTTTTAGAGTAATTAATCAAAAACCAAATAAGATCATATTCTGGCGACGAAGGAAACAGGGTTTTTTTTACAAACATTAATTTGTAAAAAAGCTCCTCTTCGCCAAGGAGATCGTCAAATTCATCAAGCTCTGTTCTTACAAAGGTTTTCTCTTTTTTCTTTTTCGGATTTCTTTCCAGACCCTTATGCCAATCTATATGCTTCTCTAGAGCAAAACCAATATCCATAATTTTCTCTACAGCTTTCAAGCCATACTTTTGAATATAATCCTCTATTCTTCTTGCTCGCTCTGCAGCATGATATACCATTTTATTATCAGTCTTTTTAAATAAAAAATTAGTCTTAAAAAAACAAGAATGCCCAACAACGTGCGCTGATACCATTGTATTTGCAATATCAGAATTTGTATCTAGCAAAAAAGCATAAGAAGGATCATTGTTTAAAACGACTTCATATATTTTGGAGAAGCCCATTTCTCCTTGCATTTTTTGATAATCATATGACTGTCCATAGCTCCAGTGCCTAGCTCTAGTCGGCAACCCATAACTAATGACTTCTAACATGGTTTCTTGAGGAACAATTTCATAATTGAGAGGATAATAATCTATACCCATATCATCCGCTATCTTTTCTATTTCCTCAATTCTTTTTTCAAGAACCTCTTTCATGCAACGCCTCCGACTGCCCTTTCAGCCTTGCTATCTATATTGAAAAATACCTTTAAAGCATCAAAAACTTCATCTCTTGATGTTATCTGAATAGATACAAATCTAGTACGATTTATGTTTTTCTCAAGAAGCGCAGAAAGCTTCTCTTCGCTTCTTCCCCACGGAGAAGCCTTCCCGTCTGGGACTATCTCGCCATAGCCTATCGCTCTAACCAATGGCAACAGCTTATTCACATACTCTATAACCAAAAGATTATCACTCCCCCAGTTATCTCCATCGCTAAATTCAAAAACATAATTATTCCAAGAGGATGGAGGATGATTCATCTGAATGTGCTCATATGCAACCTTGAAAGCTGTGCTGCAAAGAGTTCCTCCCGAACTAGATATCTTAAAAAAGTCTTTTTCGTCAACTATAAAGGCTTTAGCATCATGAGCAATAAAAACCAAAGAAACATTCTTGTATCTTCTTTTTAAGAATTGAACCATCCAGAAGTAAAAGCTTTTTGCTATATAAGTCTTCTCTTTGTCCATTGAGGCGCTACGATCCATCATTACATAGACAGCGGCATTTGAATGATACTCCTTGTTTGTTTCCCAATCTCTATATCTTAAATCGTGTTCATTGATCCCTTTAATCTTTGGATTTCCCTTGGCCGCGTTTCTCTTTATGTTTTCAAAGATAGTTCTTTTTAAGTCTAGATTCGGGATAATTCCTCTTTTTTCGATAGAAGATAGCTCTTCTGTGTCAACCTCTATCGAAGAACTTTTATCTGGCTCCATCCAGGGCAGGTTAAGTTCGCTTAATAAAATATCAACTAATTCATCAACTGATATTTCTGCCTCAAAGATAACTTCGCCTTCTTTGTCTCCAGCCTTACCCTCTTCACCGTTTTTCTTGCCTTTTCGTATACGATATTTATTGCCTGGCTTAACATCAAGGCCTTGACCTATCTTCGACTTATCTTTTAATTTTCCATATCTAAACTTATATTTGTTCAAAAAGCGTATAGGTATCTTTATCTTTTTATCACCATCTGAGGTGATAATATTATATTCGGTAATTAAATCTCTGCCATTCTTTCTGATAGCATCATTAACTAATTTTTTATGCCTTTCAGAATCTCTTTTGCCTCTTTGTTTTAACTTCCAAATATCCGACAAATCTGTCTTTGTCTTTTGGGGCATTTTAGTTCCTTGCCATCAGCGAACTTACATATCTCAGCAATTTATTGGCGCTTGCTGCATTATAACCATGACTTTCACATAAAGTCTTTATAACTACATTTATTCTCTTAAGCTCTTCTTCGTCCGGATTTCTTGTACTAACGGTTAGCCTAATAACATCCTGACGTTCGTCAAATAGCTGCTTTTCAAGAGCCTCTCTCAGTTTTGAATGAGTTTTATAATTGTAAAGTCCATTGTCTTCTCGTGCTGCTCTCAGCATCTTCCTGTAAATTTCCTGTCTGAATGATTTCTTTCCGGACTCTGTAATTCCAACCTTTTCTTCGATTGACCTCATTAGCCTTTCGTTTGGCTCAACAAACTCGCCCCATTCATCCTCAATCACCGTACCATCCAAAAAGGCTCCAACGTGATCCATGTAATTATTTAGAAGATTCTCAACTTCTTTTTCAAAATTAAGGAAGAATGCCTTTTGAACCTCATTTCTGGCAATCTTGCTATATTCCTCTATAACTGATGTCAGTATACTTTCTAATCTTTCAACCTCTTTTGCGTCTAGCTTTGGATTACTTTCAAACCCGCTTCTAATAGACCTAATGATATCAATAGGAGTTACACAGGCAACACCTTCTTCGGTTAAAGTTGAAGATATTCTGTTTATAATGTACCTTGGAGAAATCCCCGCCATCCCCTCTGCGTCAAACTCTTTCTTTAAACTTGGAACATCTGTCTGCGAAAACCCCTCAACCTCTTCTTTGTTATAAAGCTTCATCTTGTTCATAAAAGATAAGCCTTCATGCTTTGAGTCTTTAAGCCTAGAAAGAACAGCAAACATGGCCGCGCAATAGAGAGTATACGGAGCTATGTGAATAGCTTTAAACGAAGATTGCTTTATTAGCTTTTCATAAATCTTAACTTCTTCATTAACGCTTAAGTTGTAAGGAACCTTTACGACTATAATTCTATCGTGCAGTGCCTCCATTTCGTCTTTGGCCAAAAATCTCTTATATTCTGTTTCATTTGTATGAGAGAGCAAAAACTCATCAGCATAGATGAGGGGGAATCGGCCTGTTTTAATGTTTTTCTCTTGAGCTAATGTTAACAAGACATATAGAAACTTTTGATCAACTTTTAGCATCTCTACGAATTCCATCATGCCTCTGTTTGCTATATTTAACTCACCATCAAACCTATAAGCCCTCGGGTCTGATTCTGACCCATATTCTCCAATTTTACTTAGATCCATAGAGCCAACTAATTCTGAAATATCTTGACTCTTTTTGTCCGAAGGAACAAAGGTTCCGACCCCGACACGCTCTTGCTCTGAAAAGAATATTCTCTTTACGGGCAAGTCTAGAAAGTTATTATTATATTGCTCTTTTAAGATTAAGCGCATATATGGACTTAATTGTCCACTTATTTTTATACCATATTCGTCTAAGAGCTGACTCCTTAAATCACCCGGAATAGCGCAAAGAGGGTCTTCGTACATCGAAGACTCAGAAAGAGCATAAACCGCTCCCTCATCTGTTTTGGAAAACCTTTCCAAACCTCTTTTTAAAAGAACTGCCAGTTGTGATTTCCCAGAAGAGGTGGGTCCATATAAAAGCAAGATTCTTCTAGATACCTCACTTCCAGCGGCTGCCGCTCTGAGGTAAGACATTATTTTTTCTATAGAATCATCTATTCCAAATAAATCTTTTTCAAAAAAACAATATTTTTCTATATTTCCATTTTCATCTTTTTCAACCCCAGAGCTTTCAATCATCTTTAAAACTCTAGAGTGAGCATTCATGTGAATCTCTTTCTTTTTAATAATAAGCTCTATATATTCTCTGAGAGTTCCGCTCCAATTAAGCAAATTTTCTTGATCAATATGATTGCTTAATATTTCGAATAATTTTGTATTTTTTTTGTTTGACATTATATGTCTTCTCCATATATATTCAAAATAGCCCCTGTATCACCCAACCTAACTTTTTCTACAATTTTCCTAGCATCTTCTTTTACCTTGGCCATAATTTCGTCTTTACTTTTAGATACCTCGCTAGAAGCAGCGGAAAATATTCTAACAAAACTTGTCTTTTCCTTGCAATCATTACACTCTTTGTTTTCAAAAAATCCTTTGTTTTTTAAAGACAAAAACTCAGTAATTGACATCATCATTATTTCGACTGCATCACATCTGGAACACTTAAAGTTATACTTAGCCATTTATACTACCCCTTTTATTACCAGTATAAACGATTTGATCGCCCTTAAATTTTATTTTACCAGATAAAGATAAGTCTCTTAATAGCTTTTTTTTAAATTTATCATCAGTTATAGAAACAAGGACCTCCAAAGAGTCTGTTTCTGGATCATATTTTATATTTTTTATTTTTCCAACATTCTTTTCTAACACTTATAAGCCTTCTAGTGTTTTTATTATATGCGGATTATGATGATCTGCTAAAAATAATAAATTTGATTTGTCTATTTTGTAGATATCCTCTACCATATAGAAAGGGACGGACATAATAGGAACTTCGATGCTGCTATCGCTATGAAAGAAGCGCTCTAGCGGAAGTACGTCTAAATACTGCTTAGGTTTGCTTATATGTATCACAAGATATCTAGCGCTAATCTTCTCATAAATGGTCGTTATACAAACAACATCTTTTGGCTTTAATTTTAATATTTTTTTATTTAAAATAGCTCCAGGCCCATCTGTAATGACATCTTTTGACCTAGACTGCGTTTTCATCGCCCACCTCGCTAACCCAATCATCTGGAAACTCTTCAATGCGAGATCTGTCAAAAACCTTTTTGAGCAACACCTTTCCTTTTGCTCCGTCTCTATTCTTCACTATGTGAAGCTCCAGGTCTTCTCTTAAGTCTTCATCCTCTCTGTTTGCAATCATCAGGGCGATAGCGGCATTATCTCCTATCATCTTGCTTCTTCCAAAGTCCTCCAAGCTAACGCTGTCAATCGTTTTGCCGCTTGACTTCTTTTGTGCAGCCTTTCTCTGTGCTGCCGTAACTACTGGCAAATCTTTCTTTCTGCAGAATTCATGCAAATCCTCAGATGCCCTCCCAACATCTTGCCAGTCTATTCCTGAGACGCCAACCGTTGGTTTCATTAGCTGTAAGTAATCAACGAAAACACCTTCCGGTGAGAATACTCCTAAAATAGTTTCATACTTAGCCTCAATTTCGCCCATAGTTGTTCCTCTGGGCATGTCCAATATATAAAATTTCTTATCATATTTATCCTGAAACTTTAAACAGCTATGCCATTTATCCTCTTCCTCTCCTGCCAGCTGACCTCTTACTAGGTTTCTATGCTTAATATTTGCTACAATTGCGTCCACTCTGTTCTCAAGCTGAGCTTTGCTCATCTCAAGAGAAACAAATAAAATATTCTTGCCATCATCAAAGTTAGTGACACCCTTCCATGGCTTGTTGCTTCCGAGCCAAGCATTAACAGCCATATTTAACATAAGCATTGATTTTCCTGAAGAGCTTGCTCCTCCGATTACCAACATTTCCGAATTTTTAACGCCCCAGGTATAATCGTCTAAATCTCGATATCCCGAAAGGAAGCCCATTATTTGATCTGGGTTTTCCGCCGTATACCTATATTGATTAACTCGATCCTGAATTGAGTCTGTAATATCACCTTCCGAAAAGACGTTCTTTTTATATAGTCTTTCCGTTTTTGATAACGCCTTCTTTAGCTCTTCGTTAAAGCCTGTTACAGGCTCACCCTCCTCTTCTATGTCGGAAGCTTTGCTCATAAGGCGTTCGATTAGGTATTTATTATACCGCTCTTTTATACCATCAACAAAAAAGCCTATTTCATTAGCTTCGCACTTCTGGTTTAAAATATATTCCGCTAAGTCTGGGTCTTCGCCCTCTTTGTCGAGAAGAGTCTTCAAAATATCATATGAAGGCGATGTTTTGTGCCTAGAGTAATAGGAGTGCAAAACATCAATTACAGGCTTATATTTTGGAAAAAATACAGATTTCAAAAGATCATATTCTATATATTTATATACTTCAACTACATTTACCGGACCCTTCATCATCCAATTAATTATTTTTGCATCAAACATTCTTTCTCCTAAAGTCTTTTCCTCCAATTATATATAATTCTATATGATGACTTCTTAGCGATTTAAAGGACCTGGCGAAAAATCCTCCAAAGATTTGGTCCACGTCTTCGTTATTAGAGCAAAGAATCGTTGGCAGTTGATTTTGAAACCTTGTGCGCAACACGTATTCCAGAGAAGAGCCAAAAAGCTGCTCAGATTTTTCTGATGGAAATATCCAGTGCGAACTAAACTCATCAATTATCAGAAAGTCTTTGCTCAATAATTCATCATAATATCTTGCCGTACTTACATCGTTCGACAGCATATTTGCCACAACACCCGCCATTGTTGTATACAGGCCTGAATAACCAGATACTATTGCTCTTTTTAGTATGCAACAAGCCGTATATGACTTTCCAGTCCCAAGGCCTCCTGCAAACATAAATGACTTTCCCTCATCATACATCTTATCTATGTCTTCTATCTTTGGCCTTATTCGTTTTTTAAAATTAGGATCTCCTGAAAAATCTTTAAAAGAAAGATTCCAATATTCAACCGGAATATTTGCAAAAGAATACTTGTCTACTCTAGACGCCTTTAACGAGCAGGCCATACAACCTTCGCCACTACACGCTTTACAAGCGTTCTTTAAATTCTTCTTTATCCTATTTGTCTTCTTCTTCGGTATCATCTTTCTCCACTTTAAAATCCATCTTGCTATTTATAGAATAAACGTTGCTATCCGAGCCACTATTGGGCGCTCCATCATTTCGCAAATCATGACCTCCTGCATAAAATGTAGAAAAATCATCCACATCACCTACATCATCTACATCATCATTTAATAAATTCCTAGGAATCGACAAACTAGATTCATCATAAGAAATCTTGTTCATCGGAAACAATTCGGAAGAAGTCGATTTTCTAGACGTTGGGTTCGGCGTATACTCAAAGCCTCTCCCCGGATAATGATCTGATTCTTTTTCCTTAACCTGACCATTATCCACTGCCCTTGCCTCTTCCGATATAAACAAGCCTGATATCTTGTCTCTAAAGACCATGTAAAGACCTCCATCTTGCTCAATTATAAATTTATCATAATCTAGTAATGCTACTTTTCCCGAAACAGTCCACCCACCAACCAAAAACAGAGATACTGTTTTTCCGATGAAAATTTCTTCATCGCTCATATTAACCTCAATGCTCATATTAACCTCAATTCTTTTGCTTTACTCAAGAATAAAGCCTCTACAGAATCGCTTGATAAATTATATAACTTACAATATTTATCAATCATCTTTATATCGTCTAAAGCCTCAACTTGATGTAACTCAAAAATTGAAGGCAGATTCTCTCTAGACCACTCTATTAGAGACCCCACCTTGCTTTCTTGTCCGCGCTTAGCCAAATAAGTTGAATACATTCTTTCAAACTCATTTATCATGGACGGTAATAAGAATAATTGCGTTCCTGTTACTGACTTCTCTCCTCTTCTAAACTTATAGTCAAACATCCAATTTATATAATTGTATATTTTTAATATTACTTGTCTTTTGATATCTTTTTTCTTACCTTTTGGAAGATCGCTATAATCTTCCGGAGCAAGAGTCTTAAAGAGCTTTGCGAAATCTCTGCTCTCCTTGCCTTTGCCGGGATCGCTTTTCCACCTTACAAGACGAAATCTTGTTTTGTGCTTTTGCTGATACTTATGACAAAAGTATGCCATAAGAGTAATGTGATTCCACCGTTCCTTATCCTGAGAAATCCATTCCGGAATTTTTTGATAAAATTCTTCCTGGGTCATAACGCTCCCCTCCTCAAAATTGTACCACAAGCATGCAATCCCAACTATTTAAGCATAAATATTGTTTAAGTCCACTTAATAGGTTTTCTTTTGGGGTATATGTGCAGCACTTTATTCTTTGGCATAATTATATTAAAACCTGGTTCGCTTTCATAAACCTTTATTCTGGCTTCTGAGTGGTTTCTTAAAAATTTACAATTATCAAAGAACTCAACAACTATTGCTTTTTTCTTACCTGGCGCTGTTCTAATAACTCGACCTATTCTCTGCAAAGCTCTTCCGCTTGACTTGCCCGAACCGGCTAAAATTAAAGCATCAAGCTCTGGAATATCAACGCCTTGATCAAAAATCTTTGACGCAATTAAGACCTGAATCTTTCCATCTTTCATGTCTTGGATTGCATCCATTCTCTTTTTAGCACTTTTTGCTCCATCTAAAAATTTAACAGAGCACTCCTTGCTAACTAGTTTCTCTAAAAGCTTTCCGTGTTGTACCCTGACAACCAAAATTAACACTCTTTTTTGGGCTTTTACTAGTTTCTTGGCAGCCTTTATAATAAGGTCATTTCTCTCTTCGTTTTCAACAATATAATTCTTATAAACATCATGATATTTTTTTCCGACGCCCCTCATTACTGGGACATTTATAAAGTGAATGTCCGGAGGAACTAAATAATTTTTAGCAATAAGCTTTGTTGCGCTAATATCACAAAACTTTGGTCCAGATACTGCTTCTATTAAAATATCATCACCAGTATCTCTCCAGGGCGTTCCCGAAAGAAGAAACCTATGCTTAGCGGAAATGCTGGCTTTATGAATAAACTGCAAAGTCTCCGATGCAGCATATTGGCATTCATCAAATATGAACAACTGAGCCTCCCGAACCCTCTTTTTCACCAAAGCTTTGTCGAGAATCTTTTCCTGACCCCTTGACTCCTGGGTTGTATCATTGTCCGATATCTTGACCTTTTTGTTAAAGGCTGCTGCCGCCGACCAGATAGTCATTATAGTTACAGGCTTTGATGCATCACACATCCCTCCGCCTACAACGCCACACTCTATTCCGTAGGCATCTTCTAAAGTTTCTTTCATCTGATGAAGCAACTCTATTCCTATAACATAAATAACGGTTGGAATGTTATATTCTGCAACAATAGAGGCAATAATCAAACTTTTGCCACCACCTGTCGCAACCTTTATTATTCCGCTACCGCTCTTTTTTGCAGACCTTAAAACACCGCCTTGATAAGGTCTCTTTTCATACTTTTCGCCTATAAGAGGGATGGGCTTACCATATTTTATTATGGGCCTATTGTCAATGACCTGATAATCTATACCTTGTTCATCAAAGAGCTTTTTTGCCACACTTAATAGGCCAATTGGGAAATATAAAGATTTTGTTAATAGCCTAACTTTGCCGTCCCAACCTCCATATTTTCCACCTACTCCATAGCCACCTTGTGCTCCCCTCATAAAGCTATAACCCGGATGATCATAGCTCATAATCTTGTCTAATTTTTTAATAATTGCAGGATCTAAGCTTCCTTCTATTCTGCAATTGACATTTTTTACACGTATATTGATCATACTGTTGATTCCAAGGCAATAGACTGCAAAAAGGCATTAGCCAAAGCTTCGCCCTCTGTATCTCCCATAATAGCCCCCTCTACTGGCCACCGAGACCCTACAGCCCAACCTCCAGGAGCGCGAAAAACTACTACATTCGGATCTTGACGTATCCCTCTAAGCAGATCCAGCATACAACCTCGTGTTGCCGAATCAAGCATATCGAGTTCTCCCCAATCTCCTCGATCCAAGCTATCCCAATCATCTAAATTCATATCATCTGGATCTACCCGAAGGCCGCATGAAAGCAGCATTCCTGGCAGCCAGCTTTGCGTTACTGCAAGATGCCTTTCCAGTTCAGCTTGTTCGCTTGCCATGCGACCTCCTTTTCATATTCTACGAAATCGACCATACCGCAACAAGCGCTGATGTATAACTCTTTTTACTACCTAAAGATCGTCCCTCACTTCGCCTAGTAAAGCAGGAACATCAAGGCCAGCACAATCAATTTTAGTCTTTACAAAATTGTAATGATTACAGAATCCTTGGAAGGCCCCCTTTTCACACCCGCTATGAACCGTTGTGCAGTGTGTCCCATCATCATTCTTTGGATATTCTAATGGTATTCCCAAACCTTCATGAACCGCTTTCCACAAAGCCTTTAATGCATCAATCTGAACAGGGTAGAACCATAAAAACGGATCTAAAGTTCTTCCGTGTACCTCGCCATTTTCCTGAAAGGGTCTTTCTCCAAATCCATTTCTAACATACCAATCTTGATATTTGGGATAATATGCATTGCTTATTTCAATTCCAATGCTTTTTCTATTTCCCTGGCTTTTGCTGCAATGCCACCCGCCATGCTGAGTATCCAACAACTGATATATGGTTCCATCATTATCTAGACAAAAGTGAACAGAAATGCCTCTATTGTTCAGAACAGAAGCGCATGACTCCGCAGACAAGCAAACATCCCAATGGTTTACGAACATTGTTGGAACGCGCTCCGCTTGCCCGGAGTAATCATAATACCTTCCAGGGCCTATCCCCAAGCCTCCTGTCTGGTCCCACAAAACTACTTTGTCCCAATCTATGGGAAGAAACGATCCATTGTGTACAATATAATTGTTACTATTTTGCAAACAGGGCTTCGGAGAAGGCTTATAATCAGATATACTTACCTGTCTTTCTGTCCAAATCCTCCTATGAGTAGTTGGTCCAGCTAAGCCGTCAGCAACTAGTCCATTCTTTTTCTGCCACTTTCTAATCTTTGCAACCAAATCCTCGTCAAAATATTGAGCACCAAACCAGTCTGGAGTCCAGCCTAATTTGGCAGCGCTAGACTCGTTATAAAAGCTCTTATCTATAGCCATTATTTTTTCCTTCTGCGATCAATTATTGAAGGCCTCGCCTTCGACCCCCGCTGAAGCCTATTGAATCCTGACTTCTTCTTTTGTATTTTTCTGTTTATTTCTTCCGCAACAGTATTTACTCGATCTTCTCCAAGGTCTAACGTCATTGACGCGTCTCTATTCTTCTCCTTCTCTGAGGCAATAGCTGACTGCTGAATGCTCTCTTTTCTCAAACTTTCAACTCTATCCTTCGGCAAGCCCAATCCGGCAAACCAACTATATATTTTTACAGAATCGGAATCGGAATCAATGCTGTAAACGCCCTGATATATGGACGCTCCATTTGTCTTTTCGGATATCATATGAAAACAATAATTAATATTTATTGCCGGCAACCTTTCCAAAACCTCTTTCGAGCCAGTTATAATAACTCCACCGGCCCTTGTTTGCGCTAGGTCAAATCCAGAGGCCAACATGTTTGATCCCAAACTATCTATAACAGCTTCCGCTAAAGCTGTTTCCTCCATATAATCCTCAATATCCATCACGCCATAGGTTGAGCAATCCCCACAAGATATAATCTTTCCAAAATCACTTGGGTCTAATGATGTAAACCTTGACGCTTGAGCGGTCAAGGTATTAAAGACATGAAAAGGCTCTACAATAGCATTATTGGCTGTTTCCCAAAATTTAGATTGACTCAAGTTAGCATAAATTTGCTCAATTCTTGCGTTATCAACAACAATCAAGTTAGAAATTATATTATTTGAAGTCATCTTTGCCAGTCTTGATAGAGTCTCGATAGAATTCTTCTTAGACTGAGCATCCTCTGTTGCCTTTGGCAGAACATAAACAACTCCAACCGGAGTCCCCGTTTCAAACAACATTGAAACCAAAGTATCTACAGAGCTTGAGCCTGTGCCACCGCCACCAGAGATGGCAAGATAAACCATGTGATTACCGCTTATTACCTTCTCCGCAAAAGGCCTAATTAGGTCTATACTTTCTGCAAAGATCTCACGACCCAGATCTAAGTCTTTTCCTGTGCCGCCAAGACTCCCTTCTAATAGTAACTTCTGAGAAGGAGATACTTCAATAAACTCAAGGTCTTGCGCAGAGGTGTTGATCACACCAGCATCATAACCTTTTTTGTGAAAAACTTCTGCTATTCTAGATCCAGCTTGTCCAACACCTATAATAGCTAACTCGATGCTGACCGATCTTTTGCTTGCAACTTCCATCATGGGTTCTTCCTCTTTCTTTTGAGTCTGCATCTTCGCCTTTAGCTGACTAAGAATGCTAGAATCTAAATCTTCTGATCCGCCGCTCTCCAGTAGCGGCTCTGTCGATGACTCTAAAACTTCCTCTGGCCCACTGCCTTCAAACGCAGCCATTAAAGCCGCATTGTCTTGTTCGATATTTTCTTGAGATTTGGTCTTCTTTTTTATCTCAACTTCTTTTGCTTTGTTATTGCTCATTATAAAATCCTTATAATATATAGTTATTTGATCTAAAATTTTCTGCTTATTTGTTATGGCAAATGGTACAGGTGTTTCATTGCTATTATACGAAATTACCTCACAAAGGTAATTAGAATGTTTATTCATCGGATCTGCATCAGTCGTAATTATATCACAGTTCATAGCCTTTGCTTCATAAAACCCCAGACCCAAGCCCTCCCTTGTAGATGGGGCAATAATGCAGTGTGATTTATCATATAGCGATACTATATCTTCTCTCTTTAGTATATTGTCTATTAGTATGATATTCTTGCATTTATTAATAATATTTCGCGCAATATCGCTCATTCTTCCGCTAACATAAAGAGTAGCGCTTGACTCTGATATTTTTGAAAAATCTGAAAATGCCTCTAATACTTGAAGTGTATTTTTTTGACTAAAACCTGGGTTTATAGAGCCTGGATGATAAAAGCAAAGGCTGTCTAAGTCATCTTTCTTTATTTTTGGCTTAAAAAGATTGCGATCCACATAATCCCAAGAAACTCTTTTTTTATTTTTATAATTTTCAAAAAGATTATACGATGTATCTGTAAGACACCAAATTTGATCAAACATGTTATATGAGCTATTTTTTACAAACCTACTGTTCGTCCATTCTGGCATTGGAACATCTATTATTTTAATTCCAGTCCTTTCTTTTATGTTGGTGACCCATTGACCCTGCATCATAAAGGTTTCAAAAGAAATAATCATATTTATTTTTTTATCTTTAACTACCCTTAATATTTGGCTTTCTATTTTCTCTGATTTGTTAAAAACAATATGAGGAACCTCCAGAAGAAGGTCTTTATCATATGGTTCCGGATAATACCGCCTAAACATGCCCCCCGCAGACTCTCTTTTGTATTTTGATTTTGAAATATATATAACTTCATTATTTAAGCTGAGTATATCTCCAAGAGACTTTGCCAAATACCAAAGCCCGGATTCGGCAAGATAACTTTTGATTAAAATTCTCTTATTTTTAATCTTGTTTATCATTTAACCTCTTTAAAGATGCTTCTTTTATTTCCTCTATATTGCTTATATGCTTTTTCTGAATATCTTTCCTTTGGGTTAATGAATTTCCCTTTGGAATTATAGAATAAAAATATAAAATTTTATGTATATATTCTATAGGGTATTTTTCAGAGATTCTAACCCACATATCAAAATCTTCTGAAATCCAATATTTTTCGCTGAACAAACCAACATCTTCTATAACACTTCTTTTAAAAGTGGTAGACCCTGATGCTACAAAATTTTGCCTCATAAGGGAAGAATGATTTATCTTAATCGGTCTTTTATAAAAAGGCCTCATTAAGCGCTTTCTATTTACCAAGATTTGATAATTTCCGCAAGTCATGCCAATTTCTGGAGCCCTTTTAAAGGCACCTACAGACGTCTTAAGCTTTCTTGGGTGCCAGACATCATCTGCGTCTAAAAGACTTATCAGTGGTGCCTCTGTGGCTCTTATTCCGACGTTCCTGGCCCCTCCTGGTCCAAGATTCTTTTCGTTTCTTATATAATTTACTGGAAAGCCCCTTATTAGGCTTTTTACGTCTTCCGTTGAGTTGTCATCAATAACGGTAATTCTATAATCCTTATACTCTTGAGCCAAACAACTTTTTAATGCTTCCCTCAAATGGGTGCCGGGATTATAAGCAGGAATTATAATATCAACTAACATTTTTTATAATCTTTAAATATTGCTCTGTAATTAGTTTGGGATTAAATTTATTTAATATAAATTCTCTTGCTCCCATGGACAAATCGCTCCTAAGCCTTGCGTTATTTGCTATTTCCGATATAGCCTCGCAATACGAATCCACGTCCCGGTTGGTAATTATACCAGTTTTGTAGTTTTCTCCATGTTGATAAATTTTCGGATGGGTCACAGACGGAACGCCGGCAGACCACTGCTCCATAAGCGCCATACCCTTTGTTTCGCTAAGCGAAGTGCTTATATATAAGTAAGCCTTTTTTGCAACTTTAATATGGTCATTGTAGCTATAAGGACTACCTTCTCCTAAAAATAAAAATTGATATTTATCCAATCTGCTTGCTACTTTCTTTGCAAACTTAATATCTTTAACCATATGGCGCGAATTGCCTTTCCATAAAATATACTTTTCATATTCATCGGGCGGTGTCCAAATGTCAACATCTGGCCCTACTATGAAACTTTCCAATTCTTCTATTGGCAAAAAATGTTGACTTGCTATAAGATATTTTAGTCTATCATTAACCGTTAAAATCTTATTATATCTTATATTATTTAAGAATAATTTTTCTTTTTTAAATTCTACCGTGTCAAATAGATTTGGACCCAAAATAACCGGTTTCATATAAAGATTTGCCATCTTAACTATATTTTCAAACTTTGATGTTAATCCGCTCCAACAATGAAGTGCAAAACATGTTTTTATATCTCTTTTCAGTGAAGACATGTCTCCAATATGCTCAATTCTAACTCCAGGAATTTTAGAAGAAGACTTCATATGAGTATAAACAATTAAATCAATATCTTTTGAATATTTTGATATAAATTTAGCAAAATTCAACAAAGACATTCCTGGCCCATTTACAAAGCCCTTTGAAATACCAACATTAAAGCCTAAAATAATAATCTTCATTAGTCCTCAAGATATCTTACTAATATTTAATGCTAATGTATGAAAAAATTAACCACATTAACCCATTGGTTATACCAAGCTGGACACCTAGCTGAGGCTAATTATTTAAAGAAATTTTCCGCTATATTGGGAGCCTCACATGGCCTCGACAAAATAAACGAAAAAGTATCTTTTGCAATAAATGAACTAAACATGGAACCCGAAGATGTTTTAAGCATAGTCTATGGAAAAACGCCTACTCTTCTTCAGTTTTTACACGTAATGTTATACCCAGAAGAAAAACCAGCAGCATATGCAATTTCTCATAAAGTCACGGATCACGTTAAAATCAATAATCTACAAATTAGCGCTCAAGAAAGAGGTTTGTCTGTAGAGTTCGCTCAAAATGCGCTAGCTTTAAACTCTGAAATGATTATTTTAGGAAAACCAGAAAATGTAGCTGCAATAAAACAACAAAACGAAAGAACAAGCTTTGAATGTTCATTATGTAAAGATGAAGATTATGATTTGCCAATATTACAAAGCGGATTTTACAGAGCAGATGGAGAATATCATAGGCAGATCGGACTAGCCCTTGGGTATCCTGCAGCTGATGTCGAAGAGTTTGTCGCAAAGTTTGAAGAAAGAAAAGATGATTTACTTAAAAAAATTCGACTTTATGACCAAGAGCCTTCGTTTGAATCCGGCGAAAAAGATGATTCTCCTGCAGAAGCCCTCTAACTCTCTTCATCTGAGAAATTTTTTATATTCGTTGTCCAATACCATTTCATTCTTTTGTCAAAGAGTTTGATTCTATCCTTCTTCAATCTATCAAGATATCCAATTGGAGTCTTAATTATTTCGTCTACAGGGTTTACCTCTAAGTCATCGTTATATTCTTGTGCAGTTTTAGATAATTGCATCATATCTTCTAAGCTTAACTCTCTAATCTGCTCTGGATTCATATCTTTTGTTGCGTCTTCTATTTGATATATTATTTGATTATAATGAGCTTTTGACTCCTCTCTGGTGAGCAGGTAAAATCCGCGATCATAAGAGTATAGCTCTTTAAACGATGGAATAAACTTTACTATCGCTCCCTCTGGTAGCTCCATATTTATCAGTACATCCTTTATGTGATCTTCTAATTCAAAAATAAGCTGATAATTTGGAGCTGGGCTCGAAGCATTCCCGTGTTGATCTGTCAGACTAGGCGAAAAGAGATCATTAAAGTTAATAACGAGAAGTCTTATAGCGCCATGTTTTACTCTTGTTCTTTCTGCTATTTTTGCAAGAGTATTTTCGCTACCCGAGACTCTCATTTGAGACTCTGCCCTTGGCACAACAAGCAATTCTGCTCCCTTCTTTATTTTTTTATTTTTAAAATCATTATAAAGGGCCTCCAAGGCAGTTGTACTTCCTGAGGACAAACCATTCATTGCTCGTGTAATATCTGCTGGATTTATTACAACCAACGATTCTGTTACTATTTTTAAGAAATTTGAAAAAAACAAAGATCTTGGCTCCACCTGGAGTCTTCTTGCTATTTCTTCAATTGTTTCACCATTGGGCTTAGAGACTAAGTATCTCTCTCCCTGTCGCTTGTCTTTCCCTGTTACGTCTAACACATGGGTTTCCTCATGCCTTAAGACTTCAATCAAATATGATCTAATAGATTTTATAAAAAAATCTATTTCCTTGATGGGGCTGCCCTGTGCCGCCGCATACTCTCTTTTGTTATATCTGAAAAATGTTACAAGTCTAGATATTAAGGTTCCAGTTGGGCTTACTCTTAAAATAACGATTCTTTCTTTGCTGTCTGGACTCTCAGCTGTCACGCCAGGAGGCATGCCTCTCTCGTCCGAAAGCATTAGATTGTATGATACAGAGATATCATCACCCCTTACGTTCTTCTTTTTTCCCATATCTACTGTGACTTCTAGATAATCAATTAATCGCTGCTCTCTGCTATTAGTGTACTGCTCCTCTAGCTTTTCAGCGGTAAGGTTTCCATACCTATATGGTTCAGATTTGCTTATCATGGCTGCCACTTCTTTTATGCGAATAACCTCTTGTTCTCTCGGCATGTTTGCTTCATATATTTTTTTCAGCATATTATTCTGCAATACCTGATCGCGAGTTGGGGAGTCTATGATTGCCGGTATCATGAGATTATCTAAAGCAAGCTGTCCCCGAATAACACTATAAAATTGAAATGGCGAAAACCAAGGATAGGCTAAAAACTTTGCCTTAAATTGTTCTAGCAATGTATCTACAATGCTTTCCACTTCAGCTATATTTATAGGAAGAGGCTTGGCGGCCTCTTTTTGCAATAACGCAATATCATTCGACTCTGCTATATAACCATTGCTATATAGCCAAGATGATAATTTTCGCAACCTTTTGATCATGACTTAACCCTGTCTATGATGAGTTAAAATAATAATAGATCATCTGCCATAGTCATCCTCTAGTCTTATTACATCTTCTAGCTGCTTTGTGCTTACCTCTATAAGTTCCACATTAACCTCATTTGCCATAAATCTATGGGTATAGAGCGGCGGAATATGGACCGTTTCTCCTGGGGTAAGTTTTATGATTTTTCTTTTTTTTCGATCATCAATAAACCCCTCTGTTGCCAAATATAAAATGCCAGATTTAACAAAAATGGTCTCTTCTTTCTCTTCGTGATATTGAAAAGACAACTTGTGACCGGCTTTAATGAATAATATTTTGCCTATATAGCCATCTTTCGAAGAGCTTTTTGCCCATATTGTTTCATAACCCCATGGCTTTTCTGTTCTTTCTGCAACAACAAACTCCTTCATAGCTACGCCCTCATTTTATATCCAAAAAAAATCAATTCCTTTTCATATTTGTGCAAAACACCATTTATACGAATGATATCATTTCTGCTTAAATTTTTTATTTGATTAGAGTTTAAATTCCTTATAGTCATTGCTTTTTTTCCATACATAGAATGATGGCCAGAAAGTTTTCCGCCAAAGGAAAGGTCTTCTAATTCTGGTAGCAACTTTTTAATTTTTTCTTTTACTAATTTTTGATTATCACACAAATCCGCATACTTCATCCATACGACATTGTTTAAAATTTTCAAATTATTTATCTGAAACCTCATTGATTCCCCCCAATGAGCTGCACAACGCTCTATTTTGTAACCCAACCTTCTTCTTAGTCCCTCAGATAATGCATACGGATCCCTTACCATGAGAATAAAGTATGAATTTGGAAAATGCCTTTGCAATAATCCCGCTCTAATTACATTTGGAGGTGATTTTTCCAACAAAACCATGTTCTCTAAAGGTTTACCGGCCGAAACCTCCCAGGCTTCAAACCATCTTTTCTTAACCATTTCCCAGTCATAATTTTTATCATTACTGATCAAGTCTGGCTTTTCTGTCCAGATTCCCAATACACCTTGACGTCTAGGGTGCGGCATGGCCCCCTTTGCATGATTATGCCCCTCTGAGGAGGTGGCAGGCCCAGCACCGGTGATAGCATCATCACGAGTCAATTGTTTTTGATCGCTTTTTCTTGGCAAAGCAACTACCGAGTTACATTCGCTTAAATAATGATGCAATAATGTGGATCCACCATTATTCATACAAACAATAAACAGATGCTTATTAGACACTTATAATCCCATTTCTTTAATGGTCCCTTTATCAAGCAATTCCACTTCTTTAATAATCTCTTTTGTTAAAACTGGCCATAATTTTAATGATAAATTAATTATTTCATAATCATTAAAAAACTGTTTATATACAATATCTTTTGCAAAGTGCTTCCATCTGCTTAATACTTTCATACTTTGAGCATTATGATTCATACTTCTTACATCAAAACTGCTTCCATATCCATTATCTGGAACAAAATTTAATTTTGCATCAGAAAAATTTACACCTAATTTTTCTGATATATTCTTACGATATCGTTTGCTCTTGAACCAATGATTATAATTAATTATAATCTTTTTTTTTCCAATAAAACTAGTCTCACCGACAGCCTCTCTTGCATACTCCTTCCATCTATATAAAGCCTTTTCGCAAAACCAAGATATGTCACTATTTGCATTGGTTCTTTGATTTTTTCTCAAAGGCTTTATATTAGCCTCTCTTCTTAAGGTATTTGCTCTGTAAAAATATCTATATCTGCTAGCAAACATATTGAAGGGATCTCTTATTACTAAGACTTTAACCTCTCTTTTGGGAGGCACAATATATAATGCTTTTTTATATTTTGTTTTTATTTCATCTATATTTTCAATAGAAATATCCTCTATATTATAAGCATACCAAGGAAAGGTTTTAATGGGAGATCTTGATTTTACATTATGCCATACTCCTCTGTCTAAAAAAACCTTTTCATTACTATGACACAATATGTCATTATGAAAATATATAGGCTCCTTAATTTGATCAAATAACCAATGAATTATAGCATGCTGGCCAGAGCGCATCATTGCATAAACTTCAAGCTGATTGTTTATTTTTTTACAATTCTTTTTGCAATTCTGCAATATCATTTTCGTACATCTCGCTTAAAAGAGATTCCCAATTATACTCTGGACTCCAACCCAAATCCCTTAAGGCCTTGGCCGGATCTCCCAATAAAAACTTAACGTCGGATGGACGGATAAACCTTTGGTCTATCTCATAAACCTCCTCAAAGGCCAGATCTGCTAAACCGCAGACGTATCTAAACATAGCCTCTATTGTTGCTCCGCCTCCTGTTGCAATAACATAATCATCTGGAAGCTCCTGCTGCAGCATCAAGTACATGGCCTTGCAGTAATCCTTAGAGTGTCCTTCGTCTCTAAATGCTGATAAATCGCCCATCCTAACTGTATCTTCCAATCCAAGCTTTACTTTGGCTATGCCTCTTGTTATTTTCCTTGTCGCAAAATCGTGCCCTCGTCGTGGGCTGCTGTGATTATGTAAAATGCCATTGCATGCAAAAAGATTATATGCAACACGATAATTTATAACCGCCCAATATGCCGCCAACTTAGCTACCGCATAAGGAGATCTGGGGTTAAACGCGGATAGCTCGTCGTATCCCGACTCTGGGCAGTCTATTCCTCCAAACAATTCTGAAGTTGACGCCTGATAAAACCTCGTATAAGGAGAAACCTGCCTTATGCACTCAAGCTGTCCTATAACAGCTCTTGCGTTAACATCAAAGGTAGCCAAGGGCTCACGAAACGATTGCCCGACATGAGACATTGCCGCCAAGTTATACCACTCATCTGGCTTGTACTGATATAGCACCCTTGAAACAAGGGTTGTATCAACGATGTCTCCCTCTAGGAGGATAAAGTCATCATTTCCTAGCAGGTGCGCTATATTTGCATACTCTCTGCTTGCCCCATGTCTTTTGGTTATACCAATAACTCGATATCCCTCTTCGAGCAAGAATTCTGATAAATATGATCCATCCTGGCCGGCAACCCCTGTGATAACAGCTGTAAACATACAACCTCCTTCTTTGCTATATTCTACTTAGAATATCTTAATTATTTAGATACCAATAGAGGGTTGACTCCAAGCCTTCTTCGTAAGAGATTAAAGGCTTATAACCTAAAATGTCATAAGCCTTCGACGTATCTGCCTGAGAATGCTTAATATCGCCTGGTCTCTCTGAGGCATATATTGGCTCCCTTGTGTTTAGGGCATTACAAATAGAGTTGATAGTTATTCTGCTTCCGCAACCTATATTAAATACATCTCCGGAAAACTCTGTATCGCAAGTAGCTGCTAAAATGTTTGCATGCACAACATTCTCTACAGCACAAAAATCTCTTGATTGCTCTCCATCGCCATATATTGTTGGACGCATATCATGTTTTATGCTATTGCAAAAAGCCGATATAACGGCAGCATAAGCTGTATCTGCCCTTTGCCTTGGGCCAAAAACATTGAAGTACCTCAGGCAAACCGTGTCAAGATTATAAACATCCGAAAATAATTGGCAATATTCTTCTCCAAATTTTTTCTGAAGAGCATATGGCGATTTAGGATTTAACGGTGCTTCTTCCGGAGTTGGAAGAATGTCCGAACCGCCATACACAGAAGAAGATGAAGAAAAAACAACCCTTTTACATCCATACTTTTGCGCTGCATTCAAGATGTTTACCGTACCATTAACATTTGTATCATTTGAAAGAATTGGATCTTTTACCGAAGGTGCAACGCCTGGGATTGCCGCCAAATGAAACACAATATCTGGCAGAAACTCTCTAAAAGCACGGTCTACTCTTTCCGATGTTATATCATAATACTTTGGAGTAAAATTACTGTAAGAATTATGCAGGTCCATTGTGGACTCTAAACCAGATCGCATATTGTCAATGCCAACAACCTTATAACCGCTTTTTAAAAGTTTTTCCGTTAAATGTCCTCCTATAAACCCTGCGGATCCCGTTACTACTACTGTTTTCATGATTTAGTCATCCCTTATTTTATTTCTTTCTAAAATTGCAGCTTCCAATACAGCATTGGGAGTGCCCTGCTTTTTCATCAATTCGTTCAAGGCATTTGTATCCTTCGGAAAACAATGACCGCCATAGGCCAATCGTCCGTCCGGCCCTGGAACGCCCACATGATGAGGGGCGATCCAATTATTTCTCAACATCAAAGTTTTGATGCGTTCAAAGTTTAAGCTGGAAGATTGACAAAGCAAATAAAGCTCATTAAAAATCATAACCTTTTGAGCATAAAAACAATTTGCGAATAGCTTCATAGCCTCTGATTCATCGGATGTACAAACAGAAATCATTGCATCAGGATAAAGCTTTTTATAAAGCAAAATTAAATTATCAAATTGACTAGAATCGCTCACCTTTCCCAACACAATATGCTTTTGATTGTTAAAATCTTCAAAAGCCGTTCTCTCTGTTAAAAACTCTGGATTATGGGCAATGTTTAAATCATACTTATTTACGAGGCTCATGGTTGTGCCGGGCTCAACTGTTGACTTAATCACGCAAAGCCCGCCGTAGCAATGGCTCACAAGTGCGCCAAGGTTTTCTTCAATTGCAGAAATATCAAACCCAACATTATCTATATATGGAGTTGGAAGGCATAAAAAAACAACATCTGAGCTTAGCACGACTTCAATGCTGCCAATTTCTTGAAATTTGTCATAAATTAAACTTTCGACGCCCTTTTCTTTAAACGACCGGCTAAGTGCTCCGCCTACAAAGCCGTTTCCTATCTGCGCAATTTTCATACCTCCTCCATACTTACGAACCATTGTCTTTATTTAACATAATATTTTTCAAAAAGAGACATAATTTTTTGCACACAATCCGGCTTTATATGCCTGTTGTCGCCAATATATGGGCCCCTTTCGCCCTTGCTGCTTCCATCACCAACAGTAATTGGAAATATTTTCTCAACTATTTCATAAGATGGCCAGTAGAATAAATTTTTATTTTTAGGGCCATTATTATCCCTGTAAAACTCATCAACAGCAGCCCTCAGTATTGACTTAGAAACATTATTTGCAGATATGCAGGATGCGTCTCTAAACGTAGCAACCAATGGAACTGGCGAGACAGTAAATATAATTTTTGCACTTGGATTATTTTTTATAATTTCATTATAAATAAATGATATATTTTTCTTATTTTCTTCAAATGAAGAAACTCTAAATCCATGAAGATTTTTGTCAAAATTTTCTTCAGGAACGGCCCTCCAAAAAGCATCTCCAGTTTTTTTATTATACCATATTTCACTCAATCCAAGTGTTATTATAAAAACACTTGTTTTGCTGAACCTTTTAAGCGTAGTCTGTCTTATTTTCTCATCCCTATTGATTATCGTCTTGTCACTCTTGTGCCACGTCTCTTCTAGAAATTTCTTGTCGTTATATGTCCAGTCTATAAGCTGCTTTATAGCGAATGTATTGTTCACACCTGCTTTAAACGACACCACGCCATTGCCCGGAACTGAACTATATCCTCTTTCGTTTAAATATTTAGATATGTGCTCAGCAAAACAACTTCCAAACGTTGTTACGACATCTTTATGATCCATAATTGGCGCGGCTGGCAACCAGCCTTTTAAAACATATTTCTCTATAGCGTCATCTTCTAATAAGTTTTTCTTATTTGGGTTAAAATTGCAAAACTCTCCCCTATACCAACTTTTATGTGCTGCACCAGAAATATCTCCATCCTTATATTTAATTACTCCACGATTGTCTCTTTTTATAGACATAAAACTCTTAACTCCTCTTCTTTCTTGTACTTTATCTTCATAGTATCTCACTCCTATTAATCATTGCCTCATCACTCTTGATGCTTTTAAAAGCCCGACGCCTATTTTAGCCACCCCTGTGCATATTTTTCCATTACTTTTTATAATCAAAAAACGTCATCGCTTCTCTTGCTATATCATTAAATTTTTTAATATTTTTAAAATTTGTAAAAATATTATCAATATTCTTTTTAGTCTTGTTATGCCTTTTATCTAGAATCGAAAAATCATAATCTTTATATGAATTTATTATGTTTTTAACAAAAAATAAATCTTCTGTTTTCAAAATAAAAAAATTCGAAGAAACACTTAAAGACTTGTGTAAATTCAAATTTATATAGGACCAAAACCAAGAAATCTTTTGAACTCTATCATACATCTCCCAATTTTTAAAATGTATATCATCATATAGTGGCCTGGGCTTTCCTGCCGCCCAACTTTGATATCGACCTTCTGATATATTTGGATAAGTGGTTTTTTCTCTTTGATAATACGAATTAACAACGCCTAGGCCGTCCCTAATAAGCAAAACAAAAGTTGCCTTGGGGTACTTCTTTAAAAGAAACTCAGAAAGCAAATATTGATACGGATTAATATCAACAATTATTTTATCTTGATATTTTTCAAATAATTTTTCTCGTGGCCCATAAGCCTTTGATAAATATCGCATAGAGTCAAAATCTAAATTATATTTTTTATCTAAATTATATTTTTTATCATAAAAAATCTTTTTATTAAAATTTTTAAAGTCGGTTAAATTTATTCTTAAATTACGATTAACTCCCTCATGCAAGGCTAAAACATTTAAATTGCTTTTAAAAAAGTTATAAAGTGTTACAGACCCTGTTCTGCCAGTTGTAAAGATAAATATTTTTTTAGACATATTCCATGCTACTTTATAATAAAATCTTCGCCAACACGCCTTGGGCCAACCACCCTTTTTGCATTACCCCAAGATTTAGGGTTGACAATCGCAGAAACCCATTTTGATCTATAATATTTAACATTATATTTATGCTTATAATTAGAAACAAACTCTCTTGATAACCCTGGAATCATATGTTTTGAATGCTCAAGATGTATAAGTAAAATTTCTTTATTTATACCGTTGAGCCAAACAACCTCTTTTTTATCAAACTTTGCTCGTTTAATAATCTCATTATCAATGCCCCCCCACAAACTATATCTCTCATCATAACCCCTTACTCTAAAAAGCCACTCCCTATCAAAACATTGCAGTCCACCATTTCCAGATAAATTTAAGAACCTCCCTTCGCCCCTACATTTTTCAAAACTCTTTTTTGAAAAATCTTTAAAATTATACATATCTTCATTATACATATAAGTCTGGCAAACAATAACATTGTTATTACTTTTCTTCAAAAGACACTTTTTTATAACATTCTGCCTTAATACAATATCTGCGTCTAATGATATTATCAAATCTGAATTTGAATCTGATGCTTTAATGCCTATATTTAGGGCCAATGGCTTGTTCCAAACTAAATTTGTTTCTGTATTTATATATTTGGCGTCATATTTTTTGCATATTTTTTTGAACTGTTCAATTATCTCTAAATCACCTGAAAGATCAGAGATAATTGGATAAATTTTTGCATTAGTCTTCTGAGATCTTAAGGATTTTAATTGGGCCTCTATTCTTTCTATATTTCTAGAATATCCGCCATCTTTTGTTCTAAAAATTTTAGTCGGTGTTACCGTGGTTATCTTCATTTTCTTTTCAACCTAAACAACCCTCTGGCTGGATGCATCAATTCTTTTTTATGATTCATATTTTTATCAGATTTCAAATAAGCCCGCTCATTTCCCCAAATCCTTTTGCTTAAAATAGGCTTTTGCTTTCCGGGCCCACAAGTAAAGTTTTTTAATAAATAATTAAAAAGATATCTTTTTCCTCCTCCAAAGTCATCTGAATTTGAATAAAAATACAAATAACTATTGGGCCTCAACACTCTAACTACCTCATTTAAGAAATTTGCTATCCATCCTTCATTCGCTTTCCATTGAGTTATTCTTGATGCTATTACTAAATCTGCAGAATCACCCCTTATGTTGCCCAAACATTTATCAGAACTGTAATCCGGAACATACAGATAGTCAGGAGTCCATATTGCATTTCCGAGGACCATCGTCGGTAGACTTATATCTACGCCAATATAAGTATTGTGCTTGCAATATCCCTTAATTAACTTGCTTGCATGAGCCAAAGAGCACCCATAATCTATTACCACCTTGTTTTTAAAATCTAGCATCTTTAATATTTTCCTATATTGCCTTAGCGTAGAACCCTTAGGTTGCGCGTCGGGCCCTCTGGGAAGATATTTCGTTGCAATATCTACTCTTTTTCCATCAAACAAGATGCGGTCTTTCCAAGGGTCTTTTTCCGCAATTTCTTCTTCAAACTCTATAATCTTGTCTATTCTATCTGCTTTGTCTATTATATTTTTATATACAAATGGGCAACATTCTTTACGAGATATAAAGTAATTTCCTCCACAATCTTTGCATATAAAAATATGCTTCCTTAATGTTCTTTTTTTATCCATTATACAAGACCCCTATAAATTTTATTTGCCGCAGACTTCCAAGAGTTATTCTTTACAAGAAGCTCTCTCTTGTACTTTAGGTTATAATTATTAATATCTCTCTTTAACAAGCCGAAACATTTTTTTGAATTATTGGCATCAAAAATATCATAATCCATATATGGCCTTAACAATACTTGCTTTAAAAAAGGCCCCTCATAACTGCCCATATTTTTGGTGCCCCATATTCTAAAAGAATCTCTTCCACTTGGTATGTATAATTTGCATCCAGCCATAAGGGCCTCTATGCCGGTAAGCCCACAGCTCTCTACATGAGTCACGCAAAAAATATGTGAATTATTTAAACATTCTGCAATTTGGAATATACAGCATCCGGCGCCATTTTCCCAATCATCATCATATTTCGAGCTCCACCATCTTAATTTTAAATCATAAGTCCATTTGTTTTTATCAAAATCAAAAAACTCAAACCCCTTTCTTATTCGACATAAGTTTATATTTTTATTTGGATAACTTTTCTTTAATTTTTTAATTTGATTAACATACATCTTCGTAACATCTAATCTAAAATCTTGCAATGCGGCATGATCTAAAACAATATTTAAGTCGCCATTCTTTTTTGGCCTATCCTTAAATATTTGATGATCCGCACACCAACCCGTGTATATTAAGTCTGTATTAGAGCCTCTTTTGACCATTCGCCGCCTCTCTTCATCAAACGGCAAGGCTACCAGCAATATGTCTTCATAATATTTATTTGGAGCTGAGTGATCATGTGCTGCGACCAGCTTGATATTGGGATATCTTTTCTTTATTCTTTTTATATGCTCAAAAGCACCTGTATTTCTTTTTTGAAGCTTTGTAAATCCACGCTGAGTTGTTGTTAAAATGTAATCTATATTTTTAAAGAAAGAATCATCTAAATCAAAAAAATTAGAAAACTCTACACTTAAGGTTCTAAATTTATCTTTTTGATACTGAATCTCGGTATTACCCGAGGCCTTCTTCAGGAAACTATCCTTACTTTTCTTTTCGGGCTTTTTTCTCTTTGCATGCCTAGTCCTGATTATATTGAAATTATTTTTCAAATATTTTGATAAAAAATAAGAAACAACATAATAATGATATTTAACCATCTGCTTATTATCTGTACATGGAAATATAACAATATTTTTCTTTTTAATTGACATATAAACCTACCTTACGTAAGGGCACTTACATCTACTTATCAAGTTATTAATATAGTCCTCATCACTTTCGGACAGCTCGTCAGAATAGCCTCCAACCGCGCCATTCCTAATAAATTAAATAATAGAGAAAGCAGTGGCTAACTTATATGGAGCAAAAGACAAGACACTTATTTTGAAAAGACAATATTTTTGCATAGCTCTACTATTACAGTATAGATCAATTTGATTTTTTATTAAAAAAATCAATATTTTCATCACAAAAATCATCAAAGGAATAACCAAAAAAATCTATATCCTCTTTGTAGTTTTTTCCTACGATTTTAATTAAATCCTGAGTATATAACTCCTTATAAGGTTTATGTTTTGATTTATTTACGTGAGGCAACGACATCATAAAATTAAGCTTATTCCAATCTGCATTATATCTTTCAAATCTTCCTATAAAATCTATCTGTATGCCAACATTCGTTTTAATCCAGGTTATTTGCGCCCGACAGGGGTCCTCGCTTGGGTTGGCGCTTAATATAAACTCCCTAAAAGTTGGCATCTTAACCCCAAGAATTTGCTTACGCCCATAATATATAGAAACCAAGCGATCCCATGGATTGCGACAAAACATAAATTTAAAATAAGATAAAGCCCTATCTTCGTTCTCGTTAAAATGCGCCTGCATAGTCCTGTGATCTGCACTGCCCGGAAAAGGCTCAATTTCCCAAAGAGCTTTTTCAACGCTTTTTCCTCCACATTTATTTGGATGCAAAAATATAATCTTTAATTCGTCTGATATCATTTATTCCTCAAAAAACTTAGCATATAATGGCGTATAAGAGAAAAAGTCTTTTAGCTGATCATAATTTGCAATACTTTTGCGGATAGATCTTGTGTCAAGTCTTCTGCGACCACGTCCGTCCGCTAAGCCCCAAGAAGTATTTGGAACTCCTAAATGCTCAAAGGCTTGTTTGGCTATAAGCTGTCTATTTTTACGCACAAGCAGGTCCTCATATTTTATATGAATAAAATCAATATTTTCTTTTTTTAAAAACTTCATAGTTTTATTATCCGCCTGTCTTTCTGCAATAAAAAATTTTAGCAGCTCTTGCTCCTCCAGGATAATAGGGAAACTATCTTTTCTCAAAGAGATTGCCTGGTTTATCGATATATTTTTAGCAGGATCATCATAGCACCCATAAACTTTGGCAAGCTTTTTTGACAAACACATCCTTAGCTTATTTTCTCTGGTTAAATAGATAACCTTTGGAGCTTTTTCTTTTAATACTTTTTCATATAATCTTGTCTTTGTTTTTAGCAAAAAACCAACAGCCCTGTAATCATCCTCTCCTGCTTCAGGCTGTTTTGAAAACCCCACCTTACATAGCCATCTCAAGCCGTTCCATTCAACAGAACTTGTATTAAAATCAGAATGACAATAGACGTGAGGATTTGATAGCAAAAAGCTCATAACCATATGACTTCCTGTTCGCATTCTTGAAAGAACAACAAAGTTTTTCACTCAACACCTCTTTTGCAGATATTCTCTATTCTGTCTAAAATATTCTTTTTATTATTTATATTTGGGTAATTAAGTTTATTTTTACATAGATATTCTATTTTTCTTATCCATTCTTTTGCATCATAAACATCGGCACAAACACTCTTGGCATCATAGGTTTCGCTCCACCCACAATTTCTAGAAACAAGAATATTACAGCCAGAGAATGTAGCCTCCTTGATCACATTTGGAGAAGCATCGAAATATGATGGGCAAATAACCAACTTTACCCTAAGAAGATATTTCATAATATTTGCATGTTTCATTTTATCTTTTATCATAATACCAGGAATGTTTGCAAAAGAATTACTTTCCGCTCCAATTATCAGCTTGCTCTTTCCCGCGAGACTTTTGTCTCTAAATATTTTTTTTGCAAATTTGGCATTTTTAACAGATCTAGAAAACCTTGAACATATAAAGGCTATATCAACATCTCTTTCATTAAAATTCTTTTTTCTTTTTGAGTTATTATTTATTAAGATAGAAGTATCTAATGGTGAAAGTACCTTTTTGTTTTTCAAATAAGTAGAGTAAGTTTTAACAAAAACATCTCTTGATACCCTGCTATTCGTTAAGACAAAGTTACTACACTTTATTGCAGATAATTCTGATGAGTTATATATTTTTTTCTTTATTTTTTTCTCAACCTGACTTGTATTTAGCTTAAGGTATTTCACCGCAGATATATCAAGCTCAGAAAGATGCGTCATCAAAGGAGACCCTGATACTAAATAAACAATCTTTGTTTTTGGAAATAATTTTCTACAATATACTGGTGCTGCATAATTTTTAGCAAGAATAGCATCCGGCATGCCGCCCAAAATAACCTTTATTTTTTTGCACAATAAATTACGGCCCTCCTTTCCGGCTTGTGACCTTATAATGCAACCAATAGCGTCTGGATCGCAGTTTGCATTGCTATTCTCAAAAAACAAACCGCAAACATCATGTCCTCTCTCTCTTAGAGTTTTTATAAGAGCATAAGCATTTGTTGCCGCCCCTCCGTAATAAGGATATTGTGTACAAGCTACTAAGATTTTCATAATTATTCCAAAAGCTTAATAAAATTTTTAGACCTAATCTCCCAGGTCCAATCCTTTAAAGCCAACCCCTCTATTTTTGATCCAAATTTGTCTAAATCAACCTTATCGCCATGCTTCTTTATTGCACACACCAATGATTCAAAAGAACTTACAGGCTCAAATCCACTCACATTAGTCATAAGCTGCGGAACATTACCAACATTAGAAGATATTATCGCCCTTCCGCACATGGCGGCCTCCAACACAGGATTTGGAGTTCCTTCTGATTCACTATAACAAATCAGCGTTCCAATGGAATTGTAAAACTTAACCATTTTTTCTCTAGAGTATTTAGATTTGTTATCTACAGTTTTCAATTTATATTTTGAACCTAATTTGGCAAACGCTCTTTTTATTTCCCTATATCTTTTAACCGACCTTTCTTTGCTTCCAACCCAGCCAAAAATATGCCTATAATCATTTGGATTGGTGGTTTTTTTAAAAAGATTATGATTTACTCCAAACGGCGTATATACAACACCCTTTATTTTGGCTCTCTTAAATTCACGATATAAAAATTTATTTGACACGCCTATAGACTCAAACTTTGAAAAAAATGGCCTCATCTCTTTAGCATCAGGCCTGCCTATGTGACTTGATATCCCAGTTACAAGTTTATATTTTCTATTTTTTAATATTTTATGTTTTACATATCCATATATAGGCCAATTAAGAATGTAAACAATATCAAATTTATTAAAATCTATTTCATAGCCAACCTTTATAATGTCATGAAAAGATACTATATGAAAATTATAATTTTTCAAATTTTTTTTCAAATTTATTGCACGAAAGTAAGTGGCCCACCTATAGGAGTCTGTTATTGCAAGAACCTGCTTCATCTCAAAGTTTCCTCAAAAACTTGATCCCATTTATTCAGATATTCATCTATATGAAAATACTTAACTGCAGTCTCTCTTCCTGCACATCCAAGGTCTTTTTGCATTTGCTTTGATTCCAATATTTTCTTAACGGATTTTAACATATCTTCTTTTGTATCCGCAAAAAGACAAGTTTTGTTATCCTCAAGATATCTGTCTATACCAAAATTCTTTGTTGTAACAATCGGCGTTCCACACATAAGCGCCTCCGCTCTAGTTCTTGGCATTGCGCTTCTTGTTGTCGTGTTTAAGAAGACGCTATATTTATTATAGGTTCTGGCAAGCTTTGGAAGAGGGTAACACCCTATAGACTCTTTTCTGCTGTCATTTCCGTGTCCAAGCAAATCACATTTTCCTAACTTTTCAGAGACCCATACCCACTCATCAAAGCCTAGAACCTTTTTTCTTTTCTTAAAAAGACTTGCTGCGCTAAGAACTCTCTGGTTTCTATTCAAGTTTAAAAAATCAAACTCTCTCGGATCAAAACCATGCGGAATATAAAAGTGCTTTTGTTTTGGAAAATCCTTTCTATATTTATCCATTACAACCTTTGAGTTCCATACGACACTCTTTGTCCAAGTTGGAATTTTGTATGGCAAATATGTTTGCATAACGGCAACTCCAGGAGTATTTGCCCTTGCTCTAAAATGTCTATATCTAGCCGGATTTAATCCTGCTCGAACCATTATAATATTAAACGTTTTTTGTGCAGCACTTTTTTCGTAAATATACTTTACATTTTTATTTTTTGGCCTTCCCAGCTCCTTTGGATCTGGAGGGCGGCCTCCTAAGCCTGTGCAAAAAAAATGATGACCCGTCTTAAAAAACTCATATTGATGCCCTCCATGTACTAGCCAGTCCATTATTCTTAGCTTCTTAGCCATTATAAAGATCCTTTAAATCTTTTTTGAGATAATATTTGTTCAATTTCTTCAGAACAAGAAGATATGTTAATAGATGCCGCTAAAGATTTAGCATTTTTTGTTTTATATAAATATTCTTTGTTATTTATGTAAACATCTCTCATTAATACGCTAAGATGAGCAGATTTTGGTTGGGCCCACTTTTGATATGACTGATACCATCCGCTCCAATCCATATTTTTTACTCGAATCATATTATGATCTATAATAAAAGCATTATCATCATTTAACAACTCTGTTATGCCTCCAAACTTAGTCGTTATAATATGACTATCGCATAACATAGCATCGTGAATCGGCATCCCCCAGCCTTCTCCATGATGAGGCAAAACAAAGGCATCACACATCTTATGTAGCCCAAATAAAGCTTCTTTTTTTAAATTATCCGTTATTAAATAAACCTTTGGTAAATCCTTTTTATTTATCATTCTCTTTATTTTTAATATATCGTTTTTTATTTTTGAAACTCCATGTCCCGAACGCTTTAATGGATTTACTTTTAATATTAAGACCACATTATCATTTGCATCAAACTCTTTATAATATGCCCTCAATAAAGCATTATAGCCTTTTCTCTCATTCCATTGAAATACAGAATAAAATTTAAAAGTTTTATCCGATAGAACCAAAGCATCTGTCACAGGAGATGGAATATCAACTTTTGAATAAATTACGTCTGTATTGCAAGGAGTGTGCAAAATCTCTATAGGCCCCTTAAATCCGGCCCTTAGGCATGCAGATTTGACAAGCTGACACGGTGCCCAAATCTCGTTTAGGCTGCGACAAATATCTCTTTCCCAAAACTTTGGCAAGCAATCCGCTTCCCAATAAAAATATCCAATTTTATAATTTCTAGTTTTATGCCTACTAAAGGGCGGAGTATGCAAATAAAAGTCAATCTTTGGATTCCCAGAAAAGTTATTTAATTCTTCTTTAAAAAATCTTATACTTTTGTTGAGTTCAAATCTGGTTTGAACATTTGATCGAGAAAACGCCAAAGCAATATTAGTCACAGCATTTCCATAACCCCCAAACCTCTTTGGTTGCCCAAAAAATCTTATAGATGGCAAGCTCCTTTGCATCATATGTACTCGCCAAAAATAACCTTGGAGTCTCTGCTTTTCTCACGAAAGGTTAGTGCGCTGCTGAGTATATTCATAAAAAACTTATTAGATATAGCTTTTATATTATGATTCTTTATTATATACTCTCTTAAGTTTTGATGATAATTTTGCTGATCTATTTGGCTCTTTATAAGCTTTCTGTCTGACTTTAAAGAACCGCTTAATATATTAAAATTATCTAAATGTCCAAAGTTGCTCTTTATTTGGCCAACATCCGTTGAGTAAATCGGAAGACAACAAGACATTGCCTCAATTATTGAAATTGGAGTTCCTTCCATCTTTGATGTTAACAAAAATGCATCAAAAATATTATAATATTCTTGGACATTCTTCTTATATCCCAAAAATGATACATTATCAATATTATTATCTTGAGCAAATTTTTGCAACCCCGGCCCAAGAGGCCCAGATCCAGCAATTACCAGATGAATATCCGATAAATCTTTAACAAGCCTTAGCGCATACTCTATATTCTTCTCCGGAGAAAGTCTTGCCACCATTCCAAACACAGTTTTGTCTTTTGGAACGTTTAAATCTCGCCTCAATGATTTGTCTTCCTTTCTAATGAAAAGATCTGTGTCAATGCCCACCGGCATTAATATTTTATTAAAACTTGAAACACCAGATATATCATCTGCTAAATTTTCGCTTACTTTAAATATAAAATCAACATTTGATCTTGATCTTAAGTGAGCAACGGCATCCTGCCAAAGAAAGTCGCTATGATATATCTCAATAATCTTTGATCTTATCTTTTTCTCATCCTTTAGACTAGATATAAGATTATACACATTTCTGCTGTTATAAAAGAGGATTATATCATGCTTATTTGAAGACAATACCGTAGATAACATTGACATATTTCTAATATACCTATGGTTTATGCTTGGATTCGATATTTCAAATTCTAATTTATTTTTTGATAAATATAAAAAATCTATATTAAAAGCATCTCTTTTTTCTTCAAAAATGCTCTTAAGATATACCTCCCCACCTCCATATATTCCATATGGAATAATGACAGCAATCTTTTTCTTGTGGGTAATGTTTATTATATTTTTCAAATAATTGTCTAAAATTTCTGATGTAATCTCCTCTGCCCTTGGCCTTTTTGTCGGAAGCTCCTCCAAGATTCCATCCTCTAATACAATTCTGGCTATTTCAATCCTTCCGAATGATCTTTTGGACCTGGCAAACTCAAGAACTCCATTTATAACCTCTTTATTGCAGCTAACGGACTGCTCTGACCATGAACTTTTCGTAAAACTCATATCTGTTGAAAAAAGAATTTCTCCGCTTCTATTTTTTAAAGATAAGTTTAAATGGCCATTTCCGGAAATCTTTTTTCCAACAATCTTAATATTCACACCATTAATCTTTGGAATATTTGCTGACAAACTTGACTTTGCACTCATTATAAAGTTTTTCTCTACAAAGCTAACCCCATATGATTGCCATTTATTCTTTTTGTGTGAATCCAATATATTCATGATATATCCAATATTTGCTTAGCTGCGCTTTTCCATGTAAACATTTTTACTGTCTTTTTAGATTCTTTTTCAAATTGCTTTTTAATTTTATTATAATTTTCATAAGCTTTTATCATATTTTCCGATAATGAATCAATATGTGGCAGATAAGTCTTTGCTCCCGGAGAGGGCCTCCAATACTGATATTTATCAGATGCCTCTATTTCCTTCACATCAACAAGCAAAGAATTATTGTCATTTAAAAAATCCAACTGACCCGTACACCTTGGGGCTATCACTACCATACCCGCAGCAAGTCCCTCTAAAAATGGCAGCCCAAATCCTTCTGCGGAAGATGCGCTCACCAAGCAATCGCAACTATTATATAGAGGGATCATGCTTGGATATTTGTGCTGAATAACCTCTACCTGAGGAAGCATTCTTCCTTTGTGTTTTTTCTGGGCCTTTAGAATCTCCTTCACCACATCGCACTCAAATCTGTGCTTTGGTTTATCTAGTTTTATTTTCAAAACAAGACATACGTCATCTCTATCGGTAAATGCCGAATAGTATGCGTCAACAAGAAGATTTATGTTTTTTCTATAATGAGGTATGGAAACATTTAAAAATTTAAACTTTTTCTTTGTTTTAAAGTTGTTTACTTTGGACTTATCTCTAAAGTCCTTTGGATTGATACCATGAGGCACGACAATACATTTCTCTTCTGGCCAACCCGAGTTGACAAAGACCTCTTTTGAAAAATTGCTTGATGGCAAAACATAATCAACATGCCTAATTTGATCAACCCAAACCTTTGGCATGATGCTTGATTCATAATTATAAATTGCCAACTTTATCTTTGAATTTCTGTTGAACCTAAGCTTAAAATTTCTCGGAAGAGTATATGTTAAATCTATATCTGCATCGCCACATTCTCTACAAAACTTTTTCCATTCATTTGGAAATAAGTCATAATCATTTATAGAACTCAAATATAAATCATGATTCATTAATCGGAATTCTTTAAGCAAGCTCCTGACCGTAACGGCCCAGCTATGAGTCGTTCCAAGCATTGCCTGCGATCTGATTTTTAGTTTGCCCATGGTACAAGATTATACTTCAATGAAGTCAAATTCCTTGGCGTTTAAGCAGCCTCCGCGTCTATCGGATAGACTACATACGTTTCATTATTTAGGGCAAGTGGAAGAAGCATGGGAATGGACCATCAACAAAGGTTCCTGTTGCTGTGCTGCCGGCAACGAAGAAGCATATATCATCATCTTCAAAATCTGTTTCGTCAATACACGTTCCGATTCCAATACGAGCCAAATCCTTGATTCCTATGGTTACATCGCCATTTATAAATCCAGACTTTTTAAGATGAACACCAAACTTCAATACCGTTCTGTTTGCTGCATTCAAAACATCATATAAGATGTTCTTAGTCTGCAGCGCTACTATTCCCGTGCTCGAATCAAGGCTTGCCCCAACTTTAAAAATAACTCCCGTAGTTATGTCTTCATATGCTATACTAAATGACATACTCGGAGATATGACCATTTCTGCCACAGCTGTTGAGCTTGGCTCAACGACCAAAGCTTTGTAATAACCTGGAAGATGACCGGTTTGCGAAAGATAATATAGAGCCAAACTGGTTATGTCAACCGAAAAGGCTCCCCCTGCTGCAACAGCTCCTGGGCTGAAGGTTGTTATAAACGAAGTATCTTTTTCTATAGGATAATCAATTAATACGCCTAAGTTATCAGCGTTTAATATATCATAAGGCATAACATTGAAGCTTTCTGTCGTTGAGATAGCATCTACTGCAGTCATCTCTAATGTTGCAGATACAATATTGGTTTTTTGCGTTAATAAGAACGGGAATGTTGCCGTAATCATGTTTATAACACTACTTGAATCTCTGCTTATTTCTACAGAAGCACTAGAGGCGGAAGAGCTAGACGAAAAACTATGCCTAAGAACCATCTCGTATAAAGAAGCAGCATAAATAATTCCAACATTTGGATTATCATATTGAGCAATTTCAACATTTATTTTAGCATCACCAGATCCTGGCTGAGTACCGGCAACTGTTCCTATCTTAACATATTGTCCAGTTGGATTGCTTGAAACATCTAATAGAGTATTGTCAAAATACATTCCAAAAACAGCTTCGTTTGTCCTTCTGAATCTAAACATTATTTCATCGCCAAGATCATCTTTTGCCTTGACCGAATGATCAAAATCGCTTATAACAGTGGAAGTTGATATGGTTTCTATAATTCCGCTAAAGAATAGCTCTATATCTTCATACGCATTTTGTCTCCATCCCAATTTGATGGTAGCCTTTGTGTCGTCAAGATTAGTTATTACCAATGTTGAAAAGAAGGCAACTTGTCCAAACTTTAAATCATCTTTGTCCCAAGTTGTTCTGGCTGCGGTAAAGTCAATGACAAAATCATCTGATATATCTGATATGGTTGCCGTTGGATACTCTAATCTCGCATATCTTTCGCTTGCGTTAATAGTCTCAAGCGCGAAGAATGCTGGCTCATTGGATCCAGACACTGCAGTGATTGTAGCATAGCCGCCAACAGGTTCATCTGTGGTCCACTGAGAGAACCCAAGGACACTTGGGTATGAATGGTCCGTAAAAGCCTCAGAAACGACCTCTGAGGACGTCATAAGCGATGTCTCGTCTGCATATCCGTCTGTAGCATATCCGTCCACCAAAGCATCGACATGGAGGCTTGCTATGCATTGACTTATCTTTACCCGACCCTTGGTTATATCCGTATTTCCGCCCGAATCTTCGCACCCAACATATGTTCCATCGGAATACTTCATGGCGGGATATCCCGATGCTGTTTTGCAGGTTGTAGAATGGGCTTTTATAAAGTTTGTATATAAATCAATTTGACAATCATCTATTGATCCGGGAGGCAAAGGAATAGTTATTGTTGCATATTCTATATCGCCATGATATGGAACTCCGGGCTCTTTATAGATCTCTCCCTTCGGAATGAATAGATCGTTTGCCAAAACCTTTTGATTCTTATACTGAGGAGTACAATCTTCTTCTTCAATACAGGTCTCTTCTTTGCAAACGCATTTTTCTTCAAACTCTTCTATAAAGTTTGTTTCGACATATCTTCTTAAATCACATGAATCGATAAACATCTCTTTGTGAGATGCTCCGATATATGATATTGACCAATTTTTTGCTACAAACGGAACATTTAGAAGATTTATATTATCCGCATAGGTATTTACTTTTGTTCCGCTTACTATAACAAGGTCAAATGCGCTAGATCCAAGGAAAGTAATTGCTGCACCATCAGAATCCGTAACAGCGACAGATACTCCCGTTCCAGTTTCATCAACCGTCTTAGAATATATAATATATTCGCCAGTATCACTCTCTCCGGATGGAACTGTGATCTTATCCCCAACTCTTATTGCCAGAGCTTGAGTGTCCGAAGCCGTTGTAAAGCTTATGTCGTCTCCTCCGCTGACAGTATTCCCTGTCGCAGCAGAGCTTGCCGAGTCAGAAGAATCAAATAAAGTTGGATAATCATCTTTCTCCAGAACATTTTCTAATTTTAAAGTTAATACCTTAAAGTTCTCGCTTACGGTAAAGTTTACGTATCCATCGACCGCGTCTTCTATAAGCTCTATGTCAAAACCATCTACGGTTCCGTCCTCATTTAGATCTGCCTTTGTAAAGTCTAATAGGCTAAGTTCGCCTCCAAGGATTTTTCTTTCCGTAGTTTCTGCTGTAATTGTATTTCCAACTACATTCACCAGCTCAATGATATCATTAGATGTTATCTCTTTGTCATCATCAAAGTCTGCAGCATATACAACCTTACACTCTGCTCCTATAATTCTATATCTTGAATTACATTCACAATCTGTATCTGGAGTTATAATTCTGTTTATAAGATTTTCAGACAATAGCTCCGAGCTTGGATTGATAAAAACAATTTCGTCGGAACCTATAATTCCCGGCTTGCTAAAAGATCCGGTTATATCTTGAGCATCTCTTACGTTATTATCTCTAACGCGAGCTAATAAAATCGGAGGATTATCCTCATCTACCTTGGCAAGCTCAGCGGTTGTCATTATAGATACAGACGGAGCATCTTGTATTCTTGTATTGACAAAATTGCCAGTTCTTGGATGTATACCTGGAGCCCCAAACTCATCTTTGCGCTGCAAGACTACATAGTTATCCGTTCCCTCGGATACATTGCTCAAGGATATATTTCTCAAGAAATGAGAGATTAACGTGCTGCCCACATATTCTTCTGTTTTTGGCAGAATAACCGGATAGCCATCATCCGTATATGCTATTCCGTCCGCAACCTCTACGGCATCTGAATGAACAACAAACCAAAGAGAAGAGTCATAATCGTCAACATATACGAGATTGTTTGGATCAAATTCAAAAAATCTTGTTGTTTGCTTGCCAAACTTTTCAATTACGTTTAAACTTTGTCCATTATCTGTTTTTCTTTCGGACTTTGTAAAGCCCTTCTGCATAATAACAGTTCCGGTTCTATTATCACCCCGCCTGCTTACAAGAAATGCATAATATTCATCCGCATTTATAGAGGGTTCAATGTTTGGATCAGCTATTAATGTTCCGGAAAAATCAAAGCTGACAATCTGCGGAGCCCCATCAAACTTGTATCCCAAAACCTCAAGGTCTTCTTGAGAATAAGACATTTCAATGATAGGAGAAGGATCTGGATCAAAGTCTATTAAATTATCCGGATGAGGATCTGTTACACACTGAATATCTGTTGATAAAGTGTGTAGAGAGATAACTATATCGCCGGAAAAATCATATTCAGAACCAATCGCTGCCGCTTCATCTTTTTCAACAGAAAATAATAAATCAATTTTCTGTATATTATCTGTTTTAGCTAAGAATTTTTGACCATAAGCCGTTGTTTGATCTCCATCCTTACTAAACTTTATTTCGCTTTGCGCTTCTAGCTCAAAATATAAATCATTAAAATTATATACAGATCCTAGACCGCTCTTTATTTCATCTTCGATTGTTTTATCTGTTCCAGATGTTATAAAGTTTGCAAGACCTACGTTTGGAGACTCGATCTGATAAACAGAGCTGGTTCTTGGAAATACAAGAAAAGGCTCCGATTCTCTTATTAAGAATTTTCCGCTGCTGTCTAGCGTATTTTCGCTTTTTACGCTTAACTCATTGTGAGTTCTTCCTGTTCCTCCGGAAAAATTGTTGAAGAATATAGATACAACCTTGATATAGTAATTCTCTGTAATATTTGTTTCATTTTTATTAAACTCAACAATCTCCGCAACAATCTCACCAGCTTCGCTTAAGCTGCTGTAAGCCGCGCCAATAATCAGCACTTTTGCGGATACTCTTCCCCCAAGATCTAGGCCTGAAGCCTCTATTTCTAGTCTATTTCCATAAACAGTATCGCTTGGCTGTCTGTCTAAATAGATCGCCTTACCATCGTATGTCCCCGAATTGATGGCAAATTCTGATGCATTCTCTTCGCCAGCAGCAGTATGTACTCCTGGATTGCTTGTGTCCAAGAGAACTCTGCTTTCAAAGAGTCTATCTCTAACAACTCCGCTCCCATGGAAATCACCCGTAGAGTCGGAGATAAGGCCTCTATAGTGAATCTGTTCACTATCAAGATCGGCCTCTGTTATTCTTTGTCCGTCAAAAAAGTTTGCTCTTGGAAACCTTTCTCTGTTAGCCTTTGCCATTAAGTGTCTCCTAACCTAATCTATTATCGATACATTTAATATTATTAATAGAGCCTATTAACATGGATCACGTGGAAACTTTACTAATGCATTTGTGTGTGCTGGCTTTAGCCTATTTACCAAGTCAACAATCAGGTCTTCAACTTCATCACTGTCTATCTTACCGAAACCATCTTCTACATCTATATCAAAATTAAATATGCCACTTTTTGGGTCAATAACCGTTGTGTAAAAATCTTCACCACTCTCCTGTTCGAAATCTAGTAACAATGTCGTTGCATCATCCTTTACTACTGGCATAATAGTAGCTATATTTGAAGAATAATTTGGATCAATATATTCTCCGGAAGGATCCTTCGATGCGCTTCTCATTATTCTGCTAAATCTTATATTGTCTAACCTGGACAAAGCTGATTGGCTTTCGAAAACATCCGAGCCGATGCAAACCAGCCTGAAGTCATCTTTTAGCTTAATATTATAGTTAACCTGCTTGGACGCACCCGATTCGCTTGTCGTTTGGCCATAGACAAATCCTGTTCCGTAAACGGCCCCGTGTTGACCATATAAAATGTATCCGGATTCGGTTCCGTCAACAAATAATCTCATGGTATCGGAAGCTGAGTTTGTTTTCCATGTACACATTATTCTGTGCCAAGTATTTCTGCTCCAATCTATATCCTTCGACAAGATATTGGTTACTCCATTTGCCTTTATAGAAAAGACAATTTGGCTTCTGCTGTTCTTATAAACCGAAACTCTATCTCCTGCGGAGTCAATTGGAATATAAGAAACTATAACATCTACTCTTGCGCCAGGAAGGGCATCCTCTAGGTAAACTCGCTTTCCATCTGCGCTAAGTCTGCTTTCAGACGAAAAGTCCTTTATAACACCGGTTCCGCCGGTCAATCTTCCGGTTATCTGACTCCTGTAAACTTCATCAAACAGGATCTGGTCGGCTTCATCTTGTGTGTAAAAGCCCGAAAACTCCTTGGTTTGCTCCATAAGCTGTATGCTTACAATTTCTTTTGCCGAAGTTGGAAGATCTATTATCGTGGGCGAAAACGATTTAATTCTCTTTTTAACAACAGAATAAACATCAACATAATATCTATCTTTTTCATCACCAATCGTATCCATCAGTGGGCTTACCCAAAACTCTATAGATCCCTCTGACTTTCTGAAGTGTGAAAGCCTATTGTTTATAACCAACGGCGATGTATTGAAGAACCTTGTTGACAAACCGAAATTATCATTAACACTGTTGTGGCTTACAAGCATTTTATCGCTTCTCATAAACTTTGACTCGTTAAAGAGTGGGCCATTATATGCGTGGTGACACTCTATGTAAGTCTCAACTGCCGAATCTTTATCAAATCCCATGCGGACCATTGAAGACACAAACATATCTTCATTATTAATGTAATTTAGCAATTTCTCTCTATCTTCAAACTCTAATTTAAATTTAAAATTATTTTCGGTATTTAAGAATTCTTTTTGCCTTAACCTTCTTGCCTGAAGAGCTATTGGGTCATCAAAATGGCTTAAAAGAAGAGTTTGATCATCTGGACAATGTGGATTGGGATTTAAATAATCCTCTGTAATGCTTCTTGTTCCATCGGTATCGTTTTCGGTTGGACGCGTATCGCTTGACATTTCCGTTATAATTCTGAACTCGTCTATTGTTCCGCCAAATTGGCTCTTTTTGTTTATATCGCAACCTATATAAGCCTTATCGCCAACCACTGGAAGGCTTACATTTAAAAATGCAGGATACTCAAGATGATAACTTCCGGGATGTAGCTCAAAGGGATAATATCCATTTGATCCAAATACTGTTAAAATGAATCTTCCATTCGTGTATCTAAATACCTCTGCATATTCGCCATCATTGTCCGATACAGTTATAGGATTGGACTCAACAAGCTCAATGACGCAAGGCTCATAATTTGAATCTGCCAAATATAGCGTTCCAACGATCTTCGTTACAGATTTGAACAGTTTTTCCCCTCGAATCTCTCCATTTCCTCGAACGAAAAATTCTTCCTTATCTGTCCCGTCTACAGTTTTTCCATGTACAACGATCTTATTTTCAGATGTATTGTCCGCATATTCATCAATATATCCATCTACCTTCTCACAGAAAGCTGTATTGTCTGAGTCGAAGTTTATAGAAAGATATCTTCCCATATTCTTCTTGTAAACCTGACCCACCTCTGACGTTACAAGGTGCTCTCCATTCTTGCTTAATAGTCCTATCTCAAAGGTAGACTCATAAAGACTTCCATCTTTTGTTGACGTGTCAATGCTTGGAATAGTTCTAGGAAGAATGATTCTTCTTATATAGACATCATCAAGAGATACGGGCTCAACAGAGTGTGACATAATCACGCTATTTCCGCTATTTATATCGTATTCTTTTTTATCCAGATGATAGTAAGAAGAGCTTGATAAATTAATTATTCCTTTGCAATTTTTATAAATCAAACCAAAGGTTTTAATATGAATATCTAGGTCTGAAAATTGAACCGTACTATTATAGTTGCACTCCGCATCTTGACCAACAAACTCTATGACTCTTGTGTCCAGATTAACTCGAAATTGTGGGTTTATTATTTTTGCCCCACTCACAATGTTTACCACACCGCTATCGACCGTATATGTAATTCCTCCAAGCTCTTTTTCAACTCCTGCGCAATCCGTTTTTGAAATTATAAAAGAACTATTTCTAAGATCTGTTGCTACATCCCTTTTTATTCCCGCTGTTGGCGGAAACATAAACTTAATATCGGATGCTGATGCATCAAAACTTACTATGTCTAAGTCTAAGTTTCGAACAAATGTTACGCTATTGCCATTTACGCTATTTATAATATATTCTTTTCCTACATAGGTTGGCGCAACGCTAGACTCTAAGATGATTATGGATCTGCCTACCATATCTTGCGCAAAATTAGCGCTACTTGAACTAAAAGTAGAGGTTCCAGCCAAAGTTGTGCCATCTGTAAATATACTGCAATAATCTATGCCATCTACAAGAAAGTCTTGCAGAACTTCTTTGCTAATATCTGAAAATTTATCATTAATTCTTATAGGAACGGGGCCGCCAAACTTATAGATATTTGGAGCCTCAAGTCCATCTATAAATAAATGCATTTCATCCTTCTCATAAAGGGTATTTAGCCTCCAGCTTGCCGCTACATGATGAAGCTCTCCAGGTTTAAAGCTTTTTATATTCGTTGCTATATTGTACATGTTGACATCGCCGCTCTTTGATAGCGAATTATCAAAAACTCTAAAATTCATAAAGCCTTTGCCGTCTTTAAATATTGATATTCTATTTTCCGACTCTCGCTGCCCGCTATCAAAGATATATCTTAGCTTATCTGATGTAAAATAAAGCTCATCAACATCGAACTCTTGCACTGAAGCGTAACCATATCCATAACCATCTGAAGACGTATCTGCATAACCATCTGCATAGCCATCTTCTCCAATTACCGAAAATCCAAACTCTATTTTTGAATCTGTGCTAATGAAGAAGTCTCCAGCCTCAAGGGCTGTAACTCCATCCTCGTATCTTGCGCTATACTCTATAAGGCCCAGGTCAAGAACATTTCCATCTAATTCGCTATGGAAATCTACCGCGCTTGACAATGATCCATCGAATAAATGTATTGCAAAAAATGGCTCGCTAAGTAATTCGCAAGCTTGAGACGTATTTGCCGAAAAGTCATCAACATCGAGCTTGCTCAGAATCTGAGAATTAGACTTAACCGTTATGATTCCTGTCTTGCTATTTTTGTTTAATGTAAGCTGATTGAACAAACCGTTATCCCAATCAAAATATGATATATCGACTATTTCACTTGAGTTGCCGTCTACAACCAAGACCAATGGCTGCCCCAGATCGCTTATGGCCAAAGCAACTTTTACATTTATATCGTTATCATAAATGTGTATTGGAGTTATTCCGGTTATGATTCCAGATATAGCCCCTTCAAACTCGCCCACCGAAGAGGCCGAAAGTCTAAAGTCTACCTCTGCGACCCTAAAGCTAACCGTTGCAGAATAATTTCCTCCATAACAAGGCAGGCTTGTATATGCGAAGCTTCCATCTGCTATATTATGATTGCAATCATCTACGCTTGCAACAGATGGTCCCATTCTATAAACACCACCGCTTGAAGTCGTGGCGAAAGCCCCATGCTTCATCCAGGCTGAAGCCTCTCCTTCTGCTCCTCCTATCAATATATTGATGAGTTCCGAAGATGTTTCTCCGATCTTTTTCCACCCATCTCCTTCTCCCTCACCCTCTAAGACTCCATCTCCACAATATCTGTACTCCGAGGCACAAACCAATCCCGTTGGGCACCCTGATCCGTCCTCTTCTCTGTGCGCTCTTACGACCGAAGAAAACTCTCCGTCTGTTGTTATTACTCCGGCAAATATATGGCTCATTGGAACATATGAATATACAAGATCATAAGGCAAAGCCGAACTACCAACGGCTGCGGCTACTCCCGTTGGCATATAAACAGACTCGCTGGCTCTCGTTCTAAGAACCCACTGTCCAACGTCATCTGCTAACGGAGATAGACATAATTCGTCAAACCCTATAAAAACTCCTTCCGCAGAATCTGCATTATATGGTAACCCAACCGACGTATCTGGAAAATCACTCTTGTTAACCTCAAAGGGAATCCTTCTTGGATTTCTGGCGCTTGCACCTATATAAATATCTGCCTCATCAAACCTATTATGTATAGAATACTTTAGACTATTGATATCTATAACAGATTTGCTGGTTCTATCAAGTGTTCCTACTGCGATTTTATCAGATAGGCTACTTGAGTTATCTACAGATACAATGCCTCCTGCTATATTGAACCATTTATCAAGATTTAGACTACTGTAAATTACAGCTTCCGCCTCAACATCAATAAGGTCTGTATAAAATAAATCTATATTCTTCTTTTCCGAAGTAATGGAACTAGTAATTACAACCTTAACATTGTTTTTCATCGGATCTCTCACGAAGGAGAGGTCTACATAATCTGACATCCAATCAACTATGTAGCTTTTTGCTTCATATCCTAAATATGTTGCTGCATCAGGACTCGTCTTAGTAAGTATAGATAAAGTTTGATAAAGAACTGTTATTTCGCCAGTTGGAAGCAAGCTATTTATAGCATCCGCTCCTTGGGCCGTTATATATTGCTGATTTTCCGGAATCCTGTTTACTACAAAGCCAGATACTGTATCTGGGATAGAGTCTAAGACTAACTCTTGGTCTTCATCCAAAAATGCATATACTTCATAAACCGCTCCACGAGTATCTAAAATTCTAAAAGCAGACGGCTGATCATCGAATGGCACATCGGTATCGCCTATATAGCTAAAATCTATATTAAAATCTAACTCAATTCTAATTGACTGAAAATCCTTATCTCTGAATTTTGATAATTCAGCCAGCGTATCATCAACTGCACATTTACAATTTCTTGTGATATGCAGTCTGTTATAATCTGGAATTTCATTATGTTCTATATGTTCATCGCCAACTCTAAACGTATATATTTTTCCACTATCCGGATTGATTAGCGGCCTCATTGAAAACATAGAAAATAGAAGCTTTTCTTTATCTCCTATGGAAATAAAAGCTGGACTGCAGAATCTATACAGCGTGTCCTCGCTACCTTCCGCTATAAGACCTCTAGATGCATCTGACAGAGATCTTCCAAGCCCAAGGATGCCCAGGTTCACTACATTAAACGCAAGGTCCTCTGACGCCCTTCTCCTTGGCGGATTTATATCATTAGGAGCAGAAAAGCTAGATACCTTTAACGAAATATCAAGTTCTGTTTTTACAACCCTAGAGATAGAAGCCTCTTCTTTCACAAGGGCAAAAGCTCCAATCAGCTCTTCCTCTTCGCCTCCAGCTATATCATCGACCCAAGAGCTAGTATAGTTGTGAATAGTTACGCTTGGCGCTGAGCTGTCTACGCCGCCAACCGCATCCTCTGACGATAAAACGTTAAATCCATTTTTATAATCAAAGATATTGTCTCCAAGTTTATATGCATAATGCTTGAGTCCAATATTGTCTATATGTATTGTTAAAGTTGCATCATTATCAATGCCGGCCCACTCTGGACAAACCCATGCAGAAATCGTGCCCTCATCCAGATTTATATTTGAGATAGCAGGAACAGAGACGACCGTATCGTCCTTTATCATTATTCCTTCTTCAAATTTACAGGGTTTAAACTCAATAGTTCCGTCTATCTTTATTTCTTGTGGATTAAGATACTCTCTGCCCAAGATCCAGTTTCCAAAAACAGATTCTGTAATTCCTGGAGTTATATCTGTGAAAGATTCAACCAAAGATCTGAAAGCAGGGATGGTCGGGCCCTTTGTAAATGCCTGTACCGTTCCGGCTAAGGCGCTTCTGTATAACTCGCGGTCTGTGGTCAGGGGAAATCTTTGGAAAAATGGTATTTTCGTCAAAACACCAAAGTTTTTCCTTAAAGCATCTCTTAGTGCTCCATACTTGTATGTAGCATAATAAGTTTCTCCCTCATTTATCGCGCTTCCTACCGACCAATCTATTTGGTTATCCCCATATTCGTATGAAACGTAAACATCATCATATGAATATACATAACTCAAATAAAGTCGTCCCGCCCTATAATCAACGCCAACCTTAGTTCCGACTTCTGGAACAAAAGTTGTCTTATAAATTACATTTACAGGATCTCCCTTGTTCACATATGAATCAGACGGAATGGTTATTGTAACACCCGAGCTAGAGGTTACAACTGTTGATTTTACAATTACTTGGGCGCTTCCTAGTGCCGGGGAGCTTGCGCTAACATTGTTTTCTGCCGGAACAGAAACCACTATTTTTGACAATGCAGCATCAAAACTAACAATTGTAAAGCGATTATCATCACTATCTAATAAAAAGTCTCCGCTTGTATCAATGCTATCCAAAATTATGCCAGACTTAATATCTGCAGAAATATTTGCACCCGAAGCTTCCGTATTAACTATCTCTAAACCATCTATTTTTAGAACATTAAGCTTTTCATCAAAAATCTCAGAATCGGTTGGTGTATGAATTATTTTATAAACTTCATCAAACGATGAATCATTAATTACAATTTCATAATTGCTTCCACTCTCTGCAAGCCTGGTGCTATGCGTCTTTTTTAAGTCTATTATGTTGTCTTCAAATGACATAAATATAGGATTAAAGATATTTCCGCCGCCACCTTCGGCCAGTTCGTTTACCGAACTAGATCCTAAATCTTCTTTTCTGCTTGCCTTAACAGAAGAGGTTAGCCCCGCCCCCTCTAGTGAGGCCAGAGAGTAGACTCCCTTCATGTCAGAAGCGCCAGTCGGCAGAGCCACAGTATAGTCATCCAAAATAACGCAAATATCTTTAAGCTTACCATGTAGATCAAAAGCGGTTGTCTTTTCGTCTGGAAGCAAAAGAGTAGATTCTAAATCAAGAAGCGTAACTTTATCAGCAGTATTTGTCGGATTCTCATAGACTATAGAGGCATCTTCCAGTGTATCCGAAGATACAAGCTTCTTTGAAGCTTCTACGATGCTTATAATATTACTGCTAAATGTCGAAATAGACCCATGCCTATAGTTAACATATCCTAATTCATAATTCTGATTATAAGAAACGGCTAAATAAATCTGACCATGTTTATAGTCTATGCTGTAATCTCCTACCTTGCGCAATCTGGACAGGTTTTCGTAAAAATCCTCTCCCTTTTTTGATGCTATCGAAGATACAATGTTGCTATCAAAAGCTCTTTCTGTTCCTGGATTAGTCTCGATGTCTTTAAAGTATTTTTCTTTAGAAAATAAATCTGATTTCGTAAATTCAATAGAAGAGTTTACATAAGACCCAATGGCATCCTCTGAATCATTTAAAATATGTGTCTTATCCAGACTAAAAGTCAAACCCTTCGTTCCAATGGTTACATCTTCTTTTAAGCTTGGAGCCGTTGCTGCGGCATTTATCGCCATTGAGCTAATCAGATTATTAGAATCTGGACTTCCAAAGAACTTAATTTGCAGATCTTCAATATCGTCAGAACCGCTTAGCCCCTTGCTTCTTATGAAATAATTTTGAGAGTTATAATCAATCAATTCTGCGGGGATTCCTGGAAAAAACTGAATATTATCGTTTGAAGCATTTGCTGTTATTTCTACAGAAAAAACGGGACAAACAAATTCTCCAATTGGCTCCAACCTTTCAAGCTCAACTAAGTCAAATTTTGCCAATTCGTTATTTTCTGTTTTAAACTCTGGAGATCGTCTTCCTGTGAAATATATTTCATCATCTGTGTGGTAAAGAGAAGAATACACCTCTCCAGTTGTTTGGTTATATATCCTAAAAACATTTGTTACAGGAGTATTTTTTGGATTTATTACAAAAGATGATGCAAAATCATTTGCAACATGCTCATTAAGAATCTCCGTGTGACATGGCGCTTTATAATCAACGCTTTCAACATAAACTTTATCATAATTAAAGTCTATGTTTACCTCTTCGTCTACTATGCTTCTGTTGCTTGCTGCAACAAACTCATCATCTTTTATGTAATAGTCTAAATTCTTTGAAAATACATTTCTATAGAGATATGTTGCAATATTGTTCTTTGAACCGGTTCCTTCGCCAACCTCTTCTGCGCCAACAACAATCACTTCTCCTGTGGAATAATTTATTGCATATTCGCCTATCTTAGAGGGCAACTTTGAAGAATTAAACACAAGCTCCAGCCGAAATGCCTCAGATGCTTCTGTTGTGTTTTCTCCGGCGGCAAAAGTAACTCCACCTCTTTCTGGCACACTATTGTTAGCATCAACAATTGGAGCATTATCTAGGAAAAACCTTGTTATATTGGTTGGAATGGACTCTGTGTCAATCTGCTTTAAATTATAAACTTCTATTGATGCCTCATTGACCTTTCTGCCCGTATCTTTATACAGATAAGATACCTTTATCGTATCACCAACGGTTGGTTCATCAATGTTTCCAAATTCCGATAACAAAACCTGATTGCTTTTAAGGTCAATATAGCTAAAAGCATATGATGGATCATATCTGTTGCTATTTATAGAGTATTTATTTGTTAAAATATTATATTCCGTACCTATATCCCCGTTACAATCTTCTTCGTCCGTAGACCTTATAAGCTTTAAGCTGATTAATTTGATTATATTTTTGTTTTTTAAAGATATCAAAAACCCTTTAAAGCTATTCCCTTCTGAGGAAAGAGAGATCTCCTCATCCTTAACGTATATCTCCTGCAATGCTATAGGATGCTTGGGAATAGAGGTATGTCTGCTTATCGTAGATGTTGAGCTATAATCTAAGGATCTAAATATCAAATTATTTTTAGTTGGATTTGAAGAAACACGCTCTACAACATATGCATTTTCATTGAACAGCCTGTCTGTTGCTCCAGAGCTTCTAGTCCTCTGTTCGTCAATAACTTCTTGTATTATATAGTTATCGCTTAATAATTCTCCAATATGCTTTTGTGCTTGAAAAATCTCTTCTGCTTGAGCATTGATGATATTGCTTACGTTAGAATTCTCAAGATCATAAAGCCTTGGAATATTTATAAGCATACGGTCCCTAACGGGATTATGATTCTTTAAACCTACGAAAAATAATTTTCTAGTTACGTCATCATTAACTAGCGGGATGCCTCTAGAGGACGCAAATAATACATCATCTGAATCCAGAAGTTTTAAGACATAGTAGTTGCCAGCAACCTGCGGTCTCGTCTTTACTATTACAAAGTTACCTTCTACAGTAACCTTAACTACCTCTAAATCATCAATATTTCCGCTGATTGACTCAATCAGAAAATTGTCCTTCCCTAAAAGTTCAGTCAGCTCTCCGTTGAATGCTACTTTTAGTTCGGTACTTGATGGTATAGAGAAAGAAACTGGCCTTAACATACTTTGTCCTAATTGGTTCTAAACTTATTTCTCGATATTGCTTCAAAAATAACAGAACCAGGTGATATTGTTTGATTATCCAATGCTTTTATAAATGCTTTTCTGCCTATCTTGTCAGACTCATTAAACATGGAAATATTAACTGAGTCGACACCGCTTTCTCCTGCAGCAACTGCAATTATATCAGAATAATCAACAATAGCTCCAAGCCTTGATGTATTTAGCAAATTAGTAACAGAATTTATTACATTTTCAACAATTTTATCAGCCTCACTTAAAGCATCATCATTAATCAACAGCGTTCCATCTACGTCTACAGTTAATTCTTCGGCTTCTTTTACAAGGATATCAGCAGTGATTGGCCTAACTCTTTCTGCTTCAACTGTAGTATCTACAATAAGCCTATTAACGTTATAGGCTACCGTAATTCTCTCTCCCTCTTTTGGTGCCAAAAAGTCATAATCCACGTAATAAGCTTGGCCATTTTCCGGCTGATTTAAAGGCTTAATATCAACGCTGCCTACCAAGTTTCCTGCGGTAGATCTAAATCCAGATGACACAGACACCCTGCTTATTCTTCCAAATCTTGCATTTGTTGTTCTTGCTCCTGATGAAGCAAAATATAACTCTTCGTATCCTTCTGAGTTGTATATCAGAATTTCCATTCTAAGCTTATCCCCAGAACTAATAGACATAGCGTTATTGACCGGAACTGACGGAAGCGTAAATTGATAATTTTCTAAATCTAAATCTGCTTGGGCGGCTCCTATATCATAGTCTGTATTCTTTAAATAATACCCCAAAATACTAAATTCTTTATCTACTTTATCATTCTTGTCTAACGTGCAAACTTTATCAACTCTTGCAATTCCGACATTTGTTGGAATAGAGGCTAAATCAAGGGCCTCTTTCAGTTCTGATTCTATGTCAAAAGCAAGGCCTGTCATGGTGACTCCCGCTACAACATCTAATGTATACCTATCAACAGTTGTTCCTGAGACCTTTATCTTTCCGGCGCTTGATGCTCCAGATATTCCAACTTGTAATTTTGTTGGTCCAAATCTAACTATTGAACTAGGCTCTCCTGCTGAATTGAATTCAAAAAATACTGGCTGATTATTCGTTGATGTGCTCGTGGTTTCTGGTCCAATCAAGGAATTGGTTGTTGTGCCGCCTATAATGGGCAAACCATCCAAAGTAACCTGCGAGTATACAGAGATTATGTTTGCAACATATGTAACATAAGCGTAATCTCCGGATAAATACAGGTCTTCAACTATATCTAAAAGCTCTTCTGCTTCCAAAACACTTTCTGATGGCAGAGTTATCTTGTCATTATAGTTGGAGCCATCTGTTTTGTTTATATCAAATAATTCTGTTTTGTTATAATGAACAGTAACGTCATCTCCAATAGAGCCAACAGCGTCTGAGGGAAGGTAAATAATTCTTGCGTCAAAAGATCCATCTGCTGCAGGTGTACTGTAAAGCTCAAGGTTATCGCTTGTTCTTTTAACAGATATAATATTTACGATAACATCTTCAGCGGCGTCAAGCTCTATCCCAACAATGCTTGTTGCGCCCACCGTGCTAACAACAGATAATGTTGATGTTGTTTCAACTTTGTTATAAACAGATACAACCTTGTTAATTTCAAAATCTGTTTCTATTTCAAAAACCAATCCATCATCTGTTTTTGTGATTATAGCTGCTTCTTCGAAGATTCCTCCGCTAGACGTCCAATCTATAGAGTCTGTTGCCGAAGGATCTCTAAATTGAGAAAAGCTTTTTGACCCACCATAGTCGACATAAGAGTCATATTCTTGTCTCCATGTATAATTGGTATTCAAAACATCTGCAGCAGTTGGAAGAGATCGTCCTGTTATTTGAACAATCCCGCTAGTGTTTAGTCCATCTGAGTCTAAATTTTGATCAACAACAGAATATATCTCGCCTGTTGTCTTGTTTTGAACCTTGCTAACCCTAACAACTGGTGTGTGCAGCAATTTAATATATTCTTTGCCCGCAGAACTTACTTCTGAATTTTCTCCAATTTCATTAATATCCCTATACACTCCGGTCACATCGTTTATATCTGTAAAAGTGAGGGCATCTACGCTAAATGATTCACCCTTTGTAATGCTTTCTCCATTTACAATCTTGGTGTTGGAAATAAAATGAATTTTATCAAAACCAAATGGACTCCCTCCCGTTTCTGGATTTAAATCTTTTTGTAATTCAAAGTTTCCAGAAACAATTCCATCGCTATCTGTAAATGACTCTGTTAAAATGCCAGAAGAGCTGCCAACAACGGATATCATGGAGTCTACTGGCTGTGCCGGTATAGAACCAGTTGAAAAGGCCAAAACTCTTCTCTCTTCTGACGTTCTCGTTTGGTCTTGCCCTACCTGTCCCAGTGTGTGGTCATTTCTTTCGTCTGAAATATTGCCCGCTCCAGATAGATCTGTAAAGATAAAGGATTCTGAGACAGCCTCAATGCTTCTTCCTAAAATATATATGTCAACCTTTCCGCCTGTTCCTGAGCTTATTATTCTACTGGAACCATCGTCAAGCTCTATCGTTTCTGTTCCGTCTCTAAGCATCAAAGAGTTACCCGGCTCAACAACTAGGGCGTCTGTAACTCCGCTTACTCCCAAAACAGCGTTTCTATACCCAGCAGAAGTGCCTACGTTGGCTCCGCTAAATACCGAGAGAATTCTTGTTCTAAAGGAATTGTCCGTCTCCCTGTTTGCCCCGCCGGTCATAGCGGTCAGGTTTATTACAGAAACTGCAAATGGCAAATCCGTTTCTATAATTTGAAGAGATCCTACATTTCCCGTAGTTCCTGTTCGTGTTGCTTGCGCCGGAATCTCTATTGCATATGTGCTGCTTATGCCTGCTATATTTAAAGACTTTCTCATGCGACTTGCGTTGGCTGCCAGCCTGTTTTTGTCTGTAGCTGACATAACAAAGTTTCCAACCGTTCTATACTTAGATCCATTTCTAGCAGTTACAAGTGTTCCGCTTGGTATCGAAACATCTGATATCAAATTATTGGTACAAAAGATAACAATTCCACTAGCAGCAGAGCCTGTGTTTCTTGTAGATCCAAAGTTTGCCGCTAAACGATCTAGGTCTCTCCCCGTGGTTGTAGCAAGAGATTGCTTTTCGGACACCAAATTAATAGAAGAATACAGCCTTGATATTTGATCTGCTGGCAGATCAACAAACAAATCCCGTGTAACCGTGCCAGGCTTTGTATCGAGATTTGGCTGAGAAAAGCCAAGTCTCTGTATCATGGTAGAAACAATTTCACTAAACGATCTAAATGTAGCCATCACCCACCCCTATACTATCCTTACTGTAATAATATCTTTTACTACCGTAAGCTCTTTTGTCAACACAGAAATAAAAATATTATAAAGCCTTGGATCTACATTGTCTCTTGCAACCGAAATACTTGATATATCTATAATAATTTCACCTGGAGTTAAAGCTTGTCTTCTTGACTGCGCCCGCTGAAGAGACATTAAGTTTCTAACCGCATTTCTTGCCGAAGACTCTAAATCTAAAGATACCAATCTTTCGTCTGCCTGATGGCCGATTTGTAACGCACCTATGTGGCTTCCATATTTTGGATGATACTTGTTGCCTCCAAGGTCTGTTAACAATATTTTTATAATATCCTGTCGTAATTTTGAATTACCAGCAACTACCCTTACAGTCCCATCGGTTTCTATTTTTATATCCCCTCTTACTAGGGCTAAATCAAAAGACATAATTAATATTCCTAAACTCTGTTTTTTATGTTAAAAATAATAGAAATATTGTTTATAAGAATCTAATAAAGTTAATCATCTTGGTCAAGGTCTGGAAACACAAACTCACCATCGGGCTGTTCAAACATATATAAAAATAATTTATAGGCATCAAAAGCCCTTAGCGCTATATCGTTTACCGCCGTTGCCATGGTATCTCTATCTTCTGCCATTTGGTCGAAAAATCCACTTGAATATTCTAGTTTTAAATTTATAAACTGTTCTTCTGTCAATAATGATATTAAAGTTTTTTCCTCTGCCGTAAAAAGTGCAATTAAAAACGCAATAACGTCAACTGCCCCTACTCCTTTTGCCACTCCCAATTTTGATGATATTTGAGATTGACCTGCATCCCCTTTCTTTACTGCCTTTCTGACTTCTTTTTCGTTTAATTTGTTTAATTCGCCTTCTACCCACAGCCTTGGCACATCCATTGTAGCTAAAACTGCCCCCATCAGGTGGGCGCTTCTAACGCTGCTATTTCTAACAGTATCTTCTTGCAGATCTAATGCAAATGGTGCTTCATTGTCTCCCAGGATTAACATAAGAGCGTCTTCCATTGCCTTCATCGCCTCTAGTCTACATCTTTCCGGCGAACTCTCGCAATGCTCTACCTTAGACAAAGGCGTTGCTGAATTATCTGATTCAATATCTATATTTCTCTTCGGAGCCAAACCTGTTTGATGCTGTATCTTAAGAATGTCTTCTCTGTTTTTCTTTATATCTATTACGAAACTATGCAGCGTAGTAAAAAGCCTAACCACAATCAAGGATTCTAATAAGCCCATTTGATCTGCAATATCCGCATAAGATATTGGTTTTTCATATGTTCCAACCGTTATGGGAGCACTATCTCCCTCTGATAAATTGGGAGCATTAAGAATTGTTCCGCTAACTACATCTAATCTTATTCTAATTATTGCCTCTAATAATGTTGACTTTAATGCTTGACGATTTACGGTTCTTAAGGTCTTTGGCATAAAGGGTTCGGCAACCATTCTTTTTGGTTCATTAATGCATTTGGCTATTCTGCCATCTTGAACCGGAGGAAATAATAAATATGAAAATTTCCAAAAGTTCGCCGGATCTTCCAAGCCCATAACGGAAGGATCTGACTGACCCAAGACTTCTTTTTCAAACAAAACCGTTAAAAGATCTTCTTCATAATTAAATCCAGGCTCAAGAAACTCTATTGATTTTTTAAAAACAGTAAAGAGACTCGCCTCAAACCCTGAGGCACTCGAAGTACCAGACTGCCGTGCCCAAAGTTCTAATCTGATTGCGGATGTAAGCTCCTCATCAATATCCGATATAAGAGCACCGCCGTCCCTGAGCCCGATGACCCCACTGTTCTCATCCAGAAAGGAGATTAAATTATTTTGCCTTTGCATTAGAGTCAAGCTTCGATCCACATCTATTTCTTTTATTTCTTTTAACTTCAAGATAAGCTCTTGCAATACTTCTATTTTTTGAAAACCCATCCTTAAAAGGCCCTCGTATGGGTCTTGCGAAGAATACAGGAAATCAAATATACTATTCGTTACAGCTCTTGGTCTATCCTTTCTCCTGGTTTGCCTTACATCCAAAACTCCCATATAATCTTCTTGAATATAATCCTCTATTAACTCACCATCTGAAGATACAATATATAGAGGCTCATCCTCTGTTATGTCTGCAGTAGATGGCATTCCAAGTAATCTAAAAAATGTATTTTCAAACGATTCTAGCTGAGATTCGGTGTCGATAATTTCTTGCATTGTCAACTCTTCACCAGTTAAGGTCGGAATACCTTGTACCAACTCAATAGGAAGAAAAGATGACCTCATAGAATTAAGCTCAGAAAAAAGACTGGAAAACTTTGGCATAACTTGCTTAATTAGTTTTGCGTAACCATCGGCCCCTTCTTCGATAGAGATATATGGGTCTTCCACTCCAAAGTTATCCTTAAGCGAAGCCAATGCTGCATTTAGGCTTTCGCTCAAAAATCCAGAACTAGAATCAGATAGAAAATCATCGCTAGATAAAAGCCCATCAATTAAGCGTATTATGTCTGCCATGCTTTAATTCTCCAGCTTTGTTCCAAACGTTTGCGGTCCTGGCTTGGCGGATCTTGCACTCTGATCTCTATCTCCATCTCCATACTTATCGGAAGCCGGGATCTTGGGTATAAATAGAATTGTAAGGGTTCTGTCCACCTTCATCAATGCTCCTGGGGCAAAAACTCCATCGTTATCTTCATCATCTGTAATATTATCAACACAATCTGCCCCTGTGGCGTCATCTCCTCTGGTATCGATGATTCCTCTATCTGTAACTGCCTGTATTACTGTAGAACAAATAGTAGCTTTTATAACGACCTTTCCTGGATTCTCTGTTCCAACGGCCAAGGTATATACGGTGTCTTCCTTTTCTATAAGATCTCCTGCTCCTTCGGTTACTTCAACCAAATCTGCGCTTCCCGTTTCATCTTTAACAAAGTCTATCTTTATTTTTTCTCTCAAATCAAGAGTTTTTGCAATTGGATCATCATAACAATCTCTTGGTATTATTTGAACGAAAGCCTTTGATCCAACCTCCACAATTGCCGTATCTCCTATGCCCGAAGCATACTCCATTGCTCCTGTAATTGATGGAAATCCCTCTAATTCTTCTCCTATCTCAACTTCGTCAACTATTTTATGTCCAATTAATGAAGCAAGATCCTGCTGCTCTGGATCCACATACCCTGTAAGAGGAGTTTCGTCTTCATCTCCTAAGAGCTTAAACGTTGTATTAAGAGGATTGATAACAAATTTGCAACTCTTATCTATTTGGTCTTCAATACAAGCCTTTAATGTTTCATATTGTTCAAGAACCTTTGATATATCAACCTTATCTGGAAGCTCTCCTCTTCCCATCTTATATCTCATTAATGGAATTAAACCATCGGGCTCTCCATTCTCCTTTTCTTTTTCGCTATTAAAAAAGCCCAAGAATGCCTCTAAACAATCTTTCATATCTTCTATGTTTGGAGCAAAATCTGTTTCAAAGCCTGGCAAGGTCAAAAGAAGCTCTGCTGGGCCTGAAGCTCCGCAAGCTGAGGCAATATCATCCGCAACCTGCCTAACATCAAAAACATAAAGATTTGGGAAGTCAAACACTTTAACTGCATCTATAGAATTTCCAAGATCTTTCTGTTCTTTCTTCCCTGCGTTTGACCAGTCATAAATTCCAGCACTGGGGAATGGCGGCTCTGATGGATCCGCTGGAGGACCAAGATCTGGCAGGCTACCACTATAAAGGGCCGTCTTATAGTCAGAAGCTTTGTTGCCTGCACTTCCATTATAACTCTCTACATCTGAATTAAACTTTGCATACTTTATAAACTCTTCCGGGTCCCCCGGGCGAGCGGTATAGTGCGTCTCAACCTCGGTAATTCCCAATGCCCAATTTGCATTTGCTTGTTCATATATAATTAACTGACCTGCGGGCAATCCTTCGTACTCACCTTCTATCTTGTCTTCTATGGAGTTTCCTCTGCTTGACTTTGCAGGCATAGCCTCTTTACTTCTGTAAACCTCTGCATCTTCTTTCGAAAACTTTCTCTTTGGAGCCGATGGATAATTTATCATCTTTGCATGAATAGATGTGATACACGGAACACCGTCTATCTCCTCAACAACTATTCCGCCCTCTCCATTGTCCCCCTCTTGAACAAAGTAAACATTAAACTCATCATCAACCAATGCTATCATTGGTATGTTCCCAAATGTTTTCGTAACAGTTACTGGAATAAACTCTGGATCAAATGTTTCAAGGTTAACAGTTGGCTCGTTAAGCTCTATATCAACAGTTAATGGTTTTGGCTGATATGTTCGTGTGGATCCACCTGTTTTTTGATCCAGGAAAAAGCCTCCGCTGCCTCCTACGCTAAAATCATCAGCTGCTCCATCTATTGGACTTACAAGCCCAACTTCGTCAAAGTTTTCGGCGACCTTAAGGCTGTTGCCCTCTGCGGTTAAAAAGCCTGGCGGAGAATCTAGGGTCTGCAATTCATCTATTGTCTTTTTTCTAAAAAACATTGATATTAAAAAGAACGGAATAAAACCTAGTTGATTTGTTATCCCTCTTTCATTAAACTTAAACCTGACCATCCTTGGGTCTGGACCTGTAAAAATAGCAAACTGCTTTACACTCTTCGTGAAAGACAATGAAAATGTTGCATCAAAATCTCCATCTTGAAAGCGAAGATTTTGATAATTAACATTATCTATTTCTCCATCATCATTTGTGTCTCCGGAGAAAAACCCTCCTTCTTGCACCTGAAAGTTTATTCCCGTGCTATTATCCATTAGCCCTGGAAGGGTATTTCCTGCAAAAGTGCTGTTATTTGAAACAACTATATCTCCTGTGGTCTCTATTACCTCGTTTAAGATGTTCGTCATAGTGATATTGCTTATGTTTTCAACCTCCCCATTTTCATCCGCTTTAGTGGGCGGAGTATTTCCCTTTGTTCCTACTTCATCTACAGGCAATGTTGTATACGTTTGCGCTAAAGGCAACAAAGCATCCGGCTCTATACGCCCCTTCGGAGCCACCTTTCCGATAATCAGCCCTGCAAGCTGAGACGGATCGATACAAGCTTCATCATCTTCCTCTGAGCCAACCTGACAGGGGAATGCGAAGGCGAGCTGCAACAACTCTAAGAAGATTGCCAAAATTGTTATTATAGGATCAAGAACGGAAATGTCCCCTTCGAGACTAAAGAGGTGCTCGCTTAAGGTTTCTTCAAGAGCTATAATTGCGGGATAATTCTTTTCTTCAATGGCTACGGCCAAAGCGCCAATTATCTCATTTATAGCATTTATAATGGACAAAATCTTGAGAATTACGCATAGAATCAGCTCAATCAGATGCAGAAGAAGAGCTAAGTGCATTGCCGGTACGGCCAACTGAGGAAGCAGAAGAATCAAGTCATATAGACATAAAAACAGCCTAATTATAGCAAAAACCAATCTTATTGGATGTAAGAGAGCACATATAACATCAATGATGCAAAAGATGACCTTAATCGGAATCAAGAGAACCTTAAATCCATTTAATTGAATTTGCAATTCTGCTGTTAAATGGAACGAGAAATCGCAAAAGCTTTGCATAAATTCTTTTGCAATAGCCGCCTTATCTAAAGTTACGGAAGTAAACTTTAAAAATCTCTCTTCTAACTTGCCTTTTAGCTCATTGGCCGGACCCTTCTTGGCCTTTTTGCCTCCAAATATATTCTTGCCCCAATCTTTGTCTAAGTTTACAGCTAAATCATTTCCAGCCATCCTTCCAAGCCGCATGCGATTCTCGTTGGAGTTCGTAATAGATATACTTATACACGGATTTGATCCAAAAAGATTTATAGAACTTAACTCGGGGACTTTAACTACAAAATTTTGATATATACCATCTTTAAAGCGGAATAACGGCCTGGCCTTAACTCTTGCCCCACCAATTTCAATTTTCGTATCTCTATTGGCACCTATTGTTTTGATATATAGCCTATCTCCAGTCTCTATCTTTAATTCCCTAAGAGATATTGATTCAGAATCGGGATCATGCTTTTTAATATCTACAATTTCTGGAACATTAAATTTAATAGCAGCAACCTGCTCAAACCTGCATGTTAAAACATACTTATTTTCTTTGGCATCCTTTTTCTTTATAAGATATTGTGTTGGTATATCTGTATCTTTATCTATATAAATATATCTGATATTTGCCTTTGTAAAATCATTTGGCCTGGGACCAAGAGAGGCTCCAAACGCCTCCAGTCCTTCTAGTAATTGGTTGGCCATCATTGCTATGCTAGACAAAGTATCTATAACTGATTGCAGCATGGCAAGAGCGCCATTAATTGCGTCTATTCCATCGTTTACAGCTCCAACGGCATCATCTACGGCCCCCTGTGCTGCGTCAGCCACATCCGCTGCCGCGCTAAGGTCTGCAGCCCCTTCTGCCGCCGTAGCCTCAGCCTCTTTGGCCTGCGCTATAGCCTCTTCTTCCGCCTCAGCTTGATTCGCAGCAGTAATGGCAGCCTGTGTTTCAGCAACTTGATCATTATAATTAACCTCTGCTTCATCCATTTTAGCTTTTAATTCTGCATACGCATCAGAGCTAGGATCCAACTTGGAAAGCTCCCCCTTCATACTATCTATTGTTGCAGCAGCCTGCTCCATTTGCTGCTCAAACCCCTTTTTTAGATCCTCAAGGCTCGGAGTTACACCCGTTGTTCCGTTCGTGCTTATTTTAACTATTTCATAATCATAATCCTTTGAATTATCAGAAAGAATAATTCCACCAAGTGCTGGATCCGAGGCTGCCAGGCCAAAAGTTAAATCAACACTTGGATATATTCTTATTGGATTTGAAAAAGCATAAGATGCTTGTTTTGACTTGTTTCTGGTTTCATCCTTTGGATAAGATTTGTCCGATAACAAAGGCAGAGGAGTTAGGGGCCCATTTCCTCCTGGAAGCAAAAAAGAATAAGATTCAAACTCTTCTCCTAAGTAGCTGACAAACTTATCTTCGGTATTAATATACGTTATTATCTTGCTTGAACCTGAGGCTAATACGCTTATCTTTTCATTGGATTCGCTTATCTTTAGCATAGATCCATTTACTATATCTTTACAGTCGTCAGAGTTATCAGTAGAATCTGAGCTATCCGCCCGAATCCCCTCTTCGTTTACTGTTCCATCGCAAGAGGCTGTTATTGTCATTCTGCTATGCAATGTAGAGTCATAAGACGTTTTAAATAGCCTATCTTTTTTGACTATAGTTATATCTGTCCACCCCTCATCTTTTATGTTATTTATATTTCTAAAGTTTGCAATGAGAATGTCTTTATCTCCAATCCTTTTTGATTGAATCTTTCCGGCTCTATTCTTCTTTATTTTTTTTGAGCCAATATATGTTTTATATCTTTTTGATAATCCAGATTCTTCTGGACCAGAGAAGATAACCGCCAATCTTTTGAGGCTATCAGCGCTTCTCATGGATTGTTCAGAGGCAATTTTGTCTATATTAGCTACTAACTTACCCTTTATTAAATCTCCGGCACCCTCGCTGAGGCTGGCCAAAGCCTCCTTATTAAGATTGGAAACAATATCTCCATCTATGCTCATTATAAGGCCAAGAACATGTGGAGGCGTAACAAATGGGCTTCTCTTTTGCTCATCGACTCCCTTTGATCCAATTGGAACCATAGCATAACTTTTTGACTCTACCTCTAAACCTGCCTTTGCAGGTTTATTTGAGAGAAAAAGATAAGCAGGATATTCATATCCCTCCAATGCTTCTATTTGCTCTATTTCTGTTAACCGACTGATATTTTTAAAAGAACTTTTGCTGCCCGGAAATTTTAACTTTACCTTTCTAGAGCTTATTCTTTCAAAATCGCTTGATCCATACGTATATTCCAAATCATTAATTACATAATAATATTTTCCACCAATGGATAGCTCAACAAACTGCTCGCCTTCCCAGCCCCAATCTTCTTCTAGAATTTTTTTATTAGCATCACTGACCGGCAGCGCTATATAGCCGTATAGCTCTCCTCCCTCATGAAATGTTTTGCCTTTATATTTTAACTTAATCTCTGCGTTGCTACCATCCATAAGAACCGGTATAGAATGCACTGCGGATCCAAATTTAAGCACCTTAATACCGTTTGGATCTTGAAATGTTATCTTTGTCTTAAATGCAGGGCAAATATCTCCAGCAACTGTTCCTGGCGCAACGATACATATAGGGACAGGATTCGTTACGCTTCCATTGGAAAGCTCAACGCGCATATAATATGTGCCAACATTTGCTCCAACTATATCCGAGTATAAAATTCTTGATTTTACTTTTAATTTATTATTTGATTTAATAACAAAAGTTATTGGGATGTCATTAATCTCATCTTTATCTCGAATAGAAGCTATTAAATTTTGCCCCTCTTCATCTGTATAAAAATGTATTGCAACAGCCGACTCTAAACCTTCTCCTTCAATGGTTAATGCTTTAGGCGCAAGCAAGGCAGAGTCAGATGCAACAACTATATTGTACTTCTTGCTGCCATCTGGATTTGCAGTAGTTACGCTAGCACTTTTTGGTCTTATAATTACATTTTCACCAGGAACCCTTACCATTTGCCCCAAGGAGTCTACAACATAAAGAGCAAACTCAAGCGTTTCTCCATCATTATAATTTTCCAAACCTTTCGAATGAGGAATTTTTAAAGCCCATTCATTCTCTTTATCCTCTGAGCTTTCACCCTTCTCTAACTCAATCCAAAATGGAGCAGGAGGAATTTGACCACGATATCCTCCACTATTGATAGACTTGTCTTCCTTCCATTCTACTAAAATGTTTGGCCGATTAGATACAACTATGTCTCTTGCCGAAGAAGTTTTTGAGTCAAAAAACTTCATATCTGTATCTAACAAAGATCCAAACTCATCCCTTGTTCCCAATAGTATTTCCGGCCTATTGCACTCTCCAAGAAGATCTGAAAGCTTATTTATTCCAAGCTTTGTCAAAGAAACTGACATTGGAACGCCATGATTTTTATAAAAGTCAGCGTTTAGATTTAATGAAAAAGACTCACTAAACATATCAATATTCTTTTTATTTATATATTTTTCCCATGCATTATAAACCTTGATAAAATTAACGCTATCTAAATCAACACTAATCGTAGGCACACCGTTCTTTGGATCCATATATGGTCTTGTAATAATCGGAGCAGTAAAAATCTCTACAGCATCATCTTCTTCTTTAAATCCCTTTACTTTCGTAGAACCCTTTGATGTTAAAATTGGAGACAAATAAAACTTACTAAGATCCTTTTTTAAAAGCCCTTCTTTTGTTATAGAGATCTCCGTTGTTCCGTTATCCTCCGGATATTCTGCATCTCCGTCTATTAGCTCTACAGCAGGAGGGGCCTGGTAGTCAAATGCCTTCGCTCCATATTTTTTACCCAACCATGACTCAAGACAAAAAGTTATATATTCATCATTTTCTTCTATGCCGAGCCCATAAATATTTGACGAATAACCTGAGCTGTCTCGTCCGGATAAATCTGGCATCTTTATATATAGATGTTTACCATAAGCTGTATAATAGCCTATGTTAGTGGCAATGTCCTCTCCATCTATATTATCTTCCTGAACGTGGAATATTGGAAGCAGCTCAAGTAAAACTTCAGCAAACTCATCATCTCCCATGTTTTTGACTAAGTCTATTCTAGCTGATAATTCCTCAAATGTTTTTCCAGATATTCCAACGTAATTACTTAATCCAGAAATCTTATCTTTAGAAGCCCCTGTAACGGCATCTAGTATTTTTTTCAAAGCCTCTACTGGTATAAACTTTAAACTTCCAACCGCCTTCAGGCCAGTTAATCTTGTTCCCTCTTCTACCCCCTTCAATAATGGGTCTAGACCAGCAGCATCAATTACGCTATCTGATATATATCTAGATATAAGAATCGACGGAACACCCTCCGCCCACCACGTCTTTCCTATCGAAGGCATAGAGTCCAAAGCTCTATTGATTCTCATACGAACATCAACAAGGTCCGAAATTTTAGGATTCTCATTATCTTCTATGCTCAAAGCTTTCGTTATATGTTTTTCTAATTTTTTTACATCATATCTATCATTGGTCGAGGAGCCAGAGGTGTCAAGGTCCTTGTCGAAATTTATTCCTACCTTTAAAATAGATCCGCCTATAAGTGGAACGATATGATCTTTATTCTTTGGAAATAAAACTTCTATTGATACAGGGGTTACGCCAGCACTGGTGGCGTCAGCTGTCTTTGCAGGATCACAATTTACATCAACCTTGTGAACCTCTTCTTTTGTAACCACTCCTGCTACTACCGCAGGAAAAATACCTAAATCAGCCATCTTTAACTTAACCCCTAAACCAACCTAAATTATACTAAACAATTAATTGTTTTAAAATATTTTATTAAACTATATTATTACTAGGCAACTTCGCCCGCCCTAGGCGAAGGACCAGACAACACCTTTGCAATGCCATCAAACGCATCGTTAATTGGCGTATTCCCCTCATCATCAGGCGTAGAGCTGGCACCCGGCGTATCCATAGATGCGGGATCCATGTAGGTTGGCCGTTCCGGCCTCCCTCCTTCTCTTATCTTTACCTGGCCAGCCGCCGATAAAGTCAGGTTGCCCTCTGAGGACTCCAGCATCAGAGGGCCCGCATTCCTTATAACCATGGGAGCCCCAGGATTTGATCCGGCTATAACCAAACCTGCATCGCTAATGGAAATTATATAATCAGAAGCGCCGCTTGCTATTTCGGTTTCCTCATCTTCTCCTAAGAATCCTTTGTCTGTAACATTTACCCTTAAATCAAACCTTCCTGTATTAAAAGTATCTTGATTATGACCGCCAACACTTATCGCTACAGCGCCATCTGTTTGAAGAACCATGCTTCTTCCTACCTTATCCATGCCAAACCAAGCAATTAAGCTTCCGGCCATATCTAGAACCATACTTTTTTGGTCATTGTTATCTGAACCAACAGAAGCTTCTATCGAGCCCTCAAAATTTAGATTGGCGCTTTTTCCGCCTGGATCTAAACCCTTCCCGCTATCGCCTACATTTGTGGTTGAAAAATCACTTCCGGATCCTTTTGATATATTAAAGGAATTTGCATATGGAGAGAAAAATGTTACTTTTTCTTCTCCAGATCCTTCTACCGTAGAGGCTCTATCTACCCCAGCCACAACAACGTTACCTCCTGGGTCAATTGCTGGGCGCGAAGGAGAAACGCTAACTGTTGTCATGTATTTAATAGTATTTGGATCTTCATTTGCCACCAAATTTAGATCTGCAATTGGCCTTTCGAAATATTTTAAAACCGGATTTCCGACCTGTACTCCATCTGCATCCGTATTTGTCGGCGGTATATTTATCTTCTTAATTGTGTTTGCAATTAACATCTCTGCTGCAGCATACATATTGTGATACTTTGTTGTATGTACACGAACAGAGCCATCTGATTCAGAATTTAGATTTCTAAAATACCTATTATCGTTTAAATGCCTAACTCCGGTAGATCTTTGTATTCCATCGACGCTCATAGCCATATCTATGTTGGTTGTTTCAGTTGGAAGAATAGCGTTTTTATCAGAATCTCTTAGAGTAACGGGAATTTTCTCAAAGGGCTCAATGTTAACAGACGGTATTGACTTTACCCCTCCAGATCCATGGTGAAAATCTGCACCAGTTGGATATGAGACATTTCCAGTATTAGACGTCTTTGGGATGTTTACTTTTAATGAGCCTTCTTTGTCGAGAGAGAAAATGAAGTTATCTTTACTGTTTGAATATTCTGAAGATTTTGAATTTGTAGATAATTGAAAATGATATCCAATGCCTCGCCTACTTTTCAGTCTTGCTCTTTCATATTCTGTTTCGCTAACAATTGGAGCCCCATTTGCATCTCCAAGCCTTATAACTCCATAGTTAATATCTAAAACTTCTCCTCTTCTATTTGCAACATTTCCGCCTATAACCTCAATTAATTGATGTGGGGCCAAATGAAGAGCATTATTTGGCCTTATAGCCTTAATATGTTCTGAACCAAAAGATCCAGGGCTTGACTTTGACGCTATTCCATACTCCAAGTCCCATCCGGTATATATTTCATCTTCCGATATTTCGTTTATAACCAACCTATGTTCAGATAGGCATGGGTTTCTCTTTGTGCTTCCTATGCTTAGGCCAAAGCCCTTATATCCAGGCCAAATTCCAACCTTGTTTCCTGTCTCTCCCATTGTAACAACAGGTAATTCATGTCCACATACCACAGAAGACACAGAGGATAATCCGCTAGATTTTCCTATTCTAACTATATTTCCTGATACCAACCTTGATCCGGCGCTAACAATTTGCGTTGTATGACTAACGGTTGTTAGCCTTGTATCTGCTCCGCTGCTATATAAATAAAGACCACCTTTGCTTGCATCTCCAAAAAACGAATAAGAATTTGGCGGCTCTCCAAGCAGATGTATCTCTCCGCCCGCACCACTGATAATCTTTATCTCTCCATCGTTTAAGTTTCTGATTGGTGATCCAGATGTTCCGGCGGGTACATCGGCTGACTGATTTAATTCTGTTGAATCAAGCTCCTCATTTGGCTTTGCCAAGACCTTAATTGCCTGCGTAACCCCTCTGCTGCCGGGATGTACCCTGGCAACAAGCAGCCTGGTGCCTCTTTTGGGAGTAACAAAGGTTCCATGATCACCACTGCCAGCATAATACAAGGGTGGAATGATCTCTGAAAATTCATCATCAGATTCCCCTCTTGATACCTCTATGCTTCCATTGCTTTTAACATCTTTGACAATTACTTCTTCTAAAAGAAAAGTTTTTATTTGTCCTTTGACGTCTAATTCGCTCGCCAACCCTATCTCCTATGTGGTCTGATTAACAACACTGTTTGGTACATCTATAATACCAACTTCAATTACATTAATTTCACCAACAAAGTTTACGCCTATTATTTCATCCCTAAAATCTAACCATGATCCTTGGCTTGGGCCTCCCTTTGGAAAAATCCCGATAGCCTTATCCTGATTAATGCTTCCAGCATCTGAAATAAATGCCGCCGCCAACCTTCTGTCTAAACACTTTATTTCTCCAGCTGGATTTGCATCATCATCTCTGTTTAAATATGATATTTGTTCAATAATTTTATCTGGACCTATTGGCGTAACTGGTAAGTTGTTTGGAAGCCGCATGTTTGTAAGGCCCTTTGTTGTTCCGGTTGATCCGCCTCCAAAAAGAGAACCAATAGAAGTTAGCGCCTGACCAACACCGTCCAAAAGATCGTCGCCTCCCGAATATTGATGACTTTGCGATATTTGACTTGGATTTTCAAGCAGAGATCTTACTACGGCCATCTTTTTATTCACTTTTTTAATCGCGTCAAAATCGTCTTGATGTCTAACAAATCCTCTGATTAACACATATCTTGTGCCCATTAATGATCCAGATAAATCTATCATCATATTTGTAAATCTTATTTGATTATCTTTATATGACAATAATTGCGCCATGCCAGCGCCTCCTGATGGGAAAACAAATGTCGAATCTGGCTTTAATGTTCTATAATTATCATCTGAATCGCTCGTCCTATAAACCAAAGAAGGATCTTCGAGAAAGTTGCCAACCAGTTGCTGGCCAATTACGTCAAGAGGACTTGAAACATATTGTCCAGGTGGGTGGCCATAAATCAAAGAAAGATTAGTTGTAAAGCTTGTCCCTCTATACGAAAAAGTATGAGTTACAGACTCAATATAATACAAAAGACCCTTACATGGAACATAAACTGTATCTCCTGGCTGATAAAATTCATTTCCAGCTATAGAAACAGAGCCCTTGTTTATATTCATCTTTTGCATTACCAACTCCAAAATAGCATACGGCCTAGCTTGACCCTCTACGTCGCTTACGAATGGTAATTCTATTGAACTTGGCTTATATCCATACTGTCTCCATAGGTCGAAATCTGTTCCTCCTGCCCAAAAATACAAACTATCGGTTCCCTTGTTTAGTCCGGCATCAAGACCCAAGGGAGCAGACCCCTTTACGTCAATTCTCGTAAACTCTGGTGGAGTCTCTGTAAATGTAGCATTCATAATGTATTCATCTTTTAATATAAATCTTTTTCCCGATCCATAACCTAGCAGATTTCTTGTATCATCTTCAATTAAGTGATCATAAACAGTTCCTTCTGCAACCTTTCCTGTTATAATATCTGCAGCACTTTGCAGGCTTGTTGCTGATTTTTCCAAAAACTCTACAGCCTTGCCTTTAATCACGCCATCTGCAACCTCTATCCCATCATCTTCTTCTCCAGAAAATAGTCCTGCAATCTCATCTAACTCTTGTTGTTTTGCCAAATTAGCCTGCAACATAGACACATAGCTGTCTCTAGTTGAAATAGCTTTGTTTAGTCTCTGCAAAACCCCGTTGGCCCCAAGCAATTGATCCTCAAGTTTGTTTTGATCTTCAATCAGGTGAACCAAATCACTTATATGAAAACCTCTTTTGAGATCTATCCCTGTTCCATTTGCTGGATCTCTACCAAACTGTCTCTTAAATGAGCCTCTTACCGCTTCTAGGTTATCTATTGTAGCCAGCCTACTGGCAGGTGGCATTATCTTCTTAACGCCTCCTCCGCCCCTTGACGCCGTTAATACATCATCTACAATTCCCTTTTCTTCTTGAAAAATTGGATCAAAAATACCCAATAAAGTCTCTGTATCTCCTGCTAAGATATCTCCCTTGTCCTGAAAAGAAGTTGTAATGTTTAATCCATCTCCAAATAATGAATTATTTTGCTCGGTAATGTTTCCAGCAGAGGATTCAAACTCTGTTTGAATCAAGCGTAATCCGCCATTATTTGATGCGCCACCAGAAAGAGCATTGCTTAATTTGCCCATAATTGTAGTAGACACCTCTGGAGCTTCTACTCCAAAAAATCTAAGAGAGGCCGCTCCTGAAAATTGCATATTTGGAATCAATGTACTGTCTGGATATCTACCCATCATTAGTGATAGCAAAACAATTTTTACATTTAATGTATGTATTTCTAAGTACAAGCCCTCGACCCTTGTTTGAAACAAGCTGGTTATAAACGACGGCATTATAACTTTGCCTGTTTCTTCTTGTGTTTGGATTACTTGCTTTAATATTGAGAGCGGTACCCGATTCCAAAGGGGCGGCCTAAACTCAAGATGGCCCTGAGAGTTGCAAAAAAACTCTAGATTTAACATATTTGTAGCTGCACTACATTTTTGATAAACATCTACATAGGTACTGTTAAACAAGCTCCATCCATTCTTATTTAAATTTAGAATAAACGGCCTAATATCTGCTGTATCATATTGATCCGATACTATAAACAAGTTTCTATCTCTATTTAATCTAACATCCTCTATTTTTCTTTGCGCTCCAACCATCATCATAGCTCTTGTTACGTCGTGACTTTCGTCTTCATCTGATGATATAGGAAGGTTTATGCTTGGACCAGTTAAGCTTATCTCTATTCCCACTTCATCCGCCGAAGTTAATGCACTATTTGCTTTGTTTCCAGCTCTTATTTGAGCCTGTATGCCGGCATCAATTGTGTCAATTTCTGATTGCAATGTCGCAATCAAAGCAGAGCTTGGAATACTTGTTGGGTTAATGTTAGAGCTTGCACTTACCTGAAGCTGTCTTATTTTCTTTCTTAATCTAACCTTTCTTGTCTGCAAAATCTTAACGCTACTATTGGCCATTTCTCGTATACCAGCTTGATTTATCATTTGCTCAGCAGATGCCGAACTAACAGACAACATTCTGTATGGGTGAAAGTTTCCAAAATATTCATTTTGTTTTCTTACAGCCTCAACCACCCCAGTCAGTGGGTCATCTGGGCTAAATTTAGATGTTTTATTATCACCTTTATTATGAGCTGCAAAAGATTGTTCTATAAATGTTTCTATATTATAAGGCTGACCTACAATTAGAATGCTTAAAATGTTTGGAATATCAAGATTATTCAAAACATCTTGTGCGGCAGTTACAGCATACTGCTGAGAATACTGTCTTTGAGAAGCCTGGTTTTCTCCGGTTGGATCAACAACTTGAAATCCGGCAGTTGCTGTGATTATCCCGGCCTTCCACCTATAGATAAATCCACTTGGATGTTGCATTACCTTTTTGCCGCTCAAAGATCCTATTCCGCTATATTGACCTTGTAATAAATTTCCTTCTGTGGCATTTTGTCCTGCAAATAAGCCAGAGTCATAGCTTAACAGCCCCGTTTGCAGTAACTGCTTATTTTCATACAAAAGATCTCTTTGTGATCCAACAATTTGCCCAAGGTCATCTTTAATCATCTCAAATGGTGTCAAAGGATCTTCTAAGATATTTTTTGGATCACTCAAAGACGGCTGGATAGCAAACTGACTCCATGATAACCAGCTCATATTATCAGTGCAAGATATTTTTAAATTCCAAAAGCCACCTGAAAAAGACTCTGATGTTTGAGTTACATATCCACCGAATACATGGATCATTCCAAAAGAATTATCTTGTCTTTTTCTTATTTCTTTATAATTATCAAATCCGATTGATTGAGTTGTGTATAGCTGATATTCTGCTTTAAGAATCACATTATCAAGCTGTAAATGTCCCATATCAAATGGTGATTCGCTAATATCTTCTGAATATGGAGAGCCAACCGATGTATAATCGGTATATGTTCTATTTCCCCGTATATAAAAATGTACTGGATCAGGAGGGTTTATAAATGGCTTTCCAAGATAAAACGTTCTAAGTCTATCCCTAATATAGTCTGTGTCTAGGCTAGAATCCGCAGATCCAGCTCCACCAAGCTCAAGAGCAGCCGATATGATTGAAGCCCCGTCTATTGGAGGCATACTTCCCGATAGCCCCTCAGACTTAAGCCCTCCGCTTAACATTTCATCAAGAATCCCAACTGTTCCATAAAGAGCTTCATTTATTGCAGCCTCGATATCATCTTCCAAGATTGTTCCGAGCCTATACGGATAAGAAATTGACATACTTGCACTAGATGGATTTGATTTGTAATCTGTAGATGTATTAAAGCTGTCAAATATCGCAACCTCTATAACACCTGTTCCTGGACCCAAAGTATAATTATCCGGGCTTTCTGGATCAACAATCCATGTTGTTAGCTGGTTATCTACAGAAAAAGCATTTCTTTTTATGATTCTTGCAAGATCTTCGTTCATTGCGTTGTACTGCTCGGCAGATGTGCTAAAAGAAAGAACATCACCGAGATCGCTGAAGAAATCATTGCCTTCCATGCTTAGTGATTTATTTAAGTTTTTATTAGCCCCATCTATAGCCGAGCCTGAACCGTCCGTACCAAGATACTCGGCTATAAAATCATTTCTTTTGCCATCGAGAGTTGCTTTAGCTTGTGAGGCAGATAATGCGTTAACATATTCTCTGTTTGTAACTGGATTGCCCTGTCGAAAGGCTATTTCCAAAATACCAGGGCTGCTTTCGTTTATAAACTGTCCAGCTTCAAGACTGTAAGATATGGGGCCATCATCTGTCTGAAGGTAAACATCCATCTCTTCATCAAGCCACTGCTGCAACCTCATTTCCGCATATTCTTCTGCCGTATAACTTAGCTTTTCTAAGTTCAGAAGAGAGGCTTCTCTAATAAAAGACGAAAGCAGATTCATGCTGTACATACTATTATCTGCAAGAAAATTTTCAAATTTTGTTAAACTTTCATATGCTCTTATCTGTTGAACCTTAAAGGCAAACAACGCCTTTGTTGCTCTCAAAAGCATTTTTTCGGTTTTATCCATAAACCTTATATCATTAGAGCTTTTAAGCGAAGAAAAGGCCTTCTTCTTTACAAGAACTGTAGCCTCTGGAGACATAGAAATTATATTTCTGGTATCTGGAGTTACAGAGTTTGCATGATTTTGGTCCAAATATACAGCCGCACCCGTTCCAACCAAAGAAGGAGGAGGGCTGTTGATCGAGCCAAAGCTAACATGCGCTGGATGCACGCCATTTATTAGATCTGTCTTTGCCTTTTCATAGGTCATAGACACTTTTTTTCTTAGATCTTTAACAGAACTCATATTTGTACTCTAGCCTCCTCCCTTCAGGGAGCCGTTTCTGTTTAAAGAAACAGAATTTGAATCTTTTGTAGCCTTACCGCTGTCATTAAACTTAGAATCAACAAATCCAGGCTTTCCAATTTTATTATCTGAATCCAAAGGTAGCCCATCTATAAATCTTCCGGAAAAACTATCATCCGTTAGAGGAAAGGATAAAGCATAAGCTCCCTCCTTTCCTTTGTCTATTGTTGTTCTTTGGCTCATCCTGGTCTCTCCATCTCTACTTGATGGCTCTCTATGCCATGGCATAAAGTTTTCTCTCTTACCCGTTCTTCTTGTAATTGTAAAGCTAAAGCTATAAGTAAAATGACCAGGCTCATTTGCGCTTTCAGTGGTGTTAAAGTTATTAAAAAATCCTCTATAAAATTCACCCTGATAATATAGATCTATATTTGTTGCAAAGGCAGCTAATGTTGGCACAGTCTGAAAAGAGCCTTCTTCTCCAATAGTATCCCCGATAGAGGTGCCTCCAAACGGCTCCGTTATAATGTCAATTGCATTGCTTACGCCATTTACCGTATCTGTAAACCCGCCTCCTGTTAGTAAGTCTGCAATATTTGTTAAAGTTCCTCCGACCCCCGTTCTCTCAGAAAGAGCAAGAGCTGCATCCTCCGCTGCCTTTTGAGCGGCAACAGCTAAAGCTTCTTGCCTTTTTGCCAAAACGTGTCTGAACTGATGTTGTTCGTGTCTATATATATCTCTTAAAATATTTATGCCCTCTACTCCGGAAGATCCAGTTGTTCCGCTAACATCAATCACCTGTAGCTGCTCTCCAAAGTACTGAACGACATAGCCTCCCTTTGTGAGATCTGACCTTACTAGCTTACTTTCTTTTATAGAAAAAGAAGTAGGATTTATATAGAGCTGCTTTCTTGCCCATTGTGCCCCAGGAACTGGCGCTCCCTCTTTCCATGGCAAAGAGCCTGTAGCCTCTCCTTCTCCAGTTGTGCTGCCGTTAGAAAACGCACCCATGCTAAGGGGCAAGAAAAAAATCATTGTTTGTCTTTTGTATATGGCCATCTTATCCTCCTTGTCCTGCTTATCCTGCCACTGCCGCCACCTGGCTTCCAACTAAAAGTGCTCCCTTAGCATTCTCTGTTAAATCAATTTCAATCTTAAACTTGTTTGAAAAGGCTTCTGCAATTACATTTCCTATTTCTGTTGCATAAGTCGTTCTATCTCCAAAGCCGGCAGACTTTATTTCTTCGGATGTAGCTTGTCCGGCAATAATCTGAGATGTTCTATCTATATTTTCCGCAAGTGTATTTAAATTTGCATTAAAATCAACGATTGTAGGGCTCAACTCCTGCCATGCTTGCAGTGTACCCTCTGTGTCAAGCGGACCTCCCCCTGCAGCATTGCTTATCGCTCTGCGTGCCTGATCCTGCCTTGTGGTTGGAATTGACGGACTAGTAAACTGCTGAAAAGCTTCGCTGTCAGCTTCCAGTCCAAGACTCTCAGCCAGGTCTTCTAGTTTACTGATCGCCATCTCACCGCCCGCATTTACCAAGGGGTCTATAATGCCCTCTCTTGCTGATGCAGCATAACCTCTTGACATCTCCAAAAGAGCCCTTGAGCTAACGGCAGCCAAATTACTTTGTATTTCTAAGTTTCTATTCGCTTTTTCCCATTCATCCAGGGTCTTATCTCTTCCCTCTACCTCTTTTGATAGCTGCTCTTCAAACTGCTTTTGAGCTGTTTTATCTCCGGCTCTAGATGCATTATCAATATCTGCCAGCAAATCTAAAACACGAGTTGCAGAAGCATCATCTCCTATTCCAAATTGTGACTTCAAAAGTTGTTGCTGTACATAAAATTGATTTTGAAGCTCTGGAGATTCTGCTGCCTGCTGAACCGTAACAATACTTCCTCCGGTAAATGACTCAAGAGTGTCTCTTAATCCTGTTACCAGTTGAGCGCCGATTGCACCTTGATCTCCCGTTTGATCGGCCTTTAACATGGCCGCCTGCAGTCCGATAGAAGCGCCAAGGACGCCACCTCCACCGCCTCCGCCTATGTCTAGTCCGCCTCTTTGAAACATAATATAGGCATTTGCATAATTTTCAGTCAAGCCAGCCAAAGCTCCGCCCAAAGTCTGAGTCAACCCTGTAGCCTCCTCTATACCTAGCCCGAGATTATTCATGACCCTTCCAAATCCTTCTAAGATTGGTCTGCCAAAATCTGCTGCCATGCCCAACTTTTGAAATCTTTGTATTGCTCCGTTCAAAGTGCTTGCAACTGTATTTGCCTTTAAGCCAACAGTCTCTGCAACTCCGCTAAACATTCCCAACATTTCCGCTGCCTCTTGAGCGCTCTTCCCTTGCTTGTTCATAGCTGTATTTATGAGGGTAGCTGCTTGGCCAACGCTTATCCCCATAGCTGCCGCCTGACCTGCCGCAACAGCGTATAACGTTGTAACTCCAATTCCTGTATCAACAGTTTCATTTAATTGTCCCAAGCTTAAACTTGTCTGGCTTGTTGCTGTTACAAAATCGCCCATTTCTCTTGCGGTCATATGCATGCTTTGCGCAAAGTCGCTTACTGTTTCTTTTTTTAATGAATCTGCAAACTTCCTTGACTCTTCAATCGTTCCGCCAAACGATTTCCCCATTTGAAAAATTTCATTATCAAAAGCCCTTATTTGCTTTGATGGTTCATCTAATGCATTAACAATAGTTTTTCCAAAGAGAATTGTTTCCTCTGCAGCTTTACCAATCATGCCTGCGGTTACGCCTACGGCATTTGCCATACCATCAAGTGCGTCTCCGATATACGGTATCTTGCTTGCAAATGCTCCAAATCCTTTTGCGGTTTGATCCACCGCATTGCCTGCTGCACCAGTTGCTTCGGCTAAATCAGAAAAAGCTGTAGACACACCCCCTGGACCCCTAGCTGCTGTGCCCATTGCAAACAAATCACCAATACCTTTAGCTAGACCGTCTAAGCCGTCCCTTGTTTCCTGAAGCTGATCGGACAGCGCTTTCGTAGATTTTGTTACGTCATCAGGGCTTGCCATTATTTATCTCCAGTCATTTTGAATAATCCTGACATGTCTTTTGGAATCCTTACCTTTCTGGCATCTCTAGATCTGCCTCTAGTAATATCATCTAAATTAGTATTTTTATACTTATCCTTTATAGACCGAATCAAATCATGACTATCTCTAAACTCTTCATTAATAATTTGACGCTCGAATTCTTCATCGGAAGCAAATCTTTCATCATTCCTCGATTCTCTTGCCTCCCTAACCTTCTGAACAGCCTCTGAGTTCCAAAATGAAGCCAAGTATTCTGATAAATCTAAATCATAATCATAAACCTCTTGCTTATCTTGTCTTAACATTTGAGCGTACCAACCCCACTGAGGGCCAGTCATGCTCTCGAACCTCTTATCGTCAACAGAGCATCTCCAAATCTTGCATAATTCCCAACGGAGCCTACTAGTAGGCTCCGCGATTATTTTTTTAAATCTTCTAAACCCACCTGCTTATTAGAAGCTTCAACCAATTGTTCGTAAACTCGATATATTTTCTCTATAACAACAGACTGAAGATTCATTATGACAGAAATTCTTTTCTCCAGAGAATCCTCTATCTCTTCATCTTCACACAAGTCTTCCAGCGGGACTCCATTAATAGTTTCAATAACATACGATACCGTTACGGGCTTTATATCGAGCAATCTATCCATTTGATCGAACTTCATAACGTTTCGCATAATTTCTCGTTGCTGTTGCGTATTCAATGTAGATACAACAAACTTAAAGCCAGCTATATCTACAGTTTGACGAATCTTTCCAAGAAAGATTAAATCTTTTAAATTATCCAGGCCGAGCATAGTTTGCCCCACATCTTCATCCTCATCTTCATCTTGTTCAATCTCTTCAATATTCGCTTCTTCTTCATTGCTTGAAGTTTTCGAGCGATTAAATTTAGCAGTTCTTTTAGGCATACATACTCCTGTTGGAAAAGCAATTTAAGCTTTTAATTCTATTTTACTTTGCAAAAAAGAAAAACACCACCTTAAAAAGATGGTGTTTTGCATAAGCTTGTTTTGTGATATGCTAGTAAGCTGCAGAAATTAAGCCTGGGAAGTCCAGCGATCCTCTGCGATCGCCAGAATCAGCAGCCTGCTCAATCGCATCAGTATCTCTGCCGGGAATTTCTCTAGCTCCCTGTATGCCCTGACTTTCTGAAACGGCCTCACCAGCTCTTGTGGAGGATACAAACTCACACTTTACTGTGGCATTTTCTGTAATTGTATAATCTGTAGATGCATATGTTTTGCCCAAAGATGCAAACCAACAGTTATGATAAGTTGTAACTACAGCGTTATCATCATCTCCAGTAAATTTATCTATAACATTAATCTCAAATGGAATTCTCTGAGCTTGAATGTTTCTAAAGCCTCTAGAGAAAGCCTCTGGCAGAGAAAGGCCGTCGAATACTATTCTATTGATAGTCAACGAAAATGTTGACGATTGCGAAGGGACAATTTCAATTATACCATCTGTTCCAACTTCCGAAAGTTCCTTAAGATTTCTCGTCTGAGTCTCCGCAAGAGACTGAATCGCTCCAACCGGTTCGCCATTAACATACACAATAATCTGCGTTGAAAGACCAGTTCTTGTCTTTGCGCCAGTAATTGCTGCGCTATCGAATAAAGTAGCGGTATTTGGATAGTCTGCCATTATTTTCTCCTAAGTTATATAACTCCGACCTCTATGTCTATAAAGATATAATTAATAGGATAGGCGGGCGCGAACTGTAAATATACATTAATTTGCCTTGGATCAACCTTATCCTGCTCAACCTTAATATTCTTAAAGGCTGTAATTAAACCTTGCGCTATAAGCGCAGACATTATCGATCTAACCCTTGCAGATACCAAGTTATTTGTATCTGAACTCTGAACACCACCAATATAGGACTTGAGCGAATTCCTCAATACTCGCTTAACTGTATCTCTGATAAATATAATTGAAATTTCTTCGTCTTCAACATATCCGGACTGACTCGTGGTTCTCCCAGCCAGAACTTTGCCGCCACCTGTGATCGGAGTTACGACTGTAGCTCCAACATTTCCAAGGCTATTTAAAGTTACTTGCCTGAAGATCTTATCTCTGGTTAATGAGAATCCTGATAAAGACTTATGAGTTAATGGTATCGCAACATTTTGTCTTGCGGATAAATATCCGGCTGCAGCCGCTGCCATGTAAAATCCGTGTAATGCAATGTTCGTTCCATTAACATTTCTAACTATAGAGTCTGGATACATATAAACGCATCTGTTGCTCGTATAATTATCGCTAAGCTTAAAGTTGACAAGATCTTCTACGTTGCCAGCCAAAACCTCTTCTGGATCATCACCCTGGACTCCCTCTAGAATTCCTATGTCTTCTACGGCTATTTCTTCTGTTCCGATTAAGGCCGCTGTCGTAACCCCAGATTGCGCCCCAACAAATGCAACTCTCTCCTTTCTGTTAGCAATAGAACTCATAAGTTCGCAATGACTTACCGTAGCTCTAAAGATTGAGGAAATTGCTTGCGAAGGAAGGGGAACTATGATCTGAGCCTCAGCAGCCTCAAGAGCTTCAAGGGCATTAAACCAATTGGTATCAAAGTAATCTGCATCATTTTCGTCTACATAAGAAATCTTAACTCCGTCGCCCTCCATTAAGGCTCCGCTTGAAACTAGATCAGAATGAAGAAGGAGAGCCGCATCAACATTTGTTGTATCAGATATATCCTTTATAAAGAATTGAACATCAACAAATGTGGTTCCATTAAATGTTCCGCCAGGAACTGTTACATATACCTTTGAGTCATCAGAAATAGATGATATCGGAAGCTCCACTGTAGCTGAGCCTACAGCTGAAAATAATGCACCAGAAATTTCGTTTACACCAGTATGGATGGTCCCTCCGGATTCTTCCAGACTTGTGATTACAATAACATGATCAGAAGCATGCTCTCCATCAAAATCAAACTCTGGCGTGGTAAAGTAGTCCCCACCATCATCTTGGCCTATTTCGCCTTCATCTCCATATCCAACGATGTCAAACTCTGTATTAACGATTGTATATGAGAATGCATTATCGGAACTGCTAATCCAATTTCCTTGCTCAATATCTGATTCAAGCTGAGAGTTATAAAAAGCAACCTTGTTTGGAAAAAGCTGTATATCTTTTCCGTCTCTTACAAAGAATATGTTCACTCTAGTATCTGGATCTGGACGACCATTGCGCAAGCCAGTAATTGGCCTTGGAATTGTAAATCTTAAATCATCTACTTGACAGTCATCTCCGCAACCCGAGAAGCCTCCAACTCCTGATGAGTTCTTCTCCTCCAGAAGAGTGACCGTTGTTCGTCTGGGAATCGGCGGCTTGCACTGAACAGCAAGAATGCCTGGTGCTCCGTTCTCCATTGCCATCTGAGCGCCAAGAGATAACGTATTATCTGCACTGGGACTTCCATGCTTTACAAATAAGTCATTGGCCTCTGTAAAGAACTGTGGATCATTAAGATCTCCCTCGTAAATATACTTAGCCTCTAGATTATCACCTGCAGCTAAGACTCTGGAGTCGACATCTACATAGAATTTATCTCCAGCCTCAAAGGCCACAGCACCTTCTTGGATGCCAAGCAGTAGAATTCCATTGTTTTCTAACATATGGAATGTTAAACCTGTAGCTGCAAGCCCAGTTATGCCCACTCCGTCCATTAAAGGAAAGCCTGTGCTTGTATCATTTAGCTTGTGCAGTCTCAATCTTCTTGTTGAAGTTAGTGCGCTCACAGTATATAGGCCTGCTGCATCACCTGAGCAAATTAGTACAGTCTTCCCTACGTCACCGCTTGTAAAGCTACCCTCTGTAGCTGGAACGCCATCGGCATCATGCACTACGCTTTCATCATCTATAAGAAGGTTAATTGCTCTAATTTCCCAATCTATATCAGTTCGGTCACCACCCGTATCTCCAGTTACGCTATCAGCTGTAAGGGTAATCGTAGTATCTGTACCATCAGATGCAATGGACTCAATCTCATAGCCTGAGGCATATCCATCTACACACAGATAATCTCCCGGTAAAGCCTGACCGTGAGTAACTAGATCCTCTCCAGCAATAACAAATGTATCAGAAGTAAAATCTGTACCCGATGGTACTGCGGGCATTACGGTTCCCGTTCCTGTTCCAGATTTTATAAGAAAGCCATCACTGCATTCTTCTGATGTGCCAGAAACTGCACCAGTAGCACTTGTGTAATATGAGCTGCTAAAAGTAATTGGACTTCCAGCCGCATCATAAATTTGACCAGAAAGTGATCCTGTAGCTGTAAATGTTGCAAGGCCAGGTATTGGATCTCCGTTGGAATCCCTTACGACGCTTACACATCTTATGGTCCATCTTTCAGCAGGAGCAGTCTCGTCCAAAATGTCCAAAGTAAGAAGAGGAGCACAAGCAGTGTTTTCTATAAGAATGCCTGTTCCAATATTTAGGCTGCTAGCAGAATAACCTTTTCCGTCTTGATCTCCGATAGACGCCCCTTGTAGCTCTATGCATCCAGTTAGTGGATCTAGCCTGAAATCAAATCCAGAACCAAAGCCATTAGCGTCAATCTCATCCTCTATTCCAAATAAAAGTGTTCCGTTTAGTCTAAGCTCTGTTCTTCCGCTTACAACATTAGAGTTTTGAAGCGTGAAAAATCGGCCATCGCCAGTACCTGTTGGGCTACAGCTGATATCGCCATCGCTTCCACCGCCTATAGCAGATTCAACGATAGTTTCTTCCCTAAGGCCTTCGCCCATGATACAGGTTACTCTCAATCCGCCAGGGATAGAGACTCCGCGAGCGATAACCCTATCCCTTGCAAATGCCCCAGGTTGAATATAACCTGCAATTCCGGGTATATTAGCCATTTAAATTCCTCCGCCATTACAATAATTCATCAGATTATTTATTATTAGTAGTTTCATTTTGTTTAAATTTTTTAAGAAATCTCTGTTAGTTCAATAATGTCATCAAACCTTCTTGATAAAAGATCTGCCTGTGTTTTAACCCCAGGAATCGGGTGCCATGTAGGCTGAATACTGAAGGTTATCTTTTCAACAATATTTTCTATTGGGATCTCAACTCTCCACTCAGAAAGAGTGCTTAAACTTATGTTTGTATTATAAACATAGTCATTAGCATATGGCTCTGCAGTTTCGCCGCCAATTCTCACCTGATTAACAAATAACCCACTAGCTCTAAGCTCATTCCACAAAACATATTGTACAGCCATAGAAACAATATCTACTAACTCCTGTAACTCACTCTGACTTTCTGAGTAAATTCCTAAATCAAAACCTAATTCCCAACGTCCTGCGTATACCCTATGTGTAGGAGTGCTTATAACCTTTCTCGAACCATATTCTGTCTCAACAATATCTGTCCTATATTTATAGGTCATATTCTGATTGAATGACAAAGGTTTATATGATCCTCCACTTGACTTTATAACAATCGCTGGGAAAAACTTAACTTCATATCTATATGTATCACTTATTAATATTTTAGTAGTAACTTCTGAATCAATATCTACACCAGTATGATCTGGAGTTAGTGGATATCCATATTCATCATCTCTATAAGTAAAGATAGAATCATTTCTAAATATCTTTCGTAATCCATCAATTAGCAGACTCTTTGGATGAACAATTGCCGTCTGCTGAACAATGTGATTATCAGTAAAAAAACTTGAATAAACTACATGATCGCCATTAAGACCTGTTCCTGGCAGATTTTGTTCGTCTATCATTGTTCTAATCCCTAAAGTTTATGGGCAAATACTTCAAGTCCTCAATGCTAGCAGCTTGTTCGCAAAAATGCTTAACTTCCCTGATGTATTTGTCCAGCTTTTGCTTATCTTGCAAATCATCAACATTAAGATGAATTGTCTTCTTAAACATTAACTCTGTAATGACCTCTCCATTATTAGTATCTAAATTACCAGAAACCATTTCTATAGAATCGTTATCATAAACGATATTTACACTTCTGCTCATTTGATTTTTTAAAAAATTAGATAGATTCTGAACTGTTCTATCTAAAATGTTATTCTTTCTTCTGTTTTTGCTAAAAATTTTAACAGCGAACATTTACCTCACCTCATAATCACGAATATCACCAGATAACTCCGCAACCCTATTTGTGGGCTTGAAGTTTTTGTGTATATATTCTACTCCATATTTTCCGGGCGGCAACCTAACTTCCCAATATCCGTCATTATTTGTTTTAGCGTTTTTTATCAGCTTATTTTTTACATCGTAAATGTTTATATTTACGTTCTCTATAGGCTTTTTTGTCCTGTTAACTATATAGCCATAAGTTTTTATATTTCCCAGTACGAGCCTGTCAATTTCCTGTTGCTTTTTCGGCTCGTCACGAGTAGTATTTCCACCAACAGTGGTTACAGCAGGTACAGCAGCAGATGCAGCTACATTCCGGCCCATCTTCGTTACCTTGTTGCTAAGGATCTTTAGGTTATCGTCTATAATTTGGACCCTTTTGTCAAGAAATTCTAGTTTTTCAAGGATTTCATAGATAGCTTCTATTGCTGATTGCTCTTTTGTTCTAGACATTATTTCTCTTCTAAATATTTTTTATCAAAATGGATCTGGTCCATATTGATCATCTGATAGATTATTTACCTCTATTAAGCCTTCTACTGTATCATATTCATCTAAACTTTGCATATGTAGTATTCCATAATTGCTGCCGGAGTTGGCTTCTCCGTTTTTATCATTAACATGTAATGCTATATTTCCAGATATAATTATATTTTTATACTCTTTCTCATTGCCTGCGGCTAAAAAACATGGTCCATACCCGTCGCCAAACCAATCAAAAAAGCAATTAGTAATAAATATGTTTCCTATGGTTACGTCATTGTCGGCTTCTGGACCAATATAAAATGCATATTCCATAGGCATATTACTAGTGTCTATGCTTCCATCATGTGTTGCGCCTAAGTCTTCTCCGGCAAATCTAATTTTATTAAAGTGAAATGATGCACCTGGGGAATGTGAAGTAGATATTTCTTGTACTAGGAAAAAGGTGGTTCCGACTACATCTCCAACTAAGGTTTCTGTTGTTAATTTATAAGTAAAATTTTCAAAAGTTGTGCCATAAATAATATTGGCAGAAGAACTCTCGCTTGTCGGGCTGCCGCCGCCTACCATAAAAACTGGAGAATGACTTGGACTTGCTGAGTTGCCGGCAATTAGTGCTCCACCTCTTTTTATTATGGTCTGAGGACCAACTCCTTGAAAAACTAAATCAAAATCGACCATAATTGTCTCTGCTATTTCGTGTTCGCCCTCTTTTACAAAGACGCTTGGCGTTTTCATGTCTGGAAACATTTTAGAAAACATTCTTGCATAATCTATAGCTTTTTTAATATCCGTAAAATGTCCAAATCTTTGATCTTTAGCAACAGAAATATCTGCAATAACTTTATAATCAAGATGATCAACAAGAAGTCTTAAATCTGTTATGGTTGATGTTGGACCAACGCCGTCAGGCTCGACGTAGCCAAGGTGAGCAACCGTTTGATCCGAAAAAGGAGAAATATAATCTGTTCCACCGGCGGGATCAACTTCGTTTCCAAACATGATACAGCCATAACCGTCCAAGGCTACATAAAAGTTATGTAGATCTGTTTCGTCGTCTCCGTATCTATAAAGAACTTGATTGGCTCCAAGATATTCAAATCTTATTCCATTTACAACAACAATACCTGGATTTACTGTAATTGTACATGTTCCATTTGCATTATCTGTAACTATTTCTACTTCTGCGTTTCTAACAACGCCGCTGCCACGCAACTCATTTCTTGGACCTTGAATATATCTCTCTAAAAATGATTCCGAAATAATTGTGTCATCAGCGGTTCCGGTAGTTCTCTTGTCTATTAGCTGAGGGATTCCACCGCCGCTACCAGAAGACGTACCTAGAATAAAACCAAATTCACTTGAATATATTCCCCTGCAAAGATGTAATACGCTTCTTGGAATCTCTGGATTTCCAGAAAGAGTTACTGTTATTGGCATGGGCGGAGAGGCCAGCGGAAACGTTGCACTGTCTGGCACAAAAACATTAAAGGTAACATATGACATTTTGTCTGCAGAAAAAACTTTATACACTCCAGTTGCGCCTACAAATATAGACTCTCCTGAAATTATAGACGTAGATTCTTTTAGTGATGCCATGCCGTTTGCATCCACGGTTAAGTTATAACTTTCACCATCTAATATGAAATTGCTTGAAACATCAGATACAACTCCATAAAAATCTGTAGATTCAAAGTGCCCCACAAGGCTTAATCGCCTTTGATAATGAATATCTTGATTTTCATCAGCAAATACATCAAACAATATTAAATCATTATCTACGTCAAATTCCATTTCTCCGACTGGAGCTGTGCATCTAATTATAAAAGCAGCTGCAGTTCCTGATATTTCACCCTGCAAGGATGAGCCTATAGAGTCAAGAGTTATAATGTCGCTTTCAACAGAATTTACTCTATATGTTCCATCGTCATCGGATATGCTGGAGCCTTCTATTACGCAAAGATCTCCTTCTCTTATTCCATCTACAAAGAAATCAACAAGAGGTGCCGCCTCTAAGTTCATAGTCCCAGTTTGTATAGACACGGATGTAGATGTATATTTTGTTATTTGTCCAAAGCTTTCGATTAACAGGCCATTTATATGACAGGTGTTTCCTGCAGCCCCCTCAACTTCTCTGTTTAAAATATAAGTTAGGCCCAAGGCGCTTGAAGCATCATTTGCAGAGCTTTCAACTATTTTGATAGTTCTATTTTTAGAGTCTTCGTTAAAGTTTGGCAAAACATGAGATATTGCTAACTCGAAACAGCGTAATGCTCTAAGCTTATAAGCGAAAATATTTAAAGCATTTTCTACAGCATGTTGATTAACTTTGTCAACAATTGTATCAATCGTTTGTACGCTAAAAGTAGAGTTAAAAATATTTATTTCAACAGCAGATCCGCCATCTATCTCTATAGATAATGTGTCTGCAGATCCAGACACAAGATTTGATGGCCTTATTCCAGATGATATAATCGTTGCCGCATTTGGCAAGGCGACTTGAACGTCTGGTGTATTACTGTGCAAACGCCTTGGCCGAACAACACAGTTGAGGCTGTTTTCATTATAGGTAGTATATATACTTTTTGTTATTTTTGCAGTAAGTCCTGCTGTAACTGGGTTTTTTGGACCATTAAGTACTTCTACATACTCTATTTTATCATCTACAGTTAATTTGATACTAGAAATCAAATATTCTCTGTTATCTTCTATACTTAGAGAGTCTAATATAGTTAATATATCAAAAGGCTTTGGCTTTACAATAAATGATGGTTGATCTGTAAATACAATTGTTTCACGACTTGACCCGTCTGGACCAGAATAACTTATGGCGCTAGCCACAACCAGAGTAGAGCCGACTTCTGACCCCTCAAAGCTATCATAAACTGATCCAGTTCTAATTATTCCATTTGAATTAAAATTCAGATTAGCACTTCTTATGCCCGTACCCTCTAGGCCTGCCAGATCATCAATAGCATCCTGAACATTATTCGATGGAATAAGATCAGATGTATCTTCATTGTCATAATATACTTGTTGTGCTTTATGTGAATTATTATCCGAGCTAATTCCTTCGCCAGTATAATTTATATGAGCATTATAAATCTCTTCTAAAACAGCTTGCAAAACCCCGCTGCCAAGCGATGTCGATGCTACAGCGGCCCCTTCAGCGTCTGCAGCTTTAACCGTTATGGCTTGTGCTGGATGTCTATTCGTAGCATCAGGATGAACATGAGCAGATAATATAGCATTAAGCTCATCTAGAGCCTTGATAAACAAGGCTAGCTTGCTATCTAATATGGAAAGTTGGTCTTGCAAAAGCTGAGTTGGATAATCAAGTCGCAACTTGCTTTCGTTAATAGCTGCTGTTTTAGACACATCTGCATTTACAATTGGGCCAGAAAGAACATTGGACCTGTCAAGTGCTTCTTTTGATATATTTCCATTTTCATCCAAAGCATTAGACAGTCTTGCGGCAACAGTATTGCCTATAGCTCCTTGAGGGTTTATTCCAAGAGTTTTTTCAATCTGAAATATAGCCGACCTTAAGCTGTTAAGCACATCGGATCCAATTTCCGTAATATTATCTCTAATAACCGGAATTTCGATTGATGTATCTAATTTATTTGGATAATTTGATTTTGGCATATTATTCCTTTAAAATCGACGATATAGTCCATATCAGTTACAATACCATATAATTAAACGATAATCTGATGAAGCAGATATGGAAGCCCCTGCATTATCTATAAAGATCGTATCTGCGCCGAAAGTCAGGGCATTATAATCAAGGTGAGCAGTGTAATAATGATCATCTACTCCGAACTGTCCATGATTCGGGGGAAACCACCTACTGCTAGCACTATCACTTTGAATTAAAAGATTAAATCCAACAATAGTATGTGACCCGAAATCCATGTCATGCGTGCCATCAAGGTATATTCCTAAATTATCATCTATTGTGCCCGTTATTGCAAACCACTTTAATTTCTCACCTGATTCGACAGGTAATCCATTCATAGTTGTTGCGTGATCTGGCATTCCAGAGCGCATCCCATCTTCTGCAGAAATATTGCCAGTAACCTCTGCAGATCCACCTGTTCCTAAAACAATTGTATCTGTACTTGAAACTAAGTTTCCAACAATAACTTTTGCGCCGCCATCTCTATTTAGGTGTAGATCATTTAGAGTTCCAGAAGCTCCATCTCTTGCCATAATATCATTACCGTCTATGCCAAGATTTGAACCTGTTTTTTCTCCAATTATTAAAACACCAGTATTGGAATCTGCAACTCCGGCAGTAGCATCAGATTCCAGATAGGTTTTTCCATCGGAAACATGAAAGGAGTTTTCTGGGGTAGTTGTTTTTAATCCAACTCTGCCTCCAATATATAGATTTCTGCTTATTCTATCTCCCCAGACTATACTTCCAGATGAGTCAATATGCGAGTCAACAGAGCCATCATTATCTGAAATCGTATTCCCTCTAAACTCTATATTTCCAGTCGATGGAGCGCCAGAGGCCCCCATACCAATAATGTGACCAGCTCCATCATTATAAATCGCATACTTTCCTTCTCCGTCTACTGCTCCATCTCCCGTTCCTCTAAAGGCATTGTTTAATATACTTATATTTCTATGATATTGAGCATCCCAAGATTTAGACCTTATATGAGAGTTTAAAAATTGACAATTTGAAATTGTTATGTTTCCAATTTCATCAGTAAGACCACTGTCAATAGCCTGAAGGGCTATGCCGGCATTAAAAGCCTTAAGGGCTCCTCTTTCTGAGTAATCAAAAATAACATTATCAATATTAATACCATAATTTAACTTCTTTGTGCCACCGGAATCTTTGATTTTTGGATCAATTATTAAAATACTGGAAAGTCTTAATCTAAAATCTTTTAATGTTACAAATCCAGAGGTTAAAACATCGCTATCCCCATTTGGAACGCTACTTGACAGTCCTGATCCTGCCACAAAAAGAAATGACTCCATATCTACACTTGAAGTTTTAGTTCTATCATCATCTTTTTCTTCAAGATCGTTAAAGGTCTTCATGAGATCTAAAACTGTTGAGTGTCCCTCTCCGACTATATTTACTGGAAAGTTTACCCAAATGCCCTGACTGTAGCCTAGCGGTATATGACTAGAGATTCCCGCCCAAGCAGAAAGATCCATTCCTGTATCGATAATAACCTTATGAGTTCCTGACTTCAGATGAACAGTAGGAGTCCCTGCGTTTGGAAAAATATTAGCGAATCTCTTTGCATACTTCAGGGCCTTATTGATGCTTGTAAAGTGCCCCATTCCCGCTTGAGGACTTACCGTAATTGAGTTAAGAACTTTAAAGTCTAAATTATCAATAAATAACCTTAAATCTATAGCGACAACATTTACACTATCATATTCTATGGATCCCAAGATGCAATGATTGTAGGGATCAAGAGGACAGGAACATGTTACGCTGTCTGCCGGAGCAAAGACTAACCTGCCCCACTGATCTACTGCTGCAAAAAACTTATCATCAACTGCTGATGAAACCCCAGTTATCAAGGCTTCTTTTGAGTCAATCTCAAATCTCTTTCCTTTTACATAGCATACGCCTCCTGCAATATCAACGGAATAAATATCGTCAGTTCCTATCGGAGTCGAAGCAGGACTAACCTCAAGCCCTCGAATAACACCATTAGATCTTGTCTCTCTCAGGGGCCGCTGTTGATTTGAGTAAATTACATCTGATCCAACATCTTTTTGGCTAGTTATGCCTCTTCTCATTTTACGGAAAACGCGTGGAAAGTCTGAGCCGGCTCCTACGATTCTAGATCTTCCAGCTTCATATATGACTCTAGATAAGAATATATTTTCCTCTTTATTTATCCCTTTGCTTCCATACAAAGACATAGTAAAGTTTTCATCTAAAGTAATTTTATTTGCTATACTATCTGAGTCTTCAATATAAATAATTAATTTTATATTATGCTTTCCTGAGTCTAGTTCTACATAAGACTTTTTGATATTTTTAAGCTCTGAAGCAGGCCCTCCGTCTAATGATAATAATGGATTTCCATCTACAGAATTTTCCACAAAAATACTTCCGGGATTAGTCTCGGTATACGAAGATATATCTCCTTCGAAATCGCATATAGAAACCAGGCTATATCCCGTTCCTATTGATATAGTTGCATATTCTAATCTTGTATTGTAAAAGATATCTCTATCATAATTCATAAAGATGTCGGTAATGGCGGTTCTCGATAGACCAGTAGATATTTGATCAAACTGCATATCTGTTAATGAAATTGAGTTTTTATAAACATAAAACTCTGTATCACTAGATGAAACCCCAGACCACTTGTTGCTTGTTAGTTGACTGCCATCTACAGTTATTCTATCTTCGTCTACATCTAATATTACATAAGTTCCATCATCGCTATTAGAATTATATATTACAAGAAGGTCTCCTTCTTTTACTTCTTTTTCTTTAAAGTTTATAGCCGCAGAGGTAATTACAGATGTGCCCGTTAAAAGCGTTAAGCTTACTTCGGACAGTTTCTTGTCAAGCTGTGTAAAATCTCTTCCTTGGATATAATATTTCGTGCCCAAACCTGCATCTATAGGCACACCCTCAAAACTGCTTAGGCCCAAAGAGTCTATAGCGTCATCGGAGCCTCTGGATATTGTTAAAGTATGAGAATTAACTGCATCGCTAGGGATAGAGTGAACAAAGGCTAATTCGGATGGTTTGTTTTCGTCATAATCAACTCTATATGCAGAAACGCTTAATGCTTCATTTGCAAATTGTGTATTTAAGTTTTTAATTATAGAATCAATAGTTTGCCTTGTTGTGCTTGCATCAAATAGATCCAAGGAAACAACCGTATCTTCATCTACAGAAATATTTAAACGCCTATTTGTAAGAGAAACTTCAGATGGATTTATATCTTTTGTTATTATTGTAGCTGCATCTGGATTGGCAACCTGCAAAACATCTGCATTAGAAAGATATCCATACTCTCTCGTGGTTACAAGCAGTCCAGCAATATTTCCCTCTATGTTTATATTTCTATAAATTTTTGCTTTAGCTGAACCTTCAGAATCTGCCAGGAATCTTCCAAACACCTCTACCTCGTCTACGGTAAGGCCATCTGCAGAATAAGTAACTTTCTCAATTTGATACTCTGTTGCTCCTGTACTATCTGTAACCTCTAATATATCTGATTTATTTATAGGAACCTTCGGAGTCGCAGGAGGTGTAGTAAAGAATACAGTAGACGTTTGCTGTGTATCAGAAGTTTCTGTTTCAAAATAATTAATATTTTGACTATCTAAAATTAATATGCCATGATTAGAGTCTGAGGCGGATACTATTTTTGAAGATCTAAGAATCCCATTATCATGTTGATAATTCTGATGATTGATTAGCTGCAGAGATATTTCTTCTGCTAAGTCTTCTATGGCACCCTGAACATCATCTGATTCAACATATGCAGAAACATCTGTTTTGTCAAAGAACAATTGATCGGCTTCATGAGATCGATTGCCAACACTTATGTCGCTTCCATCATAGTTTATATGTGACCGAAATATCTTCTCAAATGCCCCCTGAGAGGTGGTCGCCTCAACAGAGGTCGCGCCTATAGCGGAGGCCGTGTTATCTATCGCCTCAATAGTAATTGCCTTGCCCTTGTGCCTGTTTGTGGCATCGATATGAATATGAGCAGTCAGAAGAGCCGTGATCTCCTCTAGAGTGGCAATTACAGAGTTTACCTGATTAATTAATTGGGATATTTCGTCTTGCAATAATTGCGTTGGAAAATCAAGACGTAATTTTTTTTCATTAATTGCGGCTGTTTTAGAAACATCTTTATTGACAATTGGTCCGCTAAGAACATTAGACCGATCAAGTGCGTCCTTTAATATGTTTCCATTTCCATCTAAAACTTTATTTAGTCTATCCGAGACAGTATTGCCGACTGCTCCTTGCGGATTTAGGCCTAGAGTTCTCTCAATCTGAAAAATAGCAGATCTTAAGCTGTTCAACACATCTGAGCCAACCTCAACGATGTTATCTCTAACGGCTGGGATCTCGATAGATGTATCTAATTTATTTGGATACTTTGAACTAGGCATTAATTTTCCTTATGAATTTATTATTTATATTCATTAAATAAAAATTAGTATTAGAAGCTAACAGAAGCACCATTATTTATTTCCATATGATCTGTAATCGAGTCTGCGGCCAAAAAGGCTCCGATAGTTAGTCCGATACCTAAAGCGAGAAATCCAATATTTTCTACAGTCTGTAGTCTGTGTCGCTTTTGATATCTGTCAACAAGAGTCTCATTTGTTTGATTTAAACTAATATATCTTTGAATTTGAGATTCAGAATAATCTAAATTAATTTTATATAGATCTATTTGTTGAAGCCTTAGCGTCTCCAACCCTTTGTATTTTTCAAGCTCTGCCTCTTTTATCTCTAGCTCTTCAATTCTAGCAAGTAAATTTGTTGCTTCTTCAATTGTAAAAACATAAGAGTCTTCTTCAAGCTTTGTTCCTGCAGCAACAACGTCTCCAGCAAAGCTTACACTTGGTATGACCAAAATAGATAATGATAAAAACAAAATCAATATATTGTTTAAAAATAACTTCATAAATCTAATTCCATTTTGCCCACATTGTCTTTTATATCTACTTTTTCAGGATCAACTAAAGACTCCATTTCTCTAATGTCAACAAGAAAATAATCTCTTCGGTCAGTTAACTTGCCGGCAATTGCAACTAATTTCTTGTAAATTTCACTACTCTCATCTTTAGTGTCATTTATAAGTTTATTTATCTTATATAACATTAAAAACCTCTATCATCGAAAAACTCATCAAGCTCTTCTCTGGAAACATCTTTTCTTGGCTCAAGCTTTTCCAGTTCTTCTATTTCTTTCTTTATCTCTTCAGCGCGAGACTCTAGGGTAATGATCTTTTCATTGTTTTTACCCATCTCTTCTTGGGCCTTTTCAATTTCCACTTCTTCTCTTACCTTTTGCAGTTCTAGCTCAAGAATTTGACGAGCATTTAATTTTTTCCCTAAGGCAAAAATCATTATAAACCCAAAAATGCCTATAATGGCCCCCAGTACTAACTTAACCTTAAGCCCAATACCTTTAAAAAGATCAACGATTGAATTCCAAAATGTTTTTTCTGTTTCTTCACTCATCTTTGCCTTCTAGACCTTCGCCTTCAATTGATTTTAAACCTATATATTTTTTATCTGTCCACCTTCTGGTAACATAAGCTGTAAATGTTGCCGCCAAATAAGCAGTCATTGCGGCAGCGTCCATAGATTGAAAGCTTAAATCAACACTTCCATACTTTATGTTACCAAAAGTGGCCAATAAAATATTTAATGTCACCACAGAAAAGGCTAAGAACGCAAATGTTAACATTGCGTCCGGTTTGCCCGATGTGTTTTTTATCCAATACATAATCTCTCCTATATATTCAAGGTATATGGGTAAGTGTAGATGATATCCGTCTTATCCATTCTCTTTAGTTTTAATCTTTGTCTTGTGTAGTGACGATAAAATAGCTTATCCTTTGTAACATCAAGAACTTCATAGATATACTCCATGTCATCATTAAAGTCATATCTAACAATGAGGTCTCTGTCTCGTATGGCTGGGTTGGGCAGCGTCCAACACTGCGGCTCATAAGCTTGCTCTAAATGGGTATGCGAACCAAGCTTGAGATCTTCCATGGTATCTCCGAACATAACCATGACCCTTCCGTCTTCTCTTCTTCTATAATTATATTGTGCATATCCGCCTTCATAGCCCGTTCCGAAACAACTCTTGCAAGATTTTACCTTTGGATGCATTCTTCTTGCGTCGGAACAACTGCAGATTTCTCCATCCCAAATTCTCTTCAGTAAAATTATTGGCTCGCCAACTTGATCCAGCAACACTTCTTCTCTGTTGAGCATTCTATCAAACAGGTTCATGCCTCGGGTCTTATTGAATTCTCCGCCCAGATAACTTCCGCAATCATCAACTCCTTGAAAGATTTGCTGAGGTATAGCTCTATGATATCCGCAGAAATCAAATCCTTGGAAAAACATTTTATCATTATCTGTATAATCTGTAATAACCAAACCGGTGCCATCTACCTCTCTTCCGCTTGTATAGCCGTCAAAATAAGTTGGGGTTCCAATTATTATAACAGAGTTCTTATCTTGGCAGGCCAAGAACATCTTGATAGGATCTCCGTCAATATAAACACCAGGAGTCGTGCCATTTAAGCCTCTTCCTCCAGAGGGGAGCAAAAAGGATGTAGCTGTTTTTGCTGTATATCGAATTACCTCTGAATTGTTTATGATTAAAATCCCTGATGCCGGATACCCCTCTGTAGAGGCAACGGGAATAACGGTTGAATCTTGTAATACTTGAGCTGTAATAGTGGTATCACTTGGAACTTTATATACTTGATCAAAGGATTCTTCCATCCCTGTTAGGTCAAGAGTTCCGCTGAATGCCTCAAGCGCCCTAACTGCAAATGCCAAAGTTAGCCCAGGAGTAAAACCTGATAACTCTGCATGCCTAACGCTTGATTTTGCAATATATTTTGGATTTGAATCAAAAATTTCCAACCTAGATTCATCTTGAAAAATTAAGGCAAAAGAATCTCCCTTATAAGATCTTGATAAAGGCTGATACCACTCTATCTTAAGCATATCTCCACGACCCATGTTGGAAACTTTTCTTATTCCCTGTGCAAATCCTAAAAATTTAATCTGAGGGAAAGTAGAGGGGAGGATTATCTCTGGCAAGTCAACAGTATAAGCAAAATTACCTATAAGCGTATTGCCGGATGTATCTTCAACCGTATATCTAACAATATACGGGGCATCCCTGAAGGGCTCTGTTGGCTCAACTCTAACGGAAGCGCCATCAGTTATTTTCGTTACTGCGGATGATGCTCCGTCAAAATACTGCTGAAAAGCTCCACCAACAACTATAGGAAGATCATTGAGCCAAATATTTATACTAGCTGTATTAATGTCGTCAATTTCATCTTTAAATTGCAGGAATAAAACTTGGTCAGATTGAACCAAATCTCCATCCTCTGGAGAGGTTAGCTCCAATATGGGTTCTTTTGGAATTACCTCAAATACATATTCAAAATTATAATATTTTCCTTCTAGGTTTTTAACTTGTATTTTTACAAGAACAACCTCTCCCACATCAAAGTCTTCTTCTGAATCTATAGTTACAGATAATCCAATTCCTGTTACAGATATATCTGAAAAAACACCATCAAACCCCGACAAGAAGTCCAAATCCTGAACAGCTCTAGCTCCGCTTATCTCTACGATAAGCGAGGATGAATCTATTCCTGTATTATCATCTACAACTGTAAACTCAACTAAAGAATTTAGCTGAACATATTTTGTGCCTTCCGCTGGAGACTGACCGGATAAGCTAAGCATTCAAACCTCCAATTGAGGCTTATCTATTAGTAGAGCTAATCATTTTCAGCTTTTTCCATAATTTCTTCTTTTTTGTCTTCTTTTTGATCTTCAGGAATTTTATGGAAATCTAATAAATGATCTACGTATTTTTCCGCCTCTTCATCTCCTCGGTTTTCTTTGTCATATTTTAGTTGATACTGAAAGGCTTCTATTTCATCTTCTCTGTTTAAATATTTCTTTTTCTTATCATTATCTTTTTTATCGTAATCATCCATATGCTGTATAGCATGAACTAGCTCATGAATTATATATCTCATCATTATTTCAAATGATTTATTCATTAGCTTTGGATTTAAAATAATATTGCCATTAACGGTTTTTGCGGTTACATCAAGCTTTTCAAATCTAATTGGAACACTTCTTAAAAACAAAAGGCCTACATCATTTTCTTTGCAGATATCCTTTGCAATATTATCATTTATAAGAGAGGTTCTAATTTTTGATAAAGCTTCCATCTGATCCTTCAGATAATTACTCTTTTTCTTTGATGCTATTATTTTGATCATTTGGATTACTCTTTGAGAAAAAATCTTCTAAATTTTCATACTCACCATTAACAGCTAAATTAGCAATAAATGAACTTTGTTTTAACATTGATATGCGTTCTTCTGATATTTTTATTAAACGCTCTAATCCTAAAATTTCAAATTGCATCTCCTCTTGAGAGCGAGGAGACTTAAATCCGCAATAATTAACAAAACAATTTTCGGGCTCTCTCATGTAAACTCCAAAGACAATATTACTAAATATAAATTATTTAGATTAATCTTCTTCCTCGCTAAGACTGCCTATCAGAGTTGAAGCCCCGAGCTTATTGCCTGTCAGCTTTCTTCCTCGCAATCCAATCATTCTTTGAAAGCTTCCAGAAGAAGCACCGATTAAAGCATCTGCTTGTCCGCTGGTTGAGCCGGAAATGTCCAACTGGACCGTGTATGTCCCCACCACATCTGGCGTCCATGGGAAGGTCATGCCGTTGTATGCCCACGGGCCTCCGGGTGTGTTCTGGAAGACGACAATGTTGGCAATCTCGGAAGCGGAGAGCGCACGGTTCCAGATAGCCACCTCGTCCAACTGCATATTCGTGTAGTTGGTGGCATCGGGACGACGGCCCATACGGAACTCACCAGATGGGGCAACGAGGTCAGTGATGGTCTGATTGGCCACTTCTACGCCATCGACGTAGAACACCACCTCGTTCGTGTTCGTCCACGTCACCGCGATGTGGTACCACGTCCCATTAGCCAATGAAGCGATGTCGTAGGCATCTGCGGCGTACCCGTAGAAGCCTAACTTACCGGCAGGGTTGACCACGAGAAAGCGCCACGTTCCGCGTCTATTATTGCTCCCGTATGGCCGATCATCTCCGAGCCCACATATCAGTCGGTCATTCGTGTTGGCATCCAGATTGACCCAGCACACAATCGTCCCGTCAGTCGTCGGAGGGTTCTGAATCTGGCCTGCGATGTACTGGGGGGCCGATCCCGAGAAGTCCCGAGCGAAGGAACCGACCTTCCCGGCGATTTGATTGGTGCCATAATCCACGAGGTTGTTTTCTTGACCCGAGGTGTCCGCAATAGTTCCCGCAGCCTGTTTCGCGTAAATGGACCTCACTTCGGCGGCTGTAATGACTCGATTCCACACAGCTACTTCATCCAACTGCATATCGGTGCAAGGAGTCGTATCGGGCCTCTTCCCCATATTGAACTGCGCGGCTGGAGTGACAAGCCCTCCGATGGTGATCTCTTGAAGGAGAGAGCCGTTCAGGTAAATCTTCAGGTTGGTTGTACTCTCCCAGGTAACGACGACGTGATACCAAATCCCCACAGAGAGGGCTTCAAGGCTGGTGGTGTCGTTCCCATAGCCATAGAAGCCCAGTTGGCCTGTCTCCCTGACGACCAGCAACCTCCACGTCCCATGACGGGCGTTGCCAGCAGTTGAGCGGGTATCACCGAATCCGCAGATCACCCGGTCGTTGGTATTGGCATCGAGATTGAACCAGCACGAGAAGGAACCGTCCGTAGTGGGGGCATTGGGGACGATTCCACTAATCCATTGGCTTGTCCCACTGAAGTCCCGAGCAAAGGAGCCTACTTTGCCTGCGACTTGAGTGGTGCCATAGTCAACCAAGTTAGCCGATTGTCCCGATGAATCAGTGATCTGCCCCGCTGCTTGCTTGCTGTAAATGTCGAAGACTTCTGCATCGGAAAGGACGCGAGACCAGATAGCAAGCTCATCGCACTCCATATCACTATACTGCGTGGTATCAGGTCGTTTCCCGACGTAGAACTCGGTTACCGGGGTAGTGAGAGCCCCTATCGTCGCGCTATATACGAGGATACCGTCCAGATAGACCTTTACGTCATCAGTGTTCGCCCAAGTCAGAGTGAGGTGATACCACCTACCGGATGTGATGGGAGCCCAGGAAATGTGGTAGTCAGCGGAGTAGCCCCAGAAATAGAGTTCGCCGCTGTAATACATGATGGCGCGGTAAGACCCCTGTACATTGGCGGGAGAACCGAATCCAGCGATGTAGTTGTGACCGCCATCGAACGAGTTGAACTTGAACCAGCAAGCCCAACTCCCTGCCGTGGTGGGCGCAGGCGTGATGTCGCCCCGTAAATACTGGTCGGTGCCGTTGAAATCTACGGCGTTGCTACCCACTACTCCTGTCACATAACTGGGAGTGCCATAGGCAATAAGGTCATTGCCGTTCCCGCTGGAATCTGACGCCAGCGGAAGATTAACTTGCTTGGCGTATATATCTCCTATTTCCGTTGCCGATAAAGCACGAGTCCACGCCGCAAACTCGTCGATCCGATCTGCAAACTGTTGGGGGCCGCCGTGATGATTGCCGATAGCGTAGATGTCATCACCGCTCTTGAAGTCCGCACTCCCTCGATAAACCCCGTCCACATAGAAAGCCGTGGTCGTCCCGCTCCCAACCGCTACAATGTGGTGCCATCCAGTATACGATGCGCTGGGCATCTCAAAGCCTGCGGACCTAAAGCCTCCGCTAGTATTGTTGTACGCACCAAGCGTATCACCTCCAGTCTCAACTATAATCGGATGATGTAGGAGCGTTCCCCGAAGCCCCGTGCGCCAGGTGCCGTTGGATTTCAGATTGTAGAACCAGAAGGCGACAGTCCAATCCCCCGAACAGGACACGGGAGTCCCGATATTCGCGGTCGATGACTGCCCAGAGAAACCAAGGCTCTTGGAGCCAACCTTTCCCGTCTCATACGTGGTGCTGGTAAGCGTTAAGGTATTGCCAGTCCCGCTTGCGTCGGTGACGTTATCCTCGAAATGCCACAGCGCTGCGTTCGATGTCATATCAATCGGGGTTGCAACTCCGTTATCAGGAAACGGTGTACTACTCCCTGCGGTCTCACTCTCAAAGTGGTACAGCCCCTCGTTGTCCGTCATATCAATCGGCGTAGCAGCCTGATTGTCGGGGAACGGGATCGGGGTGGCTCCTGATGCTGCCTCAAAATGAAGCAATAGCTTATTGCCAGTCATGTTGAACAGGTGGTTATTTACCGCCCCGTCTGGAAGTGGTTTCGCATCACCGACTGTACTTCCGCCAGGCCGGACTGTCCAAGTCCAGGCGTAGCGATTTGCTAAAGACCCACTGCCATCGAACGTTACTGTGGTCTCTGCTAGGCCGGAAACATTAGAAACAACCGCTTGAGGAGATATAGTATCAATAACCGCCGCTTCCGCTATCGCTGCATCGACTCGGGCGAACCCTGTGGTATCAATGACTGCGACCTCCAACATGGCTGATTCAACTGTGGCAGAGCCCTCAGTGAAAATCACCGCAGCTTCCAGCAGGGACGTGTCAACTCGGGCGAACCCTGTAGTGTCAATGACTGCTACTTCGAGTACCCCCGCATCGACTTTAGCGAAGCCAGTAGTGTCAATGACTGCGACTTCGAGTACCGCCGCTTCGACTTTGGAGAAGTTAGGCACTCCCTACTCCCTATGTAGTCGTGTACTTGAACCCGGCGCTATTGACAGTGGCGGCAGTCCAGTCTGTGGCACCCCCTCCAGTACCCGGATCTTGTTCAACGGTGTGGGTGTATATAGACGAAGCCGCTGCCACTGTGTGAGCTTTCGCCGCCGATAGGGTAGCACCATCCGATGCTATTTGGGTATCAGCGGTTGCCATCGTTCCATCGCCCTGACCCATGAAGGTCATTTGGACTCCCTTGACCACAGCACCTGACAGCCCCCCAGCCAAGGCAGTGTATCCACAGCCGAAGCTACTGGGGTCGGCGGAAGACTCCGTATAGTCCGCGCTAGAGGGAAGGGCTTCGTCAATTACTCCGAAGTTATCGGAGCCCGTACTTGGTACGAAATCTGTCCCACTCGTGAACGCCGGAATATCGCTGTCAGGTCGAACCGCTGGGACGATGACCTGCCATGACTCCGTGTCGATGTATGCCCCGGTGCTGGTTGTCGTTCCGTCATTGATGTCGATAGAATCATCTCCGGTGACCACAATATGATCCACAAAGGTACTGCCCCATGGGTCCGATCCGGTGCCATGTCCGTGACTTCCAAAGAAGCCTATCTGGACCGAGTCGTCATTCTGACTGTAGTTGTCCCAGACCGGACCATACCACGACGTCGCTGCCGCGCCGTTGATGTAGAGTCGCGCACCCACATTCGCATGGCTACCGATGTTGTCACCCGTCCACACTAAGCCGATACGAACCCAAGTGGCGTCAGGAACGATAGCCGTCGTTGTTTCTCTCCAGCCTCCACGCACATAGAGGGACAGCGTTCCATTGGAGTTCCACTGCACCGAGCAGGCCTCGGTGTTGCCGCCCGGCGAGTAGAGCACACGAACCAGTCGCCTGTCGGAGGCGTAGTAACTGCCACCACCCGCCCACACTCCAGCGTCATGGTAATGGGAGAATACCAACCTACCGCCCCTGGCCGAATTGCCGGCATCGCCGAGCGGTGAGACATACGCCGCCACATCAGGGCCGCCATATGCCTGCGCGTTCTCCGAGCGGAGCTGTAGCGACACCGACCCAGCAAAGGGGGCGACTTGACCGATGGGTTGGTGAGTCCGCACTGCCGAATTCATAATCACCGTCCCGTATGCCTCGCTGAAAAGCCACGATGGGGTGCCCACCAAATACTGAGCGTTCGAGGCTCCCAGCTCCAAACCGTTGATATAGACAAGTTTCGCGGTCATGGCAGTGCTCCTGGATAGTCAGCCTCGACTTGGGCCGCAGTCTTTACCACCCAACCAGGCATCCCAGTAAGCGCCTCCAGTACGAAGCGTGGAACGGACTCATCATAGACGATTGACTTCGACCCCGGAGGGATCGGGCGGTCAGGGGGGATGGTTTCGCCAGCCTGGTCAGTCATCCCAGGTCCGACAGCGCCGTCACGGGGGTCAGTATATGCGGGTGCGTAGTACAACATGGTAATCTCCTGGTGAGCATACCCCATTCTTCCGAGACAACCTCATCGGTTTCGGGGGGTCTAGTGTCTTATGTGCTGGCGTCAAAAAGTAAGTCATGTGTTTCCTCTCTTGTCTTATAACTAGTCAATATCATTAATTTTATCGATATCTCCATAAATGATTCCCATAATGGTACCAATATTATCTTTGGAGATACCAAAAATACTATCTATATTCTCTGGGCCGGAAGTACCAATCACCGCATCAGCCGTTGTCGTCACACCAGGCGCGACCTCAAGCTGCACGGTGTAGGTTCCGGCAATGTCGGGCGTGAAGGCCAGCGTTGCCGTCTTTGGCCCTGCATAAGAGTTGGACTGGTAGTCATAGATGTCAGCGATTTCAGCCTGAGACAGTGTCCTGTTCCAGACAGCAATCTCATCCACTGTGATGTCGGAATAATAAGTTTCACTGCCGCTATTACCGGGGCGTTTCCCGATGAAGAAGCTGCCGGCGGGGGCCGTCAGGCCCCCCTCTACCCACGTCTTGTAGGGGGCGCCGTCTATATACACCACCATGGTAGAGGTGTTCTCCCAGGTCATCGCGACGTGGTACCACTGACCTACAGTTAAAGCATCGCTAACATTCTCTTGGTCTTTCCAATAACCAACGAAATAGAGTCTGCGAGAACTACGTATTAAAAGGCCTCTCGCATTACCTTGATAAGAACTGTTCGGCAGTCCTCCGAGTCCGAACATAGGGTCCAAATCTGCTGGGTTCGTGTTCAGCCGAAGCCATCCGGCAATGGTGCCTGCTGTTGTTGGACCGTTGACAAGCACGCCATCCATGCGCTGATCGGTGCCGTTGAAGTCTGCGCCGTTGGTGCCGATCTTACCTGGGACCGACGTGGCACCGTAGTTGATCAGGTGATTGTCTTGACCAGAGGAGTCTTTAATCCCCCCGGCAGACTGCTTCACATAGATGTCCGCTACTTCTGCATCGGAAAGGACGCGAGACCAGATAGCAAGCTCATCGCACTCCATGTCACTATACTGCGCAATATCAGGTCGTTTCCCGACGTAGAACTCGGTTACCGGGGTAGTGAGAGCCCCTATCGTCGCGCTATATACGAGGACACCGTTCAGATAGACCTTTACGTCATCAGTGTTCTCCCAAGTCAGGGTGAGGTGATACCATATACCTGATGTGATGGGAGCCTGGGTAATGTGGTAGTCAGCGGCGTAGCCCCAGAAATAGAGTTCGCCGCTGTAATACATGATGGCGCGGTAAGACCCCTGTACATTGGCGGGAGAACCGAATCCAGCGATGTAGTTGTGACTGCTGTTGAACGAGTTGAACTTGAACCAGCAAGCCCAACTCCCTGCCGTGGTGGGCGCAGGCGTGATGGTGCCCTGTAAATACTGGTCGGTGCCGTCAAAGTCGAGAGCCTGTGCGCCTACCTTCGCGGC
>Ga0080013_1000119_pt1 | contig 109894 bp, 153 predicted proteins | sample ETNvirenome_6_85_FD_69236 | JGI IMG/M metagenome (GOLD analysis project Ga0080013, IMG submission 69236) | Marine viral communities from the Pacific Ocean - ETNP_6_85 (SPADES assembly) (version 2) | ecosystem: Environmental > Aquatic > Marine > Oceanic | place: Pacific Ocean | collected...
TATGCTGCTGCTGCTGCTCATGCTGCTAACAGAAAACTTTACACTCATAACAAGCTAGTTCAGCTTCTACCTCATCTTCTTGAGTATAAGATATACATAAAGACTTCTTTTGAAGACCCAGAGAAAATATTCGATCTGCTTTCAGAAAAGAATCAACAGAGGTTTCTTTTTAACTTAGACCATCTGAGGTAGCTAATGCTTACTATTCAATCTTTAAATCCAGATAAAAGACTCTCCGTAACCATAGCAATCTTTTTTGCCGAAGATGTGCTTCCTATTTGGGAGATGAAATATCCTGAGGATATTAGGCCGAGAAAAGCAATCGAAGCAGCCAAAGAATGGCTTACAAATCCATGTGAAGAAACCGCTGCTTATGCTGCTTGTTATGCCGCTGATGCTGCTGACGCTGCTAATGCTGCTGCTAATGCTGCTGCTACTGCTTATGCTACTGCTTATGCTGCTGATGCTGCTGCTGATGCTGCTGCTACTGCTGATGCCGCTGCTTATGCTGATGCTGCTGCTTATGCTGCTCATGCTGCTTCTTCTTCTGCTAATGCTGATACTGCTAACAGAAAACTTTACACTCACAACAAATTAGTTCAGCTTCTACCTCATCTTCTTGAGTATAAGATATACATAAAGACTTCTTTTGAAGACCCAGAGCAGGTATTTAATTTACTTTCGGAAGAGAATCAGGAGAGGTTTCTTTTTAACTTAAACTCTTTGAGGTAGCTAATGCTTACTGTTTATTCTTTAAATCCAGACAAAAGGCTTGCCGTAACCATAGCAATCTTTTTTGCTGAAGATGTGCTTCCTATTTGGGAGATGAAATATCCTGAGGATATTAGGCCGAGAAAAGCAATCGAAGCAGCCAAAGCATGGTTAACAAATCCATGTGAAGAAACTGCGACTGCTGCTGGAGTAGCTTCTCATGCTGCTCTTGACTCTTATTCTAAGGCTGTTGACACTTATACTTCCAAAAACCCTTGGTCTGCTGGCAGGTTCGCTAATGCTGCTTTTGCCGCTCTTAATACTGCTAATGCTGCCGCCACTTCTGCTGCTTATGCTACCAACGCCTCTACTGATGCTTCTCATGCTGCTGCTGATGCTGGCACTGAACGCGCTCGCGCCTCTACTGATGAGTTGAGTTTTTATATTCACAGCAAGCTAGTGCGGCTTTTACCTCATATTTTTGAGTATAAGATATTTACAAAGACTTCTTTTGAAGATCCAGAGCAGGTATTTAATTTACTTTCAGAAAAGAATCAGCATAGATTTCTTTTTAACTTAAGCCATTTGAGGTAGCTAATGCTTACTATTCAATCTTTAAATCCAGATAAAAGACTCTCCGTAACCATAGCAATCTTTTTTGCTGAAGATGCACTTCATATTTGGGAGGCAGAGTTTCCCGAGGATATGAGGCCGAGAAAAGCAATCGAAACAGCTAAGGAATGGATTGTAAGTCCAGGCCGAGAAACCGCTGCTGTTGCCTCGACCACTTATCATGATGCTCATAATATAATCTCTTCCACGGAGGTTAAATATGACGGCACCTCTTATGCTGCTTCTGCTGCTCTTGCGGCTGGTTATGCTGGTTATGCTGCTTATGCTGCTTATGCTGCTGGCCCAAGTATTTATGCTACTTATGCTGCTGAAAATGCAGCTCGACAGGCATCTACCGCTCAAGTACACTCTAGTAATAGAATGATTTACACTCATAAAAAGCTAACTCAACTTCTACCTCATCTTTTTGAGTACAAAGTATTTACAAAGACTTCTTTTAAAGATTCAGAACAAGTATTTGATCTACTTTCGGAAGAGAATCAGCAGAGATTTCTGTTTGACCTAAACCATTTGGTGTAGCTAATGCTTACTGTTTATTCTTTAAATCCAGACAAAAGGCTTGCCGTAACCATAGCAATCTTTTTTGCCGAAGATGTGCTTCCTATTTGGGAGGCAGAGTTTCCCGAGGATATGAGGCCGAGAAAAGCAATCGAGACAGCTAAAGCATGGTTAGCAAATCCATGTGAAGAAACCGCTGATGCTTCTCGTGCTGCTGCTGCTAATGCTACTGCTGCTACTGCTACTGCTGCTGCTACTCATGCTGCTGCTGCTACCGCTACTGCTGCTGCTACTGCTGCTGCTTATGCTACTGCTCATGCTGCTGCTTATGCTACTGCTCATGCTGCTGCTAATGCTACTGCTCATGCTGCTGCTAATGCTACTGCTCATGCTACTGCTCATGCTGCTAACAGAAAACTTTACACTCATAACAAGCTAGTTCAGCTTCTACCTCATCTTCTTGAGTATAAGATATATGCAAAGACTTCTTTTAAAGATCCAGAGCAAGTGTTTGATTTGCTTTCAAAGCAGAATCAACAGAGGTTTCTTTTCAGCTTAAACCATCTGAGGTAGCTAATGCTTACTGTAAAATCACTCAATCCAGATAAAAGACTTTCCGCAACCATAGCAATCTTTTTTGCCGAAGATGTACTTCCTGTTTGGGAAGCTGAGTTTTCCGAGGATATGAGACCAAGAAAAGCAATCGAAGCAGCTAAGGCATGGATTGCAAATCCATGTAAAGAAACCGTTGATGCTTCTCGTGCTGCTGCTGCTAATGCTGCTAATGCTGCTAATGCTGCTTATGCTACTGCTCATGCTGCTTGTGCTGCTGCTAATGCTGCTGCTAATGCTGCTAATGCTGCTAATGCTGCTACTGCTCATGCTGCTCATGCTGCTAATGCTGCTGCTGCTGCTAAGGCTGCTTATGCTGCTGCTCATGCTGCTGCTAATGCTGCTTATGCTGCTAATGCTAATGCTGCTTATGCTGCTAATGCTAATGCTGCTAATGCTAACAGAAAACTTTACACTCACAACAAATTAGCTCAGCTTCTGCCTCATCTTTTTGAATATAAGATATATGCAAAGACTTCTTTCAAAGATCCAGAGCAAGTGTTTGATTTGCTTTCAAAGCAGAATCAACAGAGGTTTCTTTTTAACTTAGACTGCTTGAGATAGCTAATGCTTACTGTAAAATCACTCAATCCAGATAAAAGACTTTCCGCAACCATAGCAATCTTTTTTGCCGAAGATGTGCTTCCTATTTGGGAGAAGAAATATCCTGAGGATATTAGGCCGAGAAAAGCAATCGAAGCAGCTAAAGCATGGCTTGCAAATCCATGTGAAGAAACTGCGACTGCTGCTGGAGTAGCTTCTCATGCTGCTCTTGACTCTTATTCTAATAATGTTGACACTTATACTTCCAAAAACCCTTGGTCTGCTGGCAGGTTTGCTAATGCTGCTAATGCTGCTCATGCTGCTTATGCTGCTGCTTATGCTGCTGCTGCTCATGCTCATGCTGCTGCTGCTTATGCTGCTGCTGCTGCTCATGCTGCTAACAGAAAACTTTACACTCATAACAAGCTAGTTCAGCTTCTACCTCATCTTCTTGAGTATAAGATATACATAAAGACTTCTTTTGAAGACCCAGAGCAGGTATTTAATTTACTTTCGGAAGAGAATCAGGAGAGGTTTCTTTTTAATTTAAATCATCTGGGGTAGCTAATGCTTACTATTCAATCTTTAAATCCAGATAAAAGACTCTCCGTAACCATAGCAATCTTTTTTGCGGAAGATGTGCTTCCTTTTTGGGAAGCAGAGTTTTCCGAAGATATGAGGCCAAGAGCAGCAATTGAAGCAGCCAAAGCATGGCTAATAAATCCGTGCGAAAAAACTGCTGATGCTGCTTATGATGCTGCTGTTTCTGTTTCTTCTATCATCTCTGCTTCTGCTGCTGCTTATGCTGCTGCTTCTTCTTCTGCTTATGCTGCTGCTGATGCTGCTTCTTCTTCTGCTGGTGCTGCTGTTTCTTCTGCTTCTTATGCTGTTTCTGTTGCTTCTTCTGGTGCTTATAATGCTGCTGTTGCTTCTCACTCCTCTGATCATTATACCGCTCATGCTGCCTCTAACGCCTCTAATGCCGCTGCTTATGATGCTGTTGGCACCCTTTGTGATGAAGGCTTCTATATTCACAGCAAGCTAGTGCAGCTTCTGCCTCATATTCTTGAGTATAAGATTTATACAAAGACCTCTTTTAAGGATTCAGAGCAAGTGCTCAATCTGCTTTCAAAGCAGAATCAAGAGAGGTTTCTTTTCAACCTAAACCACTTGAGATAACCAATGCTTACGATAGAGTCACTAGGTCAAGATAAGTGCTTGTCTGTTTTTTTAGCAGTTCAGTTTGCAGAAAAAGCACTTCCAGTTTGGGAGAAAAAACATCCTCAAGATATGCGACCAAGAGAGGTTATTGAGCTTACCAAGATTTGGTTTCAAGATCCAATTAACACCAACCTTATGGAGGCGGCTATTGCCTCAAAAGGTATTGCTGTCAGCAATAATGGTGATCCCGCCACTTATTCCGCTCATGCTGCCGCTTACGCCGCCTCTGCTGCTGTTAGCGTTGCTGCCGCCTCCCTTTCTGCATCCAAGTACGCTGCTTACGCCGCCGCTAAGGCTCTGAATGTAAATAATGAAGATTTAATTCATGGGGTAATTCTAAAAAACTTAAACACAATCTTCTATCACAAGTTAGAAGTTAAGATGACATTTGCTCAGCCAGAGTTAATTTTTAACTATTTAAATCAAGAGCAAAAAGAGTGTTTTTTGTTTAATCTAGATATAATGGCCAGCTCTTCACAAAGAGGGTAATATGAGTCAGCGCTTAAAAGTAAGAAAGATTTGCAGAGTTATGAAAACCGGATACTCCCATTCTGGCAGACTTATTTCTGAACCTCATTATTATTTTGATGATGAATCAGCAAGAGATGCTGGTGAGGTAAATTGGGAGTATGTAGCAGTTCTTTATTGCAAAGAATCATGGGGAGAGGAGAGTTTTTACCTCCTGCAAGAGCTGGGTGAGGTTGTAGCTCACTAATGGCTCTTATTTTTTTCAGATTTCTTAAAAGAAAGGGTTGACCGAAAGTAATCGGTGCCTAATCTATAAGCATGGGGCTATAGCTCAATTTGGTTAGAGCAGGGCGCTCATAACGCCAAGGTTCTAGGTTCGAGTCCTAGTAGCCCTACCATTTTCAAAAAGGTGCAATGACATAATAAATATGTTATTAATGTTGGCAACCTGAGAGGCCAGAAGGGTTTGTACCTTCCCTTTTAAGTCTGTTTGTTTTTTATTAAAAGTAGGGCTACTTTATTTTTTATATTTGTAAGCAGCCCTTAGGTGAAGTCCTCCAGTCTCAGCTGGAGTTCAGTAACCGCAGGAGTTTCCGATGGGAAAGGTTAAGGTTCGGTGGAAAGCTACAGAGATAAATAGGTTGTACCCTAAGACGCTATCTGGAAAATGGAATTATAAGAATTACGTTTCAGAGGAACATTATAGAAGAATTTCTGCTGAAAACTTCATTCTTCAAATGAATTATGGAATTATCCCCTTTGAATTGTGGGACGAAAAAGTTTCGAATGGAAAAGACCCATTTGAAGGTTTCTCGGAGCCAGCCAGTCAGAAGATAAAAAGAAAGATGAGAAAGCTAAAAAAAGTTCTTGCGCACAGAACAAAAGTATCTTATGATAAGATAACCTTTTCCGGAAGATATAAAGCTTTATATATTTCCCATGTAAATGATTACCTTAGAGAAAAAGAAAAGGTTTAGTTTGCGCTCGACTTGCAGTAAACAGTTCGACTGGTGATGTAAGTTTAAATGATTATGTAGATAAAGGATCTTGAAAGAGCGGGTTCGACTCCCGCCTTCCGTACTTTTATTAATAGAATCGAAATATCAAAGTAACTTTGCACTACCTAGTGTTGGTTCGATTCCAATTGGGTGTGCTTTTTAAATTAAAAGTAAATAAATATTTGAGTAAAATCATTCTCAAAAGGAGATAATATGTTAAATAATCAATTTCTTGTGCCTTTCTTTAAAAACCTTCTATATTACTCTAGCCTTATCTTTGGGGCATATTTCTTTCTTAAATTTCTCGACACCCTTGATCCGATGGCTTCACTCTATATTATGATGGCATGTTTTGCTGGCTTTCTAGCATATGGTGCAACAGAGTTCCGGATTAAAAGAGACTCGATTTTAAAAAATGAAGATTAAAATAAACACAGAAGTCTTCTTGAGCAAAAGGGGAGCTTACAACTTCCTCTATCCAGATGAGGAGAGCCGACTAATGGTTACTGCAACATTTAACGCATCAGAGATGGCTTGGATAGGCGGAGGCTGTTATTCTGCTATTAAGCCAGATGAGCAGGCAACTGCAATAGACAAGGATGGCAATTTATTCAGAATAAACTATCCAGTTTGGATTAAAAGTGAAGAGATTTAATAGCAAGGAAGATGTTAAAGCAACAGTTTTTGCTACCTTGATATTTATTTTAATACTTGCTGGTTCAGGTGCTTTATATGGAAACTTCTTTTTTGTAACTGGAAATGTGGACTTATAGAGTGTAGGTTAATCTTAGATTCTGCGGATTAAACAATGAGGCAGCGTGGTGGAAGTGGTATACACAGGAGATTCAAAATCTCCCGGTCTTAGACCTTGTGGGTTCGAGTCCCACCGCTGCTACTATATCTTAAAAAGATGAAACTTTTAGGTGAAATAAGCAACTATGAATAAGTTAGATATTAAAGCGATAGAGAAGCGACTGGAATCTTCAAGCAAGTGGAATGTGCTTATTATGCAGAATGACGTTAGAAGGCTTTTGGCTGAAGTCAAGAGGCTAAGAAAAGAAAAAAAGAGTTCTAGTAAGAAGAAAGAGGCTTATTCTTTGCACTGAATTGATTGAGCTAAATCATCTATCGAATAAGATTCTCTTCTATCTTCTGGATAAGAATCCGGATAGCACTCACACGCAGTTCCACCCAAAGATATTAGGCCACTTTTTATAACTATATTCCAACAGTGTTCTCCACTGTGTTTATCTGGAGCCTTTGATTCAACAAGAAGCTTATAATTATCATAATTAATATAGTTATCTGAGTCTATACAATAATCTCCTTGATAAATTGGATCATAATAATCTTCTTCCGAACTATATGTAGTCCCTTTATCTGTTAAAACATAGCAGTCTTCAAATTCATCTTGGCCCCGCAACATATCAAGGCCTTCATCAACTTTTCTCCAATCATTAAGAAAGTAAGCGGAGGAGTCAACCTCTTCTTGGCAAGAAAGTAAAAGAAATAAAAAAAACAATAAGCCCTCCTTTCTTTTACTTAACAAATTAGTAAGGTTAAAAATGATTTTTAAGTGTCTAGCTTTAGTTGAAAACTCTTCTGTCGAGGTATCCGCAAGAGTTGTTGGTTATCGAAGAATGGGGAATGTGTCTTTTGGTCACATTCAAGATTCAACCGGAAAGATTCAGTTCTGTCTAAAAAAGAACGCTATGGAAAATTCTGATAACTATAAGTCTCTATCAAAGTCTGTAACAAACGGGGGCTTTATAAGCATAACGGGGAAGATATGGTTTTCCTCTACAGGGGAGAAAACCATTCTTGTTAGCTCTGGAGAGCTTTTGAGTCGTCCCCATACTCCACCTCCATCTTCTTTTTATGGAATTTCAGACGAAGAAGCTCTCATAAGAAAGCGATACCTTCACACTGCCATAGATACTTCAGCGGCGGAAACTTTTGTTTTGAGATCTAAGGTTATCTCTATCATCAGAGAGTTTCTAACCTCTATTGATTTCATTGAGGTGGAAACCCCCATTCTTTCTCGCCAAGTATCTGGTGCTATGGCTCGACCGTTTGTTACGCATCACAACGCACTGGATAGAGATTTCTACCTTAGGATTGCGCCAGAGACTTATTTAAAGATGATGACAGCAGGAGGTTTTAATAGAGTTTTTGAGATAGGTAAGTCCTTTAGAAATGAGGGGATAGATCGCTCTCATGTTCAAGAGTTTACCTCTCTTGAATGGTACTTGGCCTTCGCAGATTATCAAACAAACAAGCATTTGTTTGTATCTCTTATTAACCAGATAATTCATAGTGTTGGTTTTGAAAACGGAGTAGTTAACAGAGGCGGCCTAAAGTTAGATTTCTTTGATATTAGAACAAAGAAGTATCGAGATCTCTTTGAAGAGTATGGTTTGGAAAACCCAGATACCTACTCTACAAAAGAAGCTGACGAGCTATTCAAGAGGGTGATTCGTCCGAATATTATTCAGCCAACATTTGTTGAGGATTATCCAGCTAACATGTCTCCTATGGCTGCAAGAAAGAAGAACGATCCTAATACCGTAGAGCAATGGCAGCTAATCGTCGATGGCTGGGAGATCGTTAAGTGTTATACGGAGCTTGTTGATCCGACCATTCAAAGGGATCTACTTGAGCAGCAAGCAGCAGAAAGAGAGTCTGGTAATGATGAGGCTATGATGCTTGATGAGGCTTTCTTGGAAGCTATGGAATACGGTATGCCTCCGCAGTCTGGACTTGGGATGGGAATAGATAGGTTGATTTGTATCTTAGCCGATAAGAAGTCGCTAAGAGACGTTATTTACTTCCCCATGCTTCGCTAGAAAGAGTTTTTTTCAAAATGATCTGATCTTTGTTATAATGGTGGTGAGGGGTGCTTTCTATGATGATGCTTACTTACTGTGAGGCTCCGTATGGTAATCACAAGCAGGTTATGAATGAGGTAAAGCTTCGCATCAAGAGGGTGCCAGAAACCTCCTTGATGGAGGCTCTTGAATTTGGAATTCTAGATGATAAAGTAACTCTTTATCAATTAAAGGAGGATGATTTATTCTCACTAGATAATCCTCTTCTAATTCACTTAAGAAGCCAACTTTTAATAGCGGCAGAGTTGGTCTTGCTCTCCATAGATAATAGCGCAGAAGTTACGGTTTTACGCATAGAGTCTAAACGATTGGTGTTTTCAGGAGGGCAATCACATGGAGGTTTTCCTTCAGAGATCTTTAAATATATAGATATTGTTGATAACTTTCGGTTGTTCAAAGATATGGGTGCGAAAACATACAAATATTTACCTTATAAACCAAATGTATAAATTACTCACACAGAAATCTCTATGTGAGACTTTTGTGTTTGTGGAGCAGTAATGGAAGTTTTATGTATTGTTGCAGGGTTTCTTGGATCTTTTGCAATTGGAGCGTATGGAGGGTATTATATTACCCTAGTCGCTATCTTGAGCAGTCTTTTTAGGCTAGATATTAAGAGTCTAAAGTGGCATGACAACTTGCTCGCTTACAGACCATACTCTTTGTCTGGCGATATTAAAGAGGGTGATTTTATTTCTATAAGGGTAGATGAAAGACTGGCTAACGTATTAAGTGAATTTAATAAAGAAAAGGAGTTGCTATGAAGTTTTCAACGCTATACGGAAGGTCCACAAGGGGCAAAGTAAAGCAGTGGTCTGTATCTGTTTTGAGACTTGCAGATGGAACTTGCTATGTCGAAACAGAGCATGGTTATATAGATGGAAAGAAACAGTTAGATCAAAGGCTGATTGAGTCAGGCAAGAACATTGGCAGAGCCAACGAGACAACGATCTATGAGCAAGCCTGTTCAGAGGCTAGGTCAGCATATAACAAGAAGGTAGACGAAGGGTACTGTGAGTCTCCATCTGATATTCCAAAGGAATCAGATGGAATGTTTTTGCCAATGCTGGCCCACAGATACGATAAGCATTGGAAAAAGATTAAGTATCCATGTTTAGTGCAGCCAAAGCTAGATGGTTGCCGCATGATTGCGAAGAAAGAAGGTGGCAAGATTTTGATGTGGACAAGAAGGGGTAAGCCAATTACTCTTTTGGATAACATCGAGTCTCAGCTATCAAGCATTCTTTCGGAAGGTCAGGCTGTAGATGGAGAGCTTTATGTTCATGGCTGGACATTTCAAAGAATCATCTCTGCTGTAAAAAAGAAGCGAGATGATACTGATCTTTTGGAGTATCATATTTATGATGCTCCGCATGAAAAGCTAACTTTTGAAAAGCGTATGCCACAGATCAATGGAGAGTCAAGGGTATTCCCGCACTATTGCAGTGAGTGGCAGGGTCATGGCTCAAACATTGTTTTTGTTGAAACACAAAAATCTTTAAATAAAGAAATGTTTGATGCGCAAGAGCTTTTGTTTACAACAGAAGGCTACGAAGGAATGATGGTAAGGAACGAGGGTAGCTTATATAGGTACAAGCACCGCTCGACTGACTTGCAGAAGGTAAAGAGGTTTGTCGATGATGAATTTGAGATCATCGGAGGTAAAGATGGCTCAGGCAGGGAGTCTGGGTTAATCATTTATAGGTGCAAAACAAAGTCTGGTTTAGAGTTTGACGTAAGGCCGAGAGGCACCCAGGAGTCAAGAAGGGATATTTATAAAAATCTTGATTCGTACATAGGGAAGCACCTAACGGTAAGGTATCAAGAGTTAACAGATGATGGAATTCCAAGGATTGCTGTTGGTATCGCGGTAAGAGATTATGAGTGATTTTGAGGTAGAGAAAACGCTGGTTTCGTCAACAGCCCATGTTTCACAAAGTGATTTTTCATTATTAGGTGATATCTCTGAAATGTCCTCTTATATCTCTGCGGTTAGAGAAGGGGGTGATATTCCTTTTTATGTCTACCAATATGAACATGGGCTCATTCTAAGGTTAGCGGCGGATTTTAGCTTATCAGAATTCCCAGCAGACTTGTTTTCAGAAGGCTTAAAGGATTTAGTGATATTTTGTGTATCACTTGGCTGTTCAGGCCTAAAGCTAGATTGTGATGGACCCGTTTATTCTGGATTTAAAATATATGATTGGTAACACTGTTTGATCGAAATAATGAAAAACTAAAATAAGGAGATTTAATTGCTTTATATATTTAGTGCAATTAGAAATACGAAATTGCAAAAGCAAAGAAGACGAAAATTTATTGTCTCATCAAAACATAACACATCAAAACGTAACACACCAAGGAAATCTGGTTCTGTTAATGCCTTGCCTAAAGATCATCCCGTTTTAAGTCACGATGATCAACTAAGGCTCGTAAAAGATTGGCAGGATAATTCAAATAAGGAGAGTTTGGATAAGCTGGTTCTATCAAACATTAGGATTGTAACAAAGGAGGCTTATTATACACAGAAGAGAAACAGCCATCTATCTGTCGATGATTTAATTCAGGAGGGTATGGCCGGTCTGCTTAAGGCAGCTAATATGTTTGATCCCTCGCATGATGTTAAGTTTATAACTTATGCGATGCTTTGGGTTAAGGCAAATATAAGATCACATACCATGAATACTCGATCTATTGTAAAGCTGGGAACAACCAGAGATGATAGAATTCTTTTTAATAATCTCTCTAAGGTTTCAAGGGAAGCAGAAAAGTCCGGAATAGGTGGTGAGCTAAAGATAGATTACATTGCAAAAAAACTTGGTGTGGAAAGAGATTCGGTTATAAAGATGATTGGGTCCATCAAAGGATATGACACAAGGTTGGATGCTCCACTTCGGTCTGTCAAAAATAGTAAATCAGAAATCCTATTAGTAGATACGCTTGAAGATGAAAGCTCTGGTGAGCAAGAGATTGTCTCAAGAGCATCCAACCCATCTAAGGCGAGCATACTTTTAACAATTGTAGACTCACTTCCAGATGATGAGTCAAAAATTCTAAGAGCGCGCTATCTTTCTGATGACCCAAAGACGCTTAGAGAGTTAGAGAAAGAAATGTCTATTTCCAGAGAGTGGATTAGAAAGCTGGAGATGAGAGCGCTCGATCGAGTTAAAAAAAGACTCAAAAAGGACTACGGCATTTCAGATATCTTAGATATTTAGAATGATTTAGTATAATTTTGTATGGATAATAAAAGTCGTTATAAAAAATACAAATACATAATATGGAGTCAAGAAGAAGGGTTTTTCTCAATAGATTCTATATCAGATGATGATTTGAGATCTATAACTTTTGCTTTAAACAAAGAGGTAACCAAACGATTTGGCGATGACTCAAGAGATAAAGAAAACAAAAAACCAAAAAAGTTATAACTTTAATACAGCTATAAAAAGAACAAAGCCATCTTTGCCCTTAAAGCTTCTTCTTAATAAAAATCTTTTAAAAGGTAGCGTTTTAGATTATGGGTGCGGTAGAGGTTTCGATGCAGAATTTCTTGAGAAAAAAGGATTTTGCATAGATTCATATGATCCTTACTGGAATCCTAACGGAATCATGAAAAGCAGTTATGATACAATATATTGTAACTATGTATTAAATGTTCTTGAAACAGATGAGGAAGTTTTTTCTGTTATAAGAAATGTTCTAGGACTACTGAAAAGTGATGGTATTGTTTATTTTACGGTTAGAAGAGATTTAAAAAACGATGGCTTTACCTCTAGGGGCTACCAAAGAAGAGTGAAGCTGAAGGCTCCTATTGCATTTAAAAAGAGCGGTTCATTTTGCGCCTATGTAATGGGTAAAGATTTTTTTTCAAAATGATCTGATCTTTGCTATAGGTAGGGTAGAGTCATGTGATGACCACTACGGATGGACCACGCGCAGAGTATCCTTTCCGCTTAAAGTGATCACTGTTTTAATGAAACGACAAGAGCACTTGACAGACAAACCAGAAGACGATAAGTAGTCTGCATAGCAGGCAGTAAGAGGGAGTACGATGATTGAATGTACTACGATGATTGAATATACAGGAAAAGTCTACCCTGGCGGCGGTAAAAAGATCCAGAACAAGTGCTCAATCTGCTTTCAAAGCAGAATCAACAGAAGTTTCTTTTCCATCTTGACCGCTTGAGGTAAGACAAGCAAGTGATCGAAAAAGAACTTAATTTAAAAAAGCTTAAGAATAATGATAAAGAATGGGTTAATCTCAAGAAGAAAGCCCTTTTTGTAAAGGGGCCGAAATGATTAGAGTTGAAGAGAACCAGTTTATTAATCACCTGGTTAGAAACTTCGTTATTCCAGAATGTATCAGGGAAACAAATCCAATTATTGCCGGGGGATCAATCCTTTATCTTTACCTTATCTATGGAGATGAAAACTCCTTTAACTCTCGGCGTCTAAAGCATTATCTGCAAAAGTTTATCAAAATAGCAAGCAAAGAATCTTTGACGAAGAATTATTCCGTGAGAGGATCCCTTGTTAAAGATGACTTTTCAGGGGATATTGACATCTGGTACTCTTCAAGGGAAGACCTTGATAAGGCTCTGGGAAATATGGACGCGGCCTTTCATAGAAAGAAGAAATCAACATCTTGGGCCACAACTTATGATAGGCGTACAACCGGAATACCACTTCAGAGGATAACCGGAGACTTTCTGTCAAAAGTAGTTGATATTCAGTTTGTTGAAAAGCCAGCAGAGTCACCAAGGGATCTTATTTTATCTTTTGATATTGCAAATTCAATGATTGCTTGGCAAGATGGTCGGCTTTATGTTGACAAAAGGCTTGATGACGCATTTTTTGATGGAGAAGTAAGGTATGTTAATAATCCTTTTGATAAAAAACTAACTATTGCTTCAAAGCTTTTTAATGCACTAAGGCTTTTTAAGTATGCCAAACGATATGGCTTAAACTTCTCAAGAGAAATTGATGAAGTTATTTTAAAATTATTCTTGGAGGCCGAAGATGTTGATCTAGATGAGTACGATAAGCGAGTTCAGATTGCCTGCAATAATTATGGTATAAAGTACGCCTCTGCAAATGGCGTTAAAGGCATGATTCAAGCTCTAGCCTCATACTTCCCACACTGGTATGCTATGAGTACCTTTAGGGAGGAGAGCTTGCTCTTTCTTGTTGCTCTAGAAAAAACCGAGCTAAGCCATGTAACGACATTTATAAAGAAAGCATTGGATGTTGAAGAAAAAGACTTACATCTTTAGCAATAGGAGCAAAGTATGCAAAACCTAGGATATGCTTGCATTAACATGACTCTTTCTGATGTTCCTAAGAGTAGAAAGATCACTACAAATCGCAGAATGATCAAGAGAACATTTGAAAAACGAGGCGCTCTTTACGCTGGAGAGCTTGCTCTGCTTCGATATAGAAAGCTAACAGGAGAGTGAGTATGGTTGACCCAAAAGTAAGAAAGTCATACAGAGAGTTTTTGAAAAAACTCTCACATATAGAGGTAGTTCGTGCTAAGTGGCATGTTCCTAAGTTTCTCAATGAAGAGCCGATTTACCGGTATTGGAACTCTATTTCTTGGGCAGAAAAAAAGAGAATAGTCTCTTGCACAACCTGGAATTGCTACCCAGCAGAAACGTGGCATTGGAGCGGCGGCTCGGCCAAGTTGTATGGACCAGTTCTGAGAAAAATGATTAGGTTTTACTCCTTATCATCACCTAGAGATAGGGAGGTATTCGTAAAACACTCACAGGGTGTGCTTTCAGTTATGATGTTTGATATAGCAACTCATAGCGAAAGGCTAAAGATGGCAAATAGACTATCAAGATCAAAAGACAAAAGAATTAAAGGAAGGGCTTTATCAATTCTTCCTGTAAGCAAGATTAGGTGGGCGCTGCATGACTCGAACTACTCTGTTAGAAACAAAGCAGTAGCAAGGATTGGTTTTGAGAACTGTTATAAAGAGTTTCTGCCAAAACCAAGCGAAATAGGTAGCTGTCTCACTCTATCTTGGGTGATGCAGAATGCACTTCAGATGGCAGATTACATAGATGTAGTCGAACATATTGAGAATATTACAGAAGAAACGCCCGACTATATAGCCTCAATACTTATATCAAAGATTCCAAGAGAAGACATTCTTTATTATGTAGATAAGCACAAAAACGGTCAACAAACAAGTAGAATCATTCAGATGGTTATGGGAATCAGAGGGACATAGGAGGGATCATGTGTGGTATATCTGCTTTTTTTGGAAAAGAGCCTTTTGGATTTATAGATGAAGGAAGGCTTATAAGTTATCGTGGCCCAGACGTAACAAAGTATGTTAGTGTTAAGTCTGGGTCTGGTTCAGTTGCGGGACTGCTCTTTCACAGGCTTTCAATAATTGGCCTGGATAGCTCGGGTAACCAGCCATTTGTAAGTAATGGCGTTCACCTTGTTTGCAATGGTGAAATATATAACTATAAGGATCTGATAAAAGAACATAGTCTAAGCACAAGTACAACCTCAGACTGTGAGGTTATTCTGCATTTATATAACCTGTACGGCTTAAAAAAAACCCTATCAATGCTAGATGGTGTTTTTGCCTTCTTTATCTATGACTCTAACGAAAGAGTTGCTTATGCGGCAAGAGATAGATTTGGAGTTCGCCCAGCATTTTGGGGAGAGCAAGAAGGCACTTTGTTTGTTGCGTCAGAAGCAAAGGCTATATCCAAGTATGTTGATGAAGTTAAGCATCTTGCTCCAGGCCACTATATAGATTCACGCTCTCTTCAAGAGACAGAGTGGTATCATCTTTTTGCTTTTTCTTTTATGTACTGTTCTCCTTCCGGAAAGGAGCAGGCAAGCAGAGAGGTCAGATGGAGGCTTGTAAAGGCTGTAGAGAAGAGAATGATGTCAGACAGAGAGGTATGCTGCCTTTTGTCTGGAGGGCTTGACAGCAGCCTTATAGCGGCCATAGTTTCGATGTTAGCTAAAGGCTACAGGTTAGTCCGATGCACAGAACGAGATTCGTGGGAGTTCTTTCCAGAAAAGAAGCTGAACTATAAGTTAAAGACTTTTTCTATAGGTATGGCTGGGAGTCCCGATTTAGATTATGCAGATATAGCCGCAAGATGGATTGATTCAGATCATCATAGAGTTGAATTAACAGAAGATGATTTTCTAGACAACATTGATAGAACTATTTATGTAACAGAATCTTATGATACAACTACAGTTAGAGCAAGTGTTGGAAACCACCTTATTTCTAAATACATATCTGACAATACAGATTGTAAGGTAGTTTTTAATGGTGATGGCAGCGATGAAGTTTGCTGTGGCTATGTTTACAATGCGAATGCCCCAGATTCAGTAGAGTTGCAGAAAGAGGCAGAAAGGTTAGTTAATGAGATTTATCTTTTTGATGTTCTTAGATCAGACCGATCCATTAGCTCAAATGGTCTAGAGCCAAGAACTCCTTTTCTCGACAAAGACTTTGTTGAATACTATTTTTTCACTCATCCTGACTATAAGTTGTTCGGAAGGAATGGCAGAATAGAAAAACACTTACTTAGATCTGCATTTAAAAATGACGGACTTTTGCCAGAGGAAATTCTCTGGAGACATAAGTGTGCCTTTTCCGATGGTGTTTCTGCGAAAGAAAAATCTTGGCATAAAACTTTGCAATCTCATATTGATCTAGAAATAGGTGACGAAGAGTTTGAGGAAGAAAGAGCAGAGATAAAAAACTGTAAGCCAGAATTAAAAGAGAGCCTATACTATAGAAGGATCCACCAAAAGTTATTTCCAGAATCTATGTGGAGTTTAATTCCGCACTTCTGGATGCCAAGGTGGACCGACGTTAAAGATCCTTCTGCAAGGGAGCTTGATACACATAAGGAATAGGCACAAGATCTTTTAAAGTAATGCCTTTAATAAAGTATAATACACTGAGGGCATTATGAAAAGGAAAATATGTGGCTATAAGATTAGAAATAAAGATACGGGTAAATATCTAACGGCAACTGGAGGCTGGACTAGCATGGGGAAGGTCTACATAAAGAAAGGATCAGCCCTAAAAAAGCTAAATGTTCTTTTGTCGAGAGCGCCAGAATCATTTGAAAAATATGAGAATGGCATTAAAGGGCTTCTGTATAGCGGCACAAAGACCAAGGAAGATCTGTTAGATGAGATTCTTCGTTGTGAAATAGTTGAGCTATGTGAGGCAAACTCGTATCCGATTGTTTTTGAGTTAGACAAGTTAAAGGTGTAGTTATGTCATTTGCAGTACCATCAGAAAAAGAAACACCACAAACCCTTTGGGCAAGCCAAGAAGAATTAGGCGGAAGAATTCTGCTAACTATTCCGTTTGGATCCAAAGTTGAGGCCATGCAAGGCTTTGTATCAATTATGGGGTCAAAAGAAGAAGAGCTTCCAGTTCTTACAGTATGTGTTGAAAAGCCTACAGGTGGAGCTATAGTTTCAACGATAGTTTTTCCATCATCAGAAAAGTATGCTCAGTTTATTCAGACGATATCAACAGATTCTCTTATTCATTTTTTTGAGGGTCAAGCTTCTTGATGTAGATTGGACGATAAGTATCCATGCGCCCAATTCTGGAACCCAGCTCGCTATATGGAGTTAAGACTCCGCTTATCAGCCTTCCACTCTCTGTGGGAAAATTATTGATGCCAGTTACTCTTTTTTCTGCACCAAATATTCCTGCTATAAAAAATAAAGATATTACAATAATAATCAATGATTTATTCTTCATAATTTAAACCTTCTACCTCTTTTATAACCAGTTTAAAATTATTAGTATAAAGGACTAGTTTTTTTTAAAACTCATCGGATCTGGGGTATAGATAGGTGGAGGATTGCGCAAAGATGATTAGGTTACTGGGCAGGGTAGACAGAAGTTTTGTTATCGCTCTTTCTGGAGGGATTGACAGCATGGTTGCTTTAGATTTTCTTACCCGTTGCAACTATCAGAGGTTTCGTAAAAGAAATGTTTTAGCATTATACTTTCATCACAGAACGGAACATGGTACAAAGGCAAGAGAGTACGTTCAGAATTTTTGTATTCGGAATAAGATTCCGATAGTAATCGGCTGCATTGATCGAGATAGGGAGCGGGGAGAATCAAAAGAGGCTTACTGGAGAGAGCAAAGGTACAGCTTCTTTGAGTCATGGTATGACAGGAAGCACTATAGACCAGTGGGTTTTGATAGTGATCTTTTTCGTAGATCCAAAGTTGTTACCTGCCATCATCTTGATGATGTGGTAGAGACTTATCTTTTTTCATCTATTCGTGGTAATTCAAAGCTAATCCCCCACTCTAGAGGCAGATACCTTCGACCATTTCTTCTTACTAAAAAGAAGCAGATCGTTGAATATGCAGAAAGACACGGTGTTCAATGGATTGACGATCCATCAAACTTGAATCAAGACTTTACAAGAAACTTTATTCGCCATACCCTGCTGCCCAACGCGCTTAAAGTAAATCCGGGGCTTTATAAAACCGTGAAGCGCAAGGTCATCGAACAGTATAATGATCAGCAAGAATTTTAGACCATCTAAATAATTTTTCTCAAAAAGAATAGACCGAATTTGATCTGTGACTAAACTAGTGATGTGAGTCGATAAGCGGCTGCACAGTAATAATAAAGCTGAACTTAATAGTTAGATAGGAATAAATATGTCCTTTGAAAGAGTCCGTGGCCCGCATTCTGATAGATATGATTGCTTTAACATTAGGGACTTTAGAAAGAACGATTCAATTATTGTTTCAACAAAGGGGTCAAAGCGCATGAGGGGCGTTGTAACCTCTGTCGATGAATCCTCAAATTTAATTCATTTTCGCTCAAGCGAAGGCGAGTTTATAACAGATGTTAACGGAATTGTCTTCCTGGATGATTTCAGGAGAGCTTGGCTTGAAGGAGCCTGAATCTAAAAAACAGGCCTGGTTAGATGTTTTGGATTTACTAGACAAATATAGTCTATCTGCTGACGAAGTAATGGTGTTAGCAGAAACTTTATTTGACATGGCAACAAAGCATCTTGAAGAAGAAACTGAGGAGGAAAGTGAGCTTATGAAGAAGGAAGTTAAACAATCTATGTATACAACCTTTAGAAGCCCCATTTTAGAGAGATTTCCCTTATCTAAATCTAGGTGGGGGCTGGACCCATCTCTGCTAAAAGAAGATAATTAGTCAGAGGTAACATGGGTTCTGCTGTTAACAAACAAAGCCAAAAAGAAGAAAAAATGTCTAGCAAAACAGAAAGCAAGGCTTCAGATAAGGCTAAAATAGAGATGGTGAAAGAGATTCCAAAGTATTTGGAAGAGAATTATCCCAAGAGTAAGCTGAATAATCAAAAGGCAATCTTAGATAAGATTATGATTTTAAATAACGAAAAGTAAAGGAGAAAAAATGTCAAACGATAAAAATACTGTATATAAAACAAAGAGTACGAAGTCTGTTCGTCTTGGCCTACGGATGAATCATCCATCAAAGCAGGCTGGGTGCAATCGGCTAAGCATCACCATTCCGTCTAATGATTGGAGGATTCCTAATCAGACGATTAGTGTGAGTGTGCGAGATGCAAAGACTATTCAGCGTTTTCTTAATAACTACCTTGAGGAGTGATTTTTAACTCACTCTAATGGTATAAGTGCCACCATTAAATTCTGATGGTGGCACTTTTTTGATTTTTTTACTTGATTTTTTTAGAAGTCACGTTATATTTACTTATCAGGAACTATTTATATGAGCAATAAAATTCTAATCATAGATGGTTATAACATGATTCATCGCTGCCGATTCCAATGGGGAGGAGGTCTTGCTAAGGGTGACAACCAAATTGTTTATAATTTCTTTAGGGTGCTGAAATCAACTATTGCTGAGTTTAGTCCAGATATTGTTTATTTTCCACTAGATGGAGTTCCACAGGCAAGGCTTGATCAGGATACTTCATATAAGGCTAACCGTAAGATAGATGAGTCAGATCCGGAGGTTGTGGCTTATTGGGAATATTTTAGATCTCAAAAAAGAAAGATCATCTCTCTTTTAAAGAGAGATTATCCTGTTCGGGTGGTTTTTCACCCAAACCAAGAATGTGATGACTTGGTAAACTATATTATTAAGTACATTCATACATCAGATGACATTGTAATCGTATCATCTGATACAGACTTTATTCAAATTCTAAATGAGTTTCCGGGCAGAGTTAAGCTATACAATCCAATATCAAAAAAGTATAGACAAAACACTCCATACGATTATGTTGCGTGGAAGGCTATGGTCGGAGATAAAGCTGACAATATAGCTGGAGTTAAGGGTATTGGAAAAAAGACGGCTGAAAAAATACTGACAAAAGAAGGCGCTTTAGATGAGCGTCTAGAGTCAGACAAGTTCAGAGAGCCATATGAAAAGTCATATAACCTTATTAAATTTATTGACTTAAAAAGTGAAGAGAGTAATATTATTATATCAAGTTCTGATCTTGATATGAGTAATATTGAAAGCGAATTTGAGATTATGCAATTTAATTCAATGCTAAAAGAAAACTATATAAGCTCTTATGAAGAAGAGTTTTTGAAGCTAGAGAGGTAAGTGTGAAGACAACAATATTAAAGTGCGAATATATTTGGTTAGACGGAAATGAGACTCAGACGCTTCGGTCAAAGACCAGAGTCTTGTCTCTAAGGAGTGAGGAGGAAAACTGGAATCTGTCTATCAAAGATATTCCGACGTGGACGTTTGACGGATCTAGCACAAACCAAGCAGACACAAGCTCTTCTGATTTAGTTCTAAGGCCTGTATTTGCTTGCATTGACTCTAACCGTGAGAATGGCGTATTAGTTTTATGTGATGTGCTAAATCCCGATATGACTCCTCATGAAACAAATCATAGAGCAAAACTTATTGATACCATCTTGGGCACCAAAGAGGCAGAGCCTTGTGTTGGGTTTGAACAAGAATACTTCTTGTATGATGGACCAAAAATCATGGGTTGGGCCGACACTATGCGCCCACAGGGTCCGTACTATTGTGGCGTTGGAGCCGACAATGTTGCGGGAAGAAACCTTGTAGAGCTTCATCTTTCCTCTTGTATTAATTCAGGCCTGTCTATTGTTGGTGTAAATGCAGAGGTTGCGCTTGGACAGTGGGAATATCAAGTTGGTGGACCTGGGGTAAATGTTGTTGCCGCCTGCGATCACTTGTGGGTTTCGAGATTCATTCTGCAAAGGATTTGTGAGCTTCAGGAGATAGCAGTTTCACTTGATCCTAAGCCTGTAAGTGGAGATTGGAACGGAAGTGGTATGCACACCAATTTCTCTACAAAGTCTATGAGAGAAGCTGGCGGCATTTCCGTTATCAACAGAGCTTGTGAGATTATGGGTGAAGATGCAAACATTCAGTCTGCTATCAAAAACTATGGAGAAGGGCTTGAGCGCAGATTAACCGGAAGGCATGAAACGGCTAGTATTAACGAGTACTCCTTTGGGGTGGCAGATAGAGCTTCTTCGATTAGAATACCGCTTCATGTGTCCAGAGAGGGTTGCGGCTATCTTGAGGATAGACGACCAAATTCAAATGCTGATCCATATCGTGTTACAACCGTTCTTGTATCTGCGCTAGGCTCCTTGGGTTAGTTGTGAAAAAGAAGGTAGACAAATACTATAAATATCACGAGGTAGTAGGTAGTAATGGGGCAGTAGAGTTTGGCTGGATTATCTCAGACTCTATAGACGAATCTAAAAATTATGTTTTAAGCTACCCCTCTAGATCTAAAAAAGTATCTGAAAAGGATGCTGCTTGGTCAAAGGAAGAGGGGTGCTCTGCAACAACGATTGCTGATTACTCAATTTACATAGAAAGGTTGGTCGGACAATCTCCTGCGGATTTTCTATCAGAGTGGACGGACAATATAGAATCCTACCCTCTTATTCAGGGCTGGAGAGAAGAGACTCCTTCTTTTTTAATCAACTTATGCAACCTAGTTGTAGGAAATACAAATTCATTTACCCAGTTCGGAAGGATTTATAAAAGAGTAAATGTTGAAGAATGATTCGTTTTCGTTTAATCTCGGTAAGTCTAGAGCAAAAACAAGAAGAGAAAGGTATGATTTAAAAAAGAGTATATCAGAAAAACAAAAACTCAATAGGAGATATTGTGAGTGAAGAAAACGAAAAGTTTGTTTATTTTGTAAACAGTCGAAGAAACTCAGGTAGAAATAATGTTGAGTTTCGACCTAGGCAAGTTTCGAGAGAGGAGTGGGAAGCTTCCTGGCTGTCTTGGTGGAATAGAAATGAGGCAAGACGCCGCAAAAACACCAGAGAGGAAAGTGGGCGATAAGCGTTACTTTGGGATAGAATTTTTTTAAAATCTATCGGATCTGCGTTATAGGCAAGAGAGGCAGAGGGTGATCAGGCAACACTTAGTTGCCCATCTTTGATGGCAGAAATCGCCCTCTCAGATATTTCTTTCATTTGATCTTTTAGTGGCGACCAATACTTTTCTGAAGCGTATTCGGATCCTAACTCAATGCCTAAAAGAACTATGATTTGAATTATAGCGTCTGCAACAGAAAATATTATTGCAGCAACTTTTGATATTAGCTCTGGAAACGCCCAAAGAATTAAAGAAATTACATCAAGAATTAAGGCTATACCATTTGTGATTGTAAAGATCATATCTAGATGAAAGGCTTTTAGCACAGATATGATTTCTAATATTTCCATTAGATTGTCAGGGTTTTCAGAGTGCTTCTCTATTTCGCTTTCTATATGAGAGAATGTTCCGTCAACTATAAAGGTTGGAGAAATAACGCCTACCGGAGAAAGATCATATTTGGATAGAGGTAGTTTTTCCATTATAACAACTGAGTTATTATATGCTTCTATGAGGTTTTTTGCAAACAAAGGAAGGCTAATTAGAATTCCAACTACGGGTAAAGCCTTTCCTATTGCGCCACCAACTGTTTTTATAGCTTTGCCAACAAAAGCTTCTTTGGGCAGGCCCTCTCTTTCTATTTCTGACCTTATAATTTCGGCCTGATCAATAGGTAGGTCGTTTAGTATCTTTTCAACCGACTCATTGATGGCAGAGTGTATCTTGTCATAGTCTATATCAATCTTTGTTAGAGACTCAAGATCTTGGTCATTTGCGCTGTTCTCAGAATTGGTCGATGGAGTTGCTCTTTTCATAAAACTTAAAGCCTCCATTCTTGATCCGGTGTTTGCCTCTGGGATTTGACCTTTGCTTCTAATTGCATCACCCTCAAGACCTATAGCCTTGGATATCTCAGATAGAGTTACTTCGTAATTAAATGTTTTGCTCTGATTTATTGCAGATAAAAGGTCTTCCCACTTTCCTAGTAGGGCTGCTTGCTCTTGGTTGAGTTGAGGAGTTGCGGAAAATATACCTCCATCCTCATCCATCATCTGAAGCAGTCTGTCTAAGCCAGTCAGGTTTTCTTCTGCAATTTTTTTAACAACAAAAGATTCTTTGGATAATCCTGAGTCGTTTAAATACAAAGATAATCTAATTAGTTTTCTATTCACAATAACCTCAAACTAAACAACTATATTAGTAGGCAAAAATGGATAAATTAGAAGATTTCAGAAACATGATAGACAGAATTGATGACAAGCTTCTTCTTGAAGCAGGATTATCTCTTACTAGGGACATGATTCGATACCATCAGATGAAGAAAGAGATTGACTATCTTGAGCAAACTTTTACTGATGGTCAAAAGGCAATCTTTTATTTTTTTGCAGACGCTTTAGATGAGGATGAAATAGTGTTTGCAGCTGAAAGAATTTCGGGAAGAATTAAGAGAATGGAGAGAAATTCGCCGAAAAAGGATTCTGAATAATGGTAAAATAATTGTTGAAATGATATACCTCAATGATTATAAAAGAGATAGGAGATATTAAATGTCAAAAGAAGTTTCATTTGGGGCGGAGGCTAGATCTGCTCTACAAGAAGGCTTGGATATACTTGCTAATGCCGTAAAGTCAACCCTTGGACCAAGAGGTAGACACGCAGCAATAGATAGGGGTTTTGGACCTCCGCTTATTACAAAAGACGGAGTAACTGTAGCTAGAGCAATTACTCTCAGTGATAAGCTCAAGAATATGGGAGCATCCTTAGTTAAAGATGTTGCCTCATCAACAAACTCTCTAGCGGGTGATGGTACTACCACTGCAACAGTTTTGGCTCAAGCCATTTATAATGAGGGTGCTAAGATGGTTGCAGCAGGACATAATCCTGTCTTAATCAAGAGAGGCATAGATATGGCGACGGAGCGTGTTAGCTCCAGGTTATCTGATATTGCTATAGATATATCCAGCCAAGAAATGCTTGAGAGTATTGCTGTTATTTCAGCAAACAACGATGAAGCACTAGGAAGGTTGATTGCGGAGGCTGTTTCTGCTGTTGGAGAAAATGGGTTAATCTCTGTTGAGGAATCAACTGGCGCAGAAACCAGCGTGGCATATGCCGACGGGCTGTCATTTGACAGGGGTTATATTCATCCTATTTTTGTAACAAATCCCGACAGGTATATAGCTGAGTTAGAAAATCCTTTTATTTTATTTTATGACGGAAAGATTACCAATACAGCAGATATTATGAAGGTTGCTACAGAGGTTTCTGAAACAAAAAGGCCTCTATTGGTTATTGCTCAAACCGTTATGGATGAGGCACTAGAAACCTTAAAGCTTAATAAGCAAAGGGGCGCTCTAGCATCATGCCCAGTAAGAGCGCCTGGGTTTGGAGACATTAGAAGGGATATGCTTCTTGATCTTGCCGCAGTATGCGGAGGTAAGGTTTTTTCCTCTGATACCGAGGGCCAGCTTTTGCATGTTGGTTTAACAGATTTAGGTCAAGCAAGAAGAGTCTTGGTAACGAGGGATTCAACAACTATTATTGATGGATTAGGATCAGAGGAGGTTATCTCTCAAAGAGAGGACTCTATAAGAATCAGGATGCAGTCTGATAATCTGGAGACTTATGAGATTGCTGCATTTAAAGATAGGCTTTCAAAGTTGGCCGGATCTGTTGCTGTGTTTAGGGTTGGGGGAATCTCTGAAGCAGAAGTTAAGGAGAAGAAGGATCGGGTTGAAGACGCAATAAATGCGGTTAAAGCAGCAATAGAACAAGGCGTTGTTCCTGGTGGTGGATCAGCCTTACTGCACTGTGTAGAGGATCTAGACTCTCTTATAAAGAATGGAAGCTTCATGCACGAAGAAGTTGTCGGTATGGAGGTTGTGTCGAGAGCTATAAGGGCTCCATTCTCCCAGATTCTTACTAATGCTGGTCTAAACTATCATCTTCATATGGAAACTATTATTAGAACGGAAAACATCCTCGCAGGATTCAACGCTCTTGTAATGAGTGTTGAAGATAACATGGTAGATGCCGGTGTGATAGATCCTGTAAAAGTTGTTAGGACGGCTCTTGAAAATGCAGCATCATCAGCCGGAACGCTCTTAACAACTCAGGTTGCGATTTTTGACGAAGAGAAGTCGGGATAGATTTTTTTTAAAATCCATCGGATCTGGGTTATATATGGGTGAGGCAAAAGGGAGTTTGCTATGAGTGAAACAAATGTTGTCAGCATTGTTGATTCGCTATCTGAAGCTGGCGCTTCAGATCGCGTGATTTATACGTTGGCTGCAATCGGAATAAATGTAGCCCACAATTCGTACAGACATGATAAGGCGCAGCTATTGAGAGAGTTTAGCGGTCTACCAGGGTCTGTTGTTGCTGAAATGTGGGAAGCTTTGGATGATAGAATCAAAATTCATTATGTAAATGAAAATGTTGATCTCTTCAGGGAGTGGTTGAAAGATGGACGATGAAACTGTTAAGCATTTTGCTTATGCCGGTCTTACTAAGATCTTTAATTCACCAGAAGGTTACTACGATAAGGTTGTCAAAGACCCTGTGGGTTTAGAGGTTCTTAACGATAGTGCTTTTGAGCCTTATTTTGAGCACCTTTTTGAGTTAGGTGATTCCTCTGGACACTGGATTAAAAAAATCTCAGAAACCTTTTTGCTTGAACTAAGCAAAGATAGTGGCATTACCCCGTCTGACTTCTGGAAACAAAAGTTTCTAACTTATTCAACTCCAGAGTATGTTTCTGAGCGCGGAAAGCGTTACTTAAGAGGAGCCGCCCCTTGGATTGATTTGGGCTTAGCTCTAAATGAAAGCCCCAAGACTTTTGAGCTATTTGAGTTGCTTCACTCAAAGGTTCTTGAAGAAAACTGGATTAACGAAAGGTATAGGTCAATGCTTGATGCTATGACCGAAGAAAGCCCCTTATCCTTAAGGCTTTTTGTTGAAAGCAATACCTTTAAGAAAGGTAAGTTTGATAAGGCTAAGCCTGCGGTTAGAGGGTTGCTCTACAGCCGCTATATAGCCGAAGGCTTTCTCACACAGAAGACTGCAAGAAAGATTCGATCAGATTCATCCTTTGAAGCCTCTAAGATTGGTCTGGTTGCCCTGTTTAACAACGAGGATGTTTATTCAAACTATGAAGATTTACTCCTTTGTTTTACAGATTCAAGGCACGAAGCTGTTGTGAATGAGCTTTCCAGAAGGCTTCCCCTTCACCTTATTTCCTCCCTTCTCGGTACAGATTTTGTAGACGCAAAGCGCATTATCGAAAAAAGAATGATAAACGGAGTGTAAAATGGAAGAGTATGTTTGGCTTGAGACGCCTATTCATAAAAATAACTTTTCAAAGAATCTATTTGAGGAAAACCCTTCTATAGAAGAAACTTTGAAGTTATCATTCGACGGGTCAATTGTAGCTGTCAAGGTGGGCTTTTTAGAAGAACCCTTTGAGAGCCAGCAGGTCATCATGATGAGGTTAGGATATAAGGCTTGGCCTAAAAAACAAAAGGTTGATTCTTCAGAGTCATTCTACAAGTATTTGGCTCTTTGGGCTGAGCTATAAAAAACAGCTAATAAAAAACAGTAAGCCGAGAGGATTTTCCCTCTCGGCTTTTTTGTTATATATGCTAATTAAGTAAGATCTATTATGAAGAAGTTATCTTTAAAACAAAATGGTATAATAAAAACTGCTGGTGCAGAAGATAGTGGGTTAACAGACCCTAGAACTGGCCTTCCAATCTATGTAACAACTACTGTAAGAAAAAAGTATAGGCAGTATTTTTCTGAAGAAAAAGCATTCTCTATGAACAGAGATGTTTATTCGGACCTTAGAAACTCTCAGTTAAACCAAATTATAGCTCAAGATTTTGCTGCAAGCGCAGATAATGTTAGACATCACTTTTTGGCAAAGTCGTCAGATGTAGCTTCAAGAAAAAGAAATTGGATAGAAATCAGAAAGGTTTATTCAAGAAGAGCTTTTCACTTTTTTCTATCGGTAATAAGCTCGGGACAAATTACAATAATAGGTACAACCACAAGATATATTCAGCCAACAAAACCTAGGATGATCAACCCTAAGGCCTTTAGGTAAGGAAAGTTAAATGTATAAAAAAGCAAGCTCACCACCACCATATTGGCAGTCATCTATTGTGCCTAAGTTAAATAATCTTGGGTTAAGGCCAGAGATAATGTCTATGCTGCGCAGCTTTAACAAAATAGTATGGGATACAAGTCCGCCACCATCTAACCCAAATGCTATAGCCTATGTATCATCTGAAGATAAAAATGCTGACGGAAAAATAGATAAGATACATTTTGTTTTAAGCAAGTTCCCTCCTAATGCAAGCGAGCAAGATATAAACGAGATCGTTAAAATGGTGGGAAAAACTTTGGTTCATGAGTATGCTCATATTGAAGATTTTGATGAAGAAAGAAATCAGTTTCCCGGAGGAGAGGGCGTAGCAGAGCAGGCAGAAAGGGCTTTTGAACCGATGTTAAATCAGAAGATTGATCAAATGCCTTCAGCAAATAACAATGATCTCTTTGAAGAAATGTCTGCTGCTGCAAAGCTAGAGTTTACAAGACATTTAACAAAGCTGGCAAATCACCTTGATAACAATGGGCATCAAAAGCTTTCAGATAAAATTGATTCAGTTATAGCAAAAATCGCCGCCCATAAGTCAGTAGATTATATGTCAGAGTTTCATGCAAAAAGCATCGAAGATAGCGCCGAAGAGATTATAGAAGATTTAGAGGAAGGCAAGGAGTTAGATCCATGGCAAAAATCCTACTTAGCGCAAGCAGATATAATGACAGATAGTGTCCAGGAGAGGCTGGAGCAGGAAGATAAACTTAACTCTATGGCAAATGCTTTAGATAAAATGTTTAAGTATTAAAATGAGTGATGAAGATAAAGAAATATCAATAATTGATTTAATAGAATATTATGAGCCAGGGCCTGTTTTAAAGCAGAGAACACCGGATCTAAACAGGGTATCTTTTCATCCTGGCGATGGAGAGCATTATGATAGAGATGATGCTCCCTCGGCGGGCAAAAGTATAACAAGCTCTGCCCGCCGTCGATGCCTAAGCAAGAAGGCCTTAGGTTTAACTGACATTCCAATTCATGGAACACCTGGTAATACTGGAGCATTTAGACAGAGAGACGAGTATAGCGAAGAGGACTTTGAAGCGCAATTCGCAACAGGCTTTGGTGGGCCTTCTGAGTTAGACAATTTTTTGGAAAAAGAAGATAAATCACCTACTAATATATCTAGAAAGTTAAATACTGATAAAAAACTAAAAACTTTAGGAGATTTAGATAAAATGAGTTTTCAAAAATCAGAACTATTAAAATTAGCCAAAGCCTTGAGGTTTAGGGGTCATAACAATTTCGCAGACTCTATCACAAAGCTTGCTCAAAATCAGACTCTTACAGATGAAATGACAGCAAGAATAAGTATCGGAAATTCTTTAGGTACACTTGACGCCTTCTTCCCTGGCATGGGCGGGAATATTTCAGCTAATATAAAGGAGCTTTGGAGACAAGATAGTGAAAAGCCAACTATAGATGATGTAAATAACACCTACGAAGATATGATAAGGTACTGGTTAGATCAAGACCTAGTAGCAGGAGGGGGCGGACAGCCAAGCGCAAATGATAAGAAAAGGGTGGAAGAATTTTTGAAAACAAAAGTAGGCCAATCAAACTTAGATGCATCACAGCTTATGACAGTTATGTATGATGATGGAAGCACTGGTTACAATAACAGTGGGGCTTTCAACCCCGACTATAAAAGATATAAAACTATTCAATCCTTCGTGAAGGGAGTTGGAGAGGAAACAGGTGCGTTTGTTGCAATTTGGAACAATGTAGGCATGTATGCTGCAAGCCATATTAGCACAAGCAATGATCAGCCAGAGAGCCCTACAAGACCATCAGGGAGTGGAGCCACACCCAAAGCGGGTGAGGGCACGGTGACAACTCAAATGAGAACCTTGGAGGATATTCAGCTGGTAATTAACGAGGTTTATGCTGGTCCTTTAAGCTCAAGAGTGGAGGGCGGAGTTATAAAGGGTAAGCAAGCCTCTAATGGGCGCCCAATTGCTATTCCTCTTGACACAGATGGTAAGTTTGGACCACAAACAACTGGCGCATACAATGATGCGGCGGGAACGAGTTATGACGACTATAGGTGGCCAATAACTATGGATGAGGCATATAACGCAATTAAAAGCATCACAGACGATGAGCCTGAGACTGCTCCATCTCAAAGGCCACCTGAAGGCGTAGCAGAGCCAGTAGCTGAAGTTGACACAGGGAATGGAGAGGGTGCTATTGTATCCGGTGATGGCCGAGTTAAATATATGACCAGAAAGGATTTTAGCGGTGATTATTGGATAGCACAATCTCCGCAGTATAGAGGCCAAACTGTAGGGGTAGGTAAGAGCGGAACAAGCGTTGCGGGTGATATCGTATTTATGGATGGAAGATTCTCCGAGACAACTTATAACGGAGAGAAGCTAGTAAGGCCAAGTAAGGCTTACGCTCTCGTAATGCCAGTTGACGCAAGAGAGGGTCGCAATTTCCCAGGCCAACCCCAAACCCTAACAGCAAGAGAAAAAAGAAAGCTGTTGGCAGCTATTAAGCCTAATGTTGAAAAAGAAGAGTTTAAGTCATTCAGAAGAATTCTTGGAGGCAGCATACAGGAGGGTAGAACCGGTGGGGCTACCTCAAGGAGATCTAGAGCCAGAGGCCAAAGAAGACAGGATAGAGGAAGAGCTGACCTGAACTAGTAAAAAACAAAAACATAGTCGCTTACTAAAACCTCCCTTGCAACTAAGGGAGGTTTTTTCTTTTATATCTGATCTGGGTTATTGCCTATTGAGGGGGTGCGTCCTATGGCTAAGTCTATTAACATTTTTGGTGATGCCTCAAGAAAGCTTAAGTCCAAACGAAAGAGTCGCGGCAAAAGAAGAGTTGCAGAGCGCCAAAGGTTAGCTGACCAAGAGGCGTTGGGTAAGGCTAAGCTAGAAAAGCTAAACCCAATGGTCATTCCCCTGCTTGCAGCACAGAGCAAGTCATCTCCATTTATCACGTCTTCGATAGAGGTGATTCAAGAATATCCACATCGCCTAACTGACAACTGGATTAATAAGTTAAATAATTGGGTTGACGAAGTTGTTGCTGCGTCTATATTGGATGAGCCTGATGTTGTTATTGGGCAGCGAGCAGCTTTTGGTCCGCTAAAGGTAGATCGAATTATTCCGCCTAACATGAATTCTTTATATCCAATGTCAGCGATTATGTGTAAAGATGATCGAGGATGGAAGTGGTATTTTAAAACAAGTAAAGCCAGTCAGTTCAAGGTCGGTGATTACATTACATTTAGCGCATCTCCTTCTGGTCACGGAGAAGGAATAACATTTTTGCGCAGACCAACAAAGTTGGTTAAAGCAAACCTTATTTTGAGAGATGAAGAATGATTAAACTTGCAGATGTAGTCGTAGGCTTAGCTTGGGGCGATGAAGCAAAGGGAAAGATTACCGCACAGTTAGCGGCAACACGCTCAACTGATGGCGGAATGTTTTATGATTATGTTGCAAGGTGGGCTGGAGGAAATAATGCCGGACACACCGTTTGGGTTGACGGAGAAAAGTTCAAAACACATCTAGTTCCCTCTGGAGTCTTTTATGGTGTAAAGTCCATTGTTGGTCCAGGCTGTGTTTTGCATCCAGACTCTTTTTCCGATGAGTTATCTTATCTTGAGGAAAATGGATTTGACATAAGCTTGGTGAAGGTTTCTCCTCGATGCCATATAGTAACACAAGAGCACATTGATTTTGATAGAGCAAATCTTGCAAAAAAGCTTGGAACGACAGGAAGGGGTATTGCTCCAACCTACTCTGCTAAGTTTGCAAGGACAGGGGTTCTCGCAAAAGATGTTCTACCTCAGAATCTTATTTGGAATGAAAGCTTAGATGGCAACATTTTGTGTGAGGGGGCACAAGGTATTTGGCTGGATATTGATCACGGTCTTTATCCTTATGTAACCTCATCAACAACTCTGCCCTATGGTGCTTGCAGCGTTGGGTTTCCGCCTCAAAAGATTCGCAGAGTGTGGGGCGCAGCAAAGATTTATGATACAAAATCTGGTGAAGATCCAAGATTTCCAAGAAGCTTACTGGAAGATGCGACTCTTCTTGAGCTTGCTAACCTGGGGGAAGAGTATGGGGTTACAACCGGAAGAAGAAGAAAGGTTAATTGGCTAAATCTAAATATGCTTATTTCAGCCATAAATCTTTCGGGAACAACAAATCTGGTTGTTAGTAAGTGCGATGTAATCGAGCAGCTCGGAAGATTTAAGCTGTACTATAACGATGAGCTTGTACGATTTCTAAATCTAGAAGATATGTGCTCTTTTATTACACAAAAAGTAACACAGTCTTGTGAGATGATTAAGGAAATTCGATACTCAAGCTCTCCTATGGAGGTTTAGTTTGTCAAAAATAATGGTTTTGTACCACGCAGGATGCCCTGATGGGTTTGGTTCTGCTTGGTCTTTTTATAAGAAGTATGGCGATAAAGCAGATTACATTCCAGTAAGGCATGGCGAGCAACCACCTGACGTTAGAAACAAGACTGTATTTATTGTTGACTTTTCTTACCCTCGGCCTATATTGGAGGAAATGCACGGTGCGGCCAACTCGCTTATGGTCTTAGACCATCACAAGACTGCTCAAGATAGTCTTGCTGGCCTTGATTATTGTCACTTTGATATGAGCCACTCGGGAGCTTATTTGGCCTGGAGTTATCTTTTTGGCGAAGAAGATGTACCGCTCTTAATTCAATACATTGAGGATAGAGATTTATGGAGATGGAGCCTTAAGTCATCAGAAGAGATTTTGTCCGCCATTGATTCCTATCCTAAGAATTTTCAAACTTGGGATCAACTAGATAATCAACTTGACAGGCTTGGGTCCGAAACTTGGTTTAGACTTTATCTTGAGGGGTCTGCAATCTTGAGGTATAAGAACTGTTTAATTCAATCTCTTAAAGCAAAGCGGCACAAGGTAAAGATTTGTGGAGAGGAAATCAAGGTTGTAAACGCACCTTTCTTTCAGTCAGAAATAGCAAGCCAACTTTCTGAGGGAGAGCCTTATGCAGCAGCTTATTACTTTAACGGAGAAGGATATTTCTTTTCACTAAGATCAAGTGAAACTGGAAAAGATGTATCTGAAATAGCAAAGAAGTTTGGTGGAGGAGGACACAAAAGGGCTTCCGGTTTTTATGTAGCAACTATTTCTGAATTGGAGAAAGATAATGAGTAGCGAAATCAGCTTAACTACAAAGCTTAAGAACCTCAATGTCAGTATGAATACTCATTCGTATTGGGATGTATTTAGAAAAATGCCTATAGCTTCCACGATTGCCTCTTGCCCAAAGAAGGAGATTCTGGACTTTGCCGCGTCATATAATGACGTTTACTCTATAGCACTCCACCTAGCAAATAAAGCAGGTGGACCAGGCTCTAGTTATAGGGCGTATTATGTTCAAAGCATTGTGTCAACAATAAACGATGCCATTATGCTCTCAATACCAGAGGAGGGAGATTTTATCCTTAAGAAATCTGATAATATGAGCTTAAAGTGTCATATTTTTGATAACGGCTTATACTCATCAGTTAAGATGATTGATTTTTTAGCCGACAAGGCAGAGGGGAGTCTGCAAGTTAGTGCAGCAAGGGCTTGCTCTATTCGTATGCTTAGAAAGCTAAATAAAAGAAAGACTTTGGATAACACTGTTAGAAAAGTCGTTTACGAAAGACTTGGCCCAGTAGAGTGTCTTGATCAAATGATTGATGACAAGTATGCTGCAAACAGAGAGACGGGATACGCCTGGGCACCTTATGGCTATTCTAAGCTTGAGGAAAAGGCTATGACCGAGATTGCAAAAGGTCCAACATCATTTCTTATCAAGAAGTTGAAGATCGAGTTTATACCACTTATGCTTGCAAACAGAAATGTATTAAAGAATAAGTGGATTGCCAATATGGTTGAACAACGAATGAACAGAGGAGTATAAGAGTATGGTTTGGGAAACGGTTACTGTTGATAGTCCCGAAGTAGATCTAATTAAAGATAGCGTTAATCTTGATAAAATTTATTATTATGCTTTAAAGCACGCCTGTAATGACTGGTATACCATTGATGAAGGTACGATAACCTTATTCTTTTCAGACAATAGACTTCTAAAAATCTGGAACCTATACCCAGAGATCAGAGGCCCTATTGTCTCTAACTTGATTCTTAGAATTTCGCGCTGGAAAGATTCAGCTCCAGATAAAGTCTCAGAAACTCTTTTGTCCAACATAAAGCAGATAGTAAAAGCTATGCATCTAGAGATGTCCGACAACATCTCTATAAGCTGGATTGAAACAAGGGATCTGCTCGAAAGAAATGGTCTTCTGGAGGCCTCAGATGATCTCAAAACAATCCTAAGCAGAATATCTGAAAACGGCCAAACAAGTGGTCTTTATAGCTTTTGGTTAAAAAGGTATATGAAAACGCTAGGTGAAGGTAGTGAGGAAGAGTTTGAAAAACTCTACTCTTCTATCAAAAGAGCCCCCGGAGCAACCGAAGTCAGAAGAGAAATACTTCGAAAAGCAATTGATAAGTGCGCTTTATCAGAGAAGTTGCTTAAAAAGATTGCAAAGTCAGCGCCAATCTCTTTGAGAAGGACGATTGTGGTCAGCCTTTGCAATCAAAAGGCAGAGGCTAATCAAATATTGTTTTATAGGGATAAGACCAAATACTCCTGGAGGAGTTTTACGGAGGACGAGTTCGCTAAAGCAAGAAAAATCGTTGACAATACTGAGTCAAAACTTATGCTGTTTACGCCGGTACAAGATACAGAGGTTCAGCGCAATCTGATTGATTCTTTGGAAAAAGAAAATCTCGTTTGGGTTGTTCCGGCAGTTTCAGCTCTTAACAGAAGCTGGCTAAGTCGTATGCTACAAAGTAAAATGGATTAATGTAATTGGAGAAATTATGTCAAAAAATTTGTTTCTAAAGATTAAAGTAACCAACCTTGGCTCAAAGCAAGAGTATGTTCACTCTAATGTTCCAATTGATCATGTAGAGATGATTAGACTTAACCCCAACCTAAGGGTTGAGGTAATAGGTAGAAGCCGAACAGGAAACCGTAGGAAGTTCAATAATGAAGAGAATACTTCTAGCTAAACTAATGCTAATCGGAGCATTACTAGCAACAAATGCTCAATCAAAACCTTACAAGGGCTCTTACGTCTCTCACTTAGAGACAGAACCAGCCTTTGACGGAACACAGAGAGTTGGACCTCACAATATCAAGCTCAGTATTTCGTATGAAAAAACCTCAACGGGCACCGAGAGGGGTAGGTATCCTGTAAGTTACATTCGGGACAGCTTTAATCTCTCTCACAGAGAAGTTCTCTCTGTGTTGAGAGAGCGGGGGCATACTCCGGCGGATTGCAAACAAACTTACTCGCTTCACATCTTTATACTTTCGTTTAATACGATGTTTCATTCAAATTTATTTGATAAGTATGAAGGCCATAGAATTCCAAACACATCTATATATGGTCTTTTCGATACAACGCCAGAGATTTGGGGCGAATCAAATATTCTTCTAGCACCTCACTCACGTCGAATAGACTTCTTAACTATGCATCATGAGTTTTCTCATTATTGGTACAATAGATATTGTTTGTCAAATCTATATCCTGATACAGAGGAGTTTGCTAGAATAATGGAAGTTAGGACCGCAAGGAGGCATTATGATCAGTTTTAGAGCAGAAGAGTTGTTGGGCGATGCGGGTGTTGCTCCGCCTGCATTTGACGATGTATTGCTCGTTCCAGCCTACTCATCTTTGTCATCAAGGCTATCTTCAGAAATAGATCTGAGAACAAGACTGTCGAGCACCTTTCGTTTGGGCATCCCAATTATCTCCTCTCCTATGGATACAGTTACCGAGTCACAAATGGCTCTTTCCCTAGGAGGAAGAGGGGCGATGGGTGTTGTTCACAGATTTATGACACCGGAGCGACAGGTTGAGGAGATAAACTCTATCCTCACAACCTCTCAAATCGGGGGCGGAAGACCTCCGGTGGCTTTTGCTATTGGCGTAGGTAAGAGTGAGAAGATAAGGTTTGATAGAGTATATTCTCAATTTCCAGAATCTATAGACTGGGTTTCTATAGATGTTGCAAATGGTCACTCAGAGTATATGCTAGATATGCTTAGGTGGGTAAAGAATAGGGTTGGTAACACAGCCAATATAATGGTAGGTAATGTTGCTACCGGTGATGGCTATAAGTTTCTGGCTGATGCTGGCGCTGATGCAATTAGAGTTGGGATTGGTGGTGGCAGTATTTGCAAAACAAGACTTATGACTGGATTTGGAGTTCCTACACTTTCATCGGTAATCGACTGCTATCGAGCAAAAGTCAACCATAAATATGATGCTGCGATTATTGCAGATGGCGGGATAAGGTATCCCGCAGACTTCGTTAAGTCTCTTGCTGCTGGAGCAGATGCTATTATGGCAGGTAGAATGTTTGCAGGAACGATTGAATCTCCTGGCGAAATAGTGCTTGTCAACGGCGTAAGAAGTAAGGCCTATAGAGGTATGGCTTCAAGGGAAGTTCAGGAAGATAAGAGGGGTGGTCTTAAGCCGGGAACTTGCGCGGAGGGTGTCTCGACTCATATACCTTTAAAGGGCAAGGCTCATTATATTCTTGATGAATTTTCTGGAGGGCTTAGATCCGCTCTGACTTATTGTGACGCAAGAAATATTCGTGAGCTTAGAAGGAATGCGAGATTTATTAGAATGTCTCCATCATCACTAGATGAGTCTCATGCTTTTGGAACTAAAATTTAAGGAGTAAAAATGTCAAAGAATGTATTTGAGGAAACTGTTTTGAGCAGATTATCTGCTATCGAAGATAGGCTTATTTCGATTGAAGATAGCTTAACGGGTATCGGGGATTTTGCATCAGATATTATCTCTGATGAGTCAGGCCCTTTAAACGCAGAAGTTCTAGAGTCTTTAAAGTCAACTTTAAATGCTTTATCTGCGCCCATCGAGTCTGCTGTAGAGGCTGGTGTCGGTGCTTCTGAAGGAATGTCTTTTCGTGAAGTTTTAGGTTCTTTATCAGAATTCAAAGAGCGTATCGCTGGAATCAGAGAAGTTATGTCCGAGCAGACTAAGGCGGAGTAATATTTTACAGCAATCTGAATCCACTTTTTTTTTAAAAACAATCGGATCTGTGTTATAAGCTGGTGTGGCGGGAGGCCGCACAGTTCGATTCTGCTAAACAACGAGGTAAAAAACTAATGAATATTACACAAACAAAAGAAGTTCTAAAGGACATGCCGACAGATAAGTCTATTATGCTTCATGCAAAGCACGGAGTCGGAAAGTCATCTGTAGTTCGACAAGTGGCAGAGGAACTTTCGGCTTCTACTGGAGATGCTTACGGCTTCTGGGACGTTCGACTTTCTCAGTGTGAGGTTGGCGACATTAAGGGTATGCCGGATAAGGATGTTAAGGAGCAGATTATTCGCTTCTTAAAGCAGGAGTGGTGGCCTCGTGACCCCAACTCTAAGGGAATCCTTTTCTTCGATGAGCTTAACCGAGCATCAAAGGATGTTCTACAGGCTGTTTTCGAGATTTGTCTCGATCGCCGTCTTGACGGCGAAAGTCTGCCTGATGGTTGGCGCGTTGTTGCTGCCGTTAACTCTGATGATGACTACGATGTAGTCGAGCTTGACCCTGCTTTGCATGACCGATGGTTTCACATCGACTTTGATCCATCGACAGAAGAGTGGCTTTCTTGGGCGCGTGATAACGATGTTCACAAGGCTGTAGTTGAGTATATCAACCGCAATCAAAACCTTCTTGACCCTCCGGTTGGAAACCTTGAGGCTGGTCGCGTTTATCCTTCGCGTCGAAGCTGGGTTGCTTTTTCGGATACCATGATTCACATGGGGCTTGACTCCCGCACTGATGATGGTATGCTCACCCAGATTACAAAAGGGTGGGTTGGCCGAGAGATTGCGGTGATGTTCCAGAAGTTCATTACCAATGAGTTCTCAAACCTTCGCCCAGAAGAGGTTATCGAATCATTCGACAAGATTTCCTCAAAGATTGAATCCGCCTGTAATGACATTGAGGTTATTGCCGCACTTTCCCGAACTGTTGTCGCAGAGGTCAATGGGCGCAGCCTTACCACGATGAAGGCAAAGCAGCGCAATAACCTTCGCAAGTTCTTTATGATGCTTCCTCCAGATGTTGCATCCCAGGCTTGGGTCGGTCTGCTTTCTGGAAAGAAGTCAAAGAAGATTGTTATGGAATGGCAGTCTGACGAAGATTTCAGCGAGCATCTAAAGGGGATCTACCTCACCAGCTAATCGAAGCTCCCACGGGAGGGCACAGGGATAACAGGTGCCCTATTTAATCTTTTTAGAAATCGGACAAAAGAGATAGCTAACAACTAGACTGTCTCGTCTAAACCTTAATGGAGAAGTAAAATGGCTAACTCAAAAGTTAGAGCGAGACTCGATTCCGCTATTTCAAAACTCCTTGTCTTTCAGCCACTCTACGGTGAGGTTTTCCTTCATCTAAATAAGCGTGAGCGACTGGATATTCCCACTATGGCTGTTGGCGTAATCCGTCGAGTTGACTTAGCCCTTTACTACAATCCAGAGTTTGTAGACGGCCTCAACTCCACTGAGCTTAGAAGCGTTCTAAAGCATGAGGCTTTACACATTCTTCTTCATCATCTTACGCGAGCAAGGCATTTTGCTTATAATCCTCGTGGTTATAATATTGCTGCTGACTGCGCAATTAACTGTCACATTGAGGGGCTTCCAGATGGCGCTCTTTACCCCAACCAGTTTGGTCTTGACTCAAATCAATCTTCTGAGTTTTACTATGAAAAGCTAAAGAAGGAAGCTGAGGATAAGCATGGTGGAGACTTTAATGAAGTAATTCAAGGTAAGGGCGATACCGTTGATGACCACAGTATGTGGAATGAATTCGATGATGATATTATCGAAGAGAAAGTTCGCAACATTGCAGAGAAGGCTATCAAAGAACAGGAGAAGAAGGGTTGGGGCAACATCTCTGGTGACCTCGCTGGTCAGATTATCGCAGTAAACAAGCCAGTTGTAAACTGGAAGAAGGAAGCTCGCTGGTTCATCAACAAGCTTGTTATGATGGGACGCAGAAGCACTCGTATGCGGCCCAACCGTCGCTATGGTATGGCACAGCCAGGTAGCAAGAGAAACTATACAAGCAGGCTTCTTGTGGCCTTTGATACATCTGGGTCTGTTTCTGATACGCAACTGGAATACTTTGCAACAGAGCTAAACGGAATGATTGACCACGTTCAGGTTGATTTTATTCAATTTGATACAAAGATTTACGGAAAGCCAGAGCCTTATGCCAAGCGTTCATCAAGGATTGCTATCAAGGGGCGCGGCGGCACCTGTTTTACTCCAGTTATTCATCTTGCCGATGAACAAAAGTACGATGGCTTGGTAATCTTTACTGATGGGTATGCCCCATTTCCTGCAAAACCAAAGACGCGAGTTATGTGGGCTGTATGCACGCAAGATGCAGGTGTTGAGTTTCCTTATGGTAAGAAGGTGGTCATCGAGCAAAAGCAGTAGTAACAAGATTTAAAAGGTTGCTTTTCAGGGCAGGTAGAAGCAAGTCTCTACCTGCCCTTTTTATTTTCCACAATACCAAGATAAATCTCTATGCTTGCTGTTTATTCTTTAAATCCAGATAAAAGACTCTCTGTAACTATAGCAATCTTTTTTGCGGAAGAGGCACTTTCTGTCTTTGCGAGACAACACTATTGTCATATAAGGTCAAGGGCAGCAATCGAAGCAGCTAAAGAATGGTTGGTAAATCCGTGCCAAGAAGCTTCTAATGCCGCTAGAGAGGCTGGTGTTTCTGTTGTTAATGCTTCTTATTATGCTGCTTCTCAATCTGCTTCTTTTGCTGCTCCTCATTCTCCTCATTCTGCTGCTGCTTCTGCTGCTGCTAACGCTGCTTATGCCTCTGCTTTTGCTGGAGCTAAAGCTGCTTCTTCTTATGCTGCTTATGCTGCTAATGCTGCTGCTACTGCTTATGCTGCTTCTGCTGCTGCTGGCAGAAGACTTTATATTCACAACAAATTAGTTCAGCTTCTGCCTCATATTTTTGAATATAAGTTACACGCAAAGACTTCTTTTAAAGATTCAGAACAAGTATTTAATTTACTTTCGGAAGAGAATCAGGAGAGATTTCTTTTCAGCTTAAACCGCCTGAGGTAGCTAATGCTTACTGTTTATTCTTTAAATCCAGATCATAGGCTCTCCGTAACTATAGCAATCTTTTTTGCGGAAGAGGCACTCTCTGCTCTTGAGAAACAACGCCCTGAGGATATGAGGCCGAGAAAAGCAATCGAAGCAGCTAAAGAATGGCTTACAAACCCATGTCCAAGCACTTCTGCTGCCGCCTATACTGCGGGTGTTCGCGCTGCTGATGCTTCTTATGACTCTGCTGATGCTTCTTATGACTCTATCACTTCTTCGGCTGCTTCTGCCGCTGCTTATGCTGCTTATACCGCTCAGGCTCAGCGCAATACTGCCGCTACCGCTGCTACCACCGCTACTACTTATGCTGCTTATGCTGCTAATGCTGCTTATCATGCTGTTAATGCTTCTAATGGCAGAAAGCTTTATGTTCACCGCAAGCTAACTCAACTTCTACCTCATCTTTTTGAGTACAAAGTATATACAAAGACTTCTTTTAAAGATTCAGAGCAAGTATTTAACCTACTTTCGGAAGAGAATCAGGGGAGATTTCTTTTTAACCCTAATTGTATGGTCGAATAATGTTTGTAAAGAAGATACGAAATTATATACATAATACGATTGATGGAGCAAAATTGAGTGATTACGAAAAGCTTCCCGAGTTTATTTATGATCCAGAAACAGAGGAGTCTGTTAGTGCTAACCGATGGGATTGCTCTCATTCTAGGTGGAGAATTCCTGATTTACAAAATGGTGGATACAAAAAGGATGATAGATTCTCTGATACTAGCTATAACGGTAATAGTCTGCTAGAAACAGACTATCTTTATGTGAATACAAACTGGGTGCCTCACCCAGAGAAGAGAGGCTATGTATCTGTGTGGAGTATAGATCACCCTGTGGTGAATCGCTGGAAAGACTTAAGGAGAAAGAACTTAGACATAGAGTTTTATGAAAAGAGTATATTAGAGGCTGACGCAGAGAAGCATAGGCTCACTAGCCCGGCGTTTAAAAAACTTAAGGATAAGAAGGGTCTTCTAACAATGCTATATAGCGAAAGAAGCAGGGTGTCGGCAATAAAGGAGTTATCATTTCTGCTGCCACTTCTTGAAGAGAAGATTGAGCAGGAAGAAAAAAATAGGGATAGCTTATCTTTCGCGTTTGAGTCAGCATATAATGATGCAGAAGAAAAGTTTTTAAAGAGAAAGAGACTAATGAATATCTTAATGAAAGCGGCAATAAAGCCATAAGGAGGCAGCGTGACTAACGAGGATTTTGAAAAAAATACAAGAAAAATGTTTCTTCAGCTTGAGTGTGCTTTTCGCGAAGTAAAAGATAATGTGGTTGAAAACTTTGGGTCAAATAAAACATCAGAGCTTCTTGGTTGCTTAGCAGAAGTTTGCAATGTTATGGTCCTTGACCTTTCCCTTTCGAGTGAGAAGGAATAATGAGTAATACTGTTACATTAATGTATTTTTCAGGACATGGACAACAAACGCTAAGGGAGTTTAAGACAAAAGAAGAGGCAGTGCTATTTTTAAAAGAAAACTGTAGTTTAAGACAGATTCACTGGATTAAACACGGAAGCAAAAAACTTATACATATTGCAGATTTTAAAGCGTTTGTATCAGAGGATAACTGGATACAATTCGATAGTGTAAACAACATGCCTCTTGGGCCGGTCTGGGTTATTAGATGGAGCTCTGAAGAAGATGATGAAGGAGATCTAGCGCATCCCTGGATAGTTCCTGCTACAGCATTAACCCATAAAGCTTGGGGCGGAGAAAAGAAGATCTGCGCTGGATGGAAAAGAGGAAATCACGGTGAGATGAATTTATCTAAAGCAGGAGTGATTGCCTGGATGCCAAGAGAGGCGGCTCCAGAGATTCCTGATAACTGGAGAAGCTTTATTTGTGATGACGCTTTAGGTAATCTGAATACTATATAGCTGACAATCCAGAGTGCCTCGCTGCTGCTGCGGGGTTTTCGGGGCAAAAGATTAACAAAAATACCTGAGGATTTTATGATTCACGAAATAACAAAGACACACTCTAGAATTGCAACCATCATTGTAGCATTTGATGCAGGTTCTAGAATTGAAAAAAGATCAAGGCATAATCTTGGAATAGCTCATATGCTTGAACACTCTATATTTAAGGGAACTCAAGATATGAATGCTATGGAGATTCAGAAGAAAATAGCCTTTCTGGGCGGAAGATCAAATGCATTTACTTCACATGAAATGGTAGCTTACTATATAACGGTTCCTTACGAAAACATCGAAGCCTGTATGGAGATTTTATCCAACATGGTTTTTAACCCCATCTTTCCGGAAGAAGAGATTCTTCGAGAGATAGAGGTTGTTAAGGAAGAGGAAATGTCATCTAAAGATAGCACAGAAAGCTATATCTGGAGACTCTTCTCTGATAAGTTTTTTGGAGATCATTATCTTGGAACCCCTGTTCTTGGAACCCAGGAGACTATCGCAAAATTTACAAGGGATGAGATAGCAAAATTTCACAGCAGATTTTGCAATAGGAAGGACGCAATTGTTTCTCTTTGCAGTAACTTAACAAAAAGGGAGTCTAAGAGTCTTTTGACAAAATACTTTGGAAAATCTAGCGGAAGAACAAAGACTCATTATAAGTTTGACAAACCAAATTACCCTAAGTCCTTGGAAATGAATATTACAAGACCGGGCATTGAGCATACATATGTGTGGATGGGTATGCCTTCGATAAACAAGGGTTCTACCGAGCTAAGTCCACCAGTAAAGCTTTTGACAACCATTCTTGGATCAGGTATGGACTCAAGACTCTTTGAGGAGGTCAGAGAGAAGCGGGGTTTGGCTTATGGGGTATCGGCTTCTTCTAGCGAATGGCAACAAGGAGGGCTGTCCCTTGTTGAATTCTCTACAAGGGATTCAAATGTTGAAGAGGGAATAGAGGTCATCCTGGCAGAGATTCAAAAGATAAAGACCACCCACGTTAGTGATGAGGAAATCCAAAGAGCAAAAAATAAGATTAGGGCGTCATTTTATTCTGCTATAGAAGATAGCTATAATTTAGCCTCTTGGTCAATAAGAAAGAGGCTAGTAGGTATTCCTGAAATAGATCATTATATGAAGATGATAGATAGAGTGAGCAGCAACGATATACTTGAGGCGGCAGAGGCTATATACGATACGGATAGGCTTCTAACTTGTATATGCCGAAGAGAGTAGGTAACAGCCCTGTTTACACAATAAAGTGTTAATTCTGTGGCCCCATTTAAAAGTGTGATTAAAATATCTGCGTCGAGGTAGTCCTGAGCGATTTTGTGCAATCAAAACCGGACGAAAGAGTTGGTTTAACAAATCATATTATTAACGCTATAAATGATTACATAAGAAATATTCCAACTTATGATGATGAAATTTACAAAGCAGAATCAGAAGTTAGCAGATACCTTTTCGATTTACTTAATTATGAAATTATAAAGGAAAGAGAAGATGAGCCTTTTTAAAAGAAAAAGATTACTGCATCCAAACCTTCATAACGGAGGCTTTGATTGTGGTTCTGGAAATGAAGAGTATGTCGGTGGATGTTTAAGTTTATTTGGAATACAAATAGATTTTGATTGGAATGATAAGCTTCATACATGGGAGATCAGTTGTCCTCATGAGTTAACTGCACGAGACATTACTGCCTCTTTGGAAGGGCTTTTCTCATCCTTAAAAGAAGATAAAGTTTATGATGTATTTTCAAGCGAATCTCAAATCACATTAGAAGGGTTTGCTGCAAATAATCCCCCAAATAAAATTTTTTGGTCAGATGAAGGAGAGCGATACCTTTTTGCAAAAAAGCATCTCACACAAGATATGTATATATGCATTAAATTAAAAGAGCAAAAGAAGGGTAAAAAATACAGGGGACCTAAGTTAACGCAAGAGGTGCGTATATTTAACGGTGCAGATATAGTGTTTAGCTATCCTGGAGAATATCATGGCGAGATTCAATTACATGCTTCCCAAAATGGAGCAGATTAGAAAGTGCAAAGAGGGTGGTGAGCACTATTACATGCCTGTGTCCGTGCGTGCGACCGTGAGCAATATAGGTGTTCGCTTTAGATGCAAAAGATGCAATGAAATAGCTGTAGGGTTTTTTACGCCAGAAGAATATGAGGCAAGAAAAAACACTATAGAAAGAGAAATAGATCGAGTAAATAGGGTTCGGATATGAAAAAAGAATCAGTAAAGCATCCAGATCATTATGGTGGTAAGGAAGATCCCTACGAAGCAATAAAGGTAATTGAGGCTTGGGAGTTAAACTTCAGCCTTGGAAATGTTCTTAAGTACATAAATAGATCTGGAAAGAAGTCCGAAAACCCTCTAGAAGATTTAGAAAAGGCAGCTCAATATCTTGATTTTGAAGTCAAAAGAATGAAGAACTCCAAGGGTAATCCAGAGATTTAAACTACCTGCGGCACGCTTAGGTGAAACATTGAACTTATCGGAAGAAATAAGGTTAGCCATATTATATATTATGTGCTCTGCCGAAAAAGCCTGGACTAAAGCCAGAGGATATAAAGATTGTGACAAATATAATTCTGAGCACAATGCGAAGAAATAACTTTATAAGTAGCAAAGATTATCATAATATGCAAATTCCTATGCCAGATAAGTCTGCTAGAATTAAATATTACGAAAGGTCTTGGAAAACGTTGAGTTTGGTTGATGTAAATAAGTATAGAACGATACCAGAAGATAATCGGGAAGAATAATGAATTCTATTGTTTTTGCGGTGACAAAAAGGGGAAGATCTCCTTATATCGGCTCTTCCTGGGGAGCTGCCGGTTTAGTTCCGCAGCTATTTTCTACTGAAAAAGAAGCTGCCGATATATGTGAGAAGCTAACAGAGGTAAATCCTGTTGGGTTTTGCGTAATGTCTGTTAACTTAAACATAAGCATTGAGGAGGCAAGCAACCTTATTGATGGAGAGTTTCCTCAGGGCTGGTATGATTTACATGAACATATTGTTGGTCATAAGATTTTGATAATACGAGGAGAGAGGTTGGTGTGAGTAATAAATATAAAATAAAATTTACTTATAATACTGGAAATACGTTTGAAACAGAGGATGGGGTACAGGGCTTCATTAGTTACGAGTTTGATTCTTTAGCGTTAGCAAAACAAGCTTTAGCCAGAATGAAAGAGCACTACCTCTGGAGACTGTCAAAAGAGTGCGCGTATGAGGAGTCCAAACCTGTGCCCGAGTGGTATAAGCGTAAGGATAAAAATTGGGGTTCGGAATGGTACTTTAATGTACCAGGAAATGATGAAGAAGAAGTTTGGCTATATGGCGGGGAATACCTTGGATACTTTGAAACACTTGTTTGCGCTGAGATAGTAGCTGCAATTCCAGGAAGTGATGGTATGAGGTTTGGTATTTTCTGAAAATTTGGTGAATAATGAAAAAAATAAATGAAAAAGTAATTATTGTATCTGGGTACTTTAACCCGCTTCACGTTGGGCACATTGATTATTTTCATAATGCAAAAGCTTGCGGCGATAAGCTTTGTGTTATTGTAAATAATGATTTTCAGCGTGCTCTAAAGGGCTCAAAGCCATTTATGAATGAGGAAGAAAGACTTTGTATTATCGATAGCCTTCGCTTGGTAGATTATGCAATGCTCTCCATAGATAAAGATAGGACTGTTTGTGAGACAATTAGTTTTATAAATACTTATTCGTACATGTTTGGTGAGGAACCTGAACTTTTCTTTGCAAACGGTGGGGATCAGACAAACGAAGTAATACCTGAAAAAGAAGTCTGTGAAAAACTGGGAATTAAATTAATAGACGGCCTTGGAGACAAAATCCAATCATCGTCATGGTTACTGGAGGAATAGATGAGCAAGACAGCAGAAAAGGTTTTGGAATCTTACTTTAAGCACCTTGCGTCAGAGGGGCTTACTGAAGAAGAGCTTCAAAACGAAGAATTAATTCAAGATTATACTCATGATGTAATGATGGAACATAGGTCGGGCGAAATAGAGACCAATATAATAACAGAATACTCTCGTCACTATGAAGCAACCTCTGTTGCTATGCATATTAAGGATTTCGAGGGATTCACCGGCTGGATCGGTTGGACTTATTGGTATGGGGGAGGTAAGCACGGATATCCTGGAGAAATCGAATGGGTTTGTGATGCTTATTTTCTTGAGCTTGTAGAGGAGAAAGAGGTGGTAACTATCAAAAGAACTTTTGCAAAAAGAGGTGAATAATGGGTGTATCAACAAATGCGTATCTTAGCTTTGGGTTTGATTTAGATGAGAGCTTAGAGTATACTCCAGATGGCGAAGAGGATGAGCTCTCTGAGTATGAGGCAGAGGAGGCGTTGGGACCTGTTTTATCAAAGTATAATCTAAAAATACTTTCACATTGTCACAGCGATTATCCAATGTTTATTGTATGCTACGCTCCTACAGAGAGCACGGCCTGGAGAGGTTATCCGCAGGAGCTTGACCTAGACTCTCTGAAGGGTCTTGAACATAAAGGCAAAGAGGCTTTTCACTTATTCATATCTGAGAATCCAAAAATTGCTGAGCAGATTGGTTTGACAGATGAGGCTGCCCCAGCTTGGTTGCTTTGCTCTCATTGGGGCTAAGAGGAGTTCCGATGAATAAGAAAAGGGTTTTACACGCTGTAAAGAACCTGGACAACCAAACGTATTACACGCACGGCTACCCCTGTGGCACCTGGAATGATTTTCCAAAGCTCCAGATATACCAGACAAGGGGGGCGGCTACGAGGCAACTTAACAAACTGAAAGGCCGGAATAATTCTTCGTACCTGGACGTTGTTAAGATTGAAATTAGAGAGGTCGATGGAGAATGAGGAATCGCAAAACTCTTTATAGGCTTGTCAACAATACCAAAGGCCCTAAAACTTCAGAGGAAGTTGACCAAATCCTTAAAGACATTGTTGACGTTCTCAATGTGAGTCAAAAACACTGTGACGAACACGTCGAAAAATGCTTAACATGCGGAAAACTACTTGTAGCATATGAGCGTTACTTACAGTGTAGTAAAAAAGAGATTACAATAGGACCCGAAGGTCAGCATGGACCTGTTATAACCTTAAGGAATAATAGTGATGAGAACAAACCATATTGATTATACGCGAACCACAAGTTCTGAGGAGCGACCAACTTTGCGGGAGCTAACCGCTGATGACTTCTGCAAAGCGCGCTATTCTCACAAAGATAAGAGATGCTATACAGCTCGGCTTTTAGACCTTTTTTTGCAAGAGGATAATCCTTATGTAGCCGCATATAAAGAGTTTCGTCTAGCAACTATGGATTACCTTTATGAGCATTACAGCGAAGATCACGCAAGCACTGCTGAGGAACGAGCAGAGGTATTTAACTCTGTAGCAAGAAAGCTGGGATATGATTTGCTTTCAGCTAACTAAATATAATACATGATTTAAAGATCAAACATCTAATTACAAACAATATTCAATTTACAATAAATAGAAAATACAGAAGATGTTAACGCCAAGGAGCATACATGATTATTTTAAGCATTTTAACAGCATTAGCTTCAGCGCAGGGGTTAGGTTGTCCAGCAGACTCAGGTACAGTGGCAACAATTACTGACGCAACCTTCAATAGAACTTTGGCAGTTACCGTAGATGCTGGGTCGTTATTCGCGGGTGATACAGCCGTCGTACACGCGGCCGCGTGTGTCTCTATGCTGCCAGGGGTTGCGGGAATGAGTTTGATTCGGACTCAAGAGTTTATCAAACAGTGTAATGGTTCACATGGCTTGGTCTGCCCGACAGGAGTGGGTTTTCCTCTTGGGTTTCCAAACTATCAGTATACGACTCTCGACAGTGAAGGGAAGGCGACAGTCCTCTTGCCTCATGTGGCAATATTCTTCCCACATGACTATACTGCAAGAGCTTTTGTGATCGATTATACAGCTAACATTGCAACCTCAACCGCACCTGTTCGGCTAGATCCAGTCTGCCCCTATGATCCAGGAGCTCACGACTATTGCTATTTTTGCGGACCCTGCGGCGAAGGAGAAGGTGACTGTTGGGGGCAGGATAGCAAGTGTGATTCGGGCCTATTATGCTCAATCGACAGTGGTAGAACATTCAACTTTGCAGCTACAGTAGATGTCTGTCTTCCAGAGACACACCCTGCTTACTGTTCGGTACCCTTAGGGGATTCTAACCGATGCTGGGAATGTGGACCATGCAGCGTGGGAGAGGGTGCTTGCGCTCACGACCTGGACTGTCTTGGGGGTGCGCTGGGCGATACTGAGTGTGCTTTTAATGCCACTCTTGGCTGGAATACATGCCAAGTGGTTACTCCGTAAGCACCCAGAACGCAGCAGAGAAGGTAGCTTTCTAAATAAAAGGTCAAAGATTATGATTAAAGCAGTTGTAGGAGTGCTCTACTCGGATGATTCAACTAAAGTTTTGATGCTTAAGAGAAGAGGGGATGACAGAACAGCGACAGGTTGGTGCTTTCCTGGGGGAAAAAGGGATGGGGTCGAAGACCTCAAGCAAACTCTCATTAGGGAATTTCGGGAAGAAACCAACTTAGACATCATCCCGACCAAGCTTATGCTTTGTGCTGACTCTGGTAAGTACAGGGTTTATGTCTACGAAGTAGTGACGGAAGGAGGCCCGTACCCCAATTTCCTTCTGCCCAGTGATGAACACGTAGTCGAAACTTGGGCAGCACCTGATAAGGTGCTTCAGTCGGATCGCTTTCCGCTTGCAGGTCCTGTAACAGAAAGAGTTCTTAATATGATTATCAGCAGGTGAAGAATGAAGATCGGAATAGCAAAGTATTCTTTTACCGCAACCACCTCTGCTGAAAGTGGGATAGAGGTAGAGGAAGGCGACCACATGGTGATTCTTTCAGAATATGAAGATAATGGCTACTGGTTTGTGGATGATTTTAGCGCTAAAATGGCCAAGAGACCATGGAAAGCATACGAAGCAAGGCTTTTAAGTGGTATTGTAATTTCGGCAATTCACCACAGTGCTCTAGACATTATTGATTAAAGAGAGCAGAGAATGAGCTATAAGAAGCATGAAGTTATATTTGATGCTACCAGACTTTATAATGAAAACTACACTATTCTAAAGTCTTTTGGAGGCGGACAAAAGCAGATTCTTTGTGGTTGCGGAACAACCTTTTTTACAAACTACCATGATAAAAAGGTTGAATGCCCAACCTGCAAAGCAGAAGAAGCCTTGCTGGAGGCAGTAGAGTTGCTGGCGAAATATGCATTAGAAAACAGTGTTGAAAAAGCTGTCGAGCCGATTATAATGACATTGGCGACACCGCTGGCAGGATTTGATTTGCACGAAGAAGATGAGTTTCCAAACTTATCTAAGTATTGGGAAAAGGTTTAAGGGAATAAGGAAGAGCGATGTCTCAAGCAAAATATATAAAGGTGGAGCATGACTACCATGAAAGGTATCTGGATCGTCAATGATGAAAGCGAACCAGAAGGGATCAAGATGTACGAAGTCCCCGACAACATGCTTTCGGCACTGGAGAAAACCCCAGAAATTAACGCTTTACTGAAGCTCGGACGAGCGATCATTCTTTGTCGAGAAAACACGCAGAAGCTAGAGGGAAAACAATGACAAATGAAGAAATAGGAAAAGCATTCATTCAGGGAGAGAAAATATAATGATGCCAGACATTAATCAGCACCTTACTGATATCGCGGTAGAGATTGCAGACAAAGATATTAAAGACCCCGAAGAATGGTTTGCTTCGGAAGATGATACTGAGTTTGCATTTGGGGATTATTATGTTACTTACCGAAATAAAGGTGGGGCGCACAGAGAGCGTGATAAACTGGTTATTACCGTTTCTCTTCAAAAAGTGTTAAAGGTAATTATGGGGAGGAAGGATAGATGAGCATTGGATTTACAGGAACTCAGATCGGCATGACTGATATACAAAAAAGAAGGATGAAAAAGGCTCTAGATAAGCTAAGTCAGAATCATGATGTATTCCATCATGGAGATTGCATCGGCGCCGATAGTGAAGCTCACTCTATGGCCGTTGACTCAGGGTTCTCTATAATTCTTCACCCTCCAAGCATTTCTGCAAAAAGAGCTTTTTGCAAAGCTGATGAAAAAAGAATTCCGATGGACTATCTTCAAAGAAATCTTGAGATTGTAAAAGAGTCAGATATTCTTTTGGCAGCACCAAAAGAGAGAGATGAACAATTAAGGTCCGGCACTTGGAGTACAATAAGAAAGGCTAGAAAGCTGGGCAAAAAGATTGCAATCTTTCTGCCGGATGGGGAGGTTGTATATGAAAAACCTAGAGATAAGGAATAAGTTTCACCTGCTTGTAAGGTGGGGGCTTGGAATACATGGTATAATTCATCTTACAGAGTTTGTTTTAAATATAGTTGAGCAGGCTTGGGCGTCTGCCCTTTTTACTCTTCTTGCCGCCTTTTTGATGCTGTCAGGAGCATTGATTGATTATCAACACCATAGTGAGAGCGAAGATGATAGTTAAAAAGTCTATAGTGCTGGAGCTTCCAAAAACTTTAGAAAAAGGAACTGCCCAAAAAGTTTGCCCAAAACCATACTATATAGAAAGAGTTGAAGACAAATCAGGAGTTACCTGGTATGGTTATGACAGGAATTGGGCAAAGGATTTCAGTAGCGATCAATGGCATTGTCTGGAAGGTGGAGAGTTTGTTCCATGCAGCATTCCAGAATACGAAATATTATATTTAAGCTTAAGAGAAGGAATCTTAAAGTGAAAAAGATTCGATGCAAAATATATAACCGCAGAGGTTACTTGGTTTTGGACGACGACAAAACATTTCTTGGCACAGTATGTCTTTGGTCTGATAATCCAGAAGAGCATGAGGGCTTAAAGTGGAGATGGGAAAGTGGTAACAGCAATGCTTACGGTTCTGTGGCGAGGCTAAAAGACTCTTACAGGCTGTTAAAGCTCTACAAAGAGTAGGGAGAGTGAGGAATGACGGCAGGCAAATACTATATTCATTTTGATATTTTTAGAATGTGTGTTAATATACATTTGTTCCCAAAGCTAGAACATCGCTATTTTGGCTATAATGAAGGATGGTGGAATGGTCCCATACACAGCTTTGGGTTGGGATCGCTCCTGTTAATCTCTGCTGCTGAAATAGAAAATACCCATGGAGAGTGAGGAGTGAGCTTGGAAGTTACATCGGAAGTTACAACCAAGGAAGGCGACAACCAAAAGTCTTTGGAGCTTATTATAAAAACAACGGGACTAGAAATAGTTTCGAAGAGTGAAGAACATCTGCCTTGCGGACACCCGATAACAGACGATTACGCACACAATGATCCAAACCCCGGCGCAACACATTTTTGCGTAAGTTGCGCGAAGGAAAACAAAGGATGAAAAAGATTCACAAGATTCTGCAGAGGCTTGCTAACTATAGCCGAATCCCTGAAAGCTTAGAGGAAGTTCATGATATTCAAGAAGACATTATCGACGTTCTCATCGAGATGAATGGCTTAAAAAAGACTTGGCACACAGGAGATCCAGAGATGTACCTTGAGAAAAAGGAGATTGAGCAATGAGTGGGTTACCGAAGATTGGTTCGGTTTGGAGCCACCATATTAATGGTGGTGAGTATGTCGTTTATGATATCACGAATAAAAATACCTCAAATCGCTATTACCCAATCAGAATCTCTTATCGTGGTGTGTCGAATGGGCGCAGATGGAGCGAGCCTGTTGATAATTTTTTTAAAACAATGATAAAGGCCAAGGAGAAAGCTGCTGACAATAAGCGGGTAGACTATAGTGTTAGTGTGCTTATGGGTGGCGGCAATACCAAAATTGTGTGGATGCTTAATGGAGCAACACACTGTGAGCATGGACCTGCAATATGGTGGCAGGACGGGACTTATGACTTTTACCTAAACGGAAAACAGCTCCCTCAATATGAATGGGAAAAGCAAGTTTTTAGAAGGTGGGATATAAAAACTAAAAGGTCAACAAAGATTAAGGATGATTTTCCATTGCGTTCTAAAAAAGCATTTCTAGTAACAGAGTGTAGAAGAGAGGGGCTTTTTGGTTTCAAGCGAGAGCGTCTCTATGTTTTTGATTGCATGATAGAAATGGATGAATTTATCCTAAGCAATGAGACAGATAAGGTATGGTATGAGTGGGAGGAGGTAAGCAGAAGATGCAAAAGATAGAGGATGGATTTCCAGTAAAAGAGCTGAGAGTCTGGGATCCTATTGATAAACAGAGTACCCAAGATGCCTTGCGATGGTTGCAACTTAGCCCAAGAAAAGATTCATTAGGATGGATTCAAATAGGTGACAACCCTCCTATTCAGGTTACCTATAAAAATAGGCATACTTGGGAGAAAATACTTTTTTATATTAAGAACACACTGTAGGTGTAAAGGTGAAAAAAGAACTAGATGAAAAACTCGTAAAAGCTTTTCCGCTTCTTTACGCAGATAGGTGTGGGGACGAAAGATCTACAGCTATGTGTTGGGGCTTTGCCTGCGGCGATGGCTGGTTTGATATAATCTGGAGCTTAAGCGAAAAGCTTGAGTTGATTGTTAAAAACTTTACCAAAGAGAATCCCAATCTTTCTTGTGAATCTTGTGACTGTGAAAAGAGAAAGCACTATGGAGCGGGAACGGCATCGCCCGGAAGGTGCCTTGCGGTATTGAAAGATCCTTTTTCAAAAGAGGAGCCACCCGCTAATTATAGAGCTTGTTTTTGTGAGGCTTATAAGTTACCGCGCCCTAGGGCGGCACAGGTAAAAGAAAAGTTTGGTGGACTCAGGTTTTATATGACTTTTCAAAATGATGAAATAAGAGAGTTAATCTCAGAGGCTGAAGCTCTTTCTTATGAGACATGTGAAGAGTGCGGCAAGCCTGGGGAGGAAAGAGATGTTCGCTGGGTAAGAACTTTGTGCAGCCACTGTTATGATAACTGGGAAAAGATAAGAATAAAAAGGTGGGAAAACTTAAAAAAGAGCTAATTTTTAAGGTTAATAGAGGGGATCATGTATACTTTAGATAGATTAAAAATGCTCATAGAGAGAAATGGTGGCTTCTGCAATGCTCATGCTCATTTTGACAGAGCTTATACCGCATCTACTGGCGATTTTGAAAACAATAGGGTAAATGCACATCTTTTTGAAAAGTGGGAGCTTGTAAATGATTATAAAAAGACAGCCTCAGAAGAGCGTTATTATAATCATATCTCAGAAGCTATTTATAATCAAATAAAAATGGGAGTTACCAGTGGGCTAACATTTATTGATTGCGATCCTGTGTCACACGATAGAGCTTTAATGGCTGCGCTGAGGGCGAAAAAAGATTGGTCAAAAAAGTTTACACTAAAGATTGCTTGCCAAACTCTTAGTGGAGTTATTGAGCCTAGCGCAAAAAATTGGTTTTACAAATACTCGCACCACTTTGATGTTATTGGAGGGTTGCCCAGAAAGGATGAGGGGAGAGAGGCTGAGCATATAGACATTCTTATGAAGACGGCAAAGGCTGGCGATCAAAGGGTTCATGTTCATGTGGATCAGTTAAACTCGCCAGACGAAAAAGAAACAGAGCTTTTGGCTAGAAAAACTATGTTCCATGGAATGGAGGGGCGAGTAACTGCCGTACACTCTATTAGTTTAGGCGCACACAAAAAGGCTTATAGAAATGAGATCTACAAGATGTGTCTGGATGCCGGTCTGAGCTTCGTTAGCTGCCCCTCGGCTTGGATTGATCATCGCAGGAGCGAAGCCCTCATGCCACAGCACAACGCTGTAACGCCTATAGATGAGATGGTCCCGCTTGGGCTTGAGGTTGCGATTGGCTCCGATAATATATGCGATGTCTATAAACCCTTTTCTGATGGAAATATGATGGTGGAGTTAAGATTTCTTTTGGAGTCAACACATTTTTATGATATAGAGGAGTTGGTTAAAATAGCAACTGTTAATGGTAGAAAAATCTGCGGAATAGAGTAGGGCAAAGCTATGGGGTTACTAACAAAAGAGTTGACTAACTTTTTGGTAAAAAGATATTATGAAGAAGATTCTGTTAAAAGAAGGATCGATGTAATTGTAAAAGATTTAGTCCCCTATGATGTAAAGGACAAAGGCCTTGAGGATTCCGTCTCATGGGCTCTAAGAAATCTAAACCCAACAGAATTGGATTATTACCTAAGGTTTAAAGAGGATATTTTTATTGACGACTAGAGGTGCTTATCTGTAAGGTGATTTAAATGGATGATGAAACAAGAAAAAATATGAATGATAATCAAATGGCCTTTCACTTGCTTGCCGCACTCACAAAAGCTTCTGGTGGCACATTAATTGTGAAAGACTCAGATCTTAACGGCGTAAGCAATACAGATACTTTGTTGTTTTATTTTGATAAAGTTACAAGAGATATTATTTTAACGATCTCCCCTATAAGGTCAGATAAAACGATTGTTCATTAATTTGCTAATTATATTGCATAAACCGGAGCCCTTGCCGTGTCTAACAAAGAGAGTGTTATTAAAGTTGCATTCTACAAGAATGGCAGGGGGTTTGTGCATAGGGCGGTCAGATGGTATACCAACAGCCCCTACTCACACGCTGAATTAATTATGCCAGACGGAGTAACCTGGATAACAATAAGTCCATTTTTTAACTCAAAGGTAACCCCTAGGCTAATCTACGAGTATGACGAGGAAAAGTGGGATTTTATAGAAATTCCCCTAAGTTGGAGAGATCCAGTTAGGGCATACCAAAAAAAACAGTTAGAAAAGTTTGTGAAAGAAACCTGCGGAAACAAGTACGATTGGGCCGGAATGCTCTTGTCAAATCTTGGGCCATTCAAAATAAGGCGCAAAAACAGGTGGTATTGCTCCGAGTGGATTGCTCACGCATTGCTTTACTCTAGAATAGTCATGTGGGATGAGATAAGGGTGTATAACATACCAGATATGAGTCCCGGTAGGCTGCACAAGTTTTTGAGCGAATACGATCCTAGATATAGCTGATAAGATTAGCTTTTATTTTCTGTTAAAAACCAATAACTTATTTGATATCTTTGTGGTAAAATAAACGTGTTGCCTACAGGCAACTTATGACTATATTAGTTGAGCAGCCAGGTAGTGCGGCGGCTTTTTGGGCAAAAGCTTCACAGGTCTTCGCTGGTCCATAAAAATAATTTTTTTATTGATAATTATAGGTTATTTAAGTATAAATATAAACGGAAGGTTAAATGAGTTTAGTTGAATTATTAGTGTTTTTACTAACGTCTGCCGGTCTAACGGCAGGTGTAGTGGGAAGCTCGCTGTTAGAACCAATCAGGTCAGCAATATTTGCTAGATCGAATTTTTTAAAAGAACTCTTAAGCTGCCCTATGTGTACAGGGCTTTGGGTTGGGGCTTTTCTTTCTGTATACTTTGATGTAAATTTCATTGTTGCAGGACTTATGTCAAGTGTTTTTAGCTGGATTGTTTATTCTTTTGTGGATATGACAAATGCTATTTCTTTTTATTATGAGGCTTTAGTTGAAGAAGAGGAGCAAGAATAAGATGAGTGATCAAAATGATGTTAGAGCTGAATCTATTAGGCGAGTTTCTGTCCCAGGAAGGGTCTGGGATCTACTCTGGAGAGATGATGAGTTTTACAGAGAGGTCTGTTCTAATAAAAAAGTTTCCTCATCTGGAAAATTTCCAAGGTGCGACCAATGGTGCGATGCTTCTGGCTTTCATATGGCCTTTGCTTTAGCTGGATACAGCCCTGGAGATATACAGATAAGTGTTTATGATAATGAAATAACGATTATGGGCATCTGTGAAAAGCTAGACGCACCTCAGCAGAGAGATGATTACGAGGCTCCTGAGGATCCAGGAGAATATCCGGCCCTCACACCTAACCTTGCTGTTCAGAAGGGAATGATTCTGAGGGGTATAGCTAGAAGAAACTTTAAATCAAAATATTACATAAATCCATCATTTGATCCCTCTAGAATGTCTGCAATTATGAAAAACGGATTACTAGAGCTAATTGTTCCCACCCGAAGCCCAATTAGAGCTGTTAGCATAAAGGTATTGGAGGGATAATGTCAAAGACAATAACAGACAGTCTAAGAGAAACCTTAACTACAATTGTTACCTCTATAATAGATGATGAGGATAACTTAGAAATTCAAGAGGAAGAGGGTGAGTCGGGAGTTTCCTTTGAGGTAAAAGTTGGCCCAGAAGATGTAGGTAAAATTATTGGAAAAGGCGGCAGAATTGCCAACTCAATAAGAACGGTTATGAAGGCCGCTGGAGCAAAACTTTCTATCAAAGTAATGGTGAGTGTTTATAATAAGCCGATAGGGAGTTGATCGTGACTGGTTGGCTAGAAAAGTGTAACAAATACCCTGTCATTATGTTTTCTGAAGCTCTAAGAAAAGCGAGAAGCAGAGCTGACAAAAGAGAAGTTCCGTTTAATATAGATAAAGAATATCTTATTAGTTTGTTTAAAGATCAAGAAGGAAAGTGTTATTATTCTGGAGTGCAATTAAATATTGTTAAAAAGAAAACTGGAGTAATCAATGATCCCATGAAAATGACATTAGACTGTATAGAGCCGGGAGTCGGCTATATAAAAGGAAATGTTGTTTGGTGCGCTTATTGTGTTAACGTTTTTAAGCAGAAAATGTCTGTCAGTGAAATGGTTCAGATATGCGGCGGAATAATAAAGACTTCCTCGGAAAACAAGGTTTAAGATGCCTGAGGAAAAGAAAAAAGAGAAGAATAAGGTTGATGAAAATCTTCTTAGAAAAATATATAAAATATACGAAAACTACGGAATAGACCCAGATGGACTAGATGAGGGGGATGTAGGTATAGTGTATGATTTTTACTCTAAGAATCCAGAGAAGCTTTCAGAGGATTACTCTAAATCTAAAGAGCTTCCGACAAAATTCAATGAAGACGAAATTATATAATTGCTATTAATAAAAGATAATACGTTGACTAACGCACGCATACGCACACACGGGTGAGAAGGTTATGATAAACAAAAAAGAACTAGCAAAAAGAATTTCAAAGAATACACTTCTTACTCAGAAAGAATCTTTGGATTTTTTAGAGGTAGCCTTAGGCGAAGTAATCTCATCACTCGAAAGCGGCGAAGAAGTCTCGCTTGTTGGTTTTGGTAAATTTTATTTGTATGAACATGCCCCACGGCCTGTTAGAAATCCAAAAACTCAAGAAGAAATGATTTTAAAATCATATAAATCAGTTAAGTTTAAAGTTAGCGAAAAAGTAAAGAAACACTTTAAAGATCTTGAGCAAAGTTAATGGCTACAAATAAAAAACTAACAAAATTTAAATCAGCAACGACTATTGTTACGGCAGATTATGCTAACTCAATATTTGGAGGGCTATATGGGTCCTCTGAAGCTGACTCTTTAAAGGCCGATGATCCAAGGATCATCGGCCACGTTCACGATGGTACTCATGAAGATGGTCATGCCTCAAAGATTCTTTTAACTAACGGGGCTCATGTCAGAGGTTATTTGGCTAATGCAAATTTGGGTGGCACAGATGGCACGACGCCTGCCGTCAGGTATTCCAACATTATGTGCTACTCCGACGCCACCTACGGCTCTCCCGCTGCTAGGAGGGCTGCTGCCGCCGCAGGAGGGTTCGATTTAGAGATACTTGCTATACCCGAATTTGTTGAAAATGCAGATGGAAGTCGATGTTACTATCTTGATTTATCTAATTCCGCTGGCGGCATAGATGGCTCTGTTCAGTTTAATCAGGCCGGATCATTTGCTGGAAATAACGATTTATTTTACGACTATACAAACCTGAGGTTTGGAGCAGGAACAAGCGCTCCACAAAGAAAAGCTCATATTGTAGATAACACTAACCCTCCTCTTAGGATTGAGGGTGTTACAGCAGGAGCGGGATCAGTGCTTGTTGTTGATGGCAGTGGAGATGTTTACTCTGATGCCTCTATTGGGTCTGATCAAAATCTCTTTGAGTCTATTGCTTTAGCAGGAGATACCAGCGGGGATACAGCTATTGACGCTACAGTGGTCGATGATACCCTTACTTTGACAGGCGGTACTGGAATTAGCCTTACCGGAAATGCTGCAGGCCAAAGCGTTGAGGTAAACAACACTCAACAAGCATTTCAGACTATCACAAGGAATCAGACGGGAACAGGCACATCATCTGGAGCCAATGTTGTTGCGGATACGGTCAATGATACACTTATAATTGAGGCTGGAAACAATATAGATGTAACACTGGACCCTGGCAATGATAAGGTTACTATATCTGCTAATGTTCAGGCTGCTGAAGATAAATTTTACTCTCAGTGGTTGGAGGCTGGAAACTGGGTTCCTTACAATGGCATTACCGGCAGGGCGCCAAAATATACTCAGATAACTGGTAGTGGAAACAGAAACATAACATACAAGTATGTTGCTGACAATTCTGATCCGGCATCTTTCTTTTCAACAACTGTTTGTGTGCCTGTTGACGGGCGGCTAACGGGCGGAAATACAACCTCAACTTATGGTTCTCACAATACATCCCTTCCAAACTACAGAGATCCAATACCAAGCTTTCTTCCGTCAGCAGGTCCAATAAATACTCCGTCTTCCTGCAGAATAACTGCTTATTTTATTCTTGACAAATCTCACGTCGTACAGGGCGCTGTCGGAACAGCCACATTTGATATAGAGGCGTCCTTTGGGGCTTCTAACGCTGCTGCTACAGCCAACATAACATCTATAAGTGATGCCGGGCTTTTGCAAGACGCTTATTGGAACACCTTACATAGCTCTGGTGATGCGCTAACAAACTCTCACAGCTATCCTATATCAGGGCCAAATATACCAAATGGAACAGTTGTTGTTAGCGATTTCTCACCTTTAAAGCTAGATTTGGCTGACATAAAAGACGGCCTTGCAAGCTTTAGCTTGAAAGTTAGCAACATAGGCGGAACTTGGTTTGCGGAGTTGAATGGAGATAATCGCCATATGGCGTTTAGACTTATTGGGGCAAGACTTTTGTGGATTTGGGAATAAATATATTTAACGTCCTTTTGGGCAGAGTTAATGAATATAATGATAATATTAGGCTGCAACGGCTTTACTGATGAAAATGGATTTGTTTATTGCAACTCTGTGGTTAATCCAATCATAAATTTATCTAAAGTAGGCGGAAAAGAAAGAGAAAGAATAATTACTTTTTTAGAAAAAGCCTGCGGACTGTTTGAGGCCCCATGCTTTGATTATAACAAGAGTATAAATATAATAAATTTATTGTACAGACAGTTTGGTATAATAGATGAAGAAAAGCTTCATAAGATTCAAGCCTTTATAAGAATGCATAAATCTTGTGGAATATACCTAATGCTTATGCTAGAGGAGGATTATTATGAGCAAAGTCAATATACCGTCAAACAATAGATACCTGCAATCAAAAGTTGCTGCAAGAAATACTGTAGAAAAAGCTTTTGATGACTTCAAAACACTTCTAAAAGACAAGACGCATCCCGACAATCAAACTCCTGCCTACCACAAGAATGTTGTTTCTATTTTAAACAGACTGCTTGTTGCTGCAGATAATCTTGATGAAGAAAACCCGGGCGAGGGAATTTTTGGACTAATCATTCTCTCCCTCAGGTCTAGCTTAAAACTGAAAGACGAAAATATAAAGCTTGAAGCAAAAATTGCAGAATTAGAAAGAGAGATAAAGCGGGTTAAAAAAAACCAAGGAGCTAGAAGGTGAGTGACGCAGAGCTTTTAGCCTGGCTGATGAAAAGGATTCAGGAGGAGTCTGAGCTGATTAGATCGCTGGAGGATAGAGCCTCTAAGCTTTCTCTTGACTTATATGGCGATCGTGCCTATATTGCTTTTGTGGCCTACAAGCAGGCCCTCGTAGATGTCTTGCAAAAGTTGAGAGGTGTTGATGAACCAGGCATTAAAAGGCGGAGTAAATTTTCAGGTTTATAACTCCAAGGAATCAAAATTATTTAATATTCTAAAATCTTTCAAGATAAGCGTATCTTCGATTACTCTTGAGAGCGGTAAATTTTTTGATTATTATTACATAAAGCTTTCTCCTGGAGTTAGATTTTCAAAGATAGATAGGATACTTTTAGATATCGGATTAGCGCTAGGAGCCCAGAGTATTCCAGGCGGATCTATAATTCTAAAGAAAGGAGCCTATAAGCTATCAGTTCAAGTGCGAGAGATAAAATCTCCAACGTTTAGCAAAATGTTAAACGATTACAATAAAGACTACTATATGCCGATATTCTTTGGAGTATCAGAGTCAGGACGCTTTATCTATAAAGATTTAAACAAAATTCCCAACCTCATTGTTGGAGGAACAACCGGTTCTGGCAAAAGTGTTTTGCTGCACTCATTTATAATGTCCTTGCTTAAAAGTAATACGTCAATTTACTTGTGTGACCCAAAGGTGGTCGAGTTTGATAGATATAAGGTTTTTAAAAACGTAAAAGCTGTAGTAAACTCTGTAGATGAAATGTCTGCTATAATCAAAGATCTAACGGCCATTATGAATAAAAGATTTTCTATCTTAAGAAAAAAGAGGTTGAGGGCTGCTTCGGAGTCTAGATCTACTTCTGGGCTAACAATGCCTCCAATTTGTCTTGTTATAGATGAGTGGGCTGACTTGGTCTTGCAAGAAAAAGGCTTACAGAAAGAGCTTAGTGTTTTAGCTCAGAAAGGCAGGGCTGCTGGGATATCCATTATTTTGGCAACGCAAAGGCCGTCAGCCTCCGTTATATCGGGTTTAATAAAGGCAAATTTTCCAGGCAGAGTAGCTTTGCGTGTTGCGTCTGCCGTCGATAGTCGAGTTATTTTGGATAAGTCTGGTGCGGAAAAAATAGACAGTATAGGAACGGGGCTTATTGTTGATGCAACTAGCTCTGAGCCAATGCTTTTTAGAGCGCCTAATATCGAAAATATTGACAAAGAGCTTGAATCTCTTAGGTTAAAAAAGAATACCACTTCTTCAATGTTTAGTTTTTTTGGTTTTTAATGTATTTTTCTAAAGAACAAATAATCTTAAATGTTAAGATCTCCGATGTTGCAGAGTCCGTAGGAATATCCCTGGAAGAAACAAATACAGGAAACTTTACACATCGGTGCAAGTGCCCAAGCCCAGATCACAAAGGTGGTCTGGAAAGAACTGGGTCTCTTTACATAGATAATGATAGAGATAACTTTTATTGCTTTGGGTGTAATGCTTCAAATAATGTTATTGACTTTTACATTCTTTGTACAGGAAAAACGTTCTCTGAGTCAATAAGAGATCTATCAGCTTTTGTTGATGGAAAAAGCTTAAAAAGATCAAAAAGTTATGCTAAAAACACAATCTTTTCAGTATTACTAGATATATCTCACTACTACAGAGGTTTGTTGCAGGCTCATCCAGAGGATAAGAGCTGGATAGAATCAGTGATGAAAAAAACAGATGAACATATATCTAGAATCGATAGATATGATGTTCGATCTGCAAAGAAACTTTTTTCAAAAATAAAGAAGCTTACATTCGGGAGGTACTCTTTAAGATGAGAGCTATTATATGCGGTGACGCTCATATCGGAGCTATATTTGGCCTAGGAAGGCCGGATGGCAATGGTGGAAACACAAGGGTTAATGATTACGTTAAAAGCTTAAATCACATTATAGATTACACTATATCTACAAAAGCTGATATATTTATTCAAACCGGAGATATATTCGAACATAGAGATCCGGATGTTAGACATATGGCTATTGTTGATACGGCCCTAAAGAAGTTGTCAAACGCTGGTGTTTCTACTTTTGTGATTATGGGAAATCATGATTACAGGAGAAATGGCAATGGCTTTACAAGCTCAATTTCTTCTTTAGCAGCGGCTGACTACCCTAACGTAAGAATGGTTTTAAACCCAGAGGTTATTGAGGTGTCTAATAATGATGGTGACTCGTCAAACTTATTGCTTTTACCATTTAGAGATCAAAGGATGTATGCCGGGAAAAGTACCAAAGAGAAGTCCTTGAATTTTGAAAAAGAAATTGGTGAATTGATTAGTTCTGTCGAAAATAACAATCCGATAATTGCCGTTGGTCATAACTTCTTTTTTGAAGGAAGTTATAATGATTTTGGAGGCTCAGAGTTAATGACTAGGCCTCGGGCATTTGAGGGTTGCGATGTAGCTCTGATGGGGCACCTTCATCAGTTTCGAGTTCTAAGGAAAAAATCTCCTGTATGCATATATACAGGGTCAATGGAGAGGTCTAACTTTGGAGATGCAAATGTTGAAAAATATTTTATAGATTATGACTTAAAGGCCAAAAAAGCCGCATTCAAAAAAGTTCCAAGCAGGCCTTTGCTTGAGTATTCTGCAGACTTATCCAGCGCAGACTTTTCAAACATCATAGATAAAATAGACGAAGAGATATCATCTTTGGAGTTAAAAGAAAAGATTGTAAGACTCAAGGTTGTAGTGGATGAAAAGGTTCTTCCGGCTGTTGATAAAAAGGCTATATCAGATAAGCTTTATGAAAATGGCGCATATTATGTTTCTAAGGTAATAATTGAGATTATTGCAAAGAGGATTGTTAGAGATAATTCCGTATTAGAGCACAAAGATGACTACTCTATGTTCAAGGCATTTCTGGAATCTCAGAGTCTTGACTCATCTGTTTTAGACGATATACTCAAAGAAGCAAAAGATATAATGGAGACCTAATGATTCCTACAAATTTACAGTTAAAGAATTTTTTCTCACACAAAGATAGTGAGATAGACTTTACTACATTTAATTCAGCTCTGCTTATTGGAAATACTGAGGGTGACTACAATAAGTCAAACGGTTCTGGAAAAAGCACAATATTTGAGTCAATATTATGGTGTCTCTTTAATAAGTCAAGACAATCTATGATGGATGACATCGTTAGGTGGGGCGAAACAGAGTGTTCTGTTTCGCTTGAATTTGTTCATAACGATACAAAATATCGAGTTATAAGAACTAGAAATAGAATGAGCTCAACTTCTACGGTTTCATTATACTATTTGGATAAAGCTAGCGATTGGGTTGATATATCTGGATCAACCGCCGGTCTTACTAACTCAAAAATAGAGGAGTTAATAAAGCTAGAGTATAAAACTTTTATAAATTCTGTATATTTTAGACAGAATGATATATCTGAATTTGCAGAAGCAGAGCCCTCCAGAAAGAAGGAAATCCTAAAGTCTATTATAGATATATCAAGGTGGGATACTTATGAGAAATCTGCAAAGAAAGTTTCTAAACAGATATCTGATGAGTGCAAAGTTTTGGTTAAGTCAACAGAAGAGTATGATCAGCAATATGGGGCTTTGCTTAATCTGAGAGAAGAAATAAAAGATAAAACCTCTACCATATCAACCTTGAATGAAAAAATCTCTAATTTATCTGAGTTGAAAAAATCTTTAGCCAGACGATATAGCGATTTAAAATCCTCACTGGACACCGATACTTACGACAGGGTTGTTGAGGATCTGGATAAGCTAAAAGATAATATTGAGTATCTTGAAAAATCAGAAAAAAGCCAAGAAGATCAAATAGCAGAAACAAAAAAAGAAAGGGATAGGTTTCGAGATCTTGTCGATAAGTTGAGCAACTTTCTTTCATCCAAAGAGCTTAGAGATGTAGGTGATAATGATGTTCAGAAGCTTAAAGATAGCTTGATCACTTTAAAGGCAGAGAAAAAGTCGTGCGAAGAGTTTGTCTCATCACTTGATGAGATATCTATCGCTCCGGACCGCTGCTATGTTTGTCAGCAAAGTATCGATGAAGATCTTTATTCAAAACTTGTTTCCGATATAGAAGAGAGGAAGAATCGCTATAATGAAAGAAAGGTTAAAGCTATAAATGAAATTATTGATAAAGAAAAAGAGCTTAATGTACTGAGAGAGACCATCAAGGTTAACAAAAAGATTCTTTTGGCAAAAGAAAAACTTAAAGACTCAGAGCCAACCCTAAATCTTTTGACTTCAAACTGTGAAAAGCAAGAGGTTAGACTTCAGGAGCTTAAAGATAAGCTAAGCTCTTCCAAGTCTAAGGTTGATGCAAACTTAAAGATTCTTGATTCTATTAAAAATGAGGATTTTCAAAAATTGAGAGTTGACCTAAAGGCAGCTGGAGAGGGGGAGGTTTCGCTCAAAGATGATCTTTCAAAAGAAGACAGAGAGATGGGTCGCCTGATAGAAAGAGAGTCTTTGCTTCAAAAAGCTGTTGATAAAATTCTTGCAGATAAAAAGAAGATAACAAAAAAGATGGAAAGAGCATCTCTTTTTGTTAAGCTATCAAAGATGTTTGGCAAGAATGGAATTCAATCTATTTTATTAGATGCAATTATAGAGGATTTGGAAAAAACTTCAAACATTACACTTTCATCTATGTGCAATGAGCCTGCAACAATTGTTTTGGAAACCCAAAGAGTCGGATCTGATGGGACCTCTATAATAGAAACGCTTGATCTAAAAGTAAGAAAGGATGGAAACCTACAAAGCTTTAAATCGCTCAGTGGCGGAGAGAAGTTTAGGATTTCTCTGGCTCTAAGAATTGCTTTAAGCGAAATATCATCAAGGTATGGCGGTTCTTCTCTTGAGTTTCTTTTGCTAGATGAGGTAAACTCACCGCTAGACAGATATGGCGTTGAAACTCTTTTTGTAAATGTAATAAAATCCCTAGAAGAAAAATACAAAATAATGGTCATCACTCATGATGAGTCTTTGAAAGAAAAATTTGATAATATCATCGATTCGACGAAAACAAACGGAGATACAGAAATTATATTTACCAGAAGGTAATATGCTAATGAATCTGTTTATATAGAGGAAGAGATGATAATACTAACTTTATCTGAAAGCGCAAACCAAGTAGTATCAGGTATACCTGAATATGTAGAGTTTAGCACCGATGTTGCTGCAAATATATTTTATACCCTAGATGGAACCACGCCAACCTATGAATCGCTAATTGCCCTTGACAAGGTGTATCTGCCAACAAATGGTTTGACGCTTTTAGTTAAGGCTATTGCTATTTCTGCGGACAGCTCTTCTGAGGTATTAATACAAGAATATAAGACAGACTCCACAAAGCTTGATGGCCCAAGAAATATAGGTGAGGGCATTTCTATTCTGCCTTATGGATCAACATCTGTAAACAACCTTTCCTTTAACTCATCAGGCGGGGATTCTCAGGAAAGCTCTACAAGTTTTGTTGAATTAGAAATGAAAGCATCTTTGGCTGGCGATTCAAAAGAAACAAGGCTACCTTTTGTTAATTTTGCCTCAACTGAGCTTGATAGCGATAGGTTTACTTCATCGTCCGTTAATGATAACGCTTACTTTGATCCTGGCGCTAAGCTCATTATTATAGATGGGACCACTAAGGAAAAGCTTGAAGGCCAGTCGGTTAAACTTATAAATAGAACCTATAACTCATTTGATCCAACCTCAAAATTTTATAACGAAAGATTAGGACAAAAAGAGCCTATAATAACAGGAAATTACGTCAGAAGCTTTTACAATCCAAGCACTCAAGAGTATGTATCTTACTATTATGAGAGTCTGGACTCTAGGTGGATAGAATCAAGGCAAAAGCTTACTAATGTTGAGGTAAAACAATCTTCCGCTGGAAGCAGGGGCCGTGCTGGAGGTAGATTTGTATATAGATGGATCGAGAGTGTCGGAATATCAACTCCCACGGCAAATATCACCTCTTTGCTTGGGTTAAAAAGCTCTAGTTAAATAGTTGACGCTATTCGCCTGATGATTATACTCTATAAGCGAATAGGAGATTGTTTTGATTACTAAATTTTCAGTTTCTTCCTTGGATACTCATGAAAAATGTCCAAAGAAATATCATTATAGGTATATAGAGAAGCCAGATGTAAAAAGGGAGAAGTGGAACTTCACAGAGCTCGGATCTTGCGCACACAGGATTATTGAGCTGTTTCACGAAAGGCTTCTTAAGTCTCATGTAAAAAGATCTGACTTTCCAAAGCTTATGAAGCAATGCTTTGTTGAAGGTGTTAAGGAGTTTGATATAAGACTTCTTCAGCAAGAAACGTGGATGCCATCGGGCGAAATGCCCGGAACTATGGCTCTAAAGATAATGATACAGGATTATCTAGACAAACTAAGAAGTATGGACGAGCTTCCCAACGTTATTGGAAACGAAATGCCTTACAACTTCAAGCTAGATGATAGAACAATTGTTAGGGGGTTTATAGATAGGGTTGATCAGATATCCGAGGATACTTATGCGGTTGTTGATTACAAAACTAGCAAAAATCCAAAGTATTTAAATGAGTTTCAACTTTTAGTGTACGCAGAAGCTCTTAGGCGTAAATTTAAAAATGTCAAAAAGGTTTATGGTTCTTATGTTATGCTAAAGCATAAGTCTGAATCAAAAGACTTTGAGTTTAATGAACACTCAATGGATCAGTGTAATAAAAAACTGCATAAAAAAGCTGACTTGATTTACAGCGACAACACTTGGTTGAAAAAACCCTCTATTTTGTGCAAGTGGTGTGACTACAGATCTATATGCCAAGATGTATGGGCGGAATAGTCAATGAAAGATTACGAAGGCCTGGTTAAGATGTATGATGAGCAGCTGTTTATCAGTAAAAAAACAAAAGAAGGATATGATAAGGTTTTAGCTAAAATAGACCCCTTGTTGTGCGGCTGGGCGTCAAGAGCTTATATGCCCGGCTACTCATTTGAGGACATCAAACAAGAGGTATCCTTAATAGCGATAGAGGGAATAAATGCATATGATCCTGAAAAAAAAGTTAAGCTTAGCTCCTTTTTGCAAACGCACATAAAGTATAAAGTAATATCTAAGATAAAAAGTTTAAATAAACTTAGCAATGATGCCTCTCTCATTAAGCTTTCAGACGAAGAAAGCTTTTGCTCATGTAGTGATCCAAACATAGACTCGTTTGATAATACTTGTAGAAAATGTGATTGTCAGCCAAAGCCAGAATATAGATCCTCAAGATCAGAGTATTCGTTTTCATCTTTAAACAGAGATTTTATATCTGGAGATGGGGAGGTTGTACCTTATGATTCATTTGTGTCAAATTCTGATAATTTTTATTTCAACGGAGAAGATGCTTTTGACAAAGCAGATTTAAGCATCGCCCTAGATCGACTCAGCCAATGCTTGGATGAAAAAACTTTTAAGATATTAAAGATGGTGTGGATCGAGGGGCACTCCAAAGAGTATGCTGCGAGCGAAGTTGGCCTTTCAGGTTGGGCTGCAAGCCAGAAGTTAAAAAAGCTTATAAAGAATAATATTATATTCGACTTGCTTTCTGATATAAGGTTGCAAAATCTAGATATAGAAGATGAATGATAAAGTAGAGCAATTCATTAAGAACGAAAAAGAGATAGCTAAATATAAGCTATCTCTTTTGCGTGCTTCCAAAAGAAGAGTTTATACGGAAAGGCTCATGCTAAAGGAGGAGGATTATATAGAGTTTCCATTTGAATCACTGGACTTGGTAACTGTAGAGGATGCAAGAAAGGCACTGTATCTATTCCGAATAGACAGGTTTTCTTTTAACAAAAAATACCCCTCAAATATTGAGTCTAAAAGTGTGGCAAAATCTCAAGTTTCAACTCTAAAGTTAAAGCTAGACTTCTTAGAGAAAAAGTACAAAGATTTGATAAATGATGAATTATCCTCAGTAGATATATCTAAATATAAACTAGAAAGCAGCCACAAGTTTGGCGGCGCCTTATTTCAGAAGGAGGTAGCGAGAATACAGATTATGATTTGCTGCCTTTCTCGGTTTATATATTCTCAGATAAAAGAGATAAGAGAGGGAATTGCCGGTGACTTAGACAAGAAGGAAATGCTAGATGCAAAAAATTCTATTGATACAATTTATGATAGAGCTATAAATGAGATGTTTATATATTACAATGAATCAATAGAGCAAACATATGAGTTGCTATACCATACAGGTGACAAAAATGATTTTATCCCATCTATATACCCCTTGGTTAACCTTGTAGATAAATCAAGGAATTCTAATCTAAAGATTTCCAGAGTTCTTCCTCTCGATAAAAACTTTTTCTCAAAGACAGGAAGACCTATTATCAAAAAGGCTAACGAAAGAGGTTTCTCGATAGTTACCTCAATAAACAGAGTTGGTAATGAAACTGTAGAGTTACTTTATAGAAGTATTTATTCTGAGTCTGGAATTTGTTTAAACCAAATTCTTAAAAACAATTTTTATAATATAAAGATAGCTAGCGGCTCCTACAACAAGGCTGTTTCAGCTATACCTATCTGGGATATTTTATCAAACAATTATGATGCCTACTTAAGTAGGCAGATTTTTGAGCTTTTTGGTCTAGCGGACACTGGCCTTCAAACGATTAATCTTAGCGACCCCAATTTTGTTCAGGCTATTAATAAATCTGATTTTAGTGTTAATATAAATATGGATATGAGTAAGATATTAATTGCCGCAACACGCTCTGAGGCAGATAAAATTATCGATGCCAAAAAATATATAGTTTTACTAATAAAAGATTTAAAAGAAGAATATAACAATAAATTCTTGCCAGCTTCTGCTAGCTTAAACCAAAGCAACCTAAGAAGAGGTAAGATAAAAGAGATTGCTGGGAGTATAAGTAAATGAGAACCGAACAAGACGCCTTACAGATTATCGATGTGATTTTATCGGCAGCCGAGCTGTTGAGAGCTGCCCCGACCTTGATTATGATGATCGAAAACGCCATTGTATCAGCATCATATTCGTTTGATGATAACGAAGGCGATCTTGATCAAGATTTTTCTTTTGTTTCTGCGTTTAAAGGTAGCACAAAAGATTTGGCAGACTCGATACTTACAGGCGATCTTGTAAGCGTTCAAGAGCTACAGGAACTCAGTAAGCTTGCAAAAAAACTGTCATCTGAACTCACTAAGTTAAGCGAAGGAGATACATACATCACGCTAGTATCACAGGGCTCTTCTGATTTAGAAAACAATCTGGATACACTGCTAACTGCATCAAATAGATTTTTTGAAAGCTTTAACCCTTTGGAGTATGAAAAGAAAATAGTCTTGGACAGCATCATTAAAAAGGGTGTTAAAGTAGTAGCAAAAGAGCTTTCAAAAGATGAAGGTCTTGATAGCAGAATTCCTGTTTTAATTTCATTTTTTGGAGATGCCGAATCTGTTGCGCCACCTGCACTGGAAGAGCCAGAGGTGGTTGAGGAGGTAGCAGAGCCTGATGTAGAGGCTCCTGACTTAGAAAAAATTCTCCAGAGAGAGGGCGAGGAGCCCGCTCAAGGAGATCCCATCGGCTTGCCCGCCAGGGAGTTTTTGTTAAGGTCTCAGTTGATTGCCAAATTTATTAGTGATAATACGGAGGATCTGCTGGATGCTTACGATTTATTCGAAAGAACCAATCGAGATAAAGTTATCTCTCTTTTTTCTTCGAAAAAGACAGGGGGCGAATCAAGTTTCGATGGAGAATATACAACAACCAAAGTTGATAGAATACAAAACAATTTATCAAACCCTAATTTTTCAAGCTTAGTTTACGAAAAAATAGAAGGCCTAGACGATAATGACTCCTTTTACGAAGATGTAAAGTCTGGCAAAAAAGACTTTTTAAGTATTGAAGGCTCTATATTTAGCGGTAAGTTTGCAGATATACTGGGTGCTAACATAATTGAGTCAGACTCTGATAATTCGGCTGTAGTCGAGATAGATGAAAAGAGATTAAAAGATATTCGGGCTCTTATCTTAAGAGAGGTGCAGATTATATCTACAATATCAAATGATCTATACTCTAGTGCCCTAACTTTACAAGCACCAGAAAAAGATGTTAGTGCAAAAATAAACTTATACAGAAGATTTCTTATAAGAAAGTTTGATTACCTAATTTCATCCATAAAGCTAAGGGATAGAGCTATTCTATCCTACTTGAAGGAGGATAGGCTTTTAACTCCTGACCAGAAAAATGATATTAAAAGAAATTGTTTAGGATCAAATGTATTTTCTGGAAATGGTTTGTTTTTTCAGGTAGATAAATATTATGATGAGCTGTTAGCAGCCCTAGTCCCCCTCTATAAGCCTGCTGCAAGTAATAATATTTTTAAAAACAAAAGGCAAAAACGGCACGAAAGAGAAGGTATAAATTGGCAAAAGACTTTAGACACACCTTTTGAAGAGCTTTTGGTATCTAAAATAAAAAAGATAATTGAAGAACATTTGGGGGAAAAGAAATTTAGTAGCGATGAGAATGTATCAAAAGAAATTTTAAACTTATCAATCACGGTGATTGTACAAGAATTAAGAGGAATGGTTTTTTATAAAGCCCAGCTTTCCAAGGTGCAGTCTAAATGCTCTGTCTGCAACAAGTTCGTATACATAAGAAACGATCCAAAACAAAGCGCTGGTTTTCCGGCAGAGCAATATGCTCTTCTTAAAAGGAAGGTAGAAAATCCTGAAAAAGATATAACATATAATATATATTCCTTGGTTAGAAAGGATGGAAGTGTAATCTCTTTCGAAGCCCTTGTTAATTCAGAATTTGAACTTTCTGAAGAAGAGTTTGATAAATTAGTTCAGATCTCTAAAGACTTTGGCAGACCAGACGACAGTGTTGTTCGAGTAAAATCTTGGGAACAGATAGGGTTAGATTTTTACAGTGGAGACTCATTTAAAAATATCGAATCAATTATAAGAAAATCAGATGCCCTTAGATCTCTTGGCGGAAAGCGTTTGAGATCGGGAGTTAAAATATCTACGTCCAAAAACAGGTGCCCATTTGGAGGTTCTAAAGATCTTATAAATAAGTTTAAGACACAGGGCGTGGCAGGCCCAGGCTCAGAATATGTACCGGGAGAAGCTCGTATAGAAGGCGCTAGTGCTTCAGGTTACATTGCTACGCAAGAAGATCTTGATAAAATGACTATAGTTGAAGCAAACAATGATAGCCCGTGGGAATGTGGGTTTAAAGAAGATTTTCAGCAAGTTACGGGTCTTAATATATATCTCGAAGAAATGGTTGGGTCTGCTATAACGCCTAAAATAAAAGAGTCAATACTAAATCTATCTAGAAGACAGTCTGCCGGTGGATTTAAATTTTCCTCTAGATCATTTATTTGCCCTGAAAAAATAACCGTTCCTTCTGATTTGAAACAAGCAAAACAAGTTATTAAGGATTATTCGATTATTGCTATGCCAATAGCTGAACCCGAATACTCTGAGGTTCATCCGATTATCAAAATGTTAAAAGAAAATAAATCATTTGTGAATTTATACTGTGGAGCAAGAACTAGCATTTCGCAGTTTAACAGAATAAAGTTTGGAGAAATTATAAAACAATTAGTTGAAGATAAAAGCGAAGAATCTTATAATGGAGTAATAAACTCAATGATTGAGCTTGGCGTAGAGGTATCTGATATACTGCCATTCACTATGCTTAAGCATTCTAACTTAGAATTAGGCGAATCCAATATTGAGTTAGACTCATCCGTGGTTGACGATCTTTTGGCTAGATCTTATAAGATATCTCAGCTTTTAAAGAAGGCCATGGCAACAAAGACAACGGGTATAGGCGAGGGCCAAGTATCTGTGCATAAATTTTTTGATTTCATCCAAAACATAGAGCTCACATGTCACAATGGTCATTCTTTTTCAATTAATGACTCTATAAATTTTGCAAACAATTATATAGATGTACCTGATTTAAGAACCAAAGATAGATTGAATGCTACAAGAAAAGTTTTGAACGAATCTAGTTTAGACCAACTTTCTTTGCTTTTAAAAATTAAAAATGGACCAATAAGCACTATATCAAGAAAGAGAGCTGAAGAAATGGGTATGAAGTCATACTCTGAGTTTGATTTTGGTAAAGACCCAATTAGCAGTATCTATTTTGAAAATCCAGATGATCCAGAGGGCGATTATCTTTATATAAATTCCGGAAATGCACTATCAATATACCCAATGAAAACGAGGTTTATGACTGCAGTGGCAGACACTTCGTCGAAATCTGAAAGTACTACATATTTGCAAAAAGACATTGGAGGTATGGCTACCTCTTCTGGAGCAATGATGTCAGACAGCTCAGAGGGAGGGTCTGTAGACTGGCTGGAAAACAATGTTGGGTCAACAACGACGACTACAGACAGAGAGCGTGGCGAGGCTGTAAGTAAAAAAAGACAAGAGTATGTAAATAATATCAATAAAACAAACGCTATTATTGTTGCTCTTGCTCAAAATGCTATAATATCAATTCAAGAGTTACTCTTGGCTTCGACCAGATCCAGCAAAGAAGATGTTGTATTCTATGGAAAAGCCCTAGATAAAACGCTTAAAGAAAAGATTAATTCAGATTTCTTTAACGAAAGACTAACTAACCTTTTGAAAAGCATTATGGAGCAAGAATTTGTCTTCAGCAGAGCCAGGAAGGTAAATTTTTCTAAGGATTACGATATATCTATCGATGAGTTATCTGGACTTATTAAAGATTCTATAATTAATGATTTTGGGGAAGATCCAAGAGCATTTATCTATGCTATAGGCTCCTCTTTTCATCGCTATTTGCAAAGAAAGATAGTAGAGGGAGCAATTCTGTATGCAAACAACCATCCTGATCCAGGGATTCGGGAGGACCTTAAGGATGATATAGAGGAAGTTTTAGTCCATGAGAAGAAGCTAACTGTTAGTCAAATCTCAAAAGCTATGCCAAGCTTTTTCAATCCAAGAGAAATTGCAGAATTTGAAAAATCAATTGATCCAAAAGGCAAGAACACAGATCCCATACAGGATGTGTCCGAGCAAATTAGTCAAGTTGATCAGGGGGCTGGAATGAAGGTAGTAAATATAACAGAACTTTGGTTTGCTAAACAAGTTACTATTGCTGCGACAGCAATGTACTTAGCAGAAAGGTTATCAGAGGTTTATAATAGATTCTTATCGGAGTCCTCTTCTAGCTATGTTAATTTACCTATTCTTGATCAATTTGATTTAAGCACTCGTGATAAAGTAATTGCCATAACAATAGATAGGATAATTACAAGTGGTCAGGGCACTTCGCTCGATTTATCAGATATTGATGACTTGGATCTCAACGATCACCTAGATAGTCTGGGCGAAGTTGTGCGCAATCTTACTAGATTGCAAGTTGGTGCAGCTTACGCTTCCAGAGCCAATTACTATCAGGAATTAGGTCTTGATTATATTAAAAATATATATATGTCGCTTACATACTCTCCTGCTATGTCTCATCAGGAAAAGGTGCATGTTAACAACATTTTGCAAAAAGTAATTGTTAATACTAGAAGCACAGAGATTATTTTAGAACCTCATATTAAAGAGACAAATACAGGAGGGAAATATGCAGAATATTTTTCTAGATTTGAAAACGCTCATAGCTTAATGCCTTCTGCAAGTCATCCCACTCTCTCCATCAATCCTAAAACTCTGGGTGGGTTCGTGTCTTACAAAACAAAGACAGTAAAGCCAATATATCTTATAAAGCAGGGTGCGCAGGACTTTTCGTATATCCTTGGAATAGAAGGCTATCTAATAAGTGCGCCATCTTTCGCAATACTGGTATCAAAAGATGATGAAGAGTTGCTGAGCAGCCTACTTCCTGTGCAGCCCTCTGTTGAATTCCCAGAAAGCCATCCTGATTATTTTGAAAACGGTTGGACCCTCATGGTCGGAAATATTAAGGGAAGTGATGTTAAAAAGGCCGGCTTCAAGACTAATACGGATTTGACAAATTCTGTAACAATGATATCAATATGTAATCATCCAGGTACCGAAGTTGTTTTAGACGAAAGTAAAAATCCGGTATCTTACAGGAATGTGTCACTAGGATTAGATACTGAAACCGCCTTATCTCTGGGAAGTTATAAGGCTTCTGCACCTGCAAATAGTTACTACCCTCCTGTAGACGGCTTTACGTCAAGAATTGGGGTGCCAATACCAGTAGAGGTGGGCGCTAAGAAGGGCGATATAAATATAAGCCTATCTGATATGCCTATAGATATACCTGCAGGCTCCAACACCATGGTTAGGGTTAATCTATCAGATTTACTCCAAAGAAACCCTCCAGATGAAGCTGAATCAATCCTCCTTTCTATAGAGAGGGTGTATGCTGACTTTGTAGTGAAATACAAACAGTTAAAATCTATAAGCGAAAAAGAAGCTGAGAAAAAGAAAAAGCAGACTTCTTTAACTATGAGATCTTTAATGAATAGATATAGAAATCTGCCGCTTAAAATTGATACTTCTGGTTCTACAAGAACTGTTATGACTGGCAAAGGCGGTTTTCAGGAGTCACAAGGATGGTATGTTCCAATTATTAGTCCGGTTCTTGCAAATTTAATCATAACTAAAGCTTGCTTCGGAATTGAGTATGCTGGTCACGGAGTATTTAGTGAAGACCTTTATGAAAGCGAAGAGGTTTTAAGTGCTGCAAAAACTGCTATGCAGTCATTTTTAGCAAAAATAAATGGTTACGACGAGCTTGCATCGCTATTTAACCAAAGAGAAGATATGGTTAATGGCGAGCCAGTGAGCGGAATGGATTTGCTAGAACCATACGAAATGTTGTTTCGTCAAAGGCTAATTAATGGACAGCAAGTTTCAAGAGTAAATATGAATAGATTATTTGGGCCCAAAGGCGTGCTTAGAGTGATCAGCAGAAGTGAGCTAAATGAACATTTAGAAACTCTAAAAAGTGAAGAAGAAAAGGCCGCATATATTGCAGAACAAGGAGTTGTTTATAACGAAAGACTCAGAAGAATAGAAAGTATAAGGCTTGATAATGTAGACCAAAAATATAAGACTATGTTCAAAGAACAAGACGGGGGCATTCTAAGAAGATGGTCAACTTATACGCCTAAGTTTTACCCCATAAATGTTAGTAAATCTAACAGCTCAAATGTCGCAAACTTTGGTGTACCAAAACTAGTTATCGATACTCCGATGTTTAGAAAAAAGAAAGTCGATAGAGACTTGAGCAGGGTACGCGACGAAGCTATTGGATCTGATATATTGAGTACCGATGATTTAGCTGCGATATATAAACAAAGAAGAGGCAAGAAGCCGGGCGGTATATATTATTTTTCAGAAGTTCTACAAACATTCTTCGACAAGAAATTTTATGGAATCAGAAAATTGGTTGAGGAATATGGTACTGCGGGTATTTTCAAAGATGCTTATTTTGATTCTGCAGAATTATTTAACAAAGTTTCTTCAAAGATTATCTGTAGCGACTTTATTAAAAAATCTGAAAAATACAAGACAGATGTGTTTGGCAGGATTATGATAAAAAGCGAGGCACTGAAGCGCCTCTTCGATTAAACATTATAATTTAGGAGAAATAATGTCAGGAGTTCTGAGAATTTTTAATGAGTCTGATGATAATTCAGAGAATACCACCTGGTCAATGGATGACGTAAAAGATTACGTTAAGCAGTATATGGTTTATGAGATGCAGATTAAAGATCTGCAGGCAGCACGCAGAGAGTGGTCCGCAGATTTTATCAAGAATAAGAGTCTTCCAAAAAAGGAGCTTTCACAGGCACTGCGAGCAGCAAAACAGGAGCTTGATATGGATGTAGTTAACGAAATCTATGATAATATTCAGGATATGGTTTCTGAATAAGTAGACAAAATCTAGTTTGTGACTAAAATGGGTGTAAAGAAATTTGCACCCATTTTACTTTATCAAGGAGAGAGCTAAATGCCTAAAGGGCCATTCATATCTTTACACAATCATACAGAGCTTGGAAGTCCGCTAGACGGGATGAACGATGTCAAGGACTTATTTGTAAGAGCAAAGGAGGTTGACCACCCCGCTGTAGCTATTACAGATCATGGTACAATGACAGCCATGTATGATGCTTATCTTGCATCTCAAGAAACCGGTGTAAAGCTAATTCCTGGCATGGAAGCTTATTTTGCAGATGACCTTGAGGCCAGGAAGAGCCACCACTTGGTTCTTCTTGCTCAGAATGAGGTTGGTTATGAAAACATTCTAACCCTAAATTATCTTGCCTTTCAAAACCAGGTGTCGGGATATATGGGCAAGAAAACCCCAAGGATAACATGGGAGCATATTCGGGACCATAACGAGGGGGTAGTCGCTCTTACGGCATGCTCAAATGGCTTGATTGCAAAAACGCTTATTACAGAACAGGATGAAGCAAACGCTCTAAGGTATATCTCTATGTTTAAATCTATATTTCATGATAGATTTTTTCTAGAGCTTCAGCCGCACAGGCTGCATGCTGTGCAAAAAAATGGAAAAGAAGTAAATCAGCAGAAGCTAAACCAATCTCTTCTTAAAATATCAAGAGATTATGATATACCTTATGTTATAACTTGTGACGCACACTATCGTGATAAAGATCACGCAAAATATCACGATTTTATGCTTGCGATTAAGGATAAAAAAGCTGTAGATGATCCCGACCGATTTAGGTATGGAGTTCAAGATATGTACCTCAAAACACATGAGGAGATTACAGACTTCTTTGGGCGCGATATTGCTGAAGTTGGGATGCAGAATACCATAAAAATTATGAATTCATGTCAAGACCCACATTATATTAAGCCGGACGGTCCAAGACTGCCGTCTTTCCCAGTTGAGAATCAGGCTGATTACGAGGAGTTTTCCGAGTGGAAAGAGAGGGGTCGATCCACTATAGCGGAGGATAAGTCATACCTTCGATATAAATGCATTGAGGGCTTTAAGGAGAAGTTATCCCACCTTTCCGGCGAAGACAAAGAGCTTTACTGGGATAGGGTTAAAATGGAGCTATCAGTTCTTGAGGACAAAAACTTTTCCTCATATATGCTTATTGTCTCCGATTATATCAATTGGGCTAAACAAAGAATGCCTGTAGGCCCTGCAAGAGGGTGCTTTGTTCCTGGATCTATGGTTCAACTGGCGGATGGATCGATGAAGGCAGTTGAAAAAATACGTGTAGGTGAGGAGGTAGTTTCTCATGATGATTCTGTTAACAAGGTAACTGACACCTTATCTTATAAGGTTGATGAAGAGCTTGTAGAGCTTGGGTTTGAAAACGGAAAAACCATTACATGCACTAAGGACCATGAGTTTTTCACTACAAATCGGGGCTGGGTAAAGGCCGATGAGCTAACCGGTGACGATGATGTAAAAGAAGTTTAAATTATACTAGTTAAACCATATGTCTGTATGGAGCCTCTTGCCGGCCCTATATGGAGAGTCAAGATGAGAGAAGAACTGCAAAGGTTTGCGAGACGTAGAAAGTTGCTGAATAATTCAGAAGAAGTAATTGAATTGATTTTTAAAAATCAAGATCTGCCTTTTAGCTTGTGGGCAAAAACAACTTACCCGAGAAGTGTTAATATTTTTTGTAAAGTAAACTGTATCGTCTGTAATTCTGAATCAAGGATTTCTACAAAACACTTAGCAAAAAGAACTCTTGTCAGAGAAGAGGTTTGCTTGAAGTGTGGGAGCCTTGAAATATACAAGCGGGAGGAGTGGAGAGATGCAAACTCTAAGGCTCAAAAAAAGATACAGTCAACTCCAGAGCAAAAAAGAAAAAACGCCTTAGGCGTATCAAAGTTTTGGAGAGAAAACCCAGAAAAATTAGAGCAGATGAGACAGACGATGCTCTCTAAATACGAGAATCCTGAATATAAGGAAAAAGTTGCAAAAGCAAGGGGCAAAAATTCTCATGCTCTTTCTGGAGAATATACTTTCAAAGATGGCCGAGTAATTGAATTTGGAAGCTCTTATGAATTATGCTTCTTAATCTGGTTGGAAAATCAGCCGCAATATAAGGTTGTTCGTAAATGCAAGTTTTACATTAAATATAATCATAACGGAAGATTAAGATATTATTATCCGGATTACGTATTAATCTCTGACACTAAAAAGATGATTGTTGAGATTAAGAGCATTGTGCCTCATTATTATGATGAGAGCAAAAATGCGGCCAAAGTAGAAGCGGCTGAGAAATTTATAAAAGAAAATAACTTCGACTCCTACTGGTTTATAGATGAAGCGGAAGCTGAACAAATAGGGTTGTTACTTAAGCGATCCACCAAAATAAAGCCGTTGTGCAAAGAGCTGCACTCAGAAAATAGAATCAAACTGTTTTCAAAGAAAAAAGAACTTCAATATATTGGGAGAATTCAGTGAAATTAAAAAGCAAAAAATATGTTTCCTATAAAGGCTATGTGCATGACCTTACGGTAGAGAATACGCATTCATACAATATTGAGGGCCTCGCCGTACATAACTCATCCGCTGGATCTCTTGTGGCTTACCTTACGGGAACAACTAGTGTGGACCCAATTGAGTACGACTTAATCTTTGAAAGATTCCATAATAATCAAAAAACTTCTTTTCCAGATATTGATACTGACTTTTCTGATCCATCTCTGGTTAAAGAGTACATTAAAGAAAAGTATGGAGAAGATAGGGTTGCCTCAATTTCAAACTGGAGCACCCTTTCGCCAAAGGTTGTGATCAAGGATGTCGCAAGAAGTCTTCGCTTAGGCGGTGATAAAACTACTGCATTTAAAATTGCAAACCACATTACTTCAATTATGCCAGATGCAAAAACCCTTGAGTCTGCTATGCGCGATAGTTCTCAATTTGATGCCTATATGCAGAAATATCCAGAGTTATATGAGTATGGAAATAAGCTTCAGAATCTTACTCGAAACTGGTCAGTTCATGCTGCCGGAATGGTTATTGGAGAGGAGCCTCTTCACAAGACTGTTCCGCTAAGGATTGATCCGACGGGCGGTGTTGTGACTCAGTGGGAGAAAAATAGGTGCGAAATAAATGGCTTAATTAAAATGGATCTTCTTGGCCTAAAGACGCTAACGGTTATAGAGAATACCTTTAGGCTTATCGAGTCATCGACTGGTAAAAAGTTATCTGTTGACGATATTGATCTAAACGATCAAGAATCTTACGAAATGCTAGGAAGAGGAGAGACGGGCGGTGTCTTTCAGCTTGAATCTTCGCTTACACCATTTTGTATGAAGCTAAAGCCGAAGTGTATTGAAGATATATCTGATATCAATGCAATCGGAAGGCCCTCTTGCTTGCCTGAAGAAAGAAAGAAGTATGCAAAAAGAAGGCTTGGGATTGAGCCTACAAAGTATGACCACCCAAAGCTAGAAAGGGCTTTAAAGAAAACATACGGTATTTTGGTCTATGAAGAGCAGGCCCTATTTATCGCTCAGGATTGTGCTGGCTGGGACCTTAATCAGGCTGATTCCCTCAGAAAGATAAGCAAACTAAAAGGCAAAGACCCTGATTTGGTTCTAAAGACAGAAGCTAATTTCGTCAGGGATTGCATGAAGCATTCTGACATGGACTACAAAACGGCCTGCCTGATCTGGAAGCGTTATATCGAACCTCTTGGCGGCTATGCGTTTAATAAATCATTGCACTTTTCAGAGAAAGTGAGTATAATAAGAAGCGGGGAGCCTTTAACCCTTAATATTCAAGACGTTAAAGCTGGCGACTTTGTACGCTCAAGGGATGAGGAAACAGGCGAAGATATCCTAATCGAAGTCAAGGATAACCATTACCACGGAAAGCTGCCCGTACTGAAAATTACGCTAGAAACTGGAGAAACTGTAACATGCACAAAGAATCACAAGTTCAGAACCACGACCGGGGAGATGCTTCCGCTGTGGCTAATTCTGGAAACCAACATGGAGATCGTTGTTTCTGCGGAAAAGAGTCAAAAACAAAGCAAGGACTAAGAAAACATAAGGCAAAGTGTGTCACTTACATTCAAAAAGCTTTGGAGATGGGCGAGATTATTCAATGCTCTCTTTGCGATCATAAATCAAGAACATTAAAGCAGCATATAGAAAAAGAGCACAAAGAAATATCTCTTGATCAGTATGTTGGACTATATGGAGGTTATATGGCTCCAATGACAATAGAAAAGAAGAAGGAGGCCGGCAAGAAAAATGGTTCTTGGTTTGCAAAGCTTTCTGCCGATGAGCAGGCCAAAGTAAGGGCTGGTTGGGTTGAAGGTGGAAAGAAAATTAGCGATTCCATTATGAGCAATCCCGAAGAAAGAAAAAGAAGAGCTTCTATGCTGAAGGAAGCGTGGAATGACCCGAATAAGGCAGCTATCTTTCGGGAGAATCAAAGCGAGACGGCAAAGAAGACATCCGCAAGAGCTGATGTTCAAGCTGCAAGAGCGGAAAGGCTGAAAAACTGGAGAGATAACAATCCCGAAGATTTTTATAATAAATGCACAAGGGCTATGCATAAAACATGGACCTCTAAACCTGAAAAAAGACTTCGAGCTTTCGCCCAATCAATCAACCCTTTATTCAAGGGAAATCAGCAGGTCAACTCGAACAAACATTTTTTGACAAACAAGACCTCCAGAAAGCAAGTCGATGTGATTGACGAAGAAAATAAAATAATCATAGAGTTAGATGGTCCGCACCATTTCGATCCGATCTTTGGCGATGAAAAACTAAATCTTAATAAGAAAAAGGATAAAGAGCTAGACAAGTTCTCTTTAGATAAAGACTATCTTCTGATAAGAGTATCGCATACGGAATACGACTACAGAAAGTCTGCCAACGACTTTAGGCTGCGTACCTTAAATAAGGTTAGGGAAATACTGGACAATGGCGTGCCTGGTGTTTATTATCTTGGCGAAGAATACCTCGAAAAAAATATACTTACAAAGGAGTAGCTAGTGACTAAAATCATCTCTGTAGAGAGTGTAGGCGAAGAACATACTTATGATCTTGAGGTTAATCACCCTGATCACCAGTATTATCTCGCGAATGGAATTTTAACTTCCAACTCACACTCAGTCTCTTACTCACATATATCCTTTTATACTGCCTGGTTAAGGTGTCACTATCCAACACAATTTATGTGTGCTCTTCTAAATTCTGAAGACCCAAACTCTGACAAGACTCAAGAGTACCTATCGGGCTGTAAGGGTATGGGGATAAAAATAGAGAATCCCAATATTAATGACTCGGCTGGCAACTACAGGGTTCTGGAGGGCATGACTATTACAACAGGGCTTTCTGCAATTAAAGGTGTTGGAGAAAAAGCAATTGAATCAATTGTTAAGATGCAGCCATACACCTCCTTTTTGGAATTTGTATCAAAGAATAACAGCAGAACTGTTGGCAAAACAGTTATTCAATCTCTATCAAAGGCGGGTGCTCTAGATAGCTTTAGCCTTACAAGGATGGATATGCATGATAATTATCAAAAGTATCGATCAAAAGCGAAAAACGCAGTAAAAAAAGAAGTTGAGAAAGATATTTTAGAAGCGCATCCAGAAATAAAGAAAATAACAAAAGACATTCGAGATACTTACTTTGATGACTTTGATATTTCGGTTGAATCTGATAGGTTTAAGAATATAGTTTCCGGACTTACCTATGCAGCTTCAGAGGACGAATGGGACAGAAAGGATATTCTTCTAAATGAGAGAGAGGTTCTTGGGCGATCGATATCTGGCAGTTTGCACGAGGTTTTTTCAACCTTCTTCACCGGAGGGCCGTTTGTAACTCCAATTAAGGATGTCGAAAATCAAAATAATGGTGCCAGGGTTAAAGTTGAAGCTATAATCAAAACGAAGATCAAAGAGTTTAAGATCAAAAATGGAAAAAATGTAGGCAGAAAGTTTGCTAAATATCTTGTTGAAGACGTTAGTGGCGATACATGCGGCTTAACCCTTTGGGCAGATGATTATGATAAGTATAAAGCAATCTTAAAAGAGGGTTTGCCGATAAAGGCTATATGTAAAGTGAACGAATATATGGGGCAAAAAGACCTAGCGCTATCATCTTTAGAAAGAGTTTATGGGAGAAAAATATGATTGAATGTAGAAGTTGCAAGTTTGCTGTAAAACAGAATATGCGCCATGCGCTTTCTAATAATTGTTGTCCAGCATGCGGAAGCGCCCTTCTTGGAGACCTTCATAAAAGAAGGTTGGACTTATTTAAAAATAAATTAACTAATCAGCATTTTGCAAGAAATTTAGATTCAAATGATATTTTTGATATAGCTCTTTTTATGCTGGTTGAGTTTTTTCCACCAACTGCTCCAGGGCAAAAAGAGGACGTTCCAGAAGGTCAGACTGCTGATGAGGCAGTTGAAGATACTTCCGCCTCAGAGTCTCCTTCCGAAGAGTCTCCTCCCGAAGAGTCTTATGAGGATATAAGAAGCCAGGTTAGAGATGAGATGGTTAAATCATCAGAGTCAATATCTGCAGAAGACATTGACGAAGACCTTAGGATACAGAGATTAAAGAGAATTGCCAAAGAAAACCGCTTAAAAACTGGAGCAGCAGTTAGGCGGGTAGGCTCTTGATAAGAGCGGTTGGCAACAAGAGGCTTGACCTAAACGACTCTGAGTATAGTTACTTTCTTGAAATAAAAGAAACCCTTGGAGAGGCTGATTTTATCGGCCTATTCAAGACAGATAACAATGGGTTAATATCAGCCATCATCCCTCCTCCAAATAAGGGTGTTAATGTTATTGCGATTTATTTTATTTTAAACGTAATGATAAATCAGCGAATTAGAATTTTGGAGGGATCTTTGAAAAAAGTCGAAAATTTTGTAGACCAAATCCCAGATCTGCTTAATGTTCTTGAGAGGCTGGAGCGGGTCGAAAAAATATTGGAGAAAAAATGACGCTTTTACATAATGTAGCTTTTAGCAAAGATTTTTCAATAGAAAATATTGATATTGGCCCAATCACAGATATCATTTCAACGTTGCCAACAAATGGTATTGTTGATTTAAACATTGCGGAGAGAGGGCTTCTTCTAACCTTAGAAGCGCAGAACTTGTGCCAGGAAAGAATAATTGAGATTGACCGACTAATCGGCCGATTAGAATCTGAAAAAAACAAAGCTTGGTCGGAGGCTGCGCTAAACAAGGCAAAGCAAGCTGGGTACAAAACAGCAAAAGATAAAGAATGGTTCGCTCAATCTGATGATGATTATATTGAGGCCTACAACGATCTTGTGATGGCTAAGGCCTGCAAAAAGTGGCTAGAGAATAAGGCCAGCTATTTTTCTGGATGGCATTATTCTTTAAAAACTTTCTTAAAAAGAGATTATTCAATAGAAATGTCTAGTAATATTGGGTATAATAGTGTAGATGCATCTGCGGGATCACTTCCATCCAGCAGAGAAGATGATGATATTATCATAGATGATAACGACACACCTTGGGAGTAAATCCTTAGACAAAACCGGCTAAATTCGCATGGTGCGATAACTGCCAAAAAAACAATAGATAGGAGTAATAATATGTCAAACATGGTATTTGGTGAAGTAGATTGGAATTCAGCAGACTCGGGTTCAGGTGGAAAGTCTGATTTCATGAGGCTTGAAGAGGGCGAAAACACAGTTCGCATTATGGGCAATCCCGTCCAGTTTTACATCCACTGGATTGTGGGGTCGGACGGCAAAAAGGGTAAGATTAACTCTCCGGTTAATAATCCCGAGCTTGTCTCTCGCCTTGAGGATTCTGGCTTTAAGCGTCAGGCTCGATGGCTAATCAAGGTTCTTGATCGTAGTGACGATGGTTTCCGACTCCTTGAGGTCGGCCCACAGATCTACAATGCAATCAAGGCTCTGTATAACAATAAGCGTTGGGGCAAAGTAACGCAGTACGATATCACCATTCTGCGCGGATCACCTGGACAGCAGCCTCTTTATAGTGTGCAGCCAAACCCCAAGGAGAGCCTCTCCTCTGAGTTTAAGTCAAAATTCATGGAGTTCAATGATCGCATCAATGTAGAGCGAGCAATTTCTCCATCAACTGCTGAAGCGGTTTGTGAGAGAATGGGGTGGTCAGGCTCTGCCCCTGAGGCGTCCGAATCATCTGCTTCCGATGATGATTTTGACTTTGACTTTGAGTAGTTTTTTCTAAAATAAACTGCTTTTTTAAGGCGCGTAAAGTATAATCTTTACGCGCCTTTTGTTATGAAAAAAGTAATTGGATTAGACATATCATCCTCTACTGTTGGATGGGCTGTGCTAGCTTATGATGAAAAAAACTATAAGCTAGAAGAGTACGGTCACATAAAACCCCTAAAATCAAACAAGGGATCTTTGTCTGTTAGGGCTGCAGATTATTTGGATAAAATAACTAATTTTTTGTCTAAAAAATCGCCAGATTCTGTTGCCATAGAGGCTTACGCGAATAAATTTTCAAAAGGAAGAAGTTCGGCTAGAACCATCATTGTTTTATCTGTGTTTAATGAGGTCAGCTCTATCGGATCTATTAACGCTCTTAATATTGAGCCAGATACATATGCGGTAATTACAGTTCGCTCAATTCTTTCTAAGATTGCTGGAAAGAAAATATCTTCAAAAGAAGAGGCTTTCGATTTTATCTTAAATAATTTTGATGATTTTAAATTGAGAAAGAAAAAAACAGGCAATATAAAAGATGAATGCTTTGATGAGGCAGATGCTATAGCGGTAGCGCTAACACACATTTACAAGGAGCTAGATAATGGCAAAGGATTTAACTTACAGCAAATCAGCTAGAGAAAGGATTTTGGCTGGATCAGAAAAGCTATCCAGAACTGTAGCGGTAACTATGGGGCCGCAGGGTAAAAACGTTATTTTGGGGAAATTTGTAGGGGCTCCAGTCTTAACCAAAGACGGAGTCTCTGTTGCTAGAGAGATTGTTCTAGAAGACCCTGTTGAAGATCTATCTTGCCAACTTATCAAAGAGGCGGCGGGAAGAACTGCCGCCATTGCTGGAGATGGAACAACTACTGCAACTGTTTTGGCTGATGAAATTCTTAAAAATGGATGCAGGCTTCTCGCAAATGGTTATTCTCCTCTTTACCTAAGGAGGGGCGTTGAGTTGGCTAAAAAAGCTGTATTTGAAAAGCTTGATCTTATGAAGAGCGAGGCGTCAAGCTTTGATGATCTAAAAAATATAGCAACTATATCTGCGAATAATGACTCTGACTTAGGATCAAGTATTGCTCAGGCATTTTCGGAAGTAGATATGGATGGAACTGTTGTTGCAAAGGCATCCCCCGGAATAGGTAACTCTGTAAATATAGTAGACGGAATAGAGCTGGAAAGCGGCTGGATCTCTCCAGCCTTTGCTCTTGAGGGAGCGGCAGAGGTTACGTTTGAAGGCTGCAGGATTTTAATATGTAACGAAGAAATGTCAAACCTAAACCTTTACCTAAAGCTTCTTCACGCTTTATCAGAGGCCAATACACCTATATTGATTTTAGCAAAAGATGTAAACCGAGAGGTCCTGCAAACTCTGGTTGCAAACAACAAGCTTGGAAGATTAAAGGCTGTTGCTGTCAAAATCCCTGTTCTTGGCGTTACTCAAGACGAGTGGGTTAGCGCTTTATCAACACTTGTTGGAACAAAGGTTGCTGGAGTTGATTGTTCTGTTGTGAACATGGAGGTATCAGATCTTGGTTTTGCACAAAGAGTTATTGTAAACCAATATTCAACAAGAATTGTTGAAGGAAGAAAAGACGAAAAAAGGGTTGCAGAAAAAATAGCCATCTATGAATCTGATTCACAAAAGTTAATATCTGACCAGATGCTTGTTGACTCTAAAAACCGGATATCTTTCTTAAAAAGCAAGGCGGCAGTAATATCTGTTGGTTACTCTACCGAGCTTGAGCTAAGAGAGAAGGGTGATAGGGTTGAGGATGCGATATGCGCAACTAAGGCTGCAATAGAAGAGGGGTACGTTCCTGGCGGCGGAACAGCCCTTCTGAGGGCCGCCAAAATGGTTGATACATCTGCTTTCCCAGATAGAGTTCTGCCTGCCGTAAGGGTTATTTTAGATGCATGCCAAAGACCTATAAGGCAAATTGTTGAAAATGCAGATTTAGATCCAGAGGAAATAATCAAAAAAATTCTAAGCTCAGACGATTCAAACTTCGGATATAATGCTGCAACGGGCGAGTTTGAAGATTTGGTAGAAGCGGGAGTTATAGATCCGAAAAAGGTTACAAGAACTGCTTTGGAAAATGCTGCCAGCATCTCAATGCTGCTTATAAATACTGGTGCGGTAGTTTCTGAGCAAAAAGAAAACCCGTCGAGTTGGCAACCTCCTGCGGGATGGAGACCGCCAGAAGAAGGCAAGCTTTCACACAAATATTAAGGAGTTATTATGGCGAAAAAAGTATCACAGTCAGAAGCGGAAAAAGAAATATCCAAGTTTTTCGGAGAAGATACCGTCTTTTTTGATGGAAATATTGCAACCAAGTATGAGGCAGTTAGCACTGGAAGCCCAAAGCTTGATGAAGCTATTGGAATAGGAGGAGTACCTCTAGGTAGAATTACTCAGCTAGCAGGACAAGAAAGTTCCGGAAAAACTATGTTGGCTCTATCAATAATCAGAGAGTATCAGCAGAAAAATCCTGAAAATACAGCTTTATTTATTGATGCCGAATATACTTATGATCCAGAGTGGGCGGCTAAGCAGGGGGTTGATACATCAAGGGTTATTGTTATTAAAACAAATGATGCCAAAGCTATCTTTGAGGGTCTAATTGGAAAGGTGAAGGTAAATAAAACGACCAAAAAAGTTTCCAAGTCAATGAAGGGCATTCTCGATTATGTGATTGAAGGTAGTGATCCTAGGTTTAAGAATCTTGGAATTATCGTACTAGACTCTATAGCTGTGCTCAACACTCCGCTTGAAATAGCTGCAGCTGTAGGTAAAGCTAATATGGCTCCAATTCCAAGATTCTTATCCACAGAACTTAAAAAGCTAACTCCTGTAGTTGCTCAAGCAAACGTTGCCTTTATAGGCATTAATCAGGTTAGAGTTAATCTCGGGCAGATGTTCGGAGATCCCACAACTTCACCTGGAGGAAAAGCCTTAAAGCATGCTTGCAGCCTAATGATAAATATGGCCCCAATATTCTCTGCAGAGTCTGTGATAAAAAATGAAGACGGCGAGCGGGTTGGTCATACGGTTAGAGCTAAAGTTCAAAAAAATAAGGTTGGAGCACCTTTTAAGGTGGCAGAGTATAAAATTAGATATCAGAAGGGAGTTGTCGAAACAGACGCCGAGATCTTTGATCTTGCAATAAAATATGGAATTATTCAGAGGATAACCACTCAGAGCTACATGATCAATGAAGTGAAGATTAAGGGTAGAGATGCGACATTCAATTACTTTTTAGACAACCACCTTGCCTATAGTTTTCTTGAGCAGATTAAAGATATCTACATAAATGGAAACGAATTAGATACGGCAGGTGTAGAGGAGTCTGAAGATCTTGAGGAAAACCCTCTTCTGGGAGGTTTGTTATAATGCTTGTTAGGTGTAATCCAACATGCAGGAGAAGTAACGGTCAAACAGACTGCTCTTTAGATGTTGATAATAATAATGCTGTTTGCAACACCTGTGGAGACGTACTTCCCAATATCTCGGACTTTGCCAAGCTATCAATGAAGTCAAGTGGAGACGTAATTAGAAACACAAAAAGAAAAGCCTTCACCTTTCTGTGTAATACCTGCGATAAGCAGGTGCAAACGTGTACGAAGGCAGGTAGGTTGGTGGGCAAAAATTGTCCAAGCAATCAATCTAATTGCCAAATAAATGTCACAGAAACTATGTTGATTGCCATAAGCGAATATGGAGGATAGTAGTGAGTCAGGAGCAAGAAATAAATAATCTTATTAGAATTTGTCAGTTAAATCTTAAAAATTCAAGAGATTGTATTAATTATCTTACTAAAGAGAGGGGTTTGGATAAAAAAACTATTTTAGAAAATAAAATAGGGTTTTTTCCTCAAAATATATCTATATTAAAAAAACATGTATCAGAAGAGTTGCTTGCAAAACTAAATGTTACAAACTTTTCTGGAGGTAGTGATTTTTCTAATTACTTCTATCTTATTTTTCCAATATATTCAGAATATAATGATCCAGTCGGAATAAGCGGAAGAACACTTCTTTCAGATGAAGATAGAAAGTTTATTGGCATACCAAAGTATAAAAATACCTCTTATAAAAAAGCTGATGTATTATATGGTTTAAACAAATCAAAAGATTGCATATTAGAAAAAAACAACGTTTTTGTTACAGAAGGTTCCTTTGATTATATTTCTATGTCAAAGAATGGTTTAAAGAATTCAGTCGCAATATGTGGAACTGCTTTTTCAAAAAAGCACTTCCTAAAGCTGGCCAGATACACTGATAAGATAACTTTTATCTTGGACTCGGATGAGGCTGGGCAAAAATCTGCTGAAAGAATTTATAATAAATTTATTAACAAAGGAGTTAGGTTAAGATTTTTAAAGATACCAGGTGGCTTTAAGGATATTGATGAATACTTTGCTTCTCCTCAAACATCTATTATAACTTTCTTCAAAGATTTTAAACAAATAATTCCAGAGGCGTGGTAACAAAATGGGAAAAAGTAAGTCTTATCAATATAAAATCGTTGAAGTTTCTTTTGACGCAGCAAAGCTAAATAACTTTTCAAACGAAAACAGCATAGGGAGCATGCTTCAAACAAACGCTCTTGACGAGAGGATGGTTGATCTAAGAGAAGAGCTTTTAGGTGAAATATATGATATAATCAATGGCGATTATTTAACTGAGCATCAAAAGAAGATTTTATTTATGAGGCTTATGGGAAAAACTCAAAATGAGATTGCGGAGCATTTAGGTATAACGCAATCTGCCGTACACAAGGCTATGCACGGAAATATTGACTATAGAAATCAGAAAAAAAGATATGGTGGAATCGTTAAGAAGCTACAAAAGCTTTGTAAAAACAATGAAAAGGTAAATGATATTTTATCTAAGATCTCTGATATTAAAAAAGAGACCTCCGAGGAAGAGGTTTACTACTAATAATATATATTTTTATAGATATATTAGGTGTAATTAGAAACTTTTATTTCTATTAATAAGACGAATTTACATGAGGAGCTTCTTATAATGTCTGAATTAGACGATATTTTATTAAAACTTTCGCAAGATAGAGAAAAGAATCCTTCCAACAAGAATAGAATTGAACTTACCGACGATCTTGTTATAAAAAAGGTTGCCTTTGATATGGTGAAGATCTTTGGTGATCAGTACAATGATCTTTGGAAGGTCGAAAAAGAAGGTGATTCAACTTTCTTAGTTAGAAGCTCACATCCAAAATATGAATCAAAAACCACTGGAGATTGGTCGGCTTTAAGCGATTACAACTCTAGTTCGGTTACCTTATCCTACAGGGGTGTTCCTATTTGTTCGTTTTCTTCTGATGAGTACGGGTTTTCTAGAGACGATGTTTTTACCTTTAAAACTGCATTATTGGATATGGCGGAAACTGATCCGCTTTTTGTAAATAAAGTTGTTGATTCTCAGTTAGAGGCAAAGGCAGGCGCGATTAAACAGGTATTTCCAGATTTATTTAAAAAGAACTAACAAGGATTTAACAATGAATGAAATAAAGAAAATAGCGAGAGAGGCTCAGAGAGCGCTAGACAAATTGGCAAATGGAAAAAGTTATCCTGCAAAATATGTTTGCGAAAGAGTAGATCTGGCTAAAGCCAACAATCCTGGAGATGTAACCCTAGGTTATGCAAGAGATATTTTTCGCAAAAGAGCTTCCTCACAGAAGTTCTTTACTGAAAAAGAAATTACTGAAGTATACAATCAGACTTCGGGTCTTTCCTCTGGAAATAGCGTTTTTAGAGAAGCTCTCGGTGATTTAATGACCGCCAGCCCCGTCGCCGCTATGATTCCTAAAAAGGCTGGGTTAAAATCAAGAATATCTTACGAGAATGAGTTGAAGCCTTTATATGGGGAGTCGGAGCTTTCAAAAGAACTGTCTGGAGTATTTTCTTTAGACAAAAAAGCTTCCTTCTCAGTCCTTTCTGATACAACTTTGACAAAAGCTGCTAAGTTTGCAAAAGTTCAACTAACTTCATTGGGTTGTGCCCCAAGCAGCGTCTCTGTGTCAAGGTCAAATGATCACTTTGTTCTTTGTACGGCCTCCATTGACACATCTGACTTTACCCAAGTAAATGTTCAGATTCCCGTTCAAGTTACTAACGGTATCCCGTCAATTCCGCAGGCGTTTATACAAGACGATAAGCTTGTAAAGCTTAATAAAGAAAACCTATATGTTTTTATTAAGGACACAAACAATTATAAAAAGAAAGCTGCCCAAAGCAACTTTGCCGGACAGAGAGCTTTAGGTAGCCTTAAGGTTAGTACGCCAGATATTCCCGAAGCACTGAGTCGATATGCGGATTTAGATAATCAACTTATAGCTGCAGCCTCATCATTTTCTTCAAGCGAAGTTTCAAGGGCAAATGCTGTAATTGCATCTGAGCTATCAGCGCTAGGACTAGGCAACGCTCAAGTAAAGCTTGCAAACTCAGATAACAAGAGCTTATACTATCAAGCTAGCATTCCTGCTCCAGGGGGACAGGTTTTTGCAGATATATCAGTAAGTATGCCAAATGGATCTCCGGTTATCCCTACTACGTTTAAAATGGCTGGAGAGCTATTTAGGCTTAATAGATCAGGTTTGAGATCTGCGTTAAGAAAGGCTGAAGCCTCTGGTCGCATTAATAGCGTTTCTAGAGAAGTAGAGAGTATGGAAAGACTAAATTACTCACAGCTTATTGGCGAGATGGAGAAGGGCGTTGCTAGCTCAGACTTCAAAAAAGCTGAAGATGCACTTCTCTCTATACAGGCTAGATTCGACCAGACTCAACATCTGGCTGCGTTAGACCATTTCTCAAAGCTCTTAAAGCATGCGTCATCAAGCTCCTCTAGAGAGGCTATGATCAAGGCTGCTGTTAACAGAGGTGAGCTTATCAATATTCCAACTTCAGTTCAACTTTACAGTCCTAAGTTAGGCCTTCCGGTTAGCAAAATTGCTTTTGATAGCAAGGGAAGGCTTGTCCCTGCAACAAGAGAGATGATCTCGGGAAGCCTTAGCGAAACAGGTGCGATGATATCTACCTCAAAGATATCTCTATCATAGGAGAAAAAAATGTCTGTTAGGTCTAGAAAATTAAAAATGTACACATCTCTGATTAAGGAAGCCGAAGCTGATCAGCATGGTATATTTAACAGCTTTCAGGGAGCCTCCGTACAGGACAATACAAGAGACAAGTATTTGAGTGAGAAACACAATACCCCGCTTGATAGAAGCACAGAAGGGCTTTACGGTATAACACCCGAACATGAAGACAGCGATCTTAAAGATCCCGCCCCTGTATCTCCGCATCTATCAACCAGGTATGTTCCGGGTTATATTGGGCTTCAAGCTAGAAGGATTGGCGATGGAGTTGTTCAAAACCCCTTAACAGGAGAGGTTTTTGATTACCAAGAAGGCTTTAAGGTTGGGGATGAAATTTACAACCCAGGTGATGTATCAATGCAGACAAGCTTGATTCATTTTGCAAATTATCTTGATAAAATTGGACTTACAAAGGAAGCAAGCTTAGTTGATTCTTTGGTTGTAAAATTAAAAAGATAATTCACATATATTGTGGACTATTCTCATTCTTAAATTATAATAATATCTCGGCATAGTAATATATAGCCGAGATATTTTTTTATGGAGATAAGGTGAGCAAGAAAATTTTAAATCATCCAGATAAAGAGGCTTTGATAAAAAAGCTTTTAGAAGGAGAATCTGTCAAGGGCGTTGAGGCGTGGCTTAAAGATAAGTATCCAAGAAAAAAGAGAATGCATATATCTTATATGACTCTTCAGAAGTTTAGAACAGAACACCTAAACCTAAGGGGAGAGGTTCTAGAGGATATTAAGAACAAAAGAGTCGAGGTAAGCAAGGAAGAATCTGAGGCAGAGGCCAGAATGATTATAAAAAACTCTTCCGCCTACCAGCAAAAGATTGAAGAGATAGCCTCTGGCGAGCTTGATGTAACAAGAAGGCTGCTAGAAATGGACTCTCTTGTAAACTCTAGAATTGAATATTATTATAACTTACTTCAAACTGGTGGCTCTATAAAAGAGGATAAGATATTTCTGGAATATATAAATACAATGAAGTCTTTAATGCAAGATTGGAAAAAGTATATAGAGGGCGTTGCAGATCAAAAGATTGAGCATAATATTAATATTAATGTTATTAATGAGCAGGCAAGAATTTTAAAAGAAAGCGTAATGGAAATTTTATACCAAATGGATCCAGAGCTTGTTCCGGTGTTTGTTGGCTCTTTAAACAGAAAGATGAATTACATTGATTCACCAAACATGATAGAAGCTGAAGTTATTGGTGTAGATTAGATTTTAATTTGGAGCAATTGTGAAAACAAAAAAGATAATATTAACTTTGAAAAAAGATTTAAACTCAATTGTTTCTTTTGAATCATGGGTGAAAAAAAGCACAGGAGATTATGGTGAGGGCGATAGAGACAGAGTTCCTCTTGGTCATCTCCAAAAATATCTTAATTACATAAATAACAAGCTGGACGAGATTATTGGTAGCAATAAATCTGATTGGAAAAAAGCGATAGACAGCTTGCAGGAGAGAGTTTCTAATGTCAAAAGTAAATAATTATTTTAGACAAAAGCTCTTAAAGATAGGCGAAGAGAATAGATCTACTCTTTTTCCTCTTGTAAAAAGAGCGGTATACCTTACTGATCTAGGCGTATCTTCTGATGAAGATTTAGAAAGATATTTATTTTTGCAAAAAGAAGCAAATAAACTGAAGATTAGTATATCTAAAAAGTTTGCAAAAGAAATAATTAAAAAAGCCGTTGATAACGGAGATATTTTATACTATATTATGGAGAGACAAATATCTGACAGTAGTATTAAAAAGATTGCTTATCCAAACCCTGGATTGTCTCCAGATTCATTGTCAAAAGAAATTGACTTAAATAATTGGCTCAATATAGTTCATAAAATATACAAAGATTGCCAAAAAGGTATTAGAACAAAAGAGTCAGCAGTAAAGTTTTATAGTAATATTTTAGATAACGAAGAAAAGCAAAAATTCTTAAGATGGTTTGAATACTATAGTAATGGCGATCACCTTAAGTACTCAGAGTATAAGGAAGAAAAAATGAAAAAAGAATCTTTATTTCAATCCGGCTTAGTTGGAACTGGTCCATACACTCAGGATAACCCGGGGTACAATTTTTCTGGCAGGAACAGAGGCAACAATATGCCTGGGGATAGCTTTACTGCGAGTTCTCCTTCGGAAGGCAAAAAAGAAGATTCTTTTACAAATAAAGAAAGGTTAATAGGTTGGAAAAAATCTATAAATAGGGCCTGCAAAAGAATTGATACACTTCTTAGAGATGGAGACATACCTTACGATGAGTACTCCGAAATGGCAAAACACCTTTTTGAGCTAAGCTCTTTGATAAAAAGAATTAAACTTGCAAGCACAATGAGCGATGTTACGCATAGGACTGCAAATATGCTTAAAAAAGCAGGTCATGATGATCATGCAAATGCTCTAGTTAAAATTGCTCAAGAAATAGCGGAAGAGCAGATCGCTCCACCGATAGAGGCACCTCCCAGCGAAGTCACTCAAGGCAACCCTCCAGAGGATCAGGAGCCTGCTGGGCCAAGCGCACAGGAGCAGAAGTCAGGGGTGGAAATACCTGAGCCAGATAAGGTAGAGCCAACAAAGCTAAGGGATATTGAGCCGATCCCAGGGCCAAGAGAAGGCGAGTATGAAATCCTTGCTGGAGATATCAACCTAGAAGATGCAGCTAAAAAATTAGATGAAGTAGCCGGAATGCTTGCCGACAGAAGAATTATCAGGCAGCTTGCTGAGTTTGATATTATGCTAGATAAAATTGGTATTGCATCAATGTTTCCTGAGCTTGCAGAATCTCAGAGTAAGCTTATTGATGCTTTTTCTTATGCGCTAACCCGTGTTACAAAAATGATGGGCCAGCTATCTAATGCAAAAACACTTCTTGAAGCGGGCGGCCCCATTCCTGGGACAGATCTTCCAGAAGCCCCGCCTTCCGAGACTCCTACAGAACCTGTTGAATCAGAAGAATTACCTGGATAATTAAATGAAAGAAATATTAGACAGTATTCTGAAAATATCAAAAGAAAACAAGATATCGAAACCATATCTTGTTGGCGGAATACCAAGAGATCTTTGTCTAAATATTGACCCTACGGATTCAGACTTAGATGTAACCACAAATTCTTCAGATATTATTCGACTATCTTTGTTATCCTGTGATTTTTTTAGAAAATATTTTAAAGTGTTTGAGGATGGCCATATATCAATATATTTAGATGATTATACTCTAGATTTTTCAAGTAATTTTATATCTGACGCAGCTACTAAATATGCGGGATATATAAGTGACGATTTTTTAGAAGAAATTTACAGCAGGGATTTTACTATAAATACGCTTCATATGGATTTAGAAACTTACGAAATAAATGACCCAATTGGTTGCGGTAAAAAAGATATAAACAGGCGAGTTATAAAAACAGTCTCCTCTCCAGAGATAACTTTAACGGATGACCCAAATAGGCTATGGAGGGCTGTAGAACTATCTGCTAGACTCGATTTTGATATAGATGAGGGCATATTAAATTTCGTTAAGGAAAATAAAAAATATTTTTCTGAGCATCCCGATATCAAGTTATCATATATAGAAAATATTATAGGAAAAAGAATTAAGACAAATCCAAAAAAGATTCTTGAAAATTTAGTTGAAATGAATATACTTAACCTTGTGCCTTTAACTGGTGAGTTTAAAAAAGAATTATTAAAAAGAAGAATGATAAAAGATTATTTAGATATGTTGTAAAACAAAGTTTACTAATATAATATATTTTATAGAAGACTATGATTAGAGGAAAGTTACACAAATGCCCGTTTGGGTTAAATATACCTTTTGGCTGTAAATCGGCAGGCGGATGCGTGTCTGATAAAGATATCCCTGCAATAAAGCTTATGGAACCTATGTCTCTTTATGAGGAAGAGCATTCTGAAAAAATAATAGAAAATAACTTAGATCTTTTATTTTTAGTTGAAGAGCCAAAAAAATGTATTTATGCAGATAAGGTTTTTGAAAAGTCAGGATCCGTTGATTGCAAGTTTGATGAAGACGGAAAAGAAACACCAGTTGGAATAGATGGCCTTAATGGTAGTCCTAATTATCCTCACATAATGATTGGTCAAATGCCAAAAGCACAATATAGTTACCCCAAAGAATATAACGATTATTATTCAGATGATAATAATACTAATATATATTATGGTATATATAGCTTAATAGGTTAAGGTTATGTCATATAAAACTAATTTAAAAGGAAAAATTAAACCAAAGGGAGAAGGTATGAAAAAAGAGGCCTATTACGAAGATTCTTCTTACTCAGAAAATTCTGTTAATTACGCCGAAGATGAAGGTTTAGATAACGGAATGTTTGAGGACATTCTTGAGTCTTTGGACTTAAATGAGGAAGAGGGCGTTATCACAGATGTATTTGAAACAGGAAGTTTTTCCGAGAATGATTTTTCCGAACAAGATCTTGAAGATTTAACTCTGCAGCAAGCACTGGAGGGCTTATCAGAGGGTGACAGTAGTCTCGGCGATCTTGCTGAAGAATTAAAAGAAACCGAAGAGGAAGTTGAAGAGTTGCTGGAAGAGCATGGCGGCTCTAAAATATCTGACTTAATCCCTGGTGCAAACATATCAATCAAAGAGGTCGGCGGAGAAGAAGAAGCGAAAGAAACGGATTATGCTAATGATGGTGATCTAAGCAAGTTTATGGAGTATATTGCATCTGAATATCCATCAAACATTCCTACTCATGATGGCAGAACTACTGTTGGCTGCGAAAAAGCTATAAGCTTTTTGGATAGATTAAATTCTCAAATTTCTAGAGCAGTTCAAGATGATGTAGAGAGTCATCTGGATCTAGAAAGATTAGAAGAGACAAGAGGTTCTATAATGAGAGATGTTATAACTCTTAAGGATCACCTAAATAATCTTAAAAAGAAGATTAAAGAGCAGCACTCAAAAAAGGCTACAAAAACTCCACCTTTATGGGTGAATGCTGACGGAGAAAAGGTCGTGCTAACAAAGGAGGCTGCAATTCCAAATAACTTAGTTATTGCAATTACTCCATTTGAGAGAGCAATATCAGGAATGATGATAAACGCTCATGTATCTGCCGGCAAACCAATGGCAGAAGTTTATGAGGCTCTAAAAGAAAAATATGATTTAACCGACAGAGAAGAGCTTGCAATTCTTCAGATTTGCATGGATAGCGGATTCCCTCTCTTTAAGGATAGGGGTACTGCCTCTGGTAAAGATGAAAAAGATAGTTTGAGTGTAGATTTTCTTAGAAACTATTTTGCATAGAGGCTTAAAATGAAGGTAAAAAGACAGAGTTTAACAGAAAACTACAGAACAACAGCTGATTGGGTTTCTGAGTTCGAAAAGAGCTTGGAAAAACAAGGCGATTATCTTGATAATCTAAAATCTGTTTTAAGAAAAAGAAATGACTTTTCTTCAATTGAAGAAAAAATGGCAGATATAAGAAGTCGTGCTGGCTTTGATTTGATTAAAGATGTAGAGGGTGTAAGTATTTCAAAAAAAGCATCAGAATGCACTGACTGTGCTAGTGATGGTGAATGTGTAAAGCACGACCCACATTTGGTTAAAAAAATAAAAAATATAATTAATTACGTACAGAGCTTTGCAAAGCATAGGCCGGATGCAAGCTTGATGGCTATTATTGCTGAGTGTAAAAACCTACCGGAGCTCAGTTTTCATGAAGTAGAGTCTAGGGTTGATAATAGTAAGTTTAATAATTTACTAAAAAATTTGTTAAAAAGTAGCAAAGATTCATGCAAAGATTCTGAGGAAGAAGTAAAATACATACCAGAAAATGGGGAGAGTGAAGTAGACTCTGATATCGCAGACTACTTCCAGCATGCCCAAACAACTGGTTAGTATGTCAAAAGGTAAAAAAGAAAAAGATTTAATAGACCAATTTAATAACAGTTTTTTAGATTTTGATCCTGCGCATTTTTGCAAAAACAACCTAACTTTAGATGGATCAGAATTTAATATCATAGATTCTGGCTGGAAATTTATGTCTGATGTTTACAGATATATTGCTCTTAATGCAACCAGAAAAGATGGAAAACCTGTTGTTATAAAAAAGGGTCGTCAGGTCGGCGCAACAGTTATGGCTGGTGCGCTTGATCTTTTTTTTACTAATAGCGGTCTTTTTACAGATCCAAATATTAGAGTTATACACCTATTTCCAGCCTTAGGTCAGGTTAAAAAGTTTTCACAAGATAAGCTTGAAACTTTAATTCGAACTGCAAAAGATAACTTTATAGAGCAAAATAAACTAGATAGCGCAAATGCTGTTGACAACCTTACTATGAAGCAGTTTGAAACTGGAACTCTATGGATTGATAGTATTGGCGCTGATGCAGATAGAATTCGTGGTATGACTGTTGATGTCGCCATGTTTGATGAGGTTCAAGATATGCTTGGACACGCAATTGGTAATGCTACAAAGATTCTAACAGCAGCAAAATACGGGCCAGTTGGTCAGGGTGTTCAGGTTTACTTTGGTACTCCCAAAAGCAAGAACAGTCATTTTGCAACAATATGGGAAATGTCTGACCAAAGATATTATCACCTCGGGTGTAAGAATTGCAAAAAAACATATCCTTTTTACCTGCCAGATGATGATAGATGGAAGTCAATTTGGTTGTATGAGAATACGATTCAGTGTCCACTTTGCGGAACAAAACAAAAGAAGGTTGAGGCAGTTGGCTTGGGAAAATGGGTAGGCTCTAAGAACCCAGAAGAATGCGACTTCGTTGGATTTCATATAAATCAGCTTTACATCCCTTACTTTACAAAAGAGAATATTGAAAAGTTGATGCCAGAGAACAATCCGGCTCAGACTGAAAGAATCTGGAAAAACGAGGTAGTGGGAGAGTTTTATTCTGGAGCTGGATCACCCCTTACTAAGGCTGAAATATATAATTTATGCAGAGATCCAGATCGACATTTTTCTAAAAGCATAAAGGCAAACGCTAGACCTACTTACCTAGGCGTTGACTGGGGTGGTAAAGATGATGACCCAGACTCAACAGGTGGTCAGTCTTTTTCTTGCGTAGTCATACTTTCTGCCGAACCCGATGGCACTCTGCTTGTTGAGCACGCACATAAGTTGAGGCAAAACACTTATGGTTACAAAAAAAGCACCATAAAGGAAATGTATAGAAGGTTCTCAATAACAAGAGGCGTATCTGACTGGTTTTTTGGCCAAGACGTAGTTCACGACATTCAAACGCTATATAGAGATAAGTTTATCGGAGCACAAGGAAGTGGTAGTTTGGCTAATCCGATGAAGTACAGAGAGGATGAGCTAATAATTTCTTATAATAAAGATCTATTAATTGACGAATTAATAGATCTGTTTAGAAAAGGAAAGATAAGGTTCCCGTGGAAAAGCTATGAATATCTTGAGTGGTTAATAGATCACTGTACTTCAATGGAGTCAAAAATAAAAATTGTTGGAGGACAGCCTGTTAAAACCTTTGTAAAAGGACCCGTTCCAAATGATGGTTTTATGGCTTTAATGTATGCTTATATGGCTTATAAATTTGATTTAACAAAAGGATTTAGTGTTAAGCCCGGAATTAAACAAAGAGAAGATATGCCTAGAGCAACAATAGCAAATGTTAAGAGGAGAATTTAAAAATGTCAAGAAGAACCGACAGACCGCCTACTGATATCTCAAAAAAGACTGCTGAGTCTTTGTCTGATTTCAGGCGTGCTGAAATTTCAAATGCAGAAAACAAAAGGTTAGATGCCGAAACGAACTCCTCTTTGCATGCCGCCGTTGCCCACAGTAGTGGCTTTAAACAAAATAGTCTTAATATGATTAAGAATGCATCTATAACCTCTCCCATGGTGGGCCCAACAACGACCTCTACTACTGATCGAATGTCTCCAGAGATATACTCTCCCCTCTTTCAGTTAGCAAATCTAAACCTGCCCAGAGACAGGGTTACGATGAATGCGTGGAATAGAGTTTTCTATGACACACATCCAATTGTAAGAAACGCAATAAACCTACACGCATCATTTCCTATCAGCAAAATTAACATAACTTGTAAAAATAAAAAAGTTCAGCAGTTTTTTATGGAAATGTCAGAAAGAATAGATCTTTACTCTGTTGTTTATGGGGCTGCATTAGAGTTTTGGAAAATGGGCGAAGCCTTTCCATACTCAGAGCTAGATGAGAGTATGGGCGTTTGGAATAGAATTACAATTTTAAACCCAGACTATGTTCATGTTAGAAAGTCAGTCATAGGTAATCACACATTAGTTTCTCTTAGGCCGGATGCAAATCTTCTAAGAATCGTAAACTCAACCTCTCCCTCTGATTTGAATTTAAAAAAACATATGCCAAAGCATATTTTGTCTTATGTTAAAAAGGGTCAAAATATACCTCTCGATGCATTTAATGTTTCTCACCTAAAGCTTTTAAGTTCGCCATATGATATTCGAGGAACCTCTATAATAGTCTCTATTTACAAAGATTTAATGTTATACGATAAGCTTCGTGAATCAAAGTTCGCACAAGCAGATGGTATGGTCAACCCACTAACCCTAGTAAAGCTAGGTGGGGAAGGCGATTATAGGCCGACTCAGGCTGATATTGAAGCGTTTAAAAATGTTTTAGAAGAAGCCCAGTATGATAAGGACTTTAAAATTGTAACTCATAATGGAGTGAATATAGAGAGGGCTGGATTTTCTGGGGCAACCCTCGATGTTGGCTCGGATATTGAGCACATTATGACAAATTTATATGCCGGATTAATGACCCCTAAGTCACTGATGGATCAGGAGTCAGCCACATACGCAAGCTCATCCGTAGGGCTTGAGGTTCTTCGTCAAAGGTATGATATATTTAGAAATATGATGAAAAAATGGCTTGAAAGAAAAATCTTTGCTCCAATTTGTGAAATTCAAGATTTCTTTGAGTACAAAGACGGTGAAAAAAGACTGCTTGTCCCAACAATAGACTTTAACCATATGAACTTATATGATATGGCCGAGTTTATTCAATCAGTGGGACAGTTCGTAGGTAACAAGCAAGTTTCTCTTCAGACTCTTCACAGGAGTCTTGGTTTGAGCTATGAAGAAGAAAGAAGAAGAATTCGAGAAGAGATGATTGATGAGCAAATTTTCGCCAAAGAGCAACAGGTCCTGGGGAACATGAAGCTTTCAGAGCTTTCTGGTCTAGATCCCGCTAAGGCAATCATAGAGCCTCCGGGAGAGGAGACAGTTGCTGGTGCGCCGGCTGAGGGCGGATTGCCTGGTGTCGGCGCTCCCGAGGGCATGGGCGGGCCTCCAGAGGGGCCTATGGGCGGGCCTCCAGAAATGTAGGCAGAGGACGTATGATGGAGTTTTTATACAATGAATATTTATAAAGAATTTAAAAAACAATTTGAAGAGGGCGCTATACGTCTTACCGCTGGTGTTGCAAAGCTTGCTAGGCGCAGGGGAAAAAATTGGTATCAAAAACTAAAAGATGTAGCGAACGCTTTGGTTGGCGGTAACATTCCCTCTTTTGATCCGAATATATCAGGGGTAAAGTCTAAAACAAATATTTACTCTGGACCAGAAGCTATGAACAAGAGTGCCAGAAGCATTCTTCAGCAGACAGCATCAGAGTACAGCTCAATATATACAACACACTTTGAAAAGTTTTATATAACATCTGAGTTAATTTTAAAAGAGAAGAAGGGCGAAGACTTTTCTTTTGATGAAATCTTTTCTTTTGATGAAAATTTGGATAGAATAAAAGAATTATATGATAGACTCAATATATCTAACGATATAGAGGGCTTATTGTCAAGCGAGGCTCCAAGAAATTTGGTTATTGAAATTTTTAAAGAAATGACCATTATTATAAGCAGCCTATCAAGTGAGGTTAATAAAAATGCATCCTTTATTGGGCCTATTTTAATAGACCTAGATGGTGGTGAGTTTTCCGATAGATTTGAGACCCCATTAATAGGTATTTGCAAAAGAATATATATATTCAAAAAGCTTACATCATCTTTCACTATGCTGCAATCATACAGAAAAGAAAAAAGAAAAGAGCGAGCATTAGCTAATCCATCTGGATCGCGAGATACTGACACCGCAGAAGAGCCCACTTCTGATGATAGCGGCGCATCACCCAGGATACCCATAACCTTCGACTACTCTGCAGAACAGTTGCTTGCGGGGTCAAATTCAGCTTTAGAAGACCTGGGTGGAGACAGCTTTAGAATACAAAATCTTGATAGATCAGGTGAGTATATTGTTCCTGTTATTTTAACAAGAAGGGATGGAGAGCAGGTTACTAACGAAGAAATTACACTTATAAATGATAACTCGCAGCAGTTTATACAAAAACTTATAAGCTTGGATGTTTTGGAGCTAAACATAGAGGAGTCAACTTTGTTAAGAAATAGCAATGGAGGAGTTGCTAATATAGGCAGAGATAGATCTAAGTTTATTTTTAATATAAGGTTAAATCAAGATTTTAAAACAGAAGCATATAATGAGGTTTTAAATGATAATGATTCTATTTTTGTAATAAACAACACTAGTGCTGCGACTCCAGCAGGAAAAGTGATCAAGGCCAGCTTAAATAATGATTTAAAAAAAGAAGCTGAGACTGCAACAACTCCTTATTATGAAACTATATCTCCAAGCGGTGAAAGAGTATCGTTTACTCCAACTGATTTGGTAAAAGGGATGGGAAAAATAAAAGATTCATCTGGAAAGTCCTTCAAACCTAAAAAGATCAAAGGAAAGACTCTTGCAGATAAAGTAATGTCGAAAGGCTTCGGTAAGGTAAAGAAATGAAAAAAATAGCCTATAAAAATAAATTGTATGAAAAAGCGAAGCCCATTAGCGGAGAGATACCCTCAACCATAAGTGCAGAGGAGGGTTGTTCTGCTAATTTTCCAAATATTGGAAGGGGGTATTCGATGCCAGGAGAGCAGGCAATTCCTATTTCAGATTCTGATGAGCCAGTCTTTTTAAAAAAAAGAGAAAAAAAGAATCCTCCTGTTGACTACGAAAGAATGCTAAATCTTTTTGTTGAACTTGGTGATGAAATGGACAAAAAGGGCGAGCATGACCTTGCTTCTTTTGCAGACTTTCTGATAACAAAGATTGCACAACAAAAAGAGCAAAATTATGAAATTTTGTTAAAACAGCTGATTGTAAACATAGCTAACTCAGACTTATTAAATAAAAATAACTTAATTATATCTATTGGAAGACTGTATAATCAAAGATATTTAAGTCTTTTGGATGAGCTTGACGATAAGGATGCTCACAGAGAGGCTTATCAGGATGTATTTTCTTTGGCAGAAAAAGAAGTGGGAGGCAAAGATGAGTAGTCTTATTGAAAAAGAAGCTCAAATATTGGAGTCAAATCCAGTTTATGTTGCAGAGCAGATTGCTAGCATAATAAAGATTATGATAAACAATATGTCTCCAAACGTTAGGCAAAAATCTTTTACTAATGTTAAAAATAAAATATCAGATTTTAATGTTATGGAAATATCAAACAAGAGGGCTCCTGGTGGTGCAGCAATAGGAGTTAGTCTTGGACTTATTAAGAATATTTTAAATGGAAAAGATCCTTATTTTATAAATACGGTTCTAAGTGAGTTATCTGTTCGATTATAATTTTACTATTTTTTAAGTAAGTACTACACCTGGGGATATTATGAAAAAGTTATCTTGGCCATATATAGGATCTACAGAATATGAGATGGGCTCAATGGGTCCCAAGGGAGATTCTGATAGAGACATCGCACCATCTTATAATGATGGATCTAGAGAAAAAAATTACGGAACCTTTAATGAGGCCTTGCACTCTGGAGGGGAAGACACCCATGATTATGGTCACGAATATTCTGCTGGAACATTTTTCCCACTTCACGATATGCTTTCCGATATAGAAGAGGTAGAGTATGAATCTGAGACAAAGGAGTTAGACGCCATATCTGGCGAGTTTTTATCTTTTCTTAAGAGCGGCTCTACAATTATTGGCTGGGGCAGGCAGAGTGATCAGGCGTTGCAATCTGTTAAAAGTCTTGGTATAAATGTTATTGCTGTAAATAAAGAAAAAAATGAAAGTGTTAATATAAGCAGCTTTGCATCTATTGATGCAAATATAATGTTTTATAGAGCAAGAAAAAAATGTGATGGCTTTTTTACCTCAAAACCATTTAATACAAATGAAGAAGCCAAAATTGCTGTAAAAAATATTTATTCAAATCTTAGCTCAAAATCTTACGGAATGTTTGTGTCAAAAGCCTCTGTAAACTTAGAGGGGATATTGAAAGAGGCCGGATTTATTGTAGTATCAAAATTTAATAATAAATTAAAAAAGATTTTAGTTAAAAAAAGCTTGCTTAAAAATAGTGCATTAATAAGACATTTTAATCAAGGTAAAAAATCTGTATCTTCATTTATCTGTGATATAGCAGAAACAACCCAAGATAAAATTGTTGGCCTACAGTCCTATTCTAATTTATCGAATAATTGTGGTTTATTATTTAAGTATAATAGTCCAAAAAATTTAACATTTCATATGGGATCAGTAAAATTTCCTATAGATATTCTTTTTATCGACGATGATAATAAGGTTAAAAAAATATACTCCAGTATACAGCCTGGCTCACTAGAGCTTTTTACTTGTGCTAATGCAAAAAATGTCCTTGAGATATGTGGCGGAATCTCAGAATCATTGGGAATTGAGGTTGGAGATAAGGTATTTATAGATTTTGATGAAGCAAGTATTCTAAAAAAATCCAATTTAACAAGAGAAGTCGGTCTATCATCATGCATAATAAAAGAATCAAAGATTCTAAAATCTAATTTAGAAAAATTTGAAAGATTTTCTATTTTAACAAAAAACTCTGATGATAAAAAGTTTAAAACAAATATATTAAAAGTAGCATCTATTGAAAGCGACAAGAAGGTTGTTATCTTTAATCTAAATGACTTTATACCTAATAATCAGATTGTCCTTTATCGAAAAACTTCAGATTTAGAAAAATCTATGTTTTGTCTATCTTTGTTCTCCGAAGCATTCGTGACATCAGGAGATTTTGTTAAGGTTTCTTCGGAAAAATTTTATGAAGATAAGTTTTATAAAAACATAAGAAAAAAATATTTACCTCATTTGAGCGAATTAATTTACGCCATGAGCAGCAAAGCGGACTTGCTAGATAATCTGAGAAATCACATCAAAAGAGAGCACAAGCCAGCTTTCGTGTATAGTGGCAGCATTGATGAAAATCTAATTAAAGAATCTGTTGAGGTTGCTCTAAACACAAGTTATTTAAATGATAATAAAATAAATATTTCTGATGCAGACTGTTTTAGGGTTCCGGAAAATTATAGTTTAGAAAATATAATTGAAGCCACACAAGATAGGTATGATTGTGAGTTAAAGTTTGTTTTTAAAGATATAGTTAAATCGGCAGGAGTACCAGTTGATAATGAGACTAAGGCCGCTGCCAAGAAGTGTATAGAGTATCTTAATAGAGCTAGAAAAAAAGCAGGAGAGCTTAGCTCTAATTTTGAGCAGAATCTATCCGTATACAATAGGCTTGCTGAAAAGCCTAACGTTATAAAAAATAGCGCGGGAGAGTATAGTGAGTCATCAAAAAGAAATTCTAGAATCTGTAAAGAAGTTCTTTTAAATGTAAAAGAATCAATAAGTTTGCTCAACTCTATTCAGGACATCTCCACGACAGAAGAGGTCATAGGCTCTCTTGCTGACTTATCAAAAATATTCTCTTCATCAATTATGAGTGTTTTTGATTTAATTAACTTTATTGATACAGATGAATTTCTTCCCAAGCTATCCGAAGAAACAGTTAGAGCTAAGGGTGCGGCGGATGATTTGATTATAACAATTGATAGAACAAAGTCTTATATAACAAAAGATATTTTAGGAATAATTATTCTTTCGGAGTAAATATGTTTATAAAGTTTAGTGATAAAACCAAGAAAATCATAGTTAAACATTCAAAAAAAGAAGATGAATCTTCTGAAGATTTAAGCCAAAATACTGTTTATTTAGATGAATCAGAATCTGATGAGGATGAAGATTTCAGAATAAAGATATTAAAACAGTATGAAAATAAATAATTTTTATAATTATTTTTAACACAAAAATATTAAAAAACTAATTTTTATATAATAAATGATTATAAAAATCAAGGGTACCTCAGTATGTTTAAAAAAGTATGTTTTTCGCCAAATAGTAATACAAGAACTTATTCGGACGAAGAAGTAAGAGCTAATCCAGAGATTGTAAGCAAATTTTCTAAATTAGCTAAAAACTTAAAAAGCATTGCTCCAAAATCTGATGACTTTTTATATTTTTCTATTATATTTTTAAAAGCAGCAGAATCTGCTCTTCTAGATAATGGTGGAAATATTAAAAAAGTTGGAAACGAAGATGCTTGGGGCTTTTTTGATGAAAACTGGAAGTGGCGCGGAAACGTAAAGCCTCACAGAAACAATAATAAAGATATATTTCCAGAATCACAACTCAAGCTCGCTACACCATTATGGGTTGGAAAGCCGCTTTGCAGAGATCACGAATCAAGCTCTGTTGACGGAATTAGAGGCATTATTTTAGATACCTATTATGATGAAAAATATAAGCAAGTCGTTGGGCTTTGCGCATTAGATCGAGTTAACTATCCCGACTTAGCCAGAAAGGTTGAGGCGGGTCTTGTTCGTTATGGATCTATGGGTACGGCTGTTGAGAATTCAATCTGTACAGAGTGTGCTAATGTTGCTACAAACCAGAATGAATACTGTCAGCATATTATAAGCCGCATTGCTCATGGTGAGATTAATGTTGGGCTAAAACCAATTGAGTATAGCTTAGTCGTTACACCGGCTGAGCCTGGCGCTGTTTTGCTAAAATGCATTGCTTCTTTAAATAAATATAAAGAGGAGTTTGCAAATTATGGTGTAGAGAATGTTCCTGAGATGCTAGGTGGACTTTCAGAAAAGCAAGCAGAGCATCTAGATGGAATAATGAGAACCGCCTGTGGAGATATCGGATGCTCCATAAGTGATAGAAGACGTATTGTAACTAGCTTTTTAAATAATAATGGTTTGATAAAATCTGCAGAAACAGATACTGAGGCAGCAAGAAACCTTGCCGAAGCAGCATCTGTACTAACAGAGGATGCAGTTCCAGATGATATTAAAGAAAAAGTTGCTGATGCAATTAGGTCTTCAGATTTAAATGAAGTTAGCGTTCCTTCCGGTGAGGCATTCACATCCGGAGAAAATACATCTGGAAGTAGGTTGCCGGGTGATTTAAGTGAGTTTAGTGCAGCATCTTCCAGGGTTGGTCTCACAGGAAATGCTGTCGATTCTGGGGATAACCCAGATTTTTCAACTGAAGGAGACCTGTTAGAACAAACAACTCCGTCCGGCGAAGCGCCTGTGGCGGTAATAGCAAATGATAAAAATGTCAGTATTAGAGATAACTCTATAAATGACGTTAATTTTGATAATTTAACAATTAGTTCAATTTTGGAGGACATTATGAACGAGTCAAGGTTAAAGAAGAGAGCTGAGCTTCGCCGTAGAATTGCTTACATGCAGGGCGGATCCGAAGGCAGAGAGCCAAACACATTTAAGAGCGAGAACTTTGATAAGTCTCAAGACAAGCAGATGCATCAGGATGCCAGCATGGGTGGTGATTCTGGTATGGTGCCAGGTGATGCAGAGGCAAAAGAGAAGTTAAGCCGTGCAGAGCTTAAGGAAAGAAGGTTAAAGAGGATGGCTTACATGCAGGGTGGATCCGAGGGCAGGGAGCCTTCTTATAGCGGTGATGCTCCGTTTAGCTTTGATCATGACAAGCAGATGCATCAGGATGCCAGCATGGGCGGAGACACAGGTATGGCTCCTGGCGATGCTGAGAAGAAAGAGATGCTAAGCAGAGCAAATGATGCTGGTGGCCTCAGAAAGTCCGCTTATAATGGTCCTTCATTAAGCACAAGATTCTTAGTGAAGACAAACAGCAGAGGTAGCGTTGACAGAGGCAGCTCAGTATTTCAGGTCTTCGCTGGTGATAAAAAAGTTATTCAAGCAAAGGCTACTGAGATTTTTGGACCAGAGCTTGACTCTAACTGGAACTGGCTAAGAAGCAGAGAGTACGGAAAAGAGGTTTGCCATCAAATTAGGGAGGCCGGCCTAGCCACAGTCTCTAATATTCTAAAATCAGCCCAAGATCTTGAGCTTGATCTTCCTGGCGAAGAGGCACCCGCTCCAGAGGCACCCGCTCCAGAGTTACCTGCTCCAGAGTTACCGCCCATGGATGATGCTCCAATGGGCGCAGAGATGCCACTCGAAGAGGAAGAGTCTGAGGATCCGGCTGCTGCAATCGACAGCAGACTATCCGATATGGAGAGGGCAATTGACGAAGTAAGAGATCTTGTTGATGTTCTTCAGGACCAGAGAATGGCCGACGTTGATGTCAATGTCTTTACCGGAAAGGATAAGGGCGAAGAGCAAGTTGAGAGCGAAATGACTGCACTCTCCAGAGAGCTTCTAAGCAATCTAAAGACTGCTTACGCAAAGCTTGATAACTCTGCCGATGAACTCGCTATGGTTGGAGAGACTTACGAGAATATCTCTAAGCTTTCCAATTCTCAGGCGAGAGAGTTCAAAAAGCTAGCTGGCGAGGCTATTCGTGATGCAGATCAGATCTCCGGTGAAGTTAAGGGTCTAATTAGACTTGCTGGTGCGATGAAAGATCACATGACTGCTGATCACATGGAGAATGCCGCTTCATACGCAGAGGATACGGATGCAAAAGATATGCACATGGCGGAGGACGATGCCAGCTGCTTGGTTGAAGATGAAGATATGGCTGATGACGGTGTTGCGGACCTTATTTCCGCCGCAATGGATCTTAGAAAAAGCAGAAGAGAGAATCTCTTAAAGCAGGCTCAGGAAAGAGTTCTTTCTGAAAGAAAGGAGGCTAGAGCAAGCCTTCTGAAGTCTGCTCAGGAAGATGATGTTGCTGATATGCATAAGGCAATGGATGATGAGGCAATGGATGATGAGACAATGGGTGATGAGGCTGCCGACATGACTGCGGCAGAGGCTCTTGATAGTCTTCACTCTGAGGCTCAGACCAACCCACTCAAAGAGGCTTTAGCTGCAAAGGTAAAAGACGCTCAAGAGTCTGACGCAAGAGAAGCCTACAGAGTTAAGCTCAGAAGAGCTTACGATGTTGGCCTTGATATGCAGAGAAAAGGCCTTCTTCCTACCTCTAAAACCGCTCTCGACAAGCAGGTTGATGAGATTATGGACTTTGATAATAGGGCCTTTGAGTCATTCAAGAGAAGTATTGCTAGCGCAAGACCTGTTAGAAGCGTTAAAATCGCATCAGACCTCGGCGGCGTAAACATTGGTGTTGAAAGCGACACCACAACTAGCGCTCCAACTGGTAACTTAACTGCAGATTCTTTATCCTCCCTTTGGGATTAATTGGAGGAATATAATGCACAGTCTTAATAAAAATGGTGATAGCCTAGCTCAGGAATTCGTAAGAATTCTTGGGCTTGAGCCCAAATCAAAAATAGAAAAAAGCGCCTCCCTAGAGTCTGGTGTAGTAGCTGAGACTCAGGAGTCTATGGCAAGCGACTTCTCCTTAGAGGATGAGATTGCCGATATGATAATAGAACCATCAACTGGTGGGGCCAGTATGGCGTCGGACTCTATTGATGATGAGGTTTCTGAGTTAGATGCTTATGATCACTTGAGTGACAAGCACGCAAAGATTATGACTGGATTAAGCAAGATTGCATCAGGTTTGAGGGCAAAAAATGAATCATTTGCAGCAGATGTTGTTGAGGCAACAGCCTTAAGTCTTATGAGTGATTTTAAAAAGGAAGCTAGCGATAAAGCTCACATAAATAACGAGCTCAAAAAAATTGCTAATGAGCTAGACTCTAAGGGTGATGACCTTTCCGCTGATATGGTCAGAGTTACTCTTTCAAGAATCTAGAACAACCAAGCTCTTATCCTAGCTATATTTAGCTTGTTTCAGTATAATAAGGGGAGGAATTAAATTCCTCCCCTTTTTTATTAATAATATATAATGTAATGTGCATATATTATATAGCTGGAGAATTTAAATGCTTAAAGTTATTCATACCGGAAACGCTTTACCTATGAGTCTCTCTGTTGATCCAACAGCAGAGTTTGAGCCCGGAATGTTTGCTCAATTAGGATTGATAGGTAATGATATTGTTGCGGGAATTAGTGATGGAACCGCTCCGTTAGGAATAATAGATGATGTAAGAACAAACGCATTTACAAAACCACAGGTAGATGAGGTTGTTATTGTTGATGCTCAGGGCTCTACAATAGACTCTAATGGAAAAAGAGTTAGCACTGTTGATGTAACTGGTGTTTTGGAATACCCGAATATTATAGAAAACAGCTTTACTTCTACAATTTCCGTTATTCTAAATGTTGTAAATGGAATAATTACAATACCTGCCGGAACTGAATTGAATTATGATTCTAATGGTGATGGTGAAAATGATAGTTTTAAAATTATAACAAACTATATCTATAGAATAGCCGGAAAGCCGGGCGATGACACAACAATTGGCAGTGGAAGAGTTACCATTCATTATCAGCGCGGAATTTACGCAACAGACCAGTTTGATACAACACAAATTTACCCAATTAACTGCACCCTGTTTGTTGGATTAGATGGAAAGCTTACTTCTGCTCAGCCGACCACCTCGCACCCTGGTGTTGCGCTTTGTACCGGACCTCCTTCTGCTGCGATTGGTACGCTTGAGTTTATGTTGTTGTAAGCAAACTACTAATTAATAAATAATTTAACAAAGAGAGATTATATAATGAAAAACTTATGGAGCAAAGAAGATCTGGCTAACTTTAATAATAGCGAGGTTTTTTCTGAGCTAGAAGCTAGAGTTATTGATACTATTAAAAGAGCTGATATTCTAGCTCAAAAAATTGCCCAGTCTACAACGGAGCAAAAGACTAAGGCTTTGCAGGGGCTTACCGACGCTGCAAACGAGGCAACTGAAGCGGTAAAGAGCTTTGAGACTGCTTCGTCTGCTGATGACGAAGAGTTTAGTGATTCTGAAGAAGCCTTTGAGCCAATTTTGGAAGAGCTTTTTTCTATGGCAAAACTTGCAATAGAAAAGGGTGATTATAAGTTAGCTTACAAAATAGAACGTACTATTGATGAGATTACGGAGCCAGAAATAAAATGCGAATAAATAAGTTATCAAACGCTGATTCTTTCGATCTTTATACACAAACTTTATCTAATTTTTTGTTAAAGAAAGAGGCTCAAAAAAAAATCAATAAGCTTGTTAAGCTAGCATCGGGTCTGAGTAGATT